>JACCDP011084807.1_pt1 | contig 62090 bp, 91 predicted proteins | sample 7445841 | NCBI WGS metagenome assembly JACCDP01 (sample SAMN15323441, study PRJNA562643) | freshwater metagenome | isolation source: river surface water | place: USA:Blue River Watershed | collected 2017-08-17 | reverse complement strand
TTGTATTCGCCATGATGAGTGCCTTTGGTAGCAATGCGAACGAAAAGTATGTGGAACTGTTAGGTCAGTGGGGTATGCTCATCATGTCGTTTTATTTTGGTGGTCGTACCCTTGAGAAAATCATGGATATGAAAGCCAAAAAAGATGCAACTCAGTGAACATTTCAGCCTAGAGGAACTAACCGCTTCTGAGACTGCCGCCCGTAATGGCTGGGATAACACCCCCAATGAGGCTGAATTAGCCAATCTAAAGCGGTTGGCTGAATTTTTAGAAGAGGTTAAACAAGTCCTAGGCGGCAAGCCCGTGATGATTAATTCGGCTTTTCGCTCAAAACTGGTTAATGATGCGGTCGGCTCTAAGGATTCCAGCCAACATCGAGTAGGGTGTGCAGCAGATATTCGAATACCGGGAATGACCCCTGATGAGGTCGTTAAGGCAGTGATTGCCTCAGGGATTGGTTATGACCAAGTCATTCGGGAATTTGACCGTTGGACGCACATTTCTGTTCCCAACAAACCTGAAGATAAACCTCGCCAACAAGCCCTAATTATCGATAAACTAGGCACACGTCAATATGCATAGGATTAGGGCATGGCTCTCAAAAAGATAATCTTTAAACCGGGGGTTAATCGAGAGAATACCCGCTATACCACCGAGGGAGGCTGGTATGAATGCGATAAGGTTCGATTTCGCCAAGGAACGCCTGAAAAGATAGGCGGTTGGGTTCAATTGTCGGCTAACACCTTCTTGGGTGTTTGTCGGGCTTTGTGGAACTGGATTACCCTAGGCGGGGCTAACCTGATTGCGGTAGGCACAAACCTCAAGTATTACATTGAGGTAGGCGGTGGCTATAACGACATCACCCCCCTGAAATACCATACCGCTACCGACACGGTTAATAACCCGTTTGATACTCAAACTTCGTCCAATATCATTACCGTCAATGATGTGGGTTCTAACGTTCAAGTTGGCGATTTGGTCGATATTTCTGGGGTCACCACGACCTTAGACGGCATTCCAGCGGTTGAATTTAATACCCGCCATACCGTTACGGCTCGAATCAGTGCGAACCAATACCAGATTGAAGTCCTAACCAATGCCACGACTGGACTTTCTGGCATCGGTGGAAACGTTACATTTAACTACGTTAATTATTGGGTAGAGTTAACCAATCCATATACGACCGTTAACGGGTCAAATATCGTGACGGTCAACGCTCCGTCTCATGGGGCGATTACGGGTAACTTTGTCACCTTTCAGCCACCAGTCACATTTAACGGTGTAACGATTGATGGCGAATATCAAATAACTGTAATCAATTCAGGCAGTTACACAATCCAAGCATCGACCAATGCCAGTGCCTCTGGCACTTACATCGGCACTACTTTTGCTGAGTATCAGATTGATGTCGGACCTGAGTTCCAAGTTCCTCTGTTTGGTTGGGGGGCAGGACCTTGGGGAGGCGGTGGCTGGGGTGTTGGCGAAAGTATCCTATACGGACTGCGGTTATGGTCACAGACTAACTTTGGCGAAGACCTTGTCTTTGCTCCACGGGGTGGCGGTCTTTACTATTGGGATGCCACTAGCGGAGTTACTGCTCGTGGTGTAAACGCTGCAAGTCTGGTTGGTGCTTCAGACGTGCCTACTACGTTGCTATATACCACCGTATCGGATGCCTCCCGCTTTGTCTTTGCTTTTGGTTGCAACGATTACGGTTCGCCTACGATTGACCCTATGCTAATTCGCTGGTCTGACCAAGAATCGGTCACCATGTGGACTCCAGAGCCTACCAATCAGGCGGGTTCGCTCCGTCTGTCGCATGGCTCTGAAATTTACTCCGCATGGCAAGTGCGTCAGGAGATTGTGGTCTTTACGGATTCGTCCATTTATTCCTTGCAATATCTTGGACCTCCCGCAGTTTGGGGGTCTCAGTTGCTAGGCGACAATATTTCCATCATTGGACCAAACGCTGCGGCTTTGGCTTCGGGAGTCCTGTATTGGATGGGCAGAGACAAGTTCTATAAATACGATGGTTCGGTAACCACCCTATCGTGCGACCTCCGTCAATACATCTTTAGCGACATCAACCTAAGCCAAGAGTTCCAAGTCTTTGCCAGCACCAACGAGGGCTTTAACGAGGTTTGGTGGTTCTATTGCCCCGCTGGTCAAACCACAATCAGCAAGTATGTGGTCTACAACTACCTTGAGAACATTTGGTTCTACGGCACATTAGAGCGTTCTGCATGGCTTGATACTGGCTTGCGGGACTATCCAATTGCGGCAACCTATGCCAAAAACTTGGTCTATCAGGAAAACGGTGTGGATGATGGCACAACCTTGCCAGCCGTGCCGTTCTATTCGTATATCCAGTCGTCTGAGTTTGACATCGATGACGGACATAACTTTGGATTTATCTGGAGGATTCTCCCAGACATTACGTTCCGTCAGTCGACCACGACCAATCCTCAGGTCACCATGACACTCTTGCCACTCCAAAACTCAGGTGCTGGATACAATATCCCACCGTCCGTTGGCGGTGACGACAATGCGACCGTGGTAAGAAGCACCACCGTTCCAGTAGAACAGTTCACTGGTCAGGTCTATGTAAGGGTCAGAGGTCGTCAGTTGGTCTTTAAAGTTGAGGGCAATCAATTAGGCTTGCAATGGCAGTTGGGTGCACCTCGTATTGATATACGTCCTGATGGCAGAAGGGGTAACACATGAGAGAGATTAAATTAGCCGCAGTCCCAAACTTCCCTTTACCAACCCCAGAATACACTCAAGCGAGTATCATCAAACTTGAGAACGTTCTCCGTTTGTATTTAAATATCTTAACGACTATCACAAACGAAGATACGATAGATATTACTAATAACGACACCATGAACTGGCTTGGTGGATGGAACTGCTAGATGGCTGCATCACTTATTACCCCGATTAGTCTTGGACAGGCGGCATTAACAACCAGTTATGCCACCTTTTACACCGTTCCCGTTGGTCTAAAGACTTTTCTCAAAGACTTTGACATTGTTAATACAACGGCTGCACCGATTGGTATTTACGTTAGTATCGTGCCCGTAGGTGGCACGGCTGGGGCTTCTAACGCTATCTTTTATAACAACTCGTTGCCAGCCTATACGACCGTGCAATGGTGCGGTTCTCAAGTCTTGACTGAAGGGGTGACTGTTCAAGTCAAAGCCTCTGCGGTAGGTTGCACAATGACTGCTACTGGCGGTGAGGTAGCCGTATGAGTATTACTTATTTCCCACCATTTGGGTCTGGTAGTAACACTCCAATTTACACAACCTTTGCCCCGCAAAACGTAGATGCTTTTGGACGGTTAGTTGTTGCTCAACCATACACCATCTTTGATAGCCAAAACCGTTACGCTGCCGACAATCAATTTGATACCAGCACGGCATCAGGCGGCTCAACGACTTATCTGCCCAACGAATCAACTATGCGTTTAAACGTTGATACAAGCAACGGCTCAGAGGTGGTTCGCCAGTCGTATCGTGTGATGCCTTATCAACCGGGTAAAGGTTTGGGGCTATTGGCTACCTTTACGATGAATCAAGGTAAAACTGGGCTTCGCCAGCGGGTGGGCTACTTCAACACCCAGAACGGGGTGTTTTTCCAGCAGAATGACAATACCCTAGCGTTTGTTCTTAGGTCTTATACCAGCGGTGCTCCTGTGGATACCGTCATTACTCAAGCCAACTGGAATGGCGACAAGATGGACGGGACAGGACCAAGCGGTCGGGTTATTGATGTAACCAAAACCCAGATTCTGGCGATTGACTTTGAGTGGCTAGGAGTTGGAGACGTGCGGTGCGGGTTCTTCAATGACGGTCAGTTTGTCATATGCCATACCTTTCATAATGACAACATTCAAACCGAGGTCTATATGACCACGGCTATTCTGCCTGTTCGGTATGAGATTAGAAACACGGCTGGGACTGCATCCAGTTCTGCCATGAAGCAGATTTGCTCGACCATTTATTCTTCAGGCGGCTATGAACAAACGTCTATTGACCATGTGGCTAGACGGACCACCATTTTTAATAACATTACTACCGCAGCAACCTTCTTCCCTATTGTTTCCATAAGACTAGCCTCAACTGCTTTGGGGGCTGTAGTCTTGCCTAATCGGATACAGTTTTTGCCTACGACCAGCCAAAACTATGAAGTGGCTTTACTAAAGAACCCAACCCTAACAGGTGCTACTTGGGCGGCTGCCGTGCCATCGGACGCAAACGTTGAGTTTGACGTTGCGGCTACGGCTATTTCTAGCGTTGGGACTATTGTCCAGACTGACTATATAACCGCATCTGGCAGTGCTGGGGTAAGCCAAACAAGTGCCTCAACAGGGTATAACTGGGACTTGCAGTTAGGGGCTTCCCTGACTGGGGTCAGCGACATCTACACCCTAGGGGTCAGAACTGTCTCAGGAGCAACAAATGGAGATGGACTTGGCTCGATTTCGTTTTATGATTTAACGCAGTAATTGTGAACCAACACAAACACAGGAGAAAAAATGGACTTTCTAGAACTCTTTAATGCAGTTGCTCGCAGAGTTCGTCCCGCATATCAGGATTACAAGGACGTTACCGACCTTGATACTCCATTCCCAGAGACTGGGTTAGATAGCATGGACGGTCTCATGATGGGTATTTTTATGTGCGAAATCTATGGGATTGACGATGAAATCGGCAAGACCATGCAACCTAAGACTCCACGAGAGATGATGGAGTTCTTGGAACAACATAAAACCAAGACACCAACCTCAGTCAAAGAGGCGGTAGACGGGATTGAGTGGTGATATATCTAACAGAGACACGCACCGCTTGCACCGAAGAACTGTCCATGATGGACGGTATTACTTATCCCCAAAAGGTTCACTGGTTCCCTGATACCTACCGAGGCGTTAAATCAGGCATGTCCTACGTTCCGCACAAGATTGCGGAAAAGGTTTTAGATGCAGAACTTATGAAGGTTCTAAGGGAAAACCCTGTAAAGACTGCCTTTATCCTTGCTGCGGGTAATGCCCACTTTGCGGGGATTGAACCCAAGGAAAAAGAAACGCATCTGTCCTATAACTACAAGTTCATGCCGCTCGCCCTGACTCAGGTCTACGCTGGACGGACTGCCCAAGCCTGTGGAGCCTACGACCATATTGTCACGGATTCGACCGCTTGTGCATCTAGCCTCAAGGTCATGATGGACGTTCAGACCCTAATGCGGTTCTACGGCTTTGAGCGGGTCATTGTGCTGACTTTGGAAGACCCAGTGACCAACACCGTCCTAAAGTTCTTTGGCGATGCTAAGGCATGTTTAACGGCTAAGGATGAAGAGGAGACAGGAGTTCTTCCTAGTGCCTTTGATGACCATAACTATGGCTTTCATATTGGTCAGGGAGCCGCTTTTGCGGTTTTTGAAACCGAAGCAAGCATGAAGAAGACAGGCTTTACCCCACGGGCAAGGCTCATTTCAGCCTATACGTGCGGGGAAAACTGTGCCAATTCGATTGGTCAACGGGAAGACGGACAAGGTTTTAAAGATGTAATTGAAGCGGTTTTGCATATTGGTCAGATTCAGCCATATCGCATACGCACAGTTAAAACACATGGCACTGGAACCAAATCAAATAATGTCGCTGAAAAAGCAGCCCTCTCTAGCACTTTGAAAGATTTTGTGGCAACATCGTTTAAACAGAGAATAGGGCATACTATGGGTGCTAGTGGCTTGCTAGAAACCATATTATTGTTGGATAATCTCAAAAACGGTTTTATCCCACCGATTCCAAACCGTACAAGCGAAGATAAAGTTTTCCTAAGCGAACCCGCCCCAGCAGAAAAGGGAGGGTTGGTTTTAAGTCTTGCTGCTGGTATGGGGAATGTGTATTCAGCGGCAGTTTTTAAGGATGCACAATGTTAGTGGATAGTTCTAAACGGATGTTAGACCCCCAAGAGATTATCTTGGAGGCTAGTCGTCAAATAAAATCAAAGAAGTATTCCCCTGACCAAATCCTCGCTGGTTTGATTGCTGAGTCAAACGAAGACGATACCGTTCTTATGCGACAAGGAAATACCTTGTATATCGTGCATGAGGGCAAAAACCGCACGGCTTTATATAGGGCTTTAAATGCGGACATCCCGAATAACTTTTTAGAGAATGGCGTTGAATTCGCTAAAGCCATGTATATGGTTGGATTCGATGTCATGGTTACCCAGTTTGAAGACCCTATCTTATTGAAAATATTCCCATTTATGCGTAAGAACCGTGCTCGCATTAATCCAGACAAGGACGGCAAGCCGACCATGGGTTATGCCGTTCAGACCGTAGAAAAGGGCGGGGTCAAAGAATATCGGGTAACGACCGTTCTTGGACCAAAGCGGGAAGGACAGATTAAATGAGTGCCGTAGTCGAAGCCGTAACTGGTGCGATAAGTGACGTTGTCGAGTTCGTTGGTGACGTTGGCGAAACCGTTGTTGAAGCGGCTGGAGACGTTGTAGAAACCGTTGGTGATGTAGCCCAAAACGTAGTTCAAGGAGCGGTAGAAGACCCATTAGGCACGATTGCCAAGGTTGGCACGGCTATCTATGCCCCATACCTACTACCCGTTGTATCTGCTGGTGTTGTCGTAGCCAATGGTGGCGACATTGAGGACGCATTAATTACTGGAGCCGTATCGTGGGCAGCCCCCGAACTGGGCGAATTTATTGGTGGTGAGATTGCTGGCAGTGCACTTGGCGACTTCCTAGGCGAAGCCGCTCAAGCCACAGGCATTGAAGCCCTACCTAGCATTGCTACCCGTGGAATTAGTCAGGCTGCAATTGGAACTGCAACTGGTTTGGCTCAAGGACAAGACATTGGCGATGCTTTGACTCGTGGCTTAACTTCAGGTGTAGGCTCTACAGTGGGCGGTATCGCTGGTTCAGAAGCCGATACAGGCAGTGCGATTGCTGACCGTTTAATTGGTCAAACCCTTGGCGGTGGAACTACTGCCGCTCTACGTGGCAGAGATTTTGAAACTGGGGCTGGTGCTGCATTAGCCTCAGGTTTAATTGATGTTGGTGCTACAGAAGCAATTAGAGGAATTAGGTCTTTAGATACCCCAACCGAGATTGCAGAAGCATTGCCAACCTCTACCGAATCGGTATCGGGTCAACCTCTATTGGCATCAGGAGCAACTGCTACAGATGCGTCCTTGACACCGACAGAAGAAGTAATTCAGCAAATGCGTGGCAAAGTAACTGTCTATGACCCAGCAACGGGAGAGCCAGTTCAGCAACAACGTGAAGAAACTCCTGAAGAAAAGGCTAATCTACAAGCCTTGATTGAAGCCTTATACCCAGAAACACAAGCAAAAGACGTTGCCAAGATTGATGAATACGGCAACGCTTATGACATTTCAGGTCAGATTATTGGTGATGCCTCTGAGTTTGGATTGACTCAAGGCACAGATGCTTTGGGTAGACCAGCATGGATTACTTCTGCTGGTGAAATGGTTGCAGCCTCTGAAGCCGCACCAACTTCATTTGAGTCTCAAATGGAAGGCATTTCAGCCGCCCCATCTGCCGCACCAGTGGTTACTGAGACCGATGCAACTGCCTTGGATGTCAGTTCTCTGTTGGGTGGTGGCGAGATGGAAGGCGACTACCCAGAAAAAATTATCAACAACCCCGATGGCTCTACTACCGTTATTGAGTTTGATGGCACTCAGCGTATCTTTAATTTGGATGGTTCCGTAACCACGTTTGAGCCTGAGTCAGAAGAGCCATTAGACGAGTTCCCAAGAGAGCCTTTGGAAGAGACTCCAGAAGAGTCTTCATTGAATCTAGGCAATTTGGCTAATTCTTTATTGGGGGGCTTCTCAAGTTCTGGCGGTGGTAGCAGAACAACTCGTTCAACCCGTGGCGGCTCTACCCGTGGTGGTTTCCCATGGGGTGCTTTGGCTGCTGGCGGTGCTGGAATTGCCGCTGGTCTTGATGCTATGAATCAACCAACACAAGACTCTAGCATGGGTGCTGTAAATCCATACGGATTTAACTGGATAACTGGCGAGTATGAAGCCCCAGTCAATGCTGCCGCATATGGTCAAACATTTGTAAGACCAGAATATATAACTGCCGCTGAAGGCGGTTTGATGAGCGTTGCCCCTCAATACATTACGCCTACCGTTCCAAACAATGGTTTGACGTTTAAACAGCCTAATGACCCAACATCTTCCGTTTACATGTATGCCCAAGGCGGTCTCTCAAGCCTAGGTCATTACTCCGATGGCGGCAGAATGCTCAAAGGTCCGGGCGATGGCATGTCCGATGACATCCCAGCAACGATTGCTGGCAAGCAACCAGCACGTTTGGCTAATGAAGAATTTGTAATACCCGCTGACGTGGTTTCCCATCTAGGTAATGGGTCATCTGAGGCGGGTGCAAAAGTGTTGTATGACATGATGGCTAGGGTTCGTAAAGCAAGAACGGGCACTACTCGTCAAGGTAAGCAGATTAAACCTCAGAAATATCTGCCAAAGTGAGGAATTGATATGTCATTATTTAGTTCACCCGGTCTGAAATCCGTTCCAGAAACTTCGCAACAACAAACGATTAGCCCATACGCTCAACCGTATGTGGAGAACTTGTTGGGTAAGGCTCAAGCCCTTACCAGTGCACCAATGCCAGCCTATACGGGTCAATTAACTGCGGGTTATTCTCCATTACAGGAACAGGCTTGGGCTGGATTGTCAGGTTTGACATTGCCACAATCACTACAGACCGCTGGCACAGAACTACAGAACATTAGCCAAAAGCAACAAGGCTTGTCATTTAGTCCAACCGACATCACAACCAGTGCGTTTAATCAACAAGCCGCCCAGCAATACATGAATCCGTATATTCAAGCGGCTTTAGACCCACAATTAGCCGCATTGAAACGTCAAGCGGATATTAATCGTCAGGGCGAACTGGCTAAGTTAACCCAAGCGGGAGCCTACGGTGGTTCTCGTGAAGCCATCTTGCGTGGTCAGCAAGACTATAACTTGATGCAACAACAGGCTGGATTGATTGGCTCAGGCTACAACCAAGCCTATAACCAAGCCATGAATCAGTTCAACGCTGACCAAGCCCGTGCTTTACAGGCTCAACAGTTGACTCAGCAAGGCAAACAGTTTGGTGCGACATATGGATTGCAAGGTCTACAAGCCGCTGCAACCGCACAACAGGCTGCCGCTAACGCTGGAGCCTCTGCCGCTCAGTATGGATTGGCTAATCTACAGGCTCTCAATAAGGCTGGAACTGAGCAACAGGCTCTCGGACAACAAGCCCTCAACGCTCAATACAACGAGTATCTACGTCAGTTGCAGTATCCACAGACCATGCTCAAGTTGCAGAGAGACGTGATGACTGGATTGCCAGTAACCACAACCAACACCTATGAGGCTCAGAAGTCTGCCGCTCAGAGTGCTGCTGGTGCTGCTGGCACTGTTCTTGATTTGATGGAGAAGATGAAGAAACAAGGCATGTCGATACCGAACATCGCTAAATACATCAACGACCTCACCAAGAAGAACCCAGTTCAAACGGGTGGTATTACGATGGATGACAGTGGTAATCTTATTTACCCAACCGCTCCCGGTGGCGGTAGCCCATACGATGACGAAGGCAATCTCATGCCGGGTTGGGGCTTGGATGAAAACAATAATCCAGTTTGGGTCAGCACGGATTACATTGAGCCACCGTCTAATTACTACGATTACAGCGATTATTCAAACGATTACAGTTATACCAACCCTGATAATTCCGATTATCAAGATTGGTGGAATACCGAAAGTTACGACTAGGTGAAATATGTATAACTTAATTCAAATCCAAGATGCAATCAGAGGCTTGCCTATTGATGATGTGATGAAATATGCACGTGGGTCTAATCCTGACGTGCCAGCCTATCTTGCTTTGGCTGAGTTAAATCGCAGAAAACAAATACAAGATACTTCCTCGGCTTTCTATGGCGAGCCACAAACTGTTCGTGAACAGATTGAAAGTTCTTTGACGGGTGCTCCACAGGGTCAAGTTAACCCCGCTGCCGCTCCGCAAATGACTAATCCAGCGGCTACTCCTCCACAGTTGCAGACTCTGACTGCTCCTCCTCCAAAGCCACAGATGCCTCAAATGGCGATGGTTCCTCCGCAGATGAACCCAACACAGGCTCCCCCTGTTCCACAGATGCGAAAAGGTGGTCTGGCTTCGCTGCCAGTCGGGATGTTTAAACGGGCTAACTACGCTGGTGGCGGTATTGTTGCTTTTTCTAACGGCACAGAAGATATGACCGCAGAAGAAGCCGCACGTAAACAACGTGAGGAAGAGCGTAGAAAGCAATTAGAATCCGACCGTGCCTCAGTTTCTGGTGCAACTCGTTCTATTGGTGCTGCCGCTAAAGACATTCTGACCCTACCGCAACGGGCTGCCGCTGGCATTATAAACACGGGTATCCGTGGAGCAAGAGCCGTTACTGGGGCTGATATTCCTTATCTCTATGGCGATAACCCTGAGATGACTCAAAGCATGACCCCTTATTACGATAAAGAAATTCGTAAGGGCGAGATTGATAGAGCAGATGCGTTAAAACGTCAGGCTCAAATGGAAGCCCAAGACAAGCAAGAAGGCTCAGACCCAAGCAAGCGTGTTCCAGTTAACCCAAATCAACAAGCCTCGTCTACGTCTTCTGGTCAAGTTAGAGAACCCGCCAAGCCTATGTTTGGTCAAAAAGTTACCGTTACTCAACCTGATTTGACGGATGAGCAATTATTTGAACGTAGACGCAAACTGCAAGAGTTGGCTGGTATCTCTCAAGACCCATACGCAGACATCAAGAAACGCTATGCCGATATTGAGGCTAGACGTAAGGCTGACGAAGAAGGCGATACCATGCGTTCCATCACTACTGGTTTGCGTGGCTTTGCTCAGGCTAAAGCAACCGACCCATTCGGTGTTCAGTTGGCTGCCGCTGGCGACAAGATGGCTGCGTTTGATAAAGAAACAACCGCTTTACGTGATAAGCAAGCCACCGCTATGGCTGAATTGCAATTGAACATTGCGAAGGAAGAGGATGCCCGTAAGCGTGGTGATGTGACTGCAATTGAAGCCGCTCGTGATGCTCAACAGAAAGCCAAGATGGAAATGGCAAAACTTGAAGTAGAGCAAATGAAAGCACAAGCCGCCATGATTTCTGCAAACCGTCCATCACAAATGATGGAGTTGGCTAATCTGTATAAAACCAATCCAGAATTGGCTGCTAAGGTTCAAGGAATTAGCAAAACTGGTGGACTAAATGCGGACGATATTGTTAAGATTCTGTCTACTGACCCAACGTTTATGTCGATGACACCTGAGCAGAAGATTGCTACTGTTCGGGCTGCATTAGGCGGGGCTGGTGCTGCTACTGCCGCACCTCCAGCCGTTGGCACAGTAAAGGACGGTTATCGCTTTAAGGGTGGTAATCCAGCGGATAAAAACAGTTGGGAAAAGGTTTAAGCCATGGCAGGACCTTGGGAGCAATACCAAGGACAAGATAAAGGTCCTTGGAGCGAATATTCGGCTTTTCCTCAGTTTCCTAAACCTGAAGAGAAGCCAGACACTGGATTTACTGGTGCTCTAAAGTCGTCCTATGAGACTTTAAAAGGCGAAGCCGCTCTTGTCGCTGGCAAGACTGGCATCATGAGCCTTGAAGAAGCCGAGAAGTATTACGCTGGGCAGCAAGAAAAAGCCCGTAAAGCGTTTAAACCTACAGAAGAAGGCTGGACAGAAGCACCGCTCACAAAATTTAAAGAATTGCTTGGCGGTTCAGTTCCCTATATGGCTGCACCAATCGGTGCTGCGGTCGGTGTTGCTACGTTGCCTGTCAGCGGAACTGCCGCTACGGTCTTAGGTCTTGGTGCGGCTGGAGCCGCCTCTGCCGCTCAATTTACTGGTTCTAACCTTGCCCGTCAAATGGACACAGGCAAGAGCCTTGCTCAGACCGACTTGGTCGAGGCTGGAACGGCTGCGATTCCACAGGCTGCTCTGGATACCTTGTCGTTTAAACTCATGCCGGGCGTGGGTCGTATCTTCGGTCAGGCTGGTGTCAAGATTAGCGATGACGTAGCCCAACAAGTGGCTAAGAAGGGTATTGCGGCTACGGCTGGCGAATATGCTCTATCGGGAGTCAAGATTGCTGGTATCGAAGGTGGAACCGAAGCAGCACAGCAGTTCTTTGAGCGTCTGCAAGCGGGTTTAAACATCGCTGACGAAGAAGCCAGAAAAGAATACTACGAGAACTTTATTGGTGGTGCAGTCCTTGGTAGCACGATTGGTGTTGGTGGACGTGCCTATGAGAAGGCTTTTCCACGTAAAGCGGCACAGGCTGACGAGCCTAACGTTACCCTCCAAGAGAAACCCCTTACCACTCCTACGACTTTGGCTCTGCCATCGCCTGAGGAAATCATTCTCAATGAGCGTGAGTATGACCCGCTCAAGAACCCAATTGGCAACTTCTCGTCCGATGAGTTGACTCCTGACCAGATTAAATACATTGATGCCGACCGCAAGGCTAACGGCAAACCTAAACTCAAGTCCTATTCTTTGGAAGACTTGGTCGATGCGGTTAACCATAGCGATGAAACTGCCGCAGCCAAGCAAGGAATCATTGATAACCTATTGACCTTTAAGACTGGCTACACGGGCGAAGTAGACCTGACCCCCGATGACGTTTATAACGTAGCCCGTCAGAAGAACGTAGAGACTCAGACTCAAGGCTTTAATGACTTCTTACGCAGAGCCACAGGCTCAGAAGACGTAATGAACATGAGCCAGCCTCAGTTGTTCTCAGCCTTTGAAGCCCTCTCCAAACTGGAGCCTTCTGAAGAACTGATGATTTTGCCCGAAGGCACAAACGCAGTTCGGTTCTCTGAGCAGCAATACGAAAAAGCCTTGCGTGGCTTGGAGTCGGTTTATGACGAGTTCGGCACTTCTTCTTTAGGAAGAACTAGTGTCATTCAAGAAATCAAAGACTTTGCTGGACTAGAGCGTGATGCTGATGCTGAAGCCTTGTATCGTCAGGCTTTGCGTAGGAATGACTTAGAGGAGAACTTGCGTGAAGTTAAAACTACGGAAGGGACTAAGACGGTTCCCGAAGTTTCGTTTGCTGGCAAAATTGAGCCGCTACCGTCTGGGTTCGACATTCGCTACCAGACGTTTAAACAGGGTGTCGAGCCAGCGGAATATGAGATTAAAAACGGTTCTGTGGTTATCGACCGTGCCAAGACTGCGGAAGATGCACAAAAAGTCTTGGATAAGCAAACTAAAATTAATCAGGAACTGGTAAAACGTCCTGAGGCAGAGATTGCCAAACTAGAAAAAGCCATTGCTAATCGCAATACTGCCTTGGATATTCAACGTGCCAAAGGCTTTGGTGACACGCTTGGCTTTAGAAAACTTGCGGCTGAGTTGGATGCTCGTAACAAGGTTGACCAAAAATCCATTGAAGTCCACCGCACTGACATTCAGAACTTTAACAACCCACTCAAGATTGTTCCTGTGGGCGAGAAGCCTATTACTAGCAAAAAGTATGTGTTCTACGAGGGCGACAAGCCTGTAGCCTCGTTTGGCGATAAGTATCAAGCCGAGCAGTTTGGCATCATGAAGTTGGACGAGGGCATCCTCGGTCAAATCATTGAGACAGGACCAAAGACCAAAGGTGTCTTACCCAAGCGTTATGCCGCCTTTGCCGCCAAGGAAATGCAAAGACGTAAGGGCGAGTTGCCTAAGGGCATCGAAGTCCGCAAGTCTATCTATACAGAGAAGGTTGACGAAAACCTTGAGAAGTTACGTCAGCAGTTGCTCCCCACATTAAAACGCTTTGGCTTAGAGAAGGTTGGTCTGCGTATTGTCAATAGTATTGCTGATGGCAAAGCCGATGGTTCTTACGTCCAAGCCTTAATCAAGATTGCGGTTGATGCCAAGAACCCAATGGGAACCTTGCGTCATGAGTCTATCCATGCCCTAAAAGAGTTGGGTGCGTTTACCCCTGAGGAGTGGAAAGTTCTTAGCAACAAAGCCAAGAGCGAGTGGATTGGTAAATACATCAAGCCCAACATGCTCAATGCGTATCGTGAGCAGTATTTGGCAGAGAACAAGAGTCTCAAAGGCTTTGATGAATACATTCAAGAAGAAGCCATTGCAGAAGCATTTGCCGACTTTGCCAATACGAAGCCACCCGCTGGACTTATCGGCAATCTTTTCTTCCGTTTAAACAAATTCTTTGAAGCCCTAGGTAACGCATTTAAACGCTTAGGCTTTAAGACAGCGAACGACATTTTCCAAAAGGTTGAGCGTGGTGAGGCGAAGCCAACTAAGGTTGCTGTTTCTGAAAAAGAAAAACTTCAATTTAAACCAGAGGATTTTTCTCAGATTGAATCTGGTTTAGATGGTTATTTAACAGAACAAGAAGAAAATTTACGTCAAAATTATATTTATAACAATCGTGGACGAAACGAATTGGGCAAAGCATTGGAAAATAATGATGCCTATCAAGATGCTCTTCAACAAAATTTAGATGCAATTGGCACTCCAAATACGATAACTATGTATCGTGGTAGAGATATTACAAAACGCTGGACTGATTCCCAAGGCAAATATCTAAATGTTTCCTCTAGCAAAAAACTTGCTGAGAACTTTAGAAAAGCATCAATGACAAAGCCTGAGAATTGGACTGTTGATACATTCTTGGTTCCTAAAGATGCCATTATTGGTCTTGGTCATCCAGAAGAACGTGAGTTCATTATCAACATGAACAAAGGTGTTGAAATTGTTGGAATTACTGCTGAACCAACAACAATTGAAAACATTGTTCAACCAAAACTAAAAGTTCCTGAAGAAATTCGTAAGATTGGCGAAAACTTGGTCGGTGCACCGCCTAACGCTCGCACTGTCAAAGACCGCACTGCATTGGTCAGAAAGATGACCAACCTCCTTGAGCACCCATACTCGATGTATGACGACTCCAAGGGTTGGTATGAGCGTAGCGGAGACACCATTCGTCAGATTGCCCGTGGCGATGAGAAGTTGATGGAAAAGATTGTCCGTCTAATGTCTCTCTACTCTCAGGCTAATAGCCTTGGCGGGAACGTCACGGCTTTGGTTAAGTCTTTATCCCAGTTGGCTAAGGGCGAGTCTACCGCCTATGCGGGTCGTTTCCCATCGACCACTGCGGAAGTAATTCCTCAGATTCTTGCCGCCAAGAACTTTGACACAGACCTCAAGGGTGTCAACGATAAGTTGATGAACTTCTATCACAACCTCCATGACGGCACGTTTAAAGATGACACGTTCGAGGATTCGACCACCATCGACCGTTGGATGATGCGTTTATTTGGTTATCCACACAACGAAGACCGTGAGGCTGGCGGGGCAAGTGCAGTTTCTGCAACGCAATATAAATACGCTAAAGATTTAATCCGCAGAATTGCAGAAGCCAACGAGAAGAAAACTGGTGAGAAGTTAGCACCACGTCAGATTCAAGCCGTGCTTTGGACTTACGTTAAGAATTCTTCTGATGCAGCCAAAGCCAAAGAAGAAGGCAGACCGTTTAAACCTACCACTGTTGACTTCTCAGACTACATCAACCGTGCCACCGCCAACATTACGTGGGAATCACGTCCGTCTACCAGTATTGACCTGATTCCCGGCATCCACAAGGCATCCCGCAAAGAACAGGATGACTTTAATCGTGCCGTGCGGAAAATCTTTGAGAACGATGACGGTTCTAGCAAGATATTTGAATTGCTCAACGAAGGGGTTCTTTACTCTAGTCAGAACTCGATTGGTGCGTATGAGAATCAGATTGCTCCGAACGTCATTACCCGCCTTGTTTTAGAGAAGGATGACAAGGGTCACGTCACTGAAATTGCTGACAAGGCTGCTGCCATCATTGGTTATGTAACCAAACAGGATGCCGTGCCTTGGTATCGTGCTGACCCAACCGCCTCAGGTAAGATGGCAAGCAAAGGTTACAAGGTATCCACGACTGAGACCGTCACGCCAGAGTTTGAAGAGAAACTGTTTAAACACCTAGACAAGGAAATGCCGGGTGTGGGCTTTACCCGTGTGGACAACTCGTTTGACTTCATTAACTTCCGTGGTGATGACGGCAAACCGTTCTTTATGTCCGATAAGGAATACATCACGAAGTTACAAAAGGCTTTGGAAACGTTCTCACCTGATGTAGACTTCACTATTGACCCGTTCAAAACGGAAAGTGCATACATATTTAACAATTGGAAGGAAAATCCAGATGGGCAAAGTTACCTTGAACGATTTGGTTCCCGACAACTCTCCGATATACGACCAACCCTTGACAATTGGAGCAAGGCTTACACAGACCTTGCCGAGCAATACGGAAGAGAATACGGATGGGACAAAGGCGAAGGACTCCAAAAAGGAGAGCGAGCAAGAATAAGACCTCCTGAGACAGAGGAGTTTAAGGATTGGATTGGCGATTCTGTTGCCGTTGACGAGAATTTAAATCCAATTCTGTTCTATCACGGCACAGACCAAGACATCACCACGTTTAAACCAAGCAAAGAAGGTGCGCTTGGCAAAGGTATTTATCTAACTCCTGACCCAGAATACGCAAGCAATTACACCAGAGAAAGTCAATTTGGTGAAAAACGTGGCACTGGTGCAAACGTTATTCCGTTGTATGCCCGTGTTGAGTTTCCATTAATCATCAATTACAAGCGTGGTTTTGACCCCGCTATTCAAGCATTAGAAAAACTAGGATTGAGCAACGACAAAGCCGCAGACATTGTTGAAAAGGCTTATGAAGACAAAGGCAACTTAACAGGCGAGATTATGTCTCGTGCCAAAAAGGTTGGGCATGATGCCATTTTCTACATGGATGAAGATGGCAAAACAATCCGTGAAGCCGTTGTATTTGACCCACGTCAAGTTAAATCTGCGTTTGCTCAGAAGCCAACCAAAGAATCTAAAGACATTCGTTATTCGCTACGTGACACGGTAGACCCAACCATTTGGGGTAGCGTTGACCGCACCACGACCAAGCGGGAAGAAAAAGGCTTTATCCAACGCTTGCTCAGTTCGATATTCCCTGACTCAGCGGCTGACTTCCGTTTCAAATACATCAATGCGTTAGAAGGTATTGAACGTCAGACTAAAGAAAAGGGACGACTGTTTGGTGACAAAGAACTCTTGGCTGAGAACTCTGCCTTGGCTGCTGCCCTCCAATCCTTACGTGCAGCGGGTGTTGCTGCCTCGTCTTTCCGTGATGGTATCCCTGTCTATGACAAGGGCTACACCTACGTCACTGATAACGATGGAAAGAACAAGGGCTTGATTCCAATCTTTGAACCACTGGCTAAATACGGTGACCCTGAGATTTTCCGTCTGTTCCAGTTCTATGCCGCCACCAAGCGGGGTAAACGACTCATGGCTGACGGTCGTGAGAAGTTATTCACTGCCGATGACATCGCCAAGGGCGAGGCATTAGAGAAACAGTTCCCTGAGTTCAAGACCGTCTTCAATGAATATCAAATCTACAACAAAGGTTTGGTCGACTACATGAAAGCCACTGGTGTTATCTCTGATGCTGAGGCTAAGATTTGGACTCAGAACTGGGATTACATTCCGTTCTACCGCCAGTTAGAGGGTGACACCACCGCAGGACCAAAAGTCTTCTCGTCCTTGTCGGGGGTCTCCAAACCCAAGAAACTCAAGGGTGGTCAGGAAGAACTGGCTGACTTCATGGAAACCATCGTTCGGAACTCTCGTGCCGCTATCGAGGCTGGCATGAAGAACGAAGCCGCTCGCAGAGCCATACGTGATGCAAAGGCTTTGGGCACTGCTGAAGAACTGAAAGAATCCGATACTGGGGCTGACATCGTTAACGTTAAAGAAAACGGTAAAACCAAGTATTACAGGGTTGCTGACCCCCTCTTGGTTAAGTCCATGCAGTCTTTGAACATGCCTCAGTTAGAACTGATTTCGTTCTTGGGCAAACCCGCTGAAATCCTCCGTAACTTTGTGACCAAAGACCCCGGCTTTATCCTCGCCAACTTAGGTCGTGACTCGCTACAGGCTTGGATTACCTCTGGAACCAAGATGCGTCCAGTGGTCGATACGTTCCAAGAATTTGGTAACACGCTGTTTAAACAGTCACCTGTTGCCAACGCCTTAGCCCGTGCTGGTATGACTGGCTACGACTTTGCGGGTGACGTGAAGTCCACCTCTGACCAAGTCATGAAAGAACTGCGTAAACGGGGCGGGGCAAGGACTGTTGGTGAGAAAGCCCTCTTGCCTATCTCTGCCCTTTGGGATGCCCTAGAACAGGGTTCTCATGCCTCTGACATGGCAACCCGTGTGGCAATCTATAAGCAGACCTTAGAGCGGACTGGCAGTGAAGCCGAAGCCATGTATCAAGCCATGGAGGTTCTGAACTTCTCTAGACGTGGTGCATCGCCTACCGTTCGCATGTTAGCCGCCATGATTCCGTTCTTGAACGCTCGTATCCAAGGTTTGGATGTGCTCTACCGTTCAGGTTGGGGCGAGATGGCTACCGAGAACAAAGATGCCATGAAGAAAGCATTTGCCGTTCGTGCTCTGACTATGATGGGCATGTCGATGCTTTACTGGTTCTTAGTCTCAGACGAAGACGAATACAAGAAACTGACCAAAGAAGAGCGTGATAATTACTGGATAGTTCCCGGTCTTGAGGTTGGTGACAAGCCATTCCGATTCCCAATTCCGTTTGAACTAGGTGTGATATTCAAAGTCATACCTGAGCGTGTGCTTGAGACCGCCTTTGGCTCTGACACAGGCAAAGACTTGAAGGAGTCCATGGTTCGTCAGTTGACTGGAACACTTGCCGTTAGCCCACCTCAGGCATTCTTGCCAATCTTGGAAAACTTAACAAACTACTCCCTGTTTACAGGCGAACCATTGGTTGGTCGTGGCTTGCAAGACCTCGAACCCAAGTATCAGTTCACCTCAGGAACCTCGCAAATGTTTAAGGATTTGGGTGCACTGACCAATATCTCGCCCATCAAGATTGAGAATTTGGTGCGTGGCTACACAGGAACCTTGGGAACCTACGCAGTCCAAGCCTTGGATGCCATCTATCGTGGCGAGGGTGACCCAGTCAAGGCAACCATGCGGACTGAGCAGATGCCAGTGATTAAACGATTCTTTGCTACCGATTCGGGAACAGTGTCTGCCTATTACGACCTCAAAGAAGAAGTTGATACCGCAGTTCGCACCGTCAATATGCTAGAACGGACAGGCAAGGGTGAAGAACTCAGGGAATACTTGCAAGGCAAAGGTAAGGTCTATCTAATGAAAGACTACGTCAATGCCTTGGAGAAGAACATGAAACAGATTCGTGAGGCTAGACGGGTCATCTTGGATTCTAAAGACAAAACTGCTGATGAAAAACGGCAGTATTTGGATAGCCTACATGACATGGAAGTCCGCTTGACTGAAAACATCCGCTCCATTCGTAAGCAGTTTCAGTAAATCAGGGCTTTAGTTTCATCGATTCGGCAATCTCTTTGACTTGCTCAAAGAGTTCCCACTCTGTGCCATACCGCTTTTCAAACTCCGCTTTCCACGGATGCCGAGACACGAACTGCTTGGTCTTCAGCCCCGAACGGTGGTGGGTAGGACAAAGCGGGATGGTATGAAAGTCATCCACCCGCCTGTTCCCATTCCGATGAAGATGATGAATATCTGGCTGGCTGCGCACTCCTAACTCGTTTAAACAGACAATACAACCGATGTCCTGAAGCGTCAGATACCAGCGTTGCTTCTTATTCATTCCGTCATCCTAGACCACGTATCAATTGAAACCTCGATAGTCTTAAACGTATCCAAGCATTCTTCGTTAAGGCATCTCCGCTTACGCTCCACGTATTCAAAGACATGCTTGGGGTCATCGTATCTGCGGGTGTCTAGGGTCTCGGTTTTGTATCCACAAAGAGGGCAAAGCATCACGCACCTCGCTCTAAAAACCAAACCGCCACGTCCTTTTCCCTCTCAACCTTTGAGGTAATGATGGACTTCAACTCAGCAATCATTTCCTGCTGCTGCATAATCTCTGCGTTTAAACGGTCTATCTCATGCTGCTGGACACGGATTTGATGCCGCAAGGTATCAACCAAAGATTCTTCTTCCAGTTCCACGTAGCCCACAAAAGGAATTGGTTCACTTGCCATTCTGAACTCCGAAGAAAGGGTTGGGTTGAGGTTGTTGATTGTTATTTGGCATCGTGTAGGAGTTACCAAGCAATCGCCCATCGGGTGCGGAATAGAACGTGTAGTTACCCATCGTGGTGGATGAGCCTACTTGATTACCCGACTTGTCCTGATAGAAAGTCATGTTGCCCATGGTGTAAGACGAGCCTACGATTTCACCGTTAGGCTTTTGAAAGGTTCTTGTTTCAGCCTTTGGGTCTTTGTTAATTAGAAAAATGGCTAGGGCAAGCCAAACACCAACCACCCAGTAAATTGATTTATGCATGATTAAAGTAAGTTCCATCCAAATTTAAATACGTTCCACATAAACTTGAGCGTTAACCCAAGCACCACGAGCAACAACAACCCTATAAAAAAAGTCATAAACCATTGCAGTAAGTTCTTGATTAATTTCATTTTCTTCCTTTTGTTTGTAGTAATTCTTCAGCAATTCGGATGGCATCTTTTAAGAACTCAGTGCCAAACAAGAGAGAGCCTTGAGCAAAAAAGTCTTTGCCAAACTTAATAAACTCTTCTAAGTGTTCAACTGGAATGGGTGGCACAGGACTAGCACCGTTATCTACTATCACGGTCGGTGTGTCATACGCATTCTTTCTATCTTCCGATGTAAACGTTGTCATTTTTTTCTTTCAAAAGTAGTAATTAATTTGTCCCTAGATATAGTGTAGTAGGAACCCTTTTTACCTTCCACAATATTTTCAGGAACAATGAATTTATTTCTTGAAATCCACCCAACAATATTGCAACCATCAGACTCCAACTCACACAGAACGTAAATGTCAAAGTTCTTTTCCGCAGAAGTTAGAGTAGCGTTTAAATTGCCATTCTTCCTACGGGTAGTTTTTACGTCTATGGTTTTACCTTGGTAGGTCACCAAGTCAGCACCCCACTCCACCCGCAAGTCTGTGTCTAAACTGAAGTGCAAGTTCAGATGCTTTGATACGCAATACTCCCCGATGACACCCTCGATGGTGATGTCAAGCGGGTTTAGGTCAGACTGGATTTGCTCCTCACAGGCTCGACTAGTCGTGTGATACCGCATCATCCCAACGAACTGACAGATACGAAGTTCGGAGTCGGTTAATTTAATTTTCATTCTTTAACTTGGACTTCAGAACTTTGTTTTCCATAATCAAACCATCAATAATTTTTAGGTGTTCGGTATGACGGTTTTCCATCACCTTAACCACCCGCTCAAATTTATGTTGCCAACTTTGCATGTCTGAAATTAATTGTTTGGAGTTATACCAAACATAATCCTCTGTAATACCTTCCACATTTATGTTGTCTTTAATTTCCATCATTTGTATTGAGCCTCACGTAATAGGTCTTGAATAAATTCCAACTTAATAGCATCAAACTTGCCAGTGCCATAGTGCCTTCTGAACACTTGCTCTATCTCTTGAGGTGTAAGGTTCACTGGTCTACGCTCACGCACAGTCTCAAGGTAGTCTTCAATCGTGCCTCGGCTCATGCAACTCCATGAATACTCAAGGTGCTCACGGATTTCGGGTTGATGTGCTACCACGAACCGCATGTAGAAGTCGACAATCTCATCAATCATGCGTTGTATGTCGCTTGGTCTACGAGAAATCTTTAGCAACTGGGGTCGCTTTAGTTTGTCATCAATGATGTCTTGAACAAAGTCAACAATGTCTCCACGACCGTTGTCGTTGAGCCAATCAAAAATCTCTAGAGATTTCATATAAGAGTTATCTTTCATTTTTTTAACCTTTCCCACATTTCAGAAACTGGCATCGCCTTAATTTCTTGCCACCCAATATAGGTGCAAGCAATCATGATGAACACAAAAAAACCAAACATCAACATGAATATCAATATGGCAAACGTAGCCACAAATAAAATCAGTAAGTTAACTATGGTTGTAATCATTTGTTACTCGATAAAAGAATGATGGTTCCAATAAACAGAAGCAATACAACGTAAATACGTTTAAACCAATACTGCCTGTTCAAGATACGTGGGTCGCCTATCAAATAACTTTGCAACTCCAACATATCGTTATCGGTTTCTACGTATGGTGGATTGACCAACTTATTCAAATAAGCCTCACTTCCTATCTTGACCTTCCCATTGTTGTAACAAGTCTTTTTCATATACCCCCCGTTAATTGCGATATAAAACGGTTACCGTATTGACGTTTACGCTTAGGCGACCGCCACCGTTCCAAGTCACAAAGTAAAAAGGATTCTTGTATTCAAAACATCCATCTGCCACCTTGTTCCCCGCAGAGTCAGTGCTATAGACGTAGAAGTGATTTGGGACTGGTCGGTTAGTCTTGAGGTATACGCACTCAGTAAAGGTAAAGAATATATGCCCACCCAATTTGTTGGGTGCGTAAGCCATTTCGTTATCAGCCTGAGCGTTTCCAAAAACAAATAACAAAGCAAGTAATGCATGTTTTATCTTCATAGTAACTCCAGTGATGGTTGTTTCAATCGGTCATCTTGCAACTTCTTGTATTCGGTGTTCAACTCGCAGCCCAGATACTGCCTGTTTAAACGCTGTGCTACGGCAGCCGTAGTTCCTGAACCCATAAAAGGGTCAAGCACTATGTCAGCAACTGGCTCTAAACCGCACTTACATGTGGCTACCCACTCGTGCTCCCATACTTTTGACATGGATTCAAGAACCCTTTTCTTGGTTTCAGATGGGTTCTGCACTTTATTTCCTTCGTAATCTTTGACCGCCTGTCCTGTGTAGACCTCTACGTCCGCACGTTTGCCTGTATCTTTTTTGACCAACTCCCATCGGGCATAGCATTTTGGGCAGTGCCCCCTATTGGATGTGCCAGCCAATACGCATGGTTCAATCAAATCAGGCGGGAATGTGGCAAAGTGAGCACCGACAAAAGGCTTGGTAGTCACCGTCCATACAGAACGTTTATTTGCCATGGCATAGGATTTCTCTAGCCCTGAGTGCGGATTCAGCCCTGTGCCCTCGTTATGGTATTTGCCATGTGTTCTATCCCTCGTGCCCCAGTCATCCTTGACAGGCTCTTTGATAGATTCGTTGTCAAAGTAATACTGAGGTTTCTTGCTCAACAGGAATATGTATTCATGGGCTTTGGTGCATCGGTCAGTCACGGACTCAGGCATCGGGTTGGGCTTATGCCAAATAATGTCCTGACGTAAATACCAACCAAAGTCTTGCAGTGCAAACGCTACCCGCCATGGGATACCAATCAAATCTTTTGGTTTCAGCCCATCGGGAACAACTTTGGAGTGAACATGCTCCAGATGATGATGCTCCCCGTTTAAACGCTTGCCGGGTCCCTTGCCAGACCCAGAATACGAGTCGCCAAGGTTTAGCCAAACAGTGCCGTCATCAGCAAGTAAATGCCAAACATGCCTAAAAACATCAACAACATTAGCAACGTAATCACCCACTTCTCTCTCAAGTCCAATCTGTTGGTCTTGTCGAACCGCACCGCACTTAATGCAGTCACCGTAAGATAAAGACTTCTTGTTACCCAATCGACCACCTTCGTCAAGAAAGTTACGATTGTTTCCAATAGACGTTCCCTCGTGCTCACAATTACTATCTCCCCCTATCCATGTGGCAGTTCCATAATCCCGCAGTCCGTAATATGGTGGTGAGGTAATGCAAGTCTGAACCTTGACCCCCTCGTCAATCCACCGTTTCATGATGGTTCGGCAATCGCCAAACTCAATTACGTTCATCGAATGTATTCCTCATACTCCGTTTGTAACTCCAACGCACCATGAATCGAATGACAAAAGCAATCGACAGGAACAGGAAGACAATCGCTCCGATGAATGCAAAGAAGTAAACAAATATATCCAACAAGGTCATGCCCATATCAGACTCCCTTTCTATTTCGTTTGGGTTTAATTGCCAAGATACCCGCCTCCTCCTCCTCCATCATGGACTTAGCCATGGCTTTGGAGCGAGACGGAATCTCTTCAATCGAGTAATCACCATTCATGAGAAAGCCAAGCATGGCAAGCCCCGCATAAACCGCCTCAAGGTGTTCTTTGTCTTGTTCAGTCATTTAATGAACCTCCTTCAGAACACGTTTCAGCCTACGTTTTGCATTGCCATACGACTTACGAAATGCGTATATTGCTTTCTCTTCCTCAACACCCGCCTCAACCGCAACGGTGGCAAGCACGATGCTTAGACCAGTCAAAATGACTGTCGTATCTACGTCAGCCTTGGGCATCAAGAACTTAAAGATTTCAACCGCCAGTTCGTGGGATGGGTCATTGCTCATTTGCTTTTTCCCTGAGGAACTTTTCAATCTCATCACAGACTAACTGAGCAAACGATTTCCCTGACGGAAACATCATCTGTGCCCCCTTAGTTTGACGGACTAAATTCATTGCCTCGTTTAAACCCGCATTGAATCCTTGGTTGAACGGGTCAGATTCTCCCGCCATCCGCATCGCAATTCCCTCTTTGGCAATCTGCGAACCTGACAGTTTCGTTTTCCTTGCATACTTACGAAACTCTTCCGCATCTTTCTTTGGGAGGTAAATCATGATGGGTTCGACCGTCTTAAAACGGCTCGTCTTCTTTACTCCATCGTTCATAATCTTTCACCATTTCATCAAATTTTTGTTGTGCATCAGTATTGCCATTCAGTTCTGTGCGAGACGTAACTTCACACAATTTATATAAAGCGTTAATTGCATCGTTCTCGCTGACTCGTTCTGCGTGTCCGCATTCCTTTAGCCAAAACTGAAACTCCCTTGTTCTGCAAAGCATTCCCGCTTGCATGACCCTGTTCTGATACGGAACTGCGGATTCATCATCAGCGATGCGAACCATGGCAACTCCGTAGCGAGACCCTACGAAATCCCTGAGCAACTCCTCAGGTATCTCGTCAGGGTGAATGACCACAGTTAAAACGTAGCCAGTTCGGTCTTGCTTGAGAGCGACCTTGCGACATTCAAATTGCAGTGCATTCATTGTGAACTCGGTAAGTTAAGACGGTTTTCCAAATACGAAATCACTGCACGAAAGCCAATGACTTGGTGATTGAGGTTCTCAACCTTAGAACTAAGTGTGCGATTAATTTCAAGTAGTCGGAGATTTTCATCAACGATGTTGTGCAAAGCCCGTTGATGCTCTGCCTGTTTAAACGATGCACGGCTGGCAGCGGCTGGTCTGCCACGTTTAAACTTGACCTTAGCCAACTCGCCTAACGGCACGTTTACCGTTTTTGCAAACTCAACTTCGCTTGCACTGAGCGTTACTTTCTTTGGCTTGTTCTTTGAGCCTAAAGGTCTGCCAAGTTTCTTTTTTGCGGGGCGACCACGTTTTTTAGAAAGGGATGTCGTCATCTTGAATTCCTTCTTCGGTTGGTTGTTGGGCTTGTTGCTCTTTTGGTTTGTATGTATCTACTGACAGGGAAAGAAATGTTGTGCCTTTGTCTGAAGTCTTCTTCCACCCCGCCAAGCGAACCTTGACTTGGTTGTTCTTTACCTCAAGACTTCCCAAGTCAATCAGGATGTCACCCTGATAGTCAGGTGCTTTGGGATGTTTCTTTACCTTGTTGGCAAAGAGTGCTCCCTGATTTGGTTTGTTTTCGTATGCCATTATTCCTCCTTAAATTTGGCTTTGAATTCTGCAAACTTCTCTTGCAGTCGTTTGTATTCGGACTTCTCGTTGACCTTGAGGTCATCAATCTGTCCTTGATTTGCTTTCCACAACTGGGTTAATTCAGTTAAGGATTCGCATGTGCTACCAAACTCGATGAGGCTATCGACAAGCAAGACCTTGTTGGGGTCAGGCTCACCAGTGATTACTTTGGCATCGCCTGTGTCGGGCTTGACTTTAGGCTCTGCCTTAGAGGGCTTTGGGTCAGGGGTTGTTCCTCCTGTGGTTGCATCCAACGCATCGTGCTCAACGATTGCCAACGCAGTCACGTAGAGATACCGCCTTTGGTAAGTCTCAACCGCACCAATGTTTTGCACCTCATGGCAACCTTTCAACTGGGCTGAACCCATGGGTGATGTAAACGTCACAGACGAACCATCGTCAGTGTCGTAAATCACCATCGTTGCTAAGTCTTGTGTAAACGAGATTACGTCCACCAATCCAACCTCTTTAAAGATGGATTGAATGGCGGGAAGAAAGTCACCCAATTCAAAGTAACGATACCCCGCAAACTTGTTGTGACCTGACTTGCTCAACTCCGTTCCTTGCAGTTTGAGACGTGCCTCAACTAACTTTTTATACACTTTCATTTTGTTGCTCCTGTAATTGCTTTCTCAAAAATTTGAGTTCCTCTTCCAACACCATTAAACGTATTGCAGACTGGTCACAAATCACTCGTTCACCAAGCGTTTGTGTGACCATGTTCTGCAACGCATTGGCTAGTTCTTCACTCGTTATCAACGTTTGCCTCCTTTAATGATTGTTGATACTGACTGCACCACTTCGCTACTCCGCAGAAGTTACCAGTGCAACGCACCGCCTCCCCCTTGCGAATCTCTATAAAGGCTTTGTCCTTGGCATCCATCATCGCCAAATGTTCTTGTGCCTCTTTCTCTGTGTCGTAAACCCGCACCGCAGTTTTGCGACCCTCCTTCTTTAACGCATATTTAGTTTCACGAACCCACCGTTCTTCTTCGGTGCACTGTGGTAACTCATCACCCCAGTCCGCTTTGACCTTGGCATCACGATGCAACTCCAACCGCTCTTTGATAAATGCCTCGGTTTGTTCATACGTCCACATTGGGATGTCGACCATCTGAATCGGTGCTTGCGGGTAGTCTTGGCTATTCATAGCATCTCTGCGTGACCAATCACGAATCAATGCACAGATACGCAATCCCTTGACTGGAGTTTGTTTGACACGCTCAACAAGATACTTGTAAATGTTTTGTTGTTGCTCCCACTCAGGCTTGTCTTGACGTAATGCCCATGCGGATGTGAACTTGTAATCGGTGATGACAATGCCATCCTCCTGATGATGTTGCAAGTCAATTGCACCTGAGAGAATGACGTTGTCGATACCCGCAGATAAACGCTCCTCGTTCGTGTGGTTTGCAACCTCAGAACGTTCTGCCACTACGTGCAGAGCAGAACCCAAGAGCGACCACAACATGTCAGATACGTCTTGTTCCAACTCTTCCCAGTGCTTTTTACGCAGTCGTTGTATGCGTGGGGGTGAGATGATTTCAGTTACAGAGTAATCAGACTTGCCCTTGGAATAGTAGTCACGATTCGCAAGTGCGAGTAAAGTCTCAGGAACATTAAAGTTATTGGTGATTTTCATTTAGCCTCCGATACGAACCTCAATGCTAATACTATTTTTCAACAAATGCAAACACTATCACTAAAAATATTTGGCGAACCCGCAAGCAAAGCAAATTCACGAAAGATGGTTTACATCCGAGGAAAGCCTTTATTTATCAAGTCCGACAAGGCTCTGGCTTATGCTAAAGCGTTTAAACAGCAATGCGTTGTCTCCGCTTCAGAAAAATTTACTTGCGATGTCGTGGTAACGATTCGCATTTGGTATGCATCACGCAGACCTGATTTGGATGAGAGTTTGATACTGGATTTACTGCAAGACGTGGCATATGAGAACGACCGTCAGGTCAAAGAGAAACATATTTATTGGATGGGGGTAGATAAAGAGAACCCCCGATGCGAGATAGACGTAAGCCCTAGGTAAAAAAAAGCCACCTTGCGGTGGCTTTTCCGACCCTGTGGGGAGGTCTACTGACAGGAGGCTTAATTCGTGTCGAGGTGATGCCATCATACATGAATCAAAAAATCTGTGTCAATAGCAGAAACGTTCTGATTGTATTTTTTTTGAAACATCCGAAAATAAACGTGGAGTGATTTCTTTGCAGTCCTCACGTGGACTTTAGAGAGTGTTTAAACGCACTCTCTTTTTTTTTGGCACGGCAGGAAACGTAGCGTGACCCGGCTGACGACCCGGCTAAAACTTTGCGTGTTTAAACATCCGTCATAGGACTTACACTAATTTTTTTAATCTTCTCTTGCAAAACGAATCGCAAAACCATTAAGATGAATTCCTGTTCTGAATGTCGGTGAAAAACGGTGGGTTCAGAATGTGCATTGCCGATACCATGGGAAGTGTTTAGAAATCGGAAGAGGTGGCGAAGACAGAGCCTCAACACGCAACGTCTGTCGGGTCGAACGAGCCAACGTGGGCAGAGTTTGTGAAGGCAGACATAGGATAAGGCTAGGTCTGCCCTCACCAAGAGGGCAGTATACGTAACGTATAGAGAGATATATGGCAAAGAAAGAAAGTAGAGACTGGAAGAGAGAGTATCAACTCCAGTTAAAACGTGGCGATGACAAGGGGCAACTCGAACGTCAAAAGGCACGTAGGCTATACGACAAGGAGGGTATCAACCGCAAAGGTAAAAATATCGACCATGTCAAGCCAATAAAAAGTGGGGGCTTAACAACCAAGGGTAATCTAAGATTACGTTCACCCAAGGCGAATAAGTCAGATAATAAAAAGTAGTAACCGTAGGAGGCTTAATTGAATGCAGTAGCAGAGGTAATCTCGTCACTATACGTTGATGACGGAAAGCGAGTCGTGTGTCCTGAGTGTTCACACGAACGAAAAAAATCCAACCAAACAGATTTAGCAATCCATCGCAAACCCGATGGGTATGTGTATTACTGCCACCATTGCATGGCTAAAGGCTTTGTGCCATTTAAAACCCATTCAAACAAACCAACATATCGCTCGGAGCAAAACGTGATTCCTTTAAAGTCAGTGCCCATAACAAAACTACAACCACAACACTATGAGTTCTTGAAGTCACGAGGCATCTCAGAAAAGATAGCCGATGAGATGAAATTGTTCCCCGCCCAGAAATACTTTCAGCGTTTAAACAAGCAGACCGATGCCATCGGCTTCCCGTATTTTAAGAACGGTGTTCTTATTTCCGCTAAATATAGGAGCATCGAGGCAAAGGACTTTACCCAAGAAAGCGGTGGTGCACATGACTTTTTCGGGATTGACAAGATTGATACATCACTACCAGTAGTGATTGTTGAGGGTGAGATTGATGCCCTAACTTTGATGGAGTGCGGGATTCAGAACGTTCTTTCAGTGCCAAGCGGTGCACCTATGAAAGTGACGGATGGCAAAGTCGATGCCTCCGAAGACAAGAAGTTCAGTTTTGTTTGGAACGCATTTGATGTTTTGCAAAAAGCCCCTTACGTCACCATCGCAACTGATACCGACACTGCGGGTCAGGCTTTGGCTGAGGAACTGGCAAGACGTATTGGCAAGGACAAGTGTCGCATCGCCAAGTTTGGCTACAAGGATTTAAATGAGGCATTCCTTGATAAAGGTGCAGACCTAGTCAAACAGATTATTGAAACTGCTGAACCGTATCCAGTCCAAGGTTTGTCGTCCGCCAGCAAGTTTGCAGAGCGTTTAAACGACCTTTGGGGTAAAGGCACAGGCAAGGGAACATCAACAGGTTATTCAAACGTAGACCAAATTTATACGGTGGCTCAAGGTCAACTGACCGTAGTCACTGGTTATCCGTCTAGCGGTAAGTCCAACTTTGTCGACCAACTGATGGTCAATTTGGGCAGAGACCACGACTGGAAGTTTGCGATTTGTTCGTTTGAGAATCAGCCTGAGATTCATATCTCAAGGCTCATGGAAATTTACAAAGAGAAAAGGTTTTTCGATGGGAACAATCGGATGACCGAAGAAGAAAAGAACGATGCGTTTACATGGGTTGAGAACCATTTCATGTTCTTGGATTCCGAGACGGTAGAACCCGCCACGATTGATTCGGTGTTGGAACGTGCCAAGGTTGCGGTGGCTCGTATGGGAATTCGAGGTCTTGTCATCGACCCTTACAACTACATCGAGAACAAGAGCGGTCAAGCAGAAACAGAATTCATCTCAGGAATGCTGACCCGCATACAAGCATTTGCGAAGTCCTACGGTGTGCACATTTGGTTTGTCGCTCACCCCTCAAAGATAACCCGCTCGAACATGGACTTGCCACGTCCTGATGGCATGGCTATCTCAGGCTCGATGGCTTGGTGGGCAAAGGCAGACTGCGGTCTGACCGTCCATCGGACAAAGTCCAATGACGTAGAGATTGCGGTGTGGAAGTGTCGCTATCGTTGGATTGGAACGCAAGGCGAAACAGTCTTGGGTTACAACAAAACCACTGGAACTTACATCGAGAACGTGGATGCGTTCTAATTTTCTGAACCGCAGGTATCCACAGCAAGACCGTTTAAACGCTTTACCTTCAACAGCGAAGATGTTCAAGGCGTTCAACCTGTCCACCACGCCAAAAGTTTGACCGTTTAAACGCAGAGGAATTCCCTGAACGCAAGACGCAAGGGCAAAAAAAATCCCCCCGATGGTTGCCCAAGGGGGGGAGAACTAGTGTCAATTTGCATCTTTAGTTTTACGGATTTCTCTCTCTAAGATTTCTTCAAACAACTTCCATCGATTCGACTTGTGTTTCTTGAGCGAACGATTGGGATGTTGAATCATTGCCTTGACCACTGGGTTGGTTGGGGTCACACGTTTAATCGTCATCGTTCAACTCCTTTGCCAACTGCACCAACTGCCCCACGCTATACGTGTCGAGCACTCGTTGCACTAGGTTATCAATCGACCAGTCCACGAAGTAGTCATAGATAACGATTGCGTAATCCTCACCAACTTGTTCTACCAGTTCCTCGTAAGTCATGCGACCTCCCTCTTCTTTGATTTGGTTGGTCTCTTGACCAGTTTCATAAAGTCCAACTTGTTCGATAGACCCTCCAGTCCATCGTAGTAACCCGCCTCATACTGCATGCGGTCACGACTACCCTCTTCATCGTTGTAGTCATCGTGGTCATAGATGGAACGCATCTCAGGGGTATCACCCTTGCGGTCTGCAACTCCATCCTCATAGCCTTGCTGATACGGTGGTTTGCGTTTAGTCATAGCACCCTCTGCAATAAATGTTGAGCCAAGACAACTGATGCCTGAGCATACGTGTCAAACGTGTTGTCACCGTTCGGTGCGTGAATGTAATCACTGCCACCGTCTTCCTCTTCCTGTTCAACCATGTAACCGTTAGACGTGTTGATGATTGAATAATGCATGATGATTTCTTCTCTATACATAACCAAGCCTCCTTATTAAGAATAACTTCTAGATGCATCACTGAGAATGTCTTGGAACTCTTCCTCTAGTTCTTCAATCTCATCCTCATCCAAATCAACGTAGCAAGGTGATAGGTCATACTGCCACCCGCTAGTGCTCTCTTGCTCAAGGTCATACTCGTAGACTGCAACAATCGTTGTGCCCTCTACGTCAACCTCATAAACCTCACTAACTCGTTTCTCAATTAATACTGGTTTCTTGATTCTCATGATTAAGCCTCCAAAAAAATTAATGAACGGTTTCACCATTGTGGTCAGACTCGACATACAAGTCCACGATGCGTGTCACCACATACTGAACAAACGATTCCATCTTGATGCCACTACCTACACCCGCATTGGCTAGTAAAGCGGTTAGCACTGGGATGACAACCTCAATCCTCTTGCCATTGAGAGTGTCACCCACGCTATCCATTAGCCAGTCATACTGCTCGATTTGTTTCTGCATTTCTTTATCTTGCATGTTGCCCTCCAGTCACAGGGGTTGCCCCCTGTTACTGTAACTCCTTGAGCAATTTGTTGAAAGAGGCAGATGCCAAATCGTCAACACTGCGAACGTCTTCCGAGTTCGTAAAGCAAGACTTCAACTCGGTATTGCCTACACCGATTGCGATAATCTTGATGCCCAACTTATCAGCAAGCGATTGCAGATACTTCATATGCGAACGTGTGTAACCCTCGGCATCGGTAACCAAGAACACAATCTTGCGTTGCTCGTCACGTTGTGACAACTCATCGATGATGATGCTGAGTGATGAGTAGTCAGGAGTAGAGCCACCCGCACACTTGTGGATTGAACCCAGTTTGGCAGATGCCTTTTGTAGTGAGTCTTTCCAAGTCTTGAATGGGATGAACACTGGGGTCTCATGACGAACTGCGGTCTCAGTGATGTTCGCACCAGTCTTGTTTAAACGCACAACACTGTCACTGCCATGAAAACCGTTTACGCAGTATTCGACATTCGCTTTGTCGAGAATGCGTGACAACTGAATCACGAACGACTCGGCAGTTTGAATGCGACCGTCACCACTCATCGAACCTGAGCAGTCCACGAGCACAGAGACTGCGGACTTCTCAGCATCGACATGCACACGCTTTTGAAAGATTGCGGTAGAACCAACTGCAAAGCGAGTGAATGCCTTGCGGTCAACACGACCAGTCTCTTCATGCGTATTCCAACCAACCAAATCAAGCGAACGCAACAAACGCAGAATGTTTGCACGTGTTGCACCGAGTCCGCTTGGCTGATTGTTGAACTTGTAAATAAAGTTCTGTTCACATTCTGATTTTGAAAATGAATAAGTCATGATTACCTCCATTCAAAAGTTTCAAACTGTGGCTTGCCTACGCAAGGACGTGGTCTGACGAGGTCAATGGTGTTCGAGTAAGAACCGAGTGCATCTTGAATGAAACCACTCGGCTCAACGTCACGACCACCGTTGAACGATTCGTCTGCTTTACCACTACCGTTCTTGCCATCCTCTGATTCGGATTGCTCACCACCATTTGACTGCTCACCGTCTTGATTGCCATCGGCAGATTGCTTGCCTTGACCATCGCTCGGCTCACCGTCACCGTCACTGGGTTGACCTTGCCCATCGCTTGGTTGACCATCCTGACCTTGCTCGTTGCTTGGCTGACCCTCTTGCTGACCGTCTTGCTTGCCCTCGGATTTGTTGCCATCCTGTTGACCGTCTTGACCGTCTTGTTTCTCGTTGCCTTGACCGTCACCCTGACCGTCACCTTGACCATGCTCACGCAAACGATTGAACAACTCGATAGCAATCTTGACGATTGTCTCGGTGTTCTTTGCAGTGTGAGCACGTTTCAATGCCCAACGAATATCTGCACGATACGGTGAATCGTTGACGATGCTTGGGACGCAAACGTTGTAACCGTTTAAACGTCTACCCTCGACTGCGAGCAAGAACGGAATGTTCTTCTTGTCATCAGGCTGAACGTAACCGTCACGCTTGAGAACAGAGTTAAGCAAGTTCTCAAACAACGCACGACTGTTTGGTGCACGACCCGATTCGATAACAAGTTTCTCAATGCGTGGGTCTTCAAGACCGTTGATGAGATTGCTAACGAAGTGACCATGCTTTTGACGTGCGTTATCCCAAGGAGTGTTATTGGTAAACCATGCATGACCCAACTCATGCAAGGCATAACCAATCAGATTGTTGAACACGTCATGCGGTATACGCTTGGTCTCGTCAATGTTTGGGAACAAGACCTTTGCATCTACACCGAATGGGTTACGCTTGAAAATGATTCCCGCAGTCTTGCCTGACCACAGGATTTCAAGTTTGTTGAATCGGTCACCATTGCGATTGAACACACGCTCAAGTGTCGATGCAACACCACGCTTAACATCGATGCCTAGTAACATAGCACCTCCTTATTTAGTTAAGTAAGACTTCAACTGTGCAGTGTCAATCGTTGCTGAGAAGATGCCACGCAACTCGCTCTCACAATCTTGTGGGAACTTGTTGACGATTGCATTCTCAAATGCGATTGCAACTGGCACACCTTTTTGAATCGCACGTGCCCATGCGAACAACTGACGAAGTGATGGAGGCTGAGTCAACAAACCCGCACGTGCTTTCTCACGAGCAGTGTTTGCGAACGTTACCAATATCTTGCTTGCATCGTATGGCAAACCAGTGCGGTTTGTAACGAGTGCAATCTCATCGTCTTGTGGCAGATACTGAAAGTTCAACGTAAAACTAAAGCGGTCAATGAACGCAGTGTTTTGGTCACGCACACCCGCAAAGTTACCTGAGGTATCACCATGACCGTTACTGTTATCAGCACAGAAGAATGCAACGTGTGATGCAACAGGATAACGAACACCAGTCTCAGCGATAGTCAACGCACGATGCGGTGAGTGCTCGGTGACTGCATGCAACACTGCGAGATTCTGAGCACGAGCAAAACCAATCTCGTCAAACAGAACTAATGCACCAGTGTGTTGGATTGCTTGAGTGATGATGCCCTCTTTCCAAACCACGTTGCCATTCTCGATTGTGTTACCACCGATGAACTCTGCACGTTCCAATGCCTCATCGAAACTGACCTTGTAAAGTCTGCGACCAAGACGTGATGCCAACTGGGTAACGAACTCAGTCTTACCAGTGCCACGCTCACCCGCAAGCCACACGTTGTCAGGCAATGAATCATCGAGTGCAACCAATGCTTGATGCAAGTGCTGAGGATTGAAAATGTAATCATCAACACGTGCGGGTGCATTGGGGTCATTCCAAACGTCAACGAAGTAATCGCTGAAGTCTACGTTCTCACCTTGATGCTGATACGACAACACTTGACCAGTGAAGACATCACGCACACGCTTGCGTTCGCACTTGGGTAATGCGTTCGCAATGATGGTGAGTTCTTCCTTGGTTGTGGTCTTGCGGAACTTGTCGAACAACTTAGATGCCTCAGCACGAATCTGTGATTCGACTACGTTGTAGTCAACACCTTGAATCGATTTGAGCGTGTTGCCGATACGCAATTCCAACTCCTCAACCTTGCTCTCAATCTCACCTTTCACTTTGAGATTGTCGAGCAGTAGATTGCTTGCAGTTTCACGAATGCGTTCAACGTCATCAATCTTTTTGGTGATTTCAGATTGAGCATTGACGAGCGACTGACGGATGTCATCAGGAACGTTCGTATTCGCAACCACATTAGAGACAACGGTAGGCTTGGCAGACTGCACCTCAGAGAGGGTCACCTTGCCATTGTTGATGAGGTCTTCAACAAGAGCGATAGCACCTCCCTTGTTGTTGGTCTCAGCAGACAAGCCATTTGCTACGAGCACACTGTTTAGCACTGGTAGCGGTAGTTTTGAAAGTTCAAGTTTGATATTCACGATTAAGCCTCCTACAAAAATTAAAGAACGAACGTGCTTGCATCGACTGGGCAGATTGGTAAACCTTTATCTGCGTGAGTCTTAGTCAAGCGGATTGTGTAACCACATGCGGGGCACGTAGCCTTGAGCATGCGAGTGCCTTGCACCTTGCGGTCAATGCCGATGTTTAAACGAGCGTGTGGGTAATCACCAAGCGATTCGATTAATGCTTTGTAATTCTCACGAAACTGCTGACCGATTTTCGTTTTGCTCGGTGCACCCTCCAAGTGCAACGTCTTCACACAACGAGGAAAGCGACCACGATGCCCATCACCATCAGTCGCACTGTGTGCCAACTCGTGCACAAGAATGCCGAACACCTCGTAAGGGTCAGCCTCCACTGGCGAGATAAGAATCTCGTGAGTGTTGTCCGCAGACTTCTTGGCAGAGTGATGCTCACCAATAGCACGATTGAGCGAACGTGCATGACGTGATGGAAAGCCACACGTCACACGAATGTTTTGAGGTAACGGATAACCGTTCGCATCGAACACTGGACGTAACTCAGTGACTGCCTGAGTCAACCAGTCCTCTCTAGTTTTGTTTTGATAACTCATAGATGAAAAGCCTCCTTTAAAAACTGTTTGAAAAACTCACGACCAAGACACTCACCATGATGCAGAGTGCCATTGGCATACTCGAACGTCTCACCACAACCACCCGCATAGTCGAATGCGAACACGACAACGAACACACAGAACACAACGAGTGAAATACCAACGAGCAAATGCTCAAGAAATTTTTTAATCACGAGAATGCCTCCTTAGTTAAATGCAAAAGTAAAAGTTCTGAGGAATAGCACCGAGGTGTGTGTCTGCAATAGCACGTGACTGCGGAGCAGAGCAGTAACCCTCCTCGATTAATTGATTCGCAGTTCTACCGAACCAACCTTGCAACTTCCACGCAAGACCTGAGTCAATCAGATACTGCCAAGCCTCGATGACTTGCTCCTCACTCTCAGCCTCAATGAAACCCTCAGCAATGCCAACTGCGTTGTATGAATTGATAGACATGGTTTAAGCCTCCATAAGAACGATGCGAGATTGCATCCTCTGCCTCACTGGTATGCAATGAGGCATGAGATTAAATCTCGTTTGAGTGCCATTTATTTTTCAACGCTCTGCAATCGCACGTTTACCCGCATTTATTTATCGATGCTCTCGGTGTCGCACATCGGAAAGAACAACGTATCGCTACGGACTGTCACACTCGTCTGTGTTGTCACCACAGAGTCAAAGCGGTCAGTGTCGTTATCTCGTTCGGTTGTGTTCTCGTATCCACGCACAGAGCCTACTAGCCTTATTCACACTACTGGTGCTATTACTGCGAGTCACCAGTTACTCAGCCATTTGTTTTAAGTCGCTCTGCCATCGCACGACTGCACATTTTGGTTTCTAGAAAACCGAGGCTCTTGCATCGCACCTCTTACTACGTTCACTCAGTGCAAGCACCGAATGAGACTCAATGTTAGCACGATTGTTTAAACACGTGCAAGCACTTTGTTTTTGGGGGTGCTTTTACCCCGTCCAAATCGCCCGCCAAGCCAGCCAGCATAAGGAAACGTTTAAACGGTCATCCCAAGGTTTACCCCCCCGCTAGGAGGGTAAATCTTGACCACGTTGTTTAAACGATAAGCAGTCACAGGCTCACCAAATGAGCCACCCAAAATCGGGGGATTTAAACGAAGTGAATCAGTGAGAAATTGTTTTCTTGTAATCATCAAATGCTTTGAGTAATGCATACGCAAGTGATAGCAATTCGTCATGCGTTACGTGACGATGAGCAGTCAATTCGTGCGCCAGTTTTAATGCGTTGCGTAGTCTTGATTGGTTGTGCATACATCCTCCTGTTGAACACAAGACTAATCAAAAAGAAAAAAGTCAGGGAGGTGTTGCGAACAGTTCACGAACGTAATGCGAACCTCATTGCAATAGAGTGTTTAAACGATTACATTCTGATGCATTGTTGAACGTATTGGAGATGGTATGAAAAGCAGAGAAGAGTTCATTAAAAACCTTGGTGATGATGCAAGCATGGATGACGAACTAAGTGCTATTGCAGAGAGCGGGGGCAATGATGTCGAAGACATGCGGACTAAAGTGGAGAGTGTAAAGAGTAAGAAGAAGAGTAATGGACTGCCATATGGAGTGAAAGCAGAAGAGATAACAGGGAACGCAGAAGATAACAAGAGACTCACACCACGAATGAAAGCATTCGCAAGTAACGTTGTGCAAGGGATGTCACCGAAAGAGGCATACAGAAGAGCCTACGAATGTGAGAACTCCAGTGAGGCAACGATACAGAAGAATGCGAACGCACTTTTGAAAGATAGGAGAATCACTTTGTTACTGGAGTCTTTCTTTGAAGACCTCCAAGAAAATGTCATCACTGACCAAGTGCATGCTCGTAGACACATCATGAAACAACTGTTTAAACATGCGAACGATAAGAACGCACAACTCTCCAACCGATTGAAGTCGCTCGAACTGATGGGCAGAGCGATTGGCATGTTCACCGACAAGGTCGAGCAGAAAGTCGAAGAGGTCTCTGTTGACCAACTGAAGAAAGAACTGGAGTCATCGTTGCATCTGCTTGAGAGCACGAGCAAGCGACAAGCCAAGCCTCATTGATGCCCTCCCGCTCGCACCCCACCGCCCCCCTACCCGCCCATATGCCCGTGCCCCCGCCCCACGCCTATACGCTGTATTCCACACATCCCACTATCATCTCCTATAGGACACGAACGTTCTTGCATCACATCCAAGCCTAGGGGGGTGTATATGTATACAGTAGTGCAACACGAACGTTCTGATATACAATGATTGCGGTGGAGAAAGTGAAGAGCAGTGTTTAATGCACACGGGTTATCTTTACTAGCCGTCAGTGACGCACCCTTGCCGAATGCGTTTGCATGGTCGTGGCAGTGATTCATGAGTATCCACCCTTACAAAAGGTTCCACGTGAAACATTTCTGCCGAAACAAAAACTGCGGTAAGACGACTAACCATATGTCAGGCTATTGCATGAGCCATCGTAAGGAATGGATGCAAGGCTATAAGTTTGGACTACGGATTCGTGAGACGACTGGACATCAATTGGCTGACTATGTCTTACAAGACCTTGAGACCTTGGCGAGTTATCCTCCCTTGCGGGGTTACGCTAGGAATTTGATTCGTGCCTCCAATCTGATTCGTTCTTTGCTCAAAGGGGGAGGTTAGGCAGACATCAGAGGATGCGGGATGCTAAGTTTTTTTCTGCCTTCCACTTAGCCTAGGTAAACCGTTCAATCTGCTCCCCCACCCCCTTTCGTTTTTTTCCTGTTGCAAGCGTTTAAACGTTATGGCAAACTACCCCCCGAACGTTTCCAATTTGTTCGTATGGGGGGTATATATGTTTTTCCTAGGAATTGCTTGGGGATTCCTCATCGGACTAACACTTGGATTGACTTTAGGACTGGCATGGTAAAGAGCAAACTCAAAAACTTAATTCTGTCTCTCATGGCACTACATGCGGAAATGCGTGGGGTCGAGCGGGACGAAATGGGCAAAATCATTGAAGACCTGAAAAAACTAACGGAGAAGGTGAAATGACAGAACGGCAAAAACTCGTCTTAGACTTCATTCAGACCTTCATAAAAATGCGGGGCTTCGCCCCTTCGTATTCCGAGATTGCCCAAGGACTAGGCATGAGTAGCAAGTCCAATATTCACAGGCTGGTTCATGTCCTACGGGAGCGGGGCTTATTGCAAGTCAAACCTCATATGGTGCGGTCTTTGAAGGTGGTGGATAACACGGTCAAAGAGGTGGTTAATCTCTAATGGCATTACTGACCTCAGAGGAAATCCGCAATTATTTAAAACTTCTGGATGTTCTGCCGCCCGATAGTCCCCAAATCCCCAAGATTCATGCCCTTCTAAAAGAGGACAAAAAAGAGCGGTGTAAGAATAACTTCCTACCGTTCGTAAACGAGATGTGGTCTGCCTTCATTGCGGGTAAGCACCACAAAGACATGGCTGAGGCTTTCGAGCGAGTAGCCGAAGGCAGCCTAAAACGACTCATCATTAACATGCCGCCCCGACATACCAAGTCGGAGTTTGCGTCTTTTCTTCTTCCCGCATGGTTTTTGGGGAAGTATCCACAAAAGAAAATCATTCAAACTGCCCACACTGCCGAACTAGCGGTAGGGTTTGGTCGTAAGGTCAGAAACCTTGTGGCAACCCCAGAATATCAAACAATTTTCCAAACCAAGTTATCTACCGATAGTAAAGCAGCGGGTCGCTGGAACACCTCCGCTGGCGGTGATTACTTCGCTATTGGTGTAGGCGGAGCCGTGACGGGTAAGGGTGCTGACCTCCTTATCATTGACGACCCCCACTCCGAACAAGAGGCGATGCTTGGAAACCCCGCAGTCTATGACCGAGTTTATGAATGGTATAACGCTGGTCCTCGTCAGCGTCTGCAACCGGGAGGGGCGATTATTATCGTGATGACCCGCTGGTCTAAGCGGGACTTGACTGGGCAGATTATCGACAACGATGCCAAGAGGGGCGGGGATGGCTGGGAGGTCATCGAGTTCCCCGCTTTAATGCCCTCTGGTCGACCACTTTGGCCCGAATTCTGGAAACAAAAAGAACTCGAAGCCATTAAAAATGAACTTCCTGTCAGTAAGTGGGAAGCCCAATATCAGCAAAATCCAACCTCCGAAGAGGGGGCGATTATCAAACGGGAGATGTGGAAGATATGGGAAGGGGATGAACCCCCGCCTTGCGAATACATCATTCAGTCTTGGGATACCGCCTTTGAGAAAAACAACCGTGCCGACTACTCCGCTTGCACGACATGGGGAGTCTTCCGTGCGGAGAACCAAAGTGGCGAATACATCAACAACATTATTCTCTTAGAAGCCATCAAAGAGCGGATGGAATTCCCTGAACTCAAGGCTAGGGCTTACGAGCAATACAAGACTTGGAACCCCGATACCCTGATTGTCGAGAAAAAAGCGGCAGGAGCACCCCTCATCTATGAGATGCGTCAGATGGGTATCCCCATTTCTGAATATACACCAAGCAAAGGTAGTGATAAGATAGCCCGTGTAAACGCTATATCTGACCTATTTGCATCGGGTTTGGTGTGGTGTCCAGAGACTCGTTGGGCTGAGGAGGTCATCGAACAGTGTGCGTCTTTCCCAAATGGCGACCATGACGACCTCGTAGACTCAACCAGTCAGGCTTTATTACGATTCCGTCAGGGTGGATTTTTACGTCTACAGACCGATGAACCCGATGAAATCAAACCGTTTAAACGTAAAGTGGCGTATTACTAAGGACTGAATATGGCGATAGAGAAAAGTTTATATCAAGCCCCGCAAGGATTGGAAGCAATTGCGGACAGTCCAGAAATCGAAATTGAAATCGAAGACCCTGAGTCAGTCACCATCGGCATCGATGGGATGGAAATTGAAATTGAACCCGCCAAAGAATCCGCTGAAGACTTCAACGCTAACCTCGCAGAATTCATTGACGAGGGCACTCTAGAACAAATCGTTGGCGACCTGATTGCCGACTTTGAAGATGACGTATCCTCCCGCAAAGACTGGATGCAAACCTATGTAGACGGTCTTGAACTACTGGGCATGAAGATTGAAGAGCGGACTGACCCTTGGCCCGGAGCCTGTGGTGTTTACCATCCCCTTCTCTCGGAAGCCTTGGTCAAGTTCCAAGCCGAAACCATTATGGAAATCTTGCCAGCCAGCGGTCCTGTAAAGACCGAGATTATTGGCAAAGAGACCCCCGAAAAGAAAGAAGCCGCAGTCCGTGTTCAAGCGGACATGAACTACCAAATTACCGATGTAATGGTGGAATACCGCCCTGAGACCGAGCGTCTGTTATGGGGCTTAGGTCTAGCGGGTAACGCCTTTAAAAAGGTGTATTACGACCCAAGCCTAGAGCGTCAGGTCGCTATGTTTATCCCAGCCGAAGACGTGGTCGTTCCTTACGGAGCCTCCAACCTTGAGACGGCTGAACGAATCACCCACGTCATGCGGAAGACCGAAAACGAAGTCCGCAAACTCCAAGTCGCTGGCTTTTATGTGGATGCCGACCTTGGCAGCCCCAACAGTAGCCTAGACGAAGTCGAAAAGAAAATTGCCGAGAAGATGGGCTTTCGAGCCACCACCGATGACCGCTATAAGTTATTGGAGATGCATGTCAATCTAGACATCCCCGGCTATGAGCATAAGGACAAAAATGGTGAACCAACAGGAATTGCGTTACCCTATGTCGTAACGATTGAAAAAGGCACTGCTACATGCTTGGCAATCCGTAGAAACTGGAACCCCGATGATGAAACCCACCAAAAACGTCAGCATTTTGTCCATTATGGTTACGTTCCGGGGTTTGGTTTTTACTGTTTTGGTCTTATTCATCTTATCGGGGCTTTTGCTAAGTCTGGTACTTCTCTTATCCGACAACTGGTTGATGCGGGGACTCTGTCAAACCTTCCCGGTGGCTTCAAGACTAGGGGTCTGCGTGTAAAGGGAGACGATACTCCGATTGCTCCAGCCGAGTTCCGAGATGTAGACGTTCCATCAGGAACTATCAAAGACAACATCATGACGCTCCCCTACAAGGAGCCAAGCCAAGTTCTTATTTCCTTGCTCAACCAAATCGTTGAAGAGGGAAGACGGTTTGCCAATGCTGCCGACATCAAGGTCGCAGACATGTCAGCCAACACCCCAGTGGGCACGGCTTTGGCGGTTCTGGAAAGAACCATGAAAGTCATGAGTGCGGTGCAAGCCCGTATCCATTATTCATTGAAACAAGAACTCCGCTTGTTAAAAGGAATTATTCGTGATTACACCCCTGAAGATTATCCATACGAGCCTATCGAGGGCAGTCGCTTTGCTAAGAAATCCGACTACGACATGGTGGATGTTATTCCCGTGTCTGACCCGAATGCGGCTACGCTCTCGCAAAAAGTAGTTCAATATCAAGCAGTTATCCAACTAGCCCAGACCGCTCCGCAAATCTATGACATGAAGTATCTGCACCGTCAGATGCTCGATGTTCTAGGAATCAAGAATGCGTCCAAACTGGTTGAGTTGGAAGAAGACCAAAAGCCGCTTGACCCAATCAGCGAGAACATGAATGCCTTGAATGGCAAACCGCTCAAAGCCTTTATCTACCAAGACCATGATGCCCATATTGCCGCCCACCAAGCCTTCTTGACCGACCCGATGGTCACCAAGACGATTGGTCAAAACCCGATGGCAAACCAAATCACTGCGGCATTACAGGCTCACATGGCTGAACACCTTGGATTCCAGTATCGCTCTCAGGTCGAAAAACAGATGGGTGTGGCTCTCCCAGCCCCAGATGCCCAGTTGCCAGAGCAAGTCGAGGTCGAATTGTCCCGTCTCGTGGCTACGGCAAGCCAGCAATTACTGCAAATCCACAAGGGCGAGGCTCAAAACCAGCAAGCCCAAGAGCAAATGCAAGACCCATTGGTTCAAATGCAGATGCAAGAGTTGCAAATTAAGCAAGCCGAACAACAAAGGAAGGCTCTTAAAGACCAAGTTGATTCTCAAGCCAAGATTGCTCAGATTGAAACCGAGCGTTTACGGATTGAGACCCAAGCCCAAACCGATGCCATGCGGATTCAATCACAGGCGGAAGCCGATGCCTTACGTGCTCAAGCCGAGGCAGAGCGTGAGCGAGTTCGTTTGGGAGTCGAAGTAGCAAAAGAAAATGCCCGTTTAAACAATAAAGGCAACAGATGATTGATAAAACCCTAACGCTTCTGGTTGAAAAACTAGACGACAAGATTATTCAAGTTCAAGAAGCCCTTGGAAGTGGCAGTGCCAAGGACTATGCGGACTACAGAGCAATGGTTGGTGAGATAAAAGGTCTGCTCACTGCCCGTTTAAACATCCTAGACCTACAAAAAAACCTAGAGGAGTCTGATGACGACTGAAATACTACTGGCTACCAATCCAGACAACCCACAAATCATTGGTTCAATCAGCAAACCAGCCGAAGAAAAGGCTAAACAACTACCGAGACCCAGCGGATACCACATTCTATGTGCCGTTCCTGAGGTGGAGGAAGAGTTTGACAGCGGTATTGTCAAGGCTGATTCAACTATCCAGTATGAAGAACTACTCACAACCGTCCTTTTTGTAGTGGATTTAGGTCCAGATTGCTACAAAGACCCCACTCGCTTCCCCTCAGGAGCGTGGTGTAAGAAAGGCGACTTCGTTTTAGTGCGTCCAAACAGTGGTTCCCGCCTTGTTATTCATGGCAAGGACTTCCGCTTAATTAATGACGACACTGTCGAGGCAGTGGTAGACGACCCACGAGGAATCAAACGTAAATAAGGAGTTTGAACATGGCAGAATTTGAAAAAACTGAATTTAAGTTCCCCGATGAGATAGAAAACGAGGAAAAACAAGAGAAAAAAGTCGAAAAAGAGCCTGAAGATAGGTTTGAAATCGAAATTGAGGACGATAGACCTGAGAAAGACCGTAATGTAGAGCCTCTTCCCAAGGAAATTAAGGAAGAACTCTACGAAGATGAGTTAGAGGACTACTCCGCAAAGGTTAAAAAGAAACTTTTGCAGATGAAAAAACTCGCTCATGACGAAAGACGGGAAAAAGAGGATGCCTATCGAGAGCAACAGGCGGCTATAGCCCTTGCCAAACAGGTGATGGAGGAGAATAAACGCCTAAAAACGCTCGCCAACGAGCATGAAAAGAGCGTATTAGCCTCGATTACCAAGGCGGTAGAGTTGGAACTGAATGAAGCCAAGCGAGCATACAAAGAAGCGTATGAAGCGGGTGATACCGATAGGATTATTGAGGCTCAACAGAAGTTAACCGAAGCATCGTTGAAAAACGACAAGGTTAAAAATTACCGTCCAGCCCCTTTACAAGTTGATGAACCTGATGTAAAAATCAATCAACAGGTGAATCAGCCTCGTCCTGACCCGTCTGCGGTTGCTTGGCAAAAGCAAAATACGTGGTTCGGAGAAGACGATGAAATGACATCCTTAGCCTTGGGTCTCCACGAGAAACTCAAGAAAGAAGGAGTCGCTGTATCATCCCAAGAGTATTACAGACGTATTGATGAAACAATGCGTAAACGGTTCCCAGAGCGATTTGAGACCGACACACAAATCGAAGACAAGGAAGAGGAAACTCCTCCTACAAAACGCCCTAGCACGGTAGTAGCACCCGCTACCCGTAGCACATCCTCCAAGAAGATTCGTCTTACTCAATCTCAATTGAGTATTGCTAAGAAACTTGGTCTTTCACCTGAGCAATATGCTCAAGCCGTATTAAAAATGGAGTCTTGATATGACAACCAACAGAAAACCCCGTGAACTTGAAAACCGTAATATGTCGGAACGCCCTAAGCAGTGGTCTCCGCCAGAGTTGCTACCAGAACCTGATATGCAACCGGGTTACAAGTACAGATGGATTCGTGTTTCTTTGATGAACAACGCTGACCCACGTAATTTGTCGTCCATGATTCGACAAGGCTACGAAGCAGTGAAGTTATCGGAGCAACCCAAATTTCAACTGCTAGTCGACCCCAATAGTCGCTTTAAGGACAATATTGAGATTGGCGGGTTATTGCTCTGCAAGATACCTGTTGAGTTCGTGGAACAACGGAATAATCACTATTCCAACATTTCCCGCCAGCAGAGTGAGGCAGTCGACAATAACTTCATGCGCCAAAGCGATGCTCGGATGCCTCTCTTCCAAGAGAGAAAATCCACGGCAAGTTTTGGAAAAGGAGTTTAATTTTTAATTTAGGAGTTAATAAATGGCTTATCCTACCGTTAACAAGCCTTATGGCTTGAAGCCAATCAATTTGATTGGTGGTCAGGTATTTGCTGGTGCGACTCGTCAATTACCTATTACTACCTCTGGTGTGAACTACAACACCGCCATGTTCTATGGTGACGTTGTTCAAATCGGTTCAGGTGGCACGGTAATTATCAGCACACTGGCAGCACAATCCTCTCCAGTCGCTGGAGTAGTTGGTGTATTCCTTGGCTGTTCTTATACCAACCCAGCAACTAAGCAGAAGGTGTTCCAACAATATTGGCCCGGTTATTCCTCTGGAGTTACCGATGCAGTAGCCTATATCTGTGAAGACCCAGATGCTTGCTTCAAGGTTGTATCTGTTGGCTCTAGTGCTAACACCACTGGTCTTGATGTAACCCCTGTGCAACAAACCGTTCTCGGTAATAACGTTGCCTTGGTTCTCAACACTGGCTCAACCACCACTGGCGATTCTGCTATTGGCGTATATTGGAACTCTGGTGCTACTACCTCTTCTCTACCAATGCGTATAGTTGATTTAGTGCCCGATACCTCATACGTTTCGAGCGGAAATATTGTTTATCCTGAGTTGATTGTCAAGTTTAACTTTGGCTATCACTCATACTACAACGCTACTGGCGTTTAATCTAAGGAGCAATTAAATGGCTGCTATTTCTCGTGCCCAACTACTCAAAGAGTTGCTCCCCGGCTTGAACGCTTTGTTCGGCTTGGAGTATGCTCGCTACGGTGAAGAACACAAAGAGATTTATGAAACTGAAACCTCTGAGCGTTCTTTTGAAGAAGAAACCAAGTTGTCTGGCTTCTCTGCTGCCCCAGTAAAACCTGAAGGCAGTGCGATTGCGTATGACGCAGCGCAAGAGGCTTGGACTGCTCGCTACAACCATGAGACCATTGCTCTCGGCTTCTCCCTAACGGAAGAGGCAATCGAGGACAACTTGTATGACAGCCTCTCGGCTCGTTATACCAAGGCATTGGCTCGTGCGATGGCTTACACCAAACAGGTGAAGGCTGCGGCAGTTCTGAACAACGGTTTTGACAGTAACTACGCTGGTGGTGACGGTCAACCTCTGTTCAGCAGTGCACACCCATTGGTTTCTGGCGGAACCAACAGTAACATCCCAGCAGTCGCTGCGGACTTGAATGAAACTTCGTTGGAAAACGCAGTTATTCAAATCGCTGCATGGACTGATGAGCGTTCGTTGCTGATTGCCGCTAAACCACGCAAACTCGTTGTTCCACCCGCACTACAGTTCGTTGCAACTCGCTTGCTCGAAACCGAATTGCGTGTTGGCACTAACGATAACGATGTAAACGCAATCAAGAACAACGGTTCGATTCCAGAGGGTTACACCATTAACCACTTCTTGACCGACCCGAATGCTTGGTTCCTTACAACCGATGTGCCTAACGGTATGAAGCATTTCGTTCGTACTCCGTTGAGCAATTCGATGGATGGCGATTTCGATACTGGTAACGTCCGTTACAAGTCTCGTGAGCGTTATTCATTCGGATGGTCTGACCCACTCGGAATGTACGGCTCCGCTGGAGCGTAAAAAAACGCAAGAAAGGGGGTTTAAACGCCCCCTTTTTTGTTTAGTTGGAGTAAGATTTAACTACCAAGAATTTCGTTCTATCAAACTGACTTGGCAGACGCATACACGATTGATAGGGCTAACTTTGTATGAAGGAAAATTAAAATGGCTGTTTCTACTACCCAAAGTATTTGGCGTTCAGGCGGTGGTGACACAACCCGTACCGCATATTGCGGCACTGGCTTGATGGTCGCTCAGTTCTATATTGCTGACATTACCGCTGCATCTGCAAACGTTCAAATTTCTGCTGCAAGCACTAAACCCGTAATTCTTCCCGCTGGTGCAGTTGTTGATACCATCAACATCACCGCTACTACCTCGACTGGTGGAACTAGCCCAACCGTTGACTTCGGGTTTACCCTGTATTCGACTGGCACTGCTACTCCCGCTGGTTTAGCAAACGAAGTTCCATCGGATGCTCGCACAACCGTAAGTTTGGCTTCTGCAACCAAAGGTGCAAACCTTGGTCTGCCATTGTCAGCCACTGAATTTACGTATTTGACCGCTGGTGTTGGTGCTTCTGCTGCTTCAAGCGGAGCGATTACTGGCTACATTACGTATTACGTTGTAGACCCATACGCTGGTCAAGAAAACGTCTAATTAATCCGTAGGGGGCTTGCCCCCTTTAACATTTAGGAGATTAATTATGATGCAAACAGACGTTCTTCTAACGCAACCGTTAGGAGTTACAGTTGGCAATACATTCAAGATGCAGAACGGTAATGTCTTAGGACCTTGCCGTATCAAAGCAATCTATGGCACTTCGGCTGCTGCCGCTGGGACTGTTGTTTTATACGATGGCACAAGCACTGGCGGTAAACCAATCGGCACTATTAGTACGCCAACCGCTGCAAATGGCGGGACATACTATATTTTGATGCCGGGCGAAGGCATTAGAGTTGATGTTGGTGTTTTTGCCGTTATTACTAACGTAGATTCAGCGATGTTGATATATGGCTAAGACCCCCGCATGGCAACGCAAGGAAGGCAAGAACCCTGAAGGCGGTTTAAACGCCAAAGGTCGTGCTTCTTACAACGCTGCCAATCCCGGCAAGCCCGGTCTCAAGCGTCCTCAACCTGAGGGTGGCAAGAGACGGGATTCTTTTTGTGCTCGTATGAAAGGCATGAAAAAGAAATTGACTTCCGCCAAAACTGCGAATGACCCGAACTCACGCATTAACAAGTCCTTGCGGGCTTGGAACTGCAAAGAGGGCGGAGTCGTCCGTGGCGGTGGATGCGAAGTTCGGGGCAAAACTAGGGGGAAGTTTGTTTAATGGAACTGAACTTGTTATGGAATATCGTTCTAACAGCGATAGTGGCAGCCTTGGGGTTTGTCTTGAAAGAAAAATTTAACGAAATCAATCGTTTAGGCATTCTCTTAAATAAAACTAGGGAGGAAGTTGCTCGTGACCATATCACTCGTGCAGAAGTTAGGGCAGATTTACAAGCGATTCGTGAACATTTTGATGACGGCTTTTCAAGGCTTGAAGCAAAAATTGATGACCTTCGTAAAAACAATCAGAGGTAAATGATGCCAAGCGTAAGCAAAAAGCAACACAACTTGATGGCAGCCGTAGCAAACAATCCAAAGTTTGCTAAGAAAGTTGGCATTCCTCGTTCTGTTGGCGAAGAATTTATGAAGGCAGATAAAGGTAAATCTTTTAAAAAAGGTGGCGAAATGAAAGAATCTAAAGCAATGGTTAAGAAGGAAGTGGAGTTCATGAAGAAAAAGGGTGCTCCAAAGTCCATGATTAAGCATGAAAAGGCTGAAATGGAAGAGTATTGCTATGGCGGTAAGGTTAAAAAGATGGCTGCTGGTGGTATGCCAGTTAACCCACGTGCCGCAGCAATGATGAAAAAACGTGCAATGATGGGTGCAAGACCTGACCAAATGCAAAATCGCCCAACCATGGGTCGTCCAATTGGTCCTGCTGCTGCTCCCGCTCCAACAGTTCCGATGAAGAAAGGTGGTAAAACTATGTCTCGTATGGCTTCTAAGGGTGAACACCCAGTTCAAAAGAAATCCAAGCGTGGTGCTGAAATGGTCAAAATGGCTGGCGGTGGTTACGTCAAGGCTGCTGACGGTATTGCTAAGAAAGGCAAAACCAAGGGCACAATGGTCGCCATGGCTGGTGGTGGCATGGGCAAGAAGTATTGCTAAGTCATGAGAGCCTCACGTGGGATGGGAGCCATTCTCCCGTCCAAAATGCCTAAAGGTAAGACAATTTATCGGAGAGACAATCCCGATGCGGTAGAGTTTTACAAAAAGGGCGGCAAGGTTTCTAAGGTCAATGAGGCTGGCAACTATACCAAGCCCGGTCTGCGTAAGCGGATTGTGTCTCAGGTAAAGGCGGCAGCCACACACGGAACCAAGGCTGGGCAGTGGTCGGCTCGTAAGGCTCAATTGGTGGCTAAAAAATATAAGGCGGCTGGTGGTGGCTATAAATGAGTGGTTTAGCAAAATCTCAGCGTTCTTTAAAGGCTTGGGGCGACCAAAAGTGGACGACCAAGTCAGGGAAGAAGTCGTCCGAAACGGGCGAGAGATACCTACCAAAAAAAGCAATCGAAGCCCTAAGTCCCCAAGAATACGCAGCAACAACACGGGCAAAACGACAAGGAAAAGCACGGGGGCAGCAGTTCGTGCCGCAGCCGCAAAAGGTAAAGCAAAAGGTAAAACCTTACAGAAGGGTTAAGTAGATGGCTAATACAACAGGCACAACCCTGTTTAATCTCGACTTCAATGAGATAGCAGAAGAAGCCTTTGAACGTTGTGGCATGGAGATGCGGACTGGTTACCAGTTACGCACGGCTAGACGTTCCATGAATTTGCTCACGATTGAGTGGGCAAACCGTGGTATTAACATGTGGACAATTGAACAAGGGGAGATTCCTCTTGTAACGGGTCAGGCTTTATATCCGTTACCCGTAGATACGATTGATTTGTTGGACAGTATTATTCGCCAAAACCAAGCGACTTCAAGCCAAATCGACATCAATATCACCCGTATTTCGGAGACCATGTATCTCCAAATCCCGAATAAAACGACTCAAGGTCGCCCTATTCAGTTGTGGGTTAACCGTCAATCTGGCTTAGAAAACCCAACAACCGCTCAATTGGCTGGTGGAATTGGCATTGATGACACCACAATTACCGTCAATACGACCGAAGGATTGGCTTCTCAAGGCTTTATTCGGATTGGTAATGAGACGATTTCTTACGCAAGTATTGCCAACAATCAGTTGCAGTTGTGCAACCGTGGACAGAATGGCACTGCGGCATCGGCTCACCTGACTGGAGCACCAATCTTTAATCAGAATTTACCGTCTGTAAACGTTTGGCCCACTCCCAACGCTGGCGGTGGCTATACCTTGGTTTACTACCGTCTACGCAGAATCCAAGACACGGAGACTGGAACACGAATCGAAGACATTCCGTTTAGGTTACTACCCGCTTTGGTATCAGGACTTGCCTATCATTTGGCGGTAAAGAATCCTGAAGCCATGGACAGGGTAGCGTTGTTAAAACAAATTTATGACGAGCAATGGCAGTTAGCGTCCACGGAAGACCGAGAAAAGGCTTCTCTACGCTTGGCTCCACGTCAGTTATTTTGGTGATGTATGGCAACCCAATATGCATCAGGTAAATACTCAATTGCCGAATGTGACCGATGCGGTCAACGGTATAAACTTAAAGAACTCAAAAAAGAGATTATCAAAACTCGTCTCTTTAACATTAAAGTTTGTCCGACTTGTTGGGACCCCGACCAGCCGCAGTTGTCTTTGGGTATGTATCCAGTCTACGACCCGCAAGCAGTTCGAGAGCCTCGCCCAGACGTTAGTTACCGTCTGTCAGGTCCGAGTGGCTTGCAGATTGCTCTTAACAACAGCACAAACCTTAATGCGGATGGCTTTCCCGAAGAAGGTAGCCGAGTTTTTCAATGGGGTTGGTATCCTGTTGGGGGGTCAAGTGCCAACGATGCGGGGCTTACCCCGAACGATTTGGTCTTGAATATTCAGTTGGCAAGCGTAACAATATCAACTATTTAAGGAGTAAGAGATGGAAACGAAAGCAATGAAGAAAGCGGCTGAGAAAGCCGTAAAAGGACACGAAAAGCGGATGCACGGCATGAAAAAGGGCGGTGTAACTTCTTTGGACATGAAGCGTATGGGTCGCAATATGGCTCGTGCTGCTAATCAACGCACTTCCTCAAGGGGTCGATAATGGCTAAATTTTCTAAAAAGATGATGGGTAAAGAGGTTGGCGAGGCGAAAGTCTATGCCAAACCTCATACCATGGAAGGAAAGGGAATCAATGTATATGGTTCTATTTCCAAAGATGCTTACAGTAATAAGGGTTTACCCGTAGCATCTGAGATTAATTCCAAGACCGCTACCCCAGTAGTGTCCATTGGTGCGAATACCAAAGACAACATGAATGGCGAAATCACCATGCGTGGCTACGGAGCAGCAACCAAGGGCATTAAGTGCCGAGGACCAATGGCGTGAATTACACAGAACTTGTCACTTCGATAAACGACTATGCGGAAAATAACTTTCCGACTGCGGTAGTCAATCGTTTTATTGAACAGGCTGAACAGAAGATTTACAACTCGGTTCAGTTGCCTTCGCTACGTAAGAACGTAACGGGTGTGACAAGTCCAGCCAATAAATACCTATCGGCTCCCGATGACTATCTGGCATCGTTCTCATTAGCGGTCATATTGAACTATGGCACGGCTGATGAAGAGTATCGGTATCTCCTGAATAAGGACGTGAACTTCATTCGTCAAGCGTATCCATCTCCGAATGACACTGGGGTTCCTTATTACTATGCTCTGTTTGGTCCGAGGGTGACCAGCGGGGTAATCAGTAACGAACTGTCCTTTATTCTTGGACCGACTCCCGATGCCGTTTATCGGATGGAATTGCATTATTTCTACTATCCAGAGTCCATTATTACGGCTCAGGAAACTTGGCTTGGCGACAACTTTGACACCGCCTTGCTTAATGCCTGTCTCATGGAAGCCATTACCTATACCAAGGGCGAACAGGACTTGGTTGCCCTGTATAAGTCTAGGTATGACGAAGCCATGGGTCTTCTCAAGCAGTTGGGCGATGCCAAGGAGAAAGGCGATGCCTACCGTAATGGTCAACCTAGGTATCCAGTTACATGATTATTCAAACCATTACTACCTCGTTTAAACAAGATATTTTTCAGGGTGTTCAGAACCTACTGACCGACACCCTCCGTATGGCTTTGTATACCGCCAATGCGAACCTTGACCAAAATACGACCGTTTATACAACCGATGGGGAGGTTTCTGGAACCAACTATACGGCTGGCGGGAACATCTGCCAGAACGTCACGGTCAGCACGTCAGGGAATGTCGTGTATGTAAATTTTGATGATGTAACGTGGACAAATGTTTCCTTTACTTGTAGGGGAGCATTAATCTACAATCAAACACAAGGCAATAAATCTATTGCGATACTGAACTTTGGTTCAGACAAAAAGGCAGGACCTAATTTCACGGTGACCCTCCCAGCGGATACACCGACAACCGCATTAATCAGAGTTTAAGGAGTCGAAATGGCATTGATTACCACGACAAAAGGCGTTATGGACGAATCTCTTCTTGAGAAGAAAGAGGGAGTTGTCGATACCGATGTTGAATACACCACTTGGGTGGAGTATTGGCATGAGGGTGAACTGGTGCATCGTTCTGCTCACGTGACTCTAAAACGCACCCCTTTGACTGACTTTGTAACCCAACAATTAGGATAGAAATATGGCAAATACTCAATCCATGTGCACATCGTTCCTCAGCGAACTGATGACTGCAACACACAATTTTGGCACTGCACCAACCCGTGGTTCAGGTGCTGCCGACACATTTAAGGCTGCTTTGTATGAAGCCACTGGCACATACAACGCTGCAACAACCGCTTATAGCGTCACCAATGAAGTGTCTGGTGCTGGATATACCGCTGGTGGTGTAGTCGTAACGAATGCGACCGCTCCAGCGAATACGAATACGTCAGCGACTGCGGGTGTAGGTTATTGGACTCCTTCGGCAAGTATTGTGTATACAGGCGTGACCCTGACAACTCCCTTTGATGCGATGCTGATGTATAACAGCAGCCAATCTGACAAGGCAGTTGCAGTGTTTACGTTTGGTTCTCAGACCATTACGTCTGGTAACTTTACGTTGACCATGCCTTCTAACACTACTTCGACTGCTTTATTGCGTTTGTCGACTACCTAATCGGGGGTTTAAATGTCCCTCGGCTGGGGTGATAGTGGCTGGGGCGTAGAGCCGTGGGGTGGTGGACAACTAGACCTTACAGGAGTCGCTGGACAGGGACAAGTAGGGACGGTAACTGCCAACGTCACGGTTTCGCTCAGTGGCGTTAGCGGTAGTGGTTCTGTAGGAACAGAGACCGCTAATATTACCGTGGCTTTGAGCGGGGTATCTGCTCAGGGTTTTGTAGGGGATGAGAGCGATAGCGTTACGGTTGCAATCACTGGTGTAAGTGCCAGCGGTGCAACAGGAACAGTAGCAACAAGCCAAGTTGTCGCATTAAGCGGTGTCTTGGTTACAGGAAATGTAGGAACAGTTGTTGCAACACCAAGTTTTGCTTTATCTGGTGTATCAGCAACTGGAGCAGTAGGAACGGTTGTTCAAAGTCAGTCAGTCGCTTTGACTGGGGTTTTAGCCAATGGTTTAACAGGAACCGTGGTGGCAAACTCTGAAGAAGGCGAGACTGGCGATGACGCAACTGGAGAAGTAGGAACTGTTGGAGTCGACCTAGTTATCGCTCTGACAGGTGTGCATGCGGATGGACTTGCAAACAACATCCTACCCGGCAAGGGAGTCTTTATTGTCGGTGCGTCATTTGACGGTAATGTAGGAAATGTCACTGCAACCCCAACGTTCGCACTGACAGGATTAGAAGCCACTGGTGCTACAGGCACAGTGACACACGAAAAAGACGTTGCTCTAAACGGGGTAACGGCTACAGGAAATGTAGGCAATGAATCTGCTGATGTAACGATTCAATTGTCAGGTGTTGCGGCTACTGGTTTTGTTGGTGATGAGTCTGAGACAAATACCCAACCAATCACTTCAGTATCAGCAGTCGGAGCGACAGGAACAGTTAACGCTGGTTTTGAACGTTTCTTAACGGGCGTTTTAGGAAGAGGTAGTGTTGGTTCAGTTGGAAGCAGTAGAACAGTTGCGTTGTCTGGAGTGTCAGGCAGAGGAAGAGTAGGAAGTGTTGGTTACTACTACTGGAGCCTGATAGATGACTCAGAAAATGCGAACTGGCAAGAAATTGATAACACTGAGAATGCTAATTGGACTAACATATCAACAGTATAGGAATAGACATGGCGAGCACATACTCATCAAACCTAAAAATTGAGTTAATCGGCACTGGCGAACAGGCTGGTATTTGGGGAACGACCACCAATAACAACTTTACCAATGTCTTTGAACAAGCCATTGTTGGTCGAGGAACTGCCAACTTTTCTACCGATGCAGACCTAACCCTGACATTTACCGATAGCGTTTCTAGCCAAACGGCACGTAACGTCTATCTGAACGCAACTTCAGGTGTTTCTTTAACAACCACCCGCAACTTAATTGTTCCAACCATTAATAAGAATTATGTGGTGCAGAACAATACTACGGGCAGTCAGTCCATTGTAGTTAAGACTGCGGCTGGCACTGGAATCACCATTCCAAACGGCTTTGCTTGTGCGGTTTATGTCAACGGCACGGATGTCATTCAGGCTTCTAATTTTGTGCCTGTGTTCTTGGTTGGAACGCTTACCCTGACGAACGCTCTAGCAGCGACATCAGGAGGAACTGGGCAGTCTTCGTATACCGCTGGTGATTTGTTATATGCCAGCAGCACAACGGCTTTAAGCAAGTTAGCCAAAGGTACGAACGGTCAGGCATTGGTGATTAGCGGTGGAAACCTTACTTGGGCAACCGCTTCTGCAACCACAATCAATGCATTAACAATCAACACGACTGGCGGTGCTGCTGCCCCTGTCACATTCGATGGTAGCGTAGCAAGAACAATTGACTACAGTACCGTTGGTGCAGACCAAGCGGGAACTGCTGTCGCCATGGCAATCGCTTTAGGATAAGGAAAAACTATGCCAAATACATTTACCTCTTACGTAAACAAGAACGTTGGAACGTCTCCCGCTACTGTGGTGACGGTTGGTGCTTCAACACAAACCACCATCATCGGCTTGTCGTTTGCGAATACAAGTTCTAGCCCAATCACGGCAGATGCTTACATCACTCGCTCAGGAACGGATTACTACCTCGTGAAGGGGGCGACCGTGCCAGTGGGCAGTTCGCTGGTCGTGGTGGGCGGTGACCAGAAAACTGTGCTAATTACGTCAGACGCTTTAAAGGTCGTTACTTCTGCTGCCAGTTCAGCCGATGTCATCACTTCCGTCTTGAACATTACCTAAGAGGTAGACCATGGCATATGTAGGAAATACTCCGACAACCCAGAACTTTATCTCTGGGACTGACTACTTCAACGGCACAGGCTCACAGACTGCGTTTACCTTATCCCGCACTGTAGCCTCGGTTAATGACATCCAAGCCGTAGTCAATAACGTAGTGCAAGTGCCTAACGATGCCTACACCATCAGCGGCACAACAATTACCTTTACGTCTGCTCCATCGGCTGGCACTCAGAACGTCTACGTGCGTTATCTCAGCACCACGACTCAAGCAATTACCCCAAGCCAGAATACCGTAAGTTGGAATACGCTTGACACCAATACCCAGAATGATTTGGGTTTGATGGGCAAGAATAAAATTATTAACGGCAATATGGTGATTTCGCAAAGAGGAACTTCACCAACAATTACTGGTGGTGGCGAATGTTCTGTAGATAGGTTTTATAATTATTATTCGGGTAATGCTTACACTTCGGTTCAGTCTACAACAGCACCAGCGGGTTTTACAAATAGTCTTTTACTTACCGTAACTACACCATCTGCCTCGCCCGCATACTCCTTCTTTGGACAATGTATTGAAGGGTTGAATATTACTGATTTAGGATGGGGAACTGCTAACGCAAAGACTGTTACATATTCGTTTTGGGTAAGGTCAAGTGTAGCGGGGGCATATTCGTTTTCTATCACAAATTGGAACGGAACTAGAGCATATCCTCTTTTGTATACAATAAATGCGGTTGACACATGGCAATATATAACTGCAACAATTCCGGGTGATACTTCAGGCTCATGGCTTACAGATAACAATCTTGGCATACGTATTCGTATGTCTATGGGGTCTACCCGTTCAGGAACTTCAGGAGTTTGGCAAGCGGCTAATGTGGATGGCGCAACAGGGTCAACAGGTGGAGCAACTTGGGCTAATACTTCAGGAGCCACCTTCTACATCACAGGCGTACAATTTGAAATAGGCACACAGGCAACGGCTTTCTCAACGGCTGGTGGTTCGTATGGTGCGGAATTGGCGTTGTGTCAAAGGTATTGTCAAGCATTTAGGTCGCCTTCCTCTAACTATAGTAGTTTTGGTATTGCCGTTTGTTACAGTTCTGGCGGTGCACGACTGCCAATACCTCTAAGAGTTCCAATGCGAACTACTCCGTCAACATTAACTGCTAGTGCAGGTAGCACATTTTTAGCAGAACGGGATTCTGGTGGGGCTTGGCCCGCAACTGGAGTTGGTTTGGTTCCAAACTGCACACCAGAAATTGCTCAAGTTGTTTTTGAATCGTCTACAAACTCATTCCCAACTGGTGGGGCTGGCTTGCAAATTTATTCCAATAACACCACAAGTGCGTTTCTTATTATTGGGGCAGAACTATGACTATTTTATGGAAATTAAAAAAAGACCCAAGAACTAATAAGTGTGAAGTTGCTTGGAGAAAATTAGAAAATGGTAACGAAGAATCTTGTCTGGTCACAAACGAACAATTTAAGCGTCAAATAAACGATGAGACCGCACAGTTACAGGATGCGGACGGTAACCTTATGTCAGCCCAACAAGCCAAGGCTTACGTGGCAACTTTGCCTTAATGGAGAATAGATATGCCAGTTAGTCAAATACAAAACGCATCTTTGGCAAGCGGTGTTCCCGGCAAGGCAAATCTGCCTACTGGTTCTGTTTTGCAAGTAGTTAGCACAATTAAAACTGATGCAGTATCCACGACATCTACAAGTTGGTCGGATATTTCTGGTTTATCTGTTTCTATTACCCCAACAAGTGCTACAAGTAGAGTTCTTGTGTTATTAAATGTAACTGGTGGAAATAGCAACGGTGGCGGTGCGGTAAAACTATTAAGAAACTCAACTGATATTGCAATATCAACAACTGCTACAAGCAACCGCACTAATACTACTCTTGCAAATTATTATGATAATGGTGATGCAAATTCAATGCGTGGTTATGGAATTACTTTTTTAGACTCGCCAGCAACTACAAGTTCTGTTACATATAAAACACAATTTAGATTAGGTATTTCTGGCGGGGGTTTCATAATGCTTGTTAATGCACCAAACGGTAATGATGATGCTGGTTACAACATGAGAACTGTTTCAACAATTACAGTTATGGAGATAGCAGCATGAACCATAAAGCCATTTATAAACTATACCCACAGGTTGTTACGATTGATGAGGGTTCTGGTGCATTTGATAAAGACGGTAACAAGGTCGAGATTGACTTAGCCGCAGTAAACGCATGGCAAGACCCTGACGCTTACAAGATTGCAAGAGCAAAAGAATACCCCGATTTCCGTGAGTACCTAGACGGCATCGTCAAGGGCGACCAAGCACAGATTGATAAATACATAGCCGACTGTTTAGCAGTGAAGGCTAAATACCCCAAAGGAGCCTAAATGTCATACATAGGCAATGTCCCAACTAATGTAGCCTTCCTGACTGACCAGTTCAACGGGAACGGTTCTCTTACTGCATTTACGCTATCTGCCGCCCCCGCTAATACCAATTCCATATTGGTAGCGGTATCAGGTGTCTTGCAAGACCCAACGACTTATAGCGTATCAGGAACCACGCTGACCTTCTCCGCTGCACCGCCAGCGGGAACAGGCAATATCTCCGTGCGTTTCTTAGGTATCCCCGCTAGTGGAGTGACAACCACTGCGTATCGAACCGTTACCGAATTTACTGCGACCGCTGGACAAACCACGTTTACACCGCCTTCCTATACGGCTGGCTATATCAATGTGTATCGCAATGGTGCTTTGCTAGGCACGGCAGATTACACGGCTACGAACGGAACGACCGTTGTCTTAGCCTCCGCAGCATCCTCAGGCGACTTGGTAGTCGTGGAGTCGTTCTACGTGAGCAGTGTGCTAAACGCTATCCCAGCAACCAACGGAGCAGTAACCAGTGCGTATCTGTTGGATGGCTCAGTCACTCAGGCTAAGATTGCAACCAATGTTACTGGCACTGGACCAGCATTTTTTGCAAGAATGGCTTCAAATCAATCGCTAACAGCAGGCACAAGAACAAAAATAATTTTTAATAGTGAAGTTTTTGATACTAATAATAATTATGACCCATCAACAAATTATCGTTTTACTCCAACCGTTGCTGGGTATTACCAAGTAAATGCGTTTATTTGTTGGGGAGGTTTTGCTTCTACACAGGGAAACATTTACTTGTATAAAAACGGCTCAAGTTATGGCGAAACATTTACACCGGGAAGTGGTTATGGATATAACAACTCGATTTCCATGCTTGTGTATTTAAATGGTTCAAGCGATTATATTGAGATTTATGGTCAAAACTCGTCCAATGAAACTCTTTTTGGTAGCCTTCAGTCTAATTTTAGTGCCGTGCTTGTAAGGGGTGCGTAATGACTTTATATGAAAAAGTAATATCTATTTACCCAGAACTCACAGACCGTGATTTCATGACTGTAATCACCCTACAAAACGACTCAGACGGTAAAGGCGACTACATCGCTAAGTGGGAACACCCAACTTTACCCCGCCCAACAGAGGAGCAATTAAATGACTAACGCAGTTTCTTTAGCCCAACAAGCCTCTACGGGGGTATCACAAGGATTCAAGAACCGCATCATCAACGGTGCGATGGTGATTGACCAACGTAATGCTGGTGCTAGTGTTACTATACCAAATGCTGTTACTACCTACACATTAGATAGATGGAATATTCTTGAAAATGGTTCAATGGTTTTTTCTGCTCAAAGAAGCACAACAGCACCTACTGGTTTTATAAATTCTCTTTTAATTACCACAACAACAGGAGCGTCTGCTGACCCATCTACCAGAAGTCAATTAATTCAAAGAATTGAAGGGTTTAATATTGCTGATTTAGGTTGGGGAACCGCCAATGCTAAAACAGTTACGATGTCCTTTTGGGTTCGCTCAAGTCTTACTGGGCAATTTGGCGGTGCTTTACAAAATTACGCATCAGATAGGTCATACCCATTTACTTACACAATTTCTGCCGCAAATACTTGGGAATATAAAACAATTACTATTGCTGGAGATACTACTGGCACTTGGCTTACAGACAATAGCACAGGCATCATAATTGTTTTTGATTTAGGCATGGGTTCTGATTTGCTTGGAACTGCTGGTGCATGGGCTGGTGCAGATTATCGTGGTGCAACAGGCGATGTGAAACTATCAGGCACTACTAATGCCACGCTATATCTCACAGGAGTCCAGTTGGAGGTCGGCTCGTCAGCCACGAGTTTCGAAACTCGTTCTATTGGAACTGAACTAGGGCTTTGCCAACGCTATTATGAACTTGTTGGGGACCTTGTTAATGGGTCTGTTGGACAATGTCTTTTTGCAGATAATTATGCTCCCGGAGTTAGTTCAACTACCGCTCAATTTAATTGGTTTTTTAGGCAACAAAAACGGGCTGCTCCAACAGTTACTCAATATGGAACTTTTATATTATCAGGTACTGTATCAGGAACTATTAATGTAACTCCTTCAACACCAATTTGCGTTTGCCTTTATGCAAATCCCGCAACGGCTGGAAGGATATATTGGTATAACAATCCAGCATCAGGATTTTCAGCAAGTGCGGAGTTATGATTATGTATAAATTAGTTAAACCTCTTTTTGGAACAAACTCAGCGTCTGTTCAACGGTTATCAGATAACGCTTTTATTCCATTTGACCCAGCCAATACGGATTATCAAAACTTTAAAAAGCAAATCAACGCTGACGAAGCCCAATTGGAAGACGCTGATGGAGTCCTTATGACGCCCGAACAAGCAAAAGCATACGTAGCAACGCTACCCTAGGAGATAGAATATGCCATTAACACAAGTACCGGGTTCAATGATTAACGGCACTGGCTTTGCCAGTATGAGCGGTGTTACCTTCCCCGCTACGCAAGTTCCATCAGCCGATGCTAATACGCTAGATGATTATGAGGAAGGTACGTGGACACCTGCTTGGTTAAATTTTGGGACAGGAACTTATGATGTTCAACAAGGTAGATACACAAAAATAGGTCGTCTTGTAACCATTGAGTGCTATCTTGGAATACTAAGTCTTGGTTCAGCATCAGGTAACGCTATTATTACTGGATTGCCGTTTGTTCCAGTAGGAACTGTAGCAACTCCCCAAATGTGGACAAACAATTGGGCAAGTTCTGGACAAAATATTGTTGCATTAGGTGGGGGTTCAACTCAATTAACTTTATTCATAATCCCATCAAGTAGCGGAGTAACTCAAGCGACAATGAGTAATATGACAACTAGTTCTAATATAGTTTTTACATTATCTTATGCTGTTTAATGAAAGAATAAAAATGGCACTTACAGAACGCACAGAAATTGACCGAGTGGAAGTTATAAATGATTGGGCTATTCAAGTCCGTCAGGCTACCATTATTGAACGAGATGGTGAGTTTGTATCTCGCACATTCCATCGTTGGGTATTAACTCCTGATATGGATATTAGCGACCAAGAGCAAAAAGTGCGTGATATTGCACAGGCTGCTTGGACACCTGAAGTTCGGGCTGCCTATGAAGCGTTTAAACAGGAACAAGCAAGTCGCTTAATGCCATAGGTGTAAACAAGTGAATCATGTCGGACGAACTGGGGCTATCCGCTGGTGCAAAGGGCATCAGCGAGGGGATTAAGACTGGTCGTGAGGCTGGCAAGGAGATTGCCAAGAACATCGAAGATGTTCAAAAAGAAGCAGTAGATTTAGCAAAGCAGCGAGCGAATGCAAAAATTCGTGAGCGTAGAGAAGCAGAATTAAAGAAAGAACGGGCGATATACAAAGCCCTTGAGGAATACAAACACCGAAAGAAAATTTCGGATGAGGAATACAAGTTACGGATTGATTTTATTAAGCAGTATGGCACAAAAGAGTGGCAGAAACTAATAGACATCAAGACGGAGATTGAAAAGTTGGAAAAGGCTGACAAGCAGTATTTTGATGAGGAGTTGGCAAAAGTTCGTTGGGTGCAGTTCTGGTGCTTTTTGGTGGCTGCATGGATTGCGTATTACATGGTATGGGGTTCTAAAAAATGAATGAACATGAAACCGCTAAGGAAGTTGCTGGCAAAGCCATTGGTAGACATGGCTTAATCTATATCACCATCATCGTAGCGATGGGTGTTGGAGCATCTATCGTCCTTGAAGAATCTAAGATGGCTGCGGTCATGGGTCTTCTCGGTGCTTCTTTGACTGCTCTTATTTCGATGTTAAACGGGGTTGCTGGTGCAAGCCCTAAGCAAGAAAAGCCTGAGTTTGAAATCATGAAAGAACTTATTGTCCGTTTAGACCGCATGGCTGACCGTGACCCAATGAATGTCGTGGTTGATAAAGACAGAGTGTTGGTTGCCAAAGGCGGTAACGAAACCACTATTGGGAGATAACATGTTTCCATTAACTGCCGTGTTTGATGTAGGGATGAAGATTCTTGATAAGTTCATCCCTGACCCTGAAGCCAAGGCTAAAGCCCAGCAAGAACTGGTCAAAATGCAACAAGAAGGTCGCTTGGCTGAGTTAAACGCTGACAATATCGAAGCCCAAGAACTGACTAAGCGTCAACAAGCGGACATGTCTTCTGACTCATGGTTGTCTAAGAACATCCGTCCAATGACCCTTATTTTCATTCTGCTTGCGTATTTTGTATTCGCCATGATGAGTGCCTTTGGTAGCAATGCGAACGAAAAGTATGTGGAACTGTTAGGTCAGTGGGGTATGCTCATCATGTCGTTTTATTTTGGTG
>JACCDP010781881.1_pt1 | contig 62306 bp, 57 predicted proteins | sample 7445841 | NCBI WGS metagenome assembly JACCDP01 (sample SAMN15323441, study PRJNA562643) | freshwater metagenome | isolation source: river surface water | place: USA:Blue River Watershed | collected 2017-08-17 | reverse complement strand
TTGGGGCGGTAATGTTCTTAACCCTATTGGGTTTAAGTTCTGAGGAGGGATTCCTGGCATCGGCGCTCTTCGGTCTACTTGGTACCATTCAAGGACTTCTATCGACGTATTTTTGGTTAAACCGTCGCCAATTTGTGGCGGAAGTAAAACCATGATGTTCGGTCGCGATTTAACCGTGGATATACGCGCAACCTTTGCAAAGATAGCTATATTTTCCTGGTGTGGTGTGGCATTCGTATTGCCGTTTTCCACTGCATTGACCTTGTCTTTTTCGCTGCTTGCTGTAATTTGTTCCTGTCTGTGTCTGACCAAAACGGCTCTAGAGTATCTGCTGCGTGACAAGCTAGTTTGGTTACTTCTGGCTCTCTTTGCATGGATTTTATTGAGTGTGCTGTGGACTATCGCGCCCCGCACAGAGGTTGTTGAAGCGATATCAAAGTACCGAAAGCTGCTCCTACCGCTGTTAGTCGCCCTCCCATTCCTCTATCTTAGAATTTCTGCAGACAAACTACTTCACTGGTTTCTCTACGGAAATTTCGTTGTCGTTCTATTGGCTTATGCTGCCTATTTCGGCGCCTTTGGGGGGGGCGAGTTACACCTAGGATTTTTTCGAATTGGGCCCTCGGAAGAGCCTCTCGTAGGGAGAAATAGAATTACCCAAGGCGCATTTTATATATTTGCAGCGCTTTTAGTTTTCTGTAGTTTTCGGGGGCAGAAACTCTCAAAAATACTATTGAATTACGGATTATTTGTTGCTCTAGTAATTCCGCCCCTTTTTCTTTTGTCCGGTAGGACCGGGTATGTTCTATTTCTCGTGGCCGGGCTGGTCGGGTTGGGGTATTTTTTCTACAAAAGATTGTGGAGAGAATTGTGCGTATTTTTTGTCCTGTTAATCGCAGGATGGATGCTGGTCAAAACCAATCCTAATTATACCGATAGAGTGGTTACGATGGGCGACGAAATTGAATCCGTTGCCGCGAATGTGATTCCTACTGGTGGGCTAGATATTCGATTTCATTTTTACAAAGTGGGCACTGTCGAGTCAATAAAGAATCCGATTATCGGTAGTGGCGCGGGAAGTTACGCCGAAGTCTACTCGCGCAGCCCGCTTGGTTTGGATCAGTTTCAGGGAGATCGGATTCAGCCCCATTCTGAGGTTGTCTTGCAGCTTGTTCAGGGCGGTATGGTTGCATTAGTTTTGTATTTCATAATCGCACTTCTGTCAGTCGCTCGATCGTTTTATTTGCCCAGTACGTTTCTAGCGTTGCCGATGCTCATGACTGCTTTTTTCGTTGGTTCGGGTTTTAATAGCTACATTTGGGACTTGGCGGAGGGGCATCTGTTTGCAGTACTTTTGGGCTATTTGATAGTGAAATCCAGGCTTAGTTTAGACTCGAGTTCGTATGGTTAGCGTTCGGGGTATCAGGTGCCCGGATGGAGACGGTCTGTCTACCGGTTGAAGAGTAAAACCATGGAGTTCAGATTTGCTTGCAAATTCTTACGCAAGAGGAGTTCGCCTAGCGGTCGAAGGCGCAGTTTTTAGCGTTTCACGGTTGTTCGATAAGGAACGTCGGGCCATGGCGATCATTCGGATTCTGAGTAAACCCGTCGCAGCGTGTGTCATACCGGCCAGTTTGCGCAAGGCGAGCTGTTAAATTTGTTTCGACAGTACCCCCTTGAGAAAACTTTACTCAAAGCGTGGACGGTGTGGCAAACTTGTGTTCGTTCGTCGAACGTGTAGTCACACTATTTGACAGACTTTATTGCTCCGGACCTCCTGTTAAAAAAGGCTTGCCGCGCTTGCTGATCGTTGAACAGCATGGCGGTAGCGTCCCAAAATCACCATGAGCCTAGTATCCCCAATTCAGAAATCGGCTGGTTTTCAAGAGGAAATCCAGTTTGAAGTTCTGCGTCGCCTACATCAGACGCCAAAAGTAAGTCAGCGCACACTATCTAAAGATCTAGGTGTGGGGCTCGGCACGATCAATTTCTGCTTCCAGGCCCTGGTGGAAAAGGGTTTGGTCAAGATGCAGAACTTCAGTCAAAGCAAGAGCAAGCTGCGCTACGCCTATTTACTCACGCCTGCGGGGGTGGCGGCAAAATCCAAGCTGACGGCCGAGTTTCTGAGTCGCAAAGTGGCTGAGTATGAATCGCTTCAAGCCGAAATCGAGGCCTTAAAAGTCGAGATGAATTCTGTGGAGGCCGGCTCGCAGTGAAAATCGCCATTGTCGGTACCCGTTGCGTTGCTCTTTCGAACGGCTTGTTGCTGGCGTAGCACAACGAAGTGGTTTGTCTGGACATCCATGCCGAAAAGGTGGCGGTGCTCAACCGCAAGGAGTCCCCTGTTGAGGGTGCCAAGGCCCTGGTGATGGGGTTGGCCTTCAAAGAAAACTGCCCTGATCTTCGTAGCACTCGGGTGATTGATGTTGTCGCCGAATTGAAAGACTACAACTGTGATGTCGACGTTTATGACCCTTGAGTCACAGTCGAAGAAGCTTTTCATGAATATGGAATCACACCTATCATCGAACCAAGAGCCGGAAGTTATGACGCTATCATCTGGGCCGTGGTGCACCACTAATTTAGAGACATGGAGCCAGCTGTAATTCGCGCCTTGGGGAAACCAACTTCAATTATCTACGACTTGAAGTGCGTGCTCACGGCACGGGAATCAGATTTGAGGCTGTAGTGATGACAGCATACGAATCACTACAACAGCAGCTCAAAGCCAAAACCCAAACCTGGCTTATTACAGGCGTCGCTGGCTTCATTGGTAGCAACCTACTCAGAGCCTTGCTCGAACTCGATCAGCAGGTCGTAGGGCTGGACAACTTTAGTACAGGGCATAGACGTAATCTCTGTGAAGTGAAACAACTGGTCAATTCAGCACAGTGGGCGAACTTCAGGTTTATTGAAGGCGACATTTGCGAACTAGCTACCTGCCACCGTGCTTGCGATGATGTGGACTACGTACTTCACCAGGCAGCACTCGGTTCCGTACCACGCAGCATTGAGGATCCAATCATCGCAAATCGAAATAATGTTGATGGCTTTTTGAATATGTTGATCGCTGCGCGCGATGCCGACGTTCGGCGTTTTGTCTATGCTGCAAGTAGCGCAACGTATGGAGACCATCCGGACTTACCCAAGGTTGAAGACAATATCGGGAAGCCACTATCGCCTTATGCTGTCACCAAGCTGGTCAATGAGCTCTATGCGGAGTTATTCGCTAGGACGTATGGTTTCAAATCGATTGGCTTGCGTTACTTTAATGTCTTTGGTCGGTGGCAAGACCCGCAGGGGACCTATGCTGCAGTGATTCCAAAATGGATTGCTGCTATGATTAAAAATGAGCCTGTCTTCATCAATGGCGATGGAGAAACGAGCCGCGACTTCTGCTACATCGACAATACCGTCCAGGCCAACTTGCTGGCTGCTTTAGTTAGAGATGAATCTGCAATCAACCAGGTCTATAACGTGGCGGTCGGAGAGCCCACCAGCCTGAAGCAGCTTTACTTTCTCCTGCAGGATGCGCTCTCGGCAGGTTTCCCGAATTTAAAAATAGTCCAACCCATCTATCGCGACTTTCGGGCAGGGGACGTGCGACACTCGCTTGCCGATATCAGAAAGGCGAAGGAGTTGTTGGGCTACCAGCCCACTCATCGCGTTGCAGAGGGGTTAAACGAAGTGGCGGCTTGGTATGTCGACTTTTTTCAACGTGAAAAACGTGACCCAAGATAGTAGGACGGCCGACTCCGCACCCAGCCTGTCATCCTGTGTGGAGTTTCGGGCACCCTCAAGCGGCCAGCGTCTCGATCATGCGGAAGGTTTGGAGAGGATCATCGATTACTTCAAGAAAGCTCTGGTAAGTTGAGACTCTCCATCGTCATACCATGCTTTAATGAGCGCGATACTATTCGCTCTATTGTGGACGCGGTCCGCGCAGCACCCCACCCGGACAAGGAAATTATCGTCGTCGATGATGGCTCCTCAGACGGTACGAGGGAAATTCTTCGGTCGGATATCGCTTCACTTGTCGATCAGATTCTTTACCATGAACATAATCAGGGTAAGGGTGCGGCGCTTCGTTCTGGTATCCGTGCGGCAACCGGCGACGTTGTAGTCATTCAGGATGCGGACCTGGAATACGATCCGCAGGAGTACTCCGCCCTTGTAGAACCGATTTTGCACGATCGTGCGGATGTGGTTTTCGGCTCAAGGTTCATGGGGGGGCGCCCTCATCGGGTACTTTACTTTTGGCATCGTGTAGGTAATGGCTTACTGACCCTCCTGTCGAACATGATGACAAACCTGAACCTCACTGATATGGAGACCTGCTATAAGGTGTTCCGGCGCGAGATCATACAGTCGATCACCATTGAGGAAGATCGCTTCGGGTTCGAACCCGAGGTCACAGCGAAGATTGCCCGGTTGCGGTGTCGGATCTATGAAGTCGGGATTTCCTATTACGGCCGTACCTATGAGGAGGGCAAGAAAATCGGCTGGAAGGACGGGATTCGCGCGATCTACTGTATTTTTCGCTATAACCTCTTTAAGTGAAGATAGCGCGGTATTTCCTCGTCGGCGGTACCGCGGCATGTATCGACTTTCTCCTGTTTGCGGCCTTGGTCAAGGGGTTGGACGTTAATTGGATGTTGGCTGGCGTCGTCAGCTTCTGCTTTGCGACCGTAATGAACTACGGCCTGTCGGTCAGGCATGTATTCAGAAGCGGAGTCCGCTTTCGACGGAGACAGGAAATATCGCTAGTATTCCTCGCGAGCGGTGTGGGTCTCGTCACGAACCAGGCCGTGTTGGCCGCCCTTATTGACCGCGTAGGATGGGATCCCATTTTGGCGAAAATCGGGGCGACCGCGGCAGTATTCTTCTGGAACTATGGTGCCCGGCGGCATTACATATTCAAGCCTCGTCCCTGACATGGCCGGCTTGGCACCGCATCTCGGCGTCGCCGTAGGGTTGAAACGGAGGTCTCTATACTCGACCCATCCTCCGACGCATGCGCATCGGCCACGTCTTGTCGTACGTCGTACGGTAATGCTACACCCAGGCGGGGTTTGGTCTTGACACCCGTTTCTTGTGTAGGCCAAACGCGTTCTCGAGTTTCTTTCGTTTCGGATCGGCATCGTCGACCCGGATGAAATCCGGGCTCACAAGTGCTATTTCAATCGCGAAGACTTGGTCCGGCTTGTTACCCACGTTGGCGGTTTGGAGCTGACGAATTATGACTAGATCCAATGACGCTTTAATAACCTTCTGTTCGTCACTCGTTGCCCGAGAAGGTGGTCGAGTGCAATGCAGGCTCGACAAGATGGCCATTGCCAGTTCTTCGCGATGCTGACCTTATCGCAAGCTCTCGGTATAGCCCCGCCACCCGGTCCGTGGTACGGGCTGGATGCAAATATCGCCCCCGCCCCGTGGTCTGCGGTGTTGTCCATCGCCATGATCCTCGGCGTGATACGGCTGGGTAGCTGGTGCCTCTCGCTGCTTCGACTGGACACAGGCAGTACCGCTGACCGTCAGTTTTGGCCGCATGTGGCACCGGTCGTCGGCGCCGGCTTCTTGATGGTGGTGTGCTATCCCTTGGCCTTGCTGGGGGTCTTCCCGAGAGAAGTCGCCCGCGGAGTTGCGCTGGGGTTGCTCGCCCTGGGCGCTTGGCAGGGCGTCACCTGGCTGAATCTGTGCGCGCGCAACGGAGTCATTCACAGGTGGTTGGCGGGCGCTGCGCGCGAGTCACAGAGCGCCAGTGGAGCGTCAGTGCTTTCTACTTTGCTGCTGTTTGGCTTGGGCTTATTGGCGTTGGCCCCGGTGACCGATGCGGACTCACTTAGCTACCATGTTGGGGTTGCCTTGGCGGTGCTGAACTACGGAGCCTTTCCTGTCGCTCCGGAATGGTTTCACAGTCGCCTCGCCGGCTCCGGTGAGGTACTTATCGCACTCGGCCTGGCAATTGGTGCGGAACAGTTCGGCGCGATGCTTCAGTTCCTTGGCGTCATAGCAGTTGCGGGACTACTCCGTAATGGGTCATGGGCAGAGCGTCATCAGAGCTCATTGGCGACCCTCGCATTCTTATCATGTCCTGTCCTGGTTGCTTGGACGGCGTCTCCCAAGCCTCTTCTTCTGCCTATGGCGATGACGACGATTGCCCTATATCTCGCAGTGCGGTGGCTGGGTCAGGCTGGCGCGCAGTCTGGGAAGGCGCGGCCCGTTAGTGCCTACATCCTGATTTGCGTTTTGGTCATGGCTGCGGCGACCAGCAAACTGAACTTCCTCCTAAGCGGTGGCATGGTTGGCCTATTGGCGTTAGGGATCATGTGGCGCCGCGGCTTGGCGCGGCCTGCCATCGGATGGGGCCTGGCCGCTTTCGCCCTGATTCTGCTTCCGCCGTTACTCTGGAAGCACACCCATTACGGCGGAGCATTGTGGGAGCCCCTCCTGAACCCTTTCCCGGGCCATTGGCCAGGGACCGATACCTTTCGCGAGGCCTTGCTCTCCTACCGCGATTCGACAATGCCGTTTCCCTTGCTGCTCGTGATCCCGGACGGCTTGGGGACAGCCACGACCGTGCTTGGCGTAGGCATTGCCTCGTTGCTGCTGGTTCCGCGTGTGCTCCGGGAGCCAAGCCCGGGCGGGATTTTCGCCGCCATGGCACTGCTCCTGATTGTGATCGCATCGCTGGTCGGACAGAAGGCCTCACGCTTCTACCTGGAGCCGATGGTCTGGTTTCTGATGGCACTGTTAATGTGGGTGCCGGTCAGCCAAATTAGGATTTCGGCAGGATGGATTTGGTTGTTGCGTGGCCAGGCGCTGGTAACCCTGACCTTCATCGTCGTCGGCGTGGCGACATTATCGATTGGTGCGGCGTCAAGCCAATGGCGCCATGACGTCATGTCCCGTCGAGCTTACGGATATCAGGCCATGAATTGGCTTGACCGGGTGGCACCGCCAGATGCACGGGTCATTTCCGGTATCCGCTCACTGGGGCTGTTGCCTCGATATCCGGTATCCGATGACTGGCGGGAATCCGCAGCGGGGGATCAGGAGGTGATAGCCCTTTACGAGAATCTTGTCGCTGGTCACGCTCCCGATCACGTCTTAGTAATGAGCGCTGTGGGACAAATCCCGTCAGTGCCCGGATACAGATTCCAGATAGTGGCCGGCCCGGCGGATATCACAATGGCGACGCGCAATCCTGTTAACGCTGGCGCCAAGTCTCAGGCGTGGTTGCTGAAGCTTGAGTAGACCCTTATCCGCCTGGGTCCGCTTATTGACCGCGAAATATCGTCGAGAAGTTTCGCCTCACTCGGACCTATCTGGCCATAAATGGGGGGCATGTGGTCAGTCTCGATGAAATAGAAGAATCACGCAAGGAAGCTTGGGTATGAATCGCCCCCCCGTCGGTCCGGATACCATCATCGCTGTCATCGGCCTCGGCTATGTAGGTTTGCCCCTGGCCGTCGAATTCGGCAGGAAGTACCGCACAATCGGCTTCGACTTAAACCAAAAAAAGATTAACGCCTACCTGAATTACCTCGATCCTACGGGCGAAGTCAGTGCTAACGACCTCCACGCCGTCATTAGCAACGCGCCTAACAGGGTGATTGCGAGCGAAGTGAACCAATCTTCACCAATAACCATCTTTCCGCGTCATTCCGAGCGAGACGAGGCAATCAGAACCCGTCTCTCCGGCCTGGAACTCACCACCGATCCTTGCCGTCTCGCCGAGGCAGACTTTCTCATCATTGCGGTCCCCACCCCGATCGACGAAGCCCACATCCCCGACTTCAAGCCCCTGATAGGCGCCAGCACCTCCGTCGGGCGCCACATGAAACCGGGCGCTACGGTGATCTACGAGTCGACCGTCTATCCCGGTGCTACCGAAGAAGTGTGCATCCCTGTCCTCGAAAAGCAATCCAACATGCAGTGGGCCTGCCGTTTCCCACCCCCTTCGGGCGGGGGAGAGGGGGCTAAAAAATTTTACGTTGGCTACAGCCCGGAACGCATCAACCCCGGCGACAGGGAGCACACTCTCACTCGTATCGTCAAGGTAGTGTCTGGAGATTCGTACGAAACACTCGAGCGAGTCGCGGCGCTATATTGCAGCATCATAGAGTCCGGCGTCCATCGCGCCGCTAGCATCAAGGTTGCCGAAGCTGCCAAGGTCATCGAGAATACTCAGCGTGACCTCAACATCGCTCTGATGAACGAGTTAGCGATCATCTTTGACAAGATCGGTATTGACACAACTGAGGTTCTTGAAGCGGCAGGGACGAAATGGAACTTCCTGAATTTCAAGCCTGGCTTGGTAGGCGGTCACTGCATAGGTGTCGACCCCTATTACCTTACCCATAAAGCCGAAATGTTGGGCTATCACCCACAGGTAATTCTGGCGGGCCGTCGGATTAATGATGGGATGGCAGCTTACATTGCGCAGAGAACCGTAAAGGAGTTGATTCGGGCAGGAGTGCCCATTCATGGTTCCAAGGTTACGATTCTCGGTGTAACGTTTAAGGAGAACTGTCCTGATCTTAGGAATTCCAAAGTGGTGGATCTGGTGCGTGAACTCAAAGAATTCGGCTGTGAGGTGGTCGTTCATGATCCGATCGCGCATGATGAAGACGTAAAGAGTGAATACGGTTTTGCAATGCATTCCTGGGATGAGTTGGACTCAGCGGATGCATTGATCGTAGCCGTGCCCCATGCGTACTATTTGCAACTCTCGTATACCGAGCTGTTGTCAAAGATTCGTCCAGCTGGTGTGATACTTGACGTCAAATCGAGCTTCAAACGCAATAATTTGCTGAAAGATGGGGTCAGAGTATGGAGGCTATAGTCTTATCGATGGTTACGGCGATATGGCCTATGACGAATCGTCGTGCGGGAGACCTCTTTTTGAGTCCCGGCTTGACCTTGCATTACGTTCAGGGAGGTGGACGCTGATGTCCCTAGTCACAGATATTCGCCACTTTCCAGACACGAGATGGCCCGTCGAGGCATCGGTGCTGTTGCAGCAGCAGATCGACGCATTTTCACGATGTGAAGGTGGCTGTTCTGTAATGCTTACAGGGGGGCGCAATGCAAAATTACTATTTGAAGCTTGGAGTCAGATACCGTCATTCCGCCGATTGCAGAATGTGGCGTTTTACTTCGGAGACGAGCGCTGTGTGCCGCCGGATGACCCGGATAGTAATTACGGCATGACTATGAGCAATCTATTTGGAGCCGGTGTACCCCGTAGTTGCACCGTCTACCGAATGGAGGCAGAGAGCGACGATCTTGATGCCGCAGCGAATCATTACGCAGCTATGCTGCCCAAGTCGATCGACATCCTTTTGTTAGGGCTCGGGGACGATGGCCATATTGCCTCATTATTCCCCGGTAGCACTGCACTGCACGAAAACGAGCGACGGATAGTTCCGATCATCGGTCCCAAGAAACCCTATCGGCGATTGACTATTACGCCGCGGGTCATCCTTGAAGCTCGGTCAGTTTATGTTCTCGCGGCAGGTGCAGAAAAAGCCTCGGTGCTGGCAGAGGCCCGACGGCAGCCTACCAACATAGATGACCTTCCCGCGCGCCTCGTCATCGGACGAACGTGGCTGACTGATATGACTTGGAATCCCCCGACTTGCTGTTCAGCTGGATAATGGAGCGATGAATGCCCAAGGCACTCATTACGACAGTCCCGTTCGCTGACAAAAACCGCCTCCCCATCGAATTACTGGAAGGAGCCGGAATCGAATACCTGATCAACCCTATCGGCCGCAAACTCAAAGAAGATGAATTGGCCGAAATGGTAAGCGACTTCGATGTGCTTATTGCTGGTACTGAGCCTATCACTGAAAAAGTGATGAGTCGTGCATCGAAGCTAAAACTCATTTCCAGGGTTGGTATTGGGCTCGATAGTGTCGACCTGCTGGCCGCCGAGCGACGGGGAATTCAGGTCAGTTACACGCCTGATGCGCCGGCCCCAGCTGTAGCCGAGCTGACGATAGGCTCAATGCTGACGCTACTGCGGCATGTGCATGTGGCAAATTCACAAATGCATCAGGGAAAATGGAATCGTTATTTTGGGCGGCGTATTTCCGAGATCACGATTGGCATCATAGGCGCCGGGCGCATTGGCGGGCGGGTACTGCGCAGACTGGTTGCTTTTGGTGCTCCACGCATTTTGGTGAATGATCTCAACCCCGATCCACGTGTTGCGGACCACCTTAAGCTTGAGTGGGTGGATAAGGAGACGATATACCGTGAAGCCGACCTCATTAGCCTGCATGTACCGCTAACCGCTCAGACTAAGAACATGGTTCGCTATGAGCAGCTCAAGTCAATGAAGCCGGACGCTATGGTCATCAATACGTCTCGCGGAGGCATCATAAATGAGCAAGACTTAGCTAAGGTATTAAGCGAAGGCCACCTATCAGGAGCTGCTGTTGATGTTTTCGAACAGGAACCCTATATGGGGGAGTTGGCCAAGATTGAGCGTTGCCTACTGACGTCTCATATGGGGTCAATGTCAGTCGATTGTCGTACCAAGATGGAAATTGAAGCTACAGAAGAAGCCGTACGCTTCCTGACCGGAAAGGCCCTCGCTGGTTTGGTGCCAGCAGAGGAATACGAAGTGCAGCGTCAGGGGTTGTGATATGAAGCAGGTCTGTGTTGTTGGCGGGTCGGGCTTTCTCGGCAGCCATGTGGCTGATGTCTTGAGCGAGGCCGGTTACGGCGTCCGCATATACGACCGCAAGCCGTCGCCTTGGCTTCGCTCCGACCAGTTGATGTTCGTTGGCGATCTCCTTGACGCATCTGCCGTCGAGGAGGTGGTTCGTGGCTGCGAAGTGGTATACAACTTCGCAGCCCTTGCTGATCTCAACGATGCGCTCGACAAGCCGATCGAGACCATCAGCGTAAACGTTCTCGGGAACGCCTACGTCATGGAGGCGTGCCGGAAGCATGGGGTCGGACGCTTCCTTTACGCCAGTACGGTGTACGTGTATAGCCGCCAGGGTGGTTTCTACCGATGCAGCAAGCAAGCGGCCGAGCACTACGTGGAGGAGTATCAAGACAGCTACGGGCTCGACTACACGATTCTCCGTTATGGATCCCTTTACGGTCCGCGGGCCGATGACAGCAATGGCCTCTACCGGGTGGTGAAGAAGGCCATGGAAACCGGTGTGGTGAGCTACGTCGGCAGCGCCGATGCCCTCCGCGAGTACATTCACGTGGAGGACGCTGCCCGGGCAAGCGTGGCAGCCCTGGGTGAAGAGTTTCGCAACCAGAGCGTTGTTCTCACCGGCCATGAGGCCATGCGGGTGCTGGATCTGCTGGAGATGCTGTCCGAGATTCTTGGCCTCGACAAGCCCGTCCAGTTCGAGGAAATCGATGAACCTGGCCACTATGTGCGGACCCCATACGCCTATCAACCGAAGCTGGGCCGGAAGTACGTGCCACCGTTGCACGTGGATCTGGGCCAGGGGCTGATCCAGTTGATCGATGAGATCCGGCATGGGCTACACGATGATGGGTGCTGACCCTTTGACCGGAGCGGCGGCGGTCGCCCTGATCCGGTCGAAATGCCTAGTGTTCTGGGACTTCGACGGCGTCATCAAGGATTCGGTGGACGTCAAGACGAGGGCCTTCGAAGCCCTGTTCCTGCAATTTGGTGCCGACCTGGCGGCCCGGGTACGGGTGCACCACGAGGCCAATGGGGGCGTGTCGCGCTTCAACAAGATCCCGCTTTACCTCGACTGGGCCGGACTTCCCCCGACTTCAGCCCGGGTTGACGAGTTCTGCCGCCGCTTTTCGGAACTGGCACTTCAGGGCGTAATCGATTCGCCCTGGGTGATCGGCGTTCCAGGCTACCTGAAAGCGAATTGCCATGACCAATACTTCGTTCTGGTGACGGCAACACCGCAGGGCGAGATCGAGCATATCGTCCGCACGCTCGGCATCGACGACTGCTTCGGCGAGATCCACGGTGCGCCGACGGGCAAGTCGGAGGCCATTGCCGGTGTGCTGCGGCGCCATGGCGGCGACAGGATCGAGACCCTGATGCTTGGCGATGCGGAAACGGACCTGAAGGCTGCCCGGGCCAATGCGGTTCCATTCCTTCTCAGGCGCACCGATCTCAACCGTGACCTGCAGGATGCTTATGCAGGTCCCATGTTTGAAGGTTTGATGCCATGAATCGACTTGCCGCGATTGAAGCCATTCGCAACCGCCTGCGTTGCGGTGGCGTGTCCATCGGTAGCTGGATGCAGATTCCCCATGCCTCTGTGGCGGAAATCATGGGACAGGCCGGCTACGATTGGGTTGCAGTGGATCTCGAACATGGATCAATTTCTCCACATCAACTTCCAGACATATTCCGGGCTTTGGAACTGGGGGGAACGCTGCCTCTAGTAAGGCTTGCTCAAGGTCACCCCAAGGATTGCAAGCAAGCACTGGACGCTGGTGCAGGTGGCGTCATCGTGCCGATGGTGGAATCGGCCGAGCAACTGATTGCAGTGCGGGATGCCTGTCGCTGGCCGCCTGGGGGATCCCGTGGTGTCGGCTTTTCCCGGGCCAACCTGTTCGGCAAGCATTTCGACGCCTACCGTATCGAGGCCCAGGCGCCATTAATGGTGGCGATGATCGAACATGTCAACGCGGTGGAGAATCTCGAATCCATATTGGCGGTCGAGGGCCTTGATGCCATCCTGATCGGACCCTACGACCTTTCTGCCTCCCTTGGTCTGACGGCGGAATTCGAGCATGCCCGTTTCAAGGCCACCATGGCCCATATCAGAGATAAGGCGCGGACGGCCGGGATCCCTGTAGGGTTGCACGTCGTCCAGGCGTCGGCGGAGGAACTGGAGAGCCGTCTGGCTGACGGCTACCGCTTCATCGCCTATTCCATCGACGCCGTGATGTTACGAACCGTCGCCGGAAAACCCGTCAAGTAAAGTGTGACCATGAAAGAGGAAGACATCCGCCCGAGAGCGATCTTCGACGAATATCTGCGCCTGACGGCCGCAGATACCGTCACCTACTTCGGTACCGCAGTCAGGATCCCGATCACTTGTCCTGCCTGCGGGACCATCGGAGAAGCTGCGCTCACCAAGTCGGGGTTCACCTATGACCTCTGTCCGGCATGCCGGACCTTGTACGTGAGTCCACGGCCGGCCGTCGAGGCATTCGCCACCTACTACACGGAATCGCCGTCATCGAAGTATTGGGCATCCACCTTCTACAAGCAGACGGCGGATGCCCGCCGTGAGCAGATCTGGAAGCCGAAGGCGCGTGCGATCGAGGCCATCATTGAGCGGTATGCGCCCTGGCAGACCGGTTGCACCGTGGTCGACATCGGCGGTGGTTATGGGCTGTTTGCCGAGGAAATGTCGAAGCTGGGCGACCACCAGCTGGTCGTCATTGAGCCTAGTCCCGACTTGGCGGCAGCGTGTCGAGACAAGTCGCTCAACGTCGTCCAGAAGTTTCTCGAGGAAGTGTCGGCGGCGGATCTTCCCGGCGGCGGAAGAGTATTCGTCAGCTTCGAGCTCTTCGAGCATCTGCATTGCCCGGAGAAGTTCCTGCAGGCCCTGACGGGCCTGATGTTGTCGGGCGACCTGTTCGTCTTCTCGACGCTTTCCGGCACCGGGATCGACATTCAGGCCCTGTGGGAGGATTCGAAGTCCGTTTCACCGCCCCATCATCTGAATTTCTTTAATCCCCGCTCCGTCAGGCTGCTGCTCACCAGGATGGGCTTGGAGGTGGTGGAGGTGACGACACCTGGGAAGTTGGACATCGACATCCTTGCGAACAACCGGAAGGACATCAAGGACCGCTTCTGGATGACCTTTGTCGACATAGCATCGGAAGAAGAAAGGCACCAGTGGCAGACAATGGTGTCGGAATCAGGCTGGAGCTCACACATGATGGTGGTCGCCCGCAAGCCTTGAACCTGGGTAATGGCCCGGCCACCGGCCCGTTAGGACTTGGGCGAAACTTTGGACAACAAGGAGAAGCAAATGAACATACTTGCGCTCATTCCCGCGCGTATGGGAAGCAGCCGATTCCCTGGCAAGCCGATGGCGAAGATTCTAGGCAAGCCGATGATAGGTCATGTCTACGAGCGGGTGGCCCGGTCGGCGCTGCTCACGCACACGGCTGTGGCCACCTGCGATCAGGAGATTTTCGACTATATCGAGTCGATCGGCGGCAAGGCGGTCATGACGGCCGACACCTATGAGCGGGCATCGGATCGGTGTGCCGAAGCGCTCCTCAAGCTCGAGCAGGAACATGGCATCCGTTACGACATCGTAGTGATGGTGCAGGGGGACGAACCCATGACGCACCCCGACATGATCGCCGAGGCGGTCCAGCCCATGCTCGATGATCCATCGATCCAGGTAGTGAACCTGTTGGGCCGGATCTCCGATCTCAGCGAGTTCGAGGACCGGAACTGCATCAAGGTCGTCTGCGACCTCAACCTGAATGCCCTGTACTTCTCTAGGGAGCCGATTCCCACGCGCTGCAAGGTCGCCGATGTGCCCATGGGCAAGCAGGTTTGCATCATCCCCTTCCGCCGCGATTACCTGCTGAAATACACCAGTCTCGCCCCGACCCCGCTCGAGATCGCCGAGTCGGTGGACATGATGCGGGTCCTTGAGCATGGCGACCGAATCCGCATGGTCCCCACCCGGCACAACACCTCCGCCGTCGATACCCCGGCTGACTTGGTTCGGGTTGAATCCTTGATGCGTGACGTCTAGCCGGTGACACAACAGTTGTCTCCGCTCGGGTCGTTTGCGGCGCTTTGGTCACATATATCAAGGCGCCGGCGGATGCAGTTCATCCTGCTGATGTTCCTCACGGTGGCGGCGGCGTTTGCGGAAATGATCAGCATTGGCGCGATCCTTCCGTTCTTGGCGGCGCTCACGGCGCCAGAACGGGTCTTTGCCCATCCGTCAATCCAGCCCCTTCTAAGCATCATGGGGATAGGTGAGCCCAGCGAGTTGGTGTTGCCTCTGACACTGCTGTTCGCCATTGCGGCCGTGATCTCCGGCGCTGTTCGCCTCACGCTGCTCTGGGTTCAGGTCCGTCTGTCGTTTGCCGTCGGTGCCGACTTTGCGATGGATATGTACCGTCGGACCCTGTACCAGCCATACGCTGTCCACCTTGGCCGGAACAGCAGCGAGGTCATCAACGGCATCTCCTACAAGGCGACCGCCGTCGTCGGCGGCACCATCCTGCCGGTGCTTTCGGTGATTGGTGCCGTAGTCGTCGTGGGCACCCTCTTGGTGGGATTTCTCCTGGTCAGCCCAACGGTGGCGCTCATCGTGATGGGTGTGTTCGGCATCTTCTATGCTCTGATACTTCACCTGAACAAGCAAAAGCTACACCGCAACGGCGTGCTCCTGGCCAACCAGTCCACTATCGCGCTCAAGTCACTGCAGGAGGGACTGGGGGGGATTCGCGACGTCCTCATTTTCGGATGTCAGGAGGTCTATTGCCGGATGTTCGAAAAGGCCAACCGGGCGCTGCGACATGCGCAGGGAGACAACTTCCTGATTGCGCAGTCACCGCGCTATGTGGCCGAGACCGTCGGTATCGTCATCTTGGCCGCGGTCGTCTACATCATCGCCACAGGACCGGAGGGCCTTGGGTTTGCGGTCCCGTTCCTCGGTGCCCTGGCGTTGGCGGCGCAAAGGATGCTGCCGGCCTTCCAGCAGGCGTACGGTGGTGTGGCGGCGATCCGTGCGAACCACGCTTCCGTGATCGATGTGCTTGCGTATCTCGACCAGCCGCTGCCGGCAAGGCCCCAGCCCGACAGCAGCTGCCGGATTCCCTTTGCGTCGGCCATTCGTCTTCGTAACGTGTCCTTCCGCTACGACTCCAAGGATCAGCAAGTGCTCTCAAACGTCAATATCTCCATTGAGCGGGGATCGCGCGTCGGCTTCATTGGCACCACCGGCAGTGGCAAGAGCACACTGCTGGACTTGGTCATGGGCTTGCTTCACCCGGCGGCCGGGACGATCGAGATCGACGGCGTGAAACTGGATAGCCGCAATGCCAGCGCCTGGCAGGCGCGGATTGCCCACGTTCCTCAGGCCATCTACCTGTCCGACGCGAGCATTGCCGAAAACATCGCTTTCGGGTGTCTGCGCCACGAAGTCGACCTGGAGCGAGTGAGGCTGGCGGCAAGGGGGGCGAGGGTAGACGAAGTCATTGATGCCTTGCCCGACGGGTACGACACGCTGATCGGCGAACGGGGCATCCGCTTGAGCGGCGGCCAGCGGCAACGCATCGGCATCGCCCGGGCGCTCTATAGGGAGGCCGATGTTATCGTTCTGGACGAGGCGACGAGCGCCTTGGACGACGACACCGAGAGGGCTGTAATGGAGTCCATGGATTCACTCGGCCGGGATATCACTGTGCTGATCGTTGCCCACCGCCGGACGACACTCCGAAAGTGCGATGTGATCGTGGAGATGGAGGCTGGAACCGTGAAGTCGATTGGATCCTATGCAGACCTGATTGACGCGCGAATGTCTTGCGAACCCTAGTATTACAGAACCTTTCTGGGTAAATACCCTTTTGAATTACGCCTGAGGATAACTAATAATGAAGGCCATCATTCTTGCTGCCGGCCGCGGTTGTCGCATGAAAGACCTGACCGATGAACGTCCGAAATGCCTGTTGGAACTGCGAGATAGACCGCTGCTGGACTGGCAGCTTGACGCGTTACGTACAGCGGACATAAAGGATATTGCAATCGTTACCGGTTACAGGCGAGACCTGCTCGCCACGCGCGGATTGGTTGAGTTTTATAATTCCCGCTGGGCCGAGACCAATATGGTGTCTTCACTGGCCTGTGCTGATGCATGGTTGCAAGCCGGACCGTGCATTGTTTCCTATTCAGATATTTTCTATGAGGCTGAAGCCGTCGAACTATTGAAAAGCGCACCTGGTGATATCGCGATTACCTATGATCCTAATTGGCTCGATCTATGGAAACGCCGATTTGAAGATCCACTTGATGATGCAGAAACGTTTCAACTGAATGCAGATTGCACACTAGCAGAAATCGGAAACAAACCGACTTCGATTTCAGAAATTCAAGGACAGTACATGGGTCTGTTACGTTTCACGCCAAAAGGATGGGCTGAAGTTGAAAGAATTCGTTTGGCACTTATGATCGCGGAACGTGACAGGATGCACATGACGGGTACTCTGCAAAGAGTCATCGAAGGTGACAGGGTCAAGATTCACGCACTCGCTTACAAGGGTATGTGGGGCGAATTTGACATCGCATCAGATTTCACGGCACTTTCCTGAATAGGATGAGGCGTATTCCAATCTTGATGATTGTTTCGGGCGGTCGAAACGGTTCGTTATTTTTCCAAAGCCTTCTGGATAGTCATCCGCAAATTCTGCAGATGCCAGGAATATTCTACATTGACAAGCTGCTACCAATATTTCGCAGTGCAGCTAAGAAGTCGCTTTCAAATGAGTTTATAGAAAATTTTCCACAGTTTTTTTCATCCGAGACAAATAAACTTCACCGAATGAATCAATTGGGTGAAGACTGCGCGAAGTCTATTACCGTTGATACCAATAAATTCTTGCTGGCATACGATAGATTTAGCCAAGAGGTGAGCGATAATTTTGAACAAGCACTTCTGGCGCTGCATATCGCATATGCAGAGGCCGCTGGAGATCAAGAGATCTCCCAGAAGCGGCTATTGGTTATTCACATTCACCACGCACCTCGTCTCGAAAAGATAAAAGATGTATTAAGTGATTTCTCGGTAGTTTTCATTGAGCGAGATCCTTTGCCTTCTCTGATCTCTGAAATGAATGGGCGGTTGGATTACTTTAAATGCGACGTAACTGGTTGTTTGTATGCAAGGGTACTTCACAGGAAGTTATTCGAGCCAAGTCGCATTCTGAAAATTACGAATAAAGTATGGACGGTTCGGCTTGAAGATATTCACCTGCGTCATCGAGATACTATTGGTGCATTTTGTTCGAGGTTTGGGATTGATTACCATTTGTCACTGGAAAACAGTACATTTGGTGGGCTAAAGTGGTGGGGGGACGAGATTTCAAAGCGGCCCATGAATGGAGTAAATGCGAATTTTGCAAACAGTGATGATATTTCTGATCTGTTTTTATGGGAAGTAAATGTTATTGAGGGTGCGCTTAAAGATCGAGTGATTGAGTATGGCTATTCGTTCCGTGGCAAGGCTTGCTGCAATAATCGTCTGCTATTGGCTTTTCCAGGAAAGTACGACTTCAAGATATTGTTTAGGCTAATTCGTTGTTTATTGTTTGGCTCTTGGTATCAAAAATTGCGGTCGATTAAATCACTGCTGACCTTCTACAGGGTTTTGGGGGTGAAGAGGAAAATAATCTGCAGCTTTCCTGTTCCGAATAAGTTGCCGCCACTTTTGTCAGGACAATGAAAGAAATATCTTTCTCCTGATCGGCGCGATCGCAAATGAATGCCGCCTATAGTCTAGTTGGGAAGAACAAATGAACAATGAGGGGCAAGTGGTCTGGATTACCGGTTTGTCTGGTGCAGGAAAATCAACTTTGGCGCGTGAAGTTGTAGGTAAGCTGCGCTCCATTGGTGGAGCAGTTGTGTTGCTCGATGGCGATGAACTGCGCGAAGTGTTCGGTGCCGTAGCCGCGAATGTACAAAACCACGGTCGTGAAGGACGCTTAGCGCTAGCGATGCAATACGCTCACTTGAGCCGTGTGATTGCCGCACAGGGACTGACCGTGGTGATTGCCACCATCTCCCTGTTCCGCGAAGTTCATGCTTGGAATCGCGCCAACCTCCCAGGTTATTTCGAGGTGTATCTCAAGGTACCGGTGGATGAACTGCGCCGTCGCGATCCCAAGGGAATCTACCGTCGTTATGATGCCGGCAAGCTGACCCATGTGGCCGGACTGGATTTGGCCATCGACGAGCCGGAAGCGGCCGATTGGATCGTGGAGTTTGACCCGAAGCGCACGGTCACCGCACTGGCGGAAGAAATGCATCAGATTTTAAGTACAAGGAAATGAAGATGACGCAAACATTTAAGGCGGGCGATTTCACAGGGTTGGCTAAAGACTACTCACAACATCGCCCGGACTATTGCCCCTCCGTCCTTAAGGCGCTGCTCGGACTGTTGGACAAACCTGTTGCAGAAGTGGATTTTGTGGATGTGGGGGCGGGCACGGGGATTTGGACAAGAATGGTCTACGCTGCTGGGGTTCATTCTGTGACTGCCGTTGAACCGAATGACGATATGCGGCAGAACGGCTCATTCGATAGTCAGCAGACCCACATTCGGTGGCTAGGTGGCAGTGCCGAGGCTACTGGTCTGGCTGATGCCTCTGCGGATTGGCTGTCGATGGCTTCGAGTTTTCATTGGGCTAACCTTGATACGGCGACCAAGGAGTTTCACCGAGTCTTGCGTGCAGGGGGGCGTTTCACCGCACTGTGGAATCCTCGGCTGATCGAAGTGAATCCATTGTTAGTCGAAATCGAGGCACATCTGGATACCCTGCGCCCGAATATTAAACGTGTTTCTTCTGGTCGGTCGGGTATCACCGAAACCCTGACCGAGCAGTTGTGGGCTTCGCCTTACTTCGAGGATGTGGTTTATCTGGAAGGGCGCCATGTTATCGAAATGACACCGGAACGATACCTAGGGGCTTGGCGGTCCGTCAATGACCTGCGTGTGCAACTCGGACCTGAGAAGTTTGAGGCTTTCCTGACCTTCGTCGAGCAACGAATCGCAGGTTTGGAGATAATCGAGGCTACCTATCTCACCCGCGCCTGGTCTGCACGCCGCAAATCCTGAGAATGGCGCTGACGTTCTCCACCAAAGCCGGCACGCTGGCCGCCTTGCAAAGTGTGCTCAAGACGGCACGCATTGCACCAATGCGAATTTTTACTGTGGCGCAATGGCAGGCGGATTGTTCGGTGTGTCTGTCCGAGATTTCCGACAGTCTGGGTGTGGGTCCTTGGATCGTTCGCTCCAGTTGCTCTCAGGAAGATGGGTTAACGCACTCCAACGCGGGAGCGTTTCTTTCCATCCCCAATGTCGCTGTTGCTGGGCTGAAATCGGCGGTGGAGCAAGTGATTTCTGCCTATGATGAAGCGCAGTCCGCTGATGAGGTGTTGATCCAGCCTATGCTGACGCAGGTGGTGCGCTCAGGAGTGGCGTTTTCGCACGATCCCAATACCTGTGCGCCCTACCGGGTGGTGAACTGGTCGGAGGGCAGGGACACCGCTGCAGTCACAGGAGGTATGGGAGGCCGGGTATGGCAGCAGGCGGCTAACAGCGCCGTCCCGCCAGCGCCGACTTTTGCGCCAATTGTCGCGTTGGTCGACGAACTGCTTACGCTGTTTGGAAACGTGCCTCTGGATTGCGAATTCGCGGTGACGCGTGAAGCTGGGGATGAGGTACTTTGGCTGCTCCAAGCTCGGCCTCTGATTTTGCCCGATAGGCCTGAATCGGAAACGGCCCAAGCGGCCCGCCTGGAGAGCATCCAGCACAAAGTGTCACGCGGCATGCAGCCGCACCCTTTCCTGATGGGAAGACGTACCGTCTATGGCGTGATGCCGGACTGGAACCCGGCAGAGATTGTCGGCATCCGTCCCAAGCCGCTGGCCTTGTCGCTCTATCGGGAATTGATTACCGACGCCATCTGGGCGTACCAGCGCCACAACTACGGCTACCGCAACCTGCGCAGTTTCCCGTTGATGCCCCATTTCTTCGGGCTTCCCTATATCGATGTCCGGCTGTCGTTCAATTCCTTCATTCCCGCCGATCTGGGTGAAGGGCTGGCCGGGCGGTTGGTCGATCACTACATCGACCGCCTGTTGGCCGAACCGACCTTGCATGACAAGGTGGAATTCGAAATTGTCTTCTCGTGCTACACGCTGGATTTGCCGCAGCGGCTGGAACGTTTGGCGGAGGCCGGTTTTTCGAAGCACGAGCGCGAGGCGATAGCCCACAGCCTCAGGAAGCTCACCAACCGGATCGTGCACCCCAGGGAAGGTCTGTGGCGCGGCGATGCGACCAAGATCGATACGCTTAATGTGCGGCGGGAAGAGTTGCTGTCGTCGAGTGCCGATCCGCTGGAGCGTATATACTGGCTGCTGGAAGACGCCAAGCGCTATGGCACCTTGCCGTTTGCCGGGCTGGCCCGTGCCGGATTTGTGGCCGTCCAGATGCTCAAATCACTGGTGGCCGTTGGGGTGTTCTCGCAGGCCGATTACGATGCCTTCATCGGCGGTGTATCAACCGTAAGTGGCCAATTAACGCGTGATCGTGCAACACTCGACAAAGCCACATTCCTGGCCCGTTATGGTCATTTGCGCCCAGGAACCTACGACATTCTTTCGTCGCGCTACGATGAAGCGCCGGAGCTGTATTTCGACTGGAACCAGCGGCCTCTAGCCCCTGAGCCCGTCAACCCGTTCGCGCTGACCCTGCCGCAGATGCGAGAAATCGTGAAACTGCTGGAGGCGCATGGTCTGCAACCCGATCCGGTAGGGCTATTCGACTTCATGCAGGCAGGCATCGAACTGCGTGAGCTAGCGAAGTTCCATTTCACCCGTAACCTTTCGGACGCGCTGGCACTGATTGCCGAGGTCGGTGGTCAATACGGCTTTGGTCGGGAAGATTTGGCCTATTGTGATATTGCAGCCTTCAAGGAATTGCACGTCGCGGCGACCAACCCGAAAGATGTGCTCTTGCGAAGCATTGAGCAGGGCAAGGCACGCTACGCCGAATCTCTGAAGATTTCTTTGCCACCGCTGATTGCTGCGCCGGAGGATGTTTGGGCATTTGAATGGCCGGAGACTGCCCCAAATTTCATTACTCAGAATCAGGTGACAGCGGGGATTGTAGGCTGTGATGCGCGCGAGCATTTGTCTGGGGCGATTGTTTGTATTCCGAATGCCGATCCCGGGTTTGATTGGCTGTTTGCCTACCCCATTGCCGGCCTGATCACGGCCTGGGGGGGGGCCAATTCGCATATGGCAATCCGTGCCGGGGAACTTGGGTTACCCGCCGTGATTGGGGCGGGTGAAGTTCTTTACCGGCGCTGGTCTACCGCACAGCGGCTGCATCTGGACTGTGCGGGGCGGCGGGTTGAGGTTCTGGCGTGAAAATCGTTGCGGTCAGTCAGCGGGTGGATCACCATCCTGATCGAAATGAAACGCGAGATGCGCTGGATCAGCGCTTGATTACCTTCTTGGCGGTAGCTGGATTTATTCCCGTACCTATACCCAACGGGCTTTACAAGGCTTTGCCTGACGGACGGATAAATTACGAAGCTTTGGATGGTTGGTTGGCCGCCATCAAACCGCAGGCCTTTGTTCTTTCGGGTGGAAATGATATTGGCCAATGTACAGAACGGGATCTAACCGAGGGCTGGCTGCTCAACCATGCAAGGCAGCGCCAGATGGCGGTCTTGGGCATTTGCCGTGGCATGCAGATGATGGGCCATTGGGCGGGGATTGGCCTCAAGCCGGTACAAGGGCATGTGCGAACCCGGCACCGCGTTTCTGGAAAGATCATAGGTGAGGTGAATAGCTATCATGGATTTTCACTGACAGCTTGCCCTGACGGTTTCGAAGTTCTAGCACAGAGCGAGGATGGGGAAATCGAGGCGATACATCACAAGTCTTTGCCTTGGGAAGGCTGGATGTGGCACCCGGAGCGCGAAGAGGATTTTGCAGCCCAAAACGTGCGGCGAATCAAGGGACTGTTTGGTGTATAGGATGATCAAGTCGGAGGATTCTTGCCCCGATCCAATCTGCATACGACTGGAGTCTGGCCAGTGAAGCTTATTGTGATCAACTCGGCCGGTCCGATGGGAAGCACTGCCCTCGGCGCCCTGATCGAGCAATTCGGGTATCAAAATCTGCCCGCCAGGAAATGGGGGCTGCACGACTACCTGATGGGCAAGCGATCAATTGAGGACAAATATCTTCGTGTGAGCACTCGGAAAATAGCAGAGAGCTTTTCCACTTTACGGGCAGGGGGGGGGACCAGCGTCATTGATCGAGACATGAGAAAGCCAATCCGAAGGCTGGACCCCGCCAGGATCGAGGCGGATCTGCTCGCGTTCGAAAGGAAACGCTTTACCTCTGTTGCCGACATGTATTTTGAGTCATACCAGTTGTTAGCCAAGGGTCTAACCTACAAGCCAGTGTGGCCAAAACCACGTGGATTAATTCTATGTACGACGGATATCGAGGCGTTCGCTGACTCGGCGTCGGATCTCTACGAGAATTACTGCCGGGAATTCGGCGATGTGTTGTTCTTCCACATGCATCGGGATTTTGTCGGATGGCTGGACTCCCTGTCGTCGCAGCTGCTCTTGGCTAGGGAGTTGACCACAGAGTCCGCATGGTTGCGGCTATCTTCGGCCCGTCGGCGCTATGACCGATATGAGCAGGCGGTGTCCGCCATTCCGGGTGTCCATGTCAGCTTCGAGTCGTTGTTCTTGCCCAATACGCCCCGCTTGATGGACGAACTGAGCGCTGTGCTCGGGCCGTTGGAATGTGCCGAACCGGAACGTGCCAGCTATGATCTCTATGGTAGCGTGACCGACTATAGGTCCGCCTTCAGCCGCGATGACGTGACCGGAAAATATCTGAACCCCGCAGCGATCTCCTTTGTCAGACGAGTGGCGGTCAAACCCAAACTCGGCATTCTCGACGATCTGATATTTGAAGTTCTATATCTGTTCAGTCTCGCGAAGATGTTTGCCTCGCGGCTTTTTCGACATGCTGACTCCCGACAGTAACGCACACATGGCATCCCGAACTCCGGGGGGCGGCCAGCTCTCGTGCGCACGCACGACGAACTTGCTGATTGTGCTGAGATCTTTCAACGACATCGATCACATCGTTCCATTCGTCCACTTTCTGCTCACCGAGAGAGTCGGCCGCTATCGGGTGGAGCTTTACTATGCCCGTCAGGACACCGACGAAATCCGCCTGAACCCGAACATCCGTTTCTTGCGTGATGCGCTAGCCGTGCAGGTGCGAGCCTTTGGCGGTGAGAGACTGGAGAGACTCCTCAAGGGCCTGGAGCGGACCAAGGACGGCGTGGTGCGCTCCATCCAGGGCATTCACCGGAACCAGGCAGCTATTCGCGGCGTTACCCAGCGGCTGCTGACGGTCATCGACAGGCTGTACTACCACCTTGTCCTGGCGCTGACCCGACGCGGGATTGAGCGGGCAGTAGACGCGCTCACGCCTGATGTGATATGTGCCGACGTCGTCGATCCGACGATGTACCCTTACGGCCACTTGTTCCGCCTAGCCAAAAGCAGAAGTATCCCCCTGGTCGCCTTTCCCCACGGCCTGACTGTCGTTGACGAGCCCCTCGACCAGGCCGGCAATTCGCGCCTCTTCGGCAAGATTGGCGAGCGCCTGAAGGTTTACGATTACATTCTCGCCCCGAACGAACTACAGAAGGGCCACGTGGCCCGCTTGGGTTACCCTGCAACGCAGATCCAGGTACTGGGCTCGCTACGCTACGAAGACCGTTGGCTGTCGGTGCTACTGGAGCGTGTGTATACAACGGATGCATTCGATTCGCCATGCTGCAGGCACCCGAAGATCGTACTGTTTCTCAACAAGCTCGTTTATCGAGGCAGCGCCGATTCCGTGAACGACCTGATCCGCATCTGCTCCACCATCGGCAGCACCGTGGTGAAACCACACACTCGAGACATGGACATCTCGTTCATCCACGACGTGGGCAAGTGCGGGGATACGGTGGTAGTAGACAACACGGTCGCCTCGTCGACGCTCATCGAGTGGTGCGACATCGCGCTGTTCTGGGGCACTAGCATGGGCATTCAGGTGATTGCGTGCGGCAAGCCCTTTGTTTATCCGAGCTTTGCCCACGGCTACAAGACCATTTACGAAACCTATTTCCCAGATCGGGTGGCCGATAGCCTGGAGGAAGTCCAGCGTTTGCTGACGGCTTGGCGAACGAATGCCGGCGATGACCCGTCGGCGGGCAACCGTGTACGGTTCCTTCGCGACTTCGTCTATGCCGGCGATTCACACCTTGGCGTTGCCGAGCGCTATGGCAATTTTTTCGACGCTCTGGTCGGGGCGAAGTAGGAATGTCTTCAACACAGGAAAACTCTGCACAATGATCGATCGCATCTATTCCCGTCTCAAAAAAGTGATGCTCCTGCGGGAGCTGCGGGGAACATTTCACGTTATCAACGGACGCGTGCGCTACTTTCTCAAGTTATCACCTGGAAATCTCGGGGCCGAGGAAACCGCCACCGCGAATCCGAAGTCGTCGTACAGGTCGTTCTACATCGAGGTGGAAAAAGAGAAGATGCGCCGCATGCGCAAGTTGCGTGGGGATGGCATTGCGAAGAACGTAGTGGATGCGCGGGCGGCGGATGCATCGGGACAGCGCTGGCTGGAATTTCTGGTGGACCGAGGCCTCAAGCGCTCCGACCGCGTGCTCGAGTACGGCTGCGGGAGCCTCCGTCTAGGCAAAAGCGTCATCGAATACCTCGTATCGGGCCATTATGTCGGCCTCGACATCACGGACTTCTTCTACCTGGCCGGGATCGAGAACTATCTGGGGCAAGCGCTGCTTGAGTCCAGGAAACCCAGGTTCGGTGTGATCGGTTCGGAGGAGCACCAGCGGATACGACGTGACTTCAAGTTCGACGTTGGCTTTTCGACGCTGGCATTGATGCACGTTCCCCCCGGCGAGATGGACGAATACTTTCGGAATGTCTTGGGGCTGATGCATGCGGATAGCGTTTTTTACTTCGACTTTCAGCCTTCATTGTTTGCACTCAAGAAGAACTCACTGACTTGGGGCGTGCCGTTCCGGTTGGTGCGCCGCGCCGCTGGTCGTTTCGGCGGCAGGTTGGCGCATGTTCATGGCAATCTCTTCAAACTCACCATTGCATAGAAATCGGCTGGCCACGCCGGCGCGACTTCTCAACCTGCAGTCATTGTTTTACCGTGAAACCTACCGCTCACATCACTGAATAGTTGGCACTATGACCTCAAAGCCCCGCAAAGTACTTGTAACCGGCGCCGATGGATTCATCGGATCCCATCTTGTTGAGTATCTTGTGAGAGAAGGATATGCCGTCAAAGCCTTCGTCTTGTACAACTCATTTGGCCAATGGGGGTGGCTGGATCGCTGCGCTCCCGATGTTGCCGGCAAGTTCGAGGTCTTCGCAGGCGACATCCGCGATCCCTACGGCGTGCAAAAGGCCATGGAAGGATGTGATGCGGTGCTGCACTTGGCGTCCCTGATCGCCATACCATATTCCTACCACTCGCCGGAGACCTACGTCGATACCAACGTCAAGGGGACCCTGAACGTTCTGCAGGCAGCCAGAGCCCTTGGCGTTGAAAAGGTCGTCCATACCTCGACCAGCGAGGTGTATGGCACCGCGCGTTACGTACCGATCAATGAAGATCATCCCCTTCAGGGCCAGTCGCCCTACTCGGCGACCAAAATCGGGGCGGATCAGCTTGCCCTGTCGTTCTGGGCGTCCTTCGATGCGCCGGTTAGCGTCGTACGGCCGTTCAACACCTACGGACCACGCCAGTCGGCCCGGGCAGTTATTCCATCGATCATCCTTCAGTTGGCCACGGGCGCCAGCACCATACGGCTGGGTTCGGTGACACCGACGCGGGACTTCTCGTTCGTCGATGATACCGTCAAGGGCTTCGTGGCAGTCATGAACGCGCCGGCCTGCGTCGGCACCGTAACTAACATAGGTAGCGGCTTCGATATATCGATTCTCGATACCGCCAATGCCATCGCGGAAGTGATGGGCGTGAAGCTGACCATCGAGACCGACAGCCAGCGGCTGCGCCCACAGAACAGCGAGGTGGAGCGGCTGTTTGCAGACTACAGCAAGGCCACCGACCGGGCCGGATGGACTCCCGAGTATGCGGGGCGGGCGGGTTTCCTGCGCGGACTGCGCAAAACCATTGACTGGTTCCTGGATCCGGCCAATACCGCCGGCTACAAGGGGACGCGGTACAACATTTAGGCAGAGCGCTGCCCCGCGATCGTCCCGGGGCAGCGGAGCAATCAATGGCTATCAACTACGCGGTACTTACCTACGAGATCTTCAAGCGCGAAGCCGAGTCGCTGGCGCAGCTTGCCGAGGACCTTGCCGTCAAGGGATATCTGGTGATTCTCGTGCACCAGAGCTTGGCGTATTCGGCGCTGCGTTTCCTGCCGCCGAGCATCTGCCTGCTGAAGAGCATCGACTACGGCAAGCGACGGGATATCGAGCGCCTGAATGCGCGCGGCCACAAGGTGTTCTGCCTTGAGGCCGAATCCATCCTCATCAATCCGCACTTCTTTCCGCGCACCCGCATCGACGTCGAGAGCCTGCCAAAGGTACACAGGTACTACACCTCGGGCAGGTATCAACGGGAGCTTTGCGAACAGGAATTCGCCGGGCATCGGAACCGGTTTCTCGATGTTGGCAGCCTGCAGGCCGACCATCGCGACGATGGTAGGCGCCAGGTTCCCAGTGTTCCCCCAGTGCAAGGCGGGGTCCTGTTCTGCACAGGCTTTGGCTTTTTTAACCATTTTCTTGGCGCCGGTAAGCAGCGGGACATGTTCAGGGGCTACCTGGATCCGTCAATCCAGGAGAGCCTGTCGTCGAAGATTGACGCCTACATGTCCCAGGCAGCCCTGAATTTCACGGACTTCGTGACGCTCTTTTGCCGGCTTGCCTTAGCCTTTCCCCAGGTGCGCATTACCGTTCGCGTCCATCCTTCTGAATCGCCCGCGATCTGGGAGGATCTCGCCCGGCTGTTCCCGAACGTTTGCCTGGACAACCGCTCGCCGATCGCTGGCCAGATCGTCGAGCATGCGTTGATTGTCTGCCATCCCAGTACCATCGCGTTCCAGGCCCACTTGTACCGCCGGCCCTGCTTCGTCTTCGAGTCCGAGCAGGTCGCGATTGATGATTCCAACTATCCCCATCATCACCCGCATCGATTGGCGACGAAGCTGTTCCGGTCGATTCCACTGCTGATTGCCGAGATTGAGACCGCTTTGGCGTCGGGCTACCAGCGCACACAGCCCCAGTGGGAGTTGCTGGAGTATCTATGCACCGGTTGCGTCACGCCCGGGTACTTGGCGGCATCCAGGATTGCCGACGACTTCGTTAGGGTATGCGGTGATCCGGAACTGCCGACGCTGCGTTCCCAACTCGCCGGGGCTGCCTATAGGGCTTTCTGGCTGCTGTTTACCCCGGTATCGGTGGTGCTGACATTTACCAGGGCGTTTGTCATCCACCGAACCGTCAAGTACGGTCGCATGAAGATGGGGGGGGCGCTCCCTGCCCTTGGGCCGGGAGCGGCAAGGAAGGTGTCGCGGATTCGGGCAAACTTACTTCTGACTAACCTGTATGTATTTGCCCGGCGTGGTGAGAGCACATGAAAATCCAAGACCGCATCATTCCGGGTGTCCGGTTTCACGGACGCTTTTCAGCCACTACAGAAGGGGTCATCGCGGCCGTATTGCGCACGGTACGCCCGCTTCTCCACGTACTCGGCATCGGCGCCTACTACGACCGATACGGCAAGGAACTGTCGTTCTATTCGTCTCGGCAGGATTCCCGCTGCTACGCAGGGGCGGATAGTCTGCGCTACCTCAATATCGGCTCCGGCGGGTTCGTGCACAAGCGGTGGATCAACTATGATTACCCCGGGCAGTCCAAGTATTATCAGCGCCTGCAGGGTCGGGCCGGAATCGATTTTCAGCCTATCGACCTTCGTCATTCGTTGCCCGACTGTCCTGCCGGATCGGTCCACCTCATCTATATGTCCCACACGATGGAGCATCTCGGCTTCGAGGTCGCGCAACGGATCATCCGTCATGCCTCGACCATGCTGGTCGAAGGCGGTTGTCTCCGGATCGTAGTCCCGGACGTGAAGAGGTTGTTTGAGTACGCCAAGGTGTCGTCGGTGGGGACCGGCGGCGATGACTTCCTATCGCCGACGGAGCTGGCGAAGCTCACCTACACGCCCTCCCTGCTGGCAGAAGGCGCTGATGTCGAGCGTCTGTTCAAGGCCTCCGGTGGCTTCGAGGACTTCGCCGCCAGCCTGGTCCGCCTTGCTGAGGCCAACGGCGCCTCGGCACAGGCGTTCCCGCCCGATTATCATTTATCGTTCTGGACGCCGGAGTCCTTGCGAGCCGCGGCAATGGCGGCCGGCTACTCCCGCTTCCGGGTGATGCTCAAGAATGTCAGCGACTATGGCCCATTCCAGAACCAATGGGCCTTCGACACTACCGTCCCCGAAATGTCTCTCTACTGCGATCTGGTGAAATAGGTCAATCCATGGTGCTAACAATCGTCAGAGATGTCTCGGGCCTGCAATGCCCGCTGGACATGTCGATAACCGAAGCGGTCAGGGTGCTGGAGCGGAACCACGGCGGCACCGTCTTCTGCACCGATGCGGGCGGTACCTTGCATGGCACCTTGACCGATGGTGATGTCCGTCGCTATCTGATTCGCGGTGGGGCACTCTCATCTCCGGTGAGGGAGGCCATGAACACCAGATTCCTTTCCTGCCATGAGTCGGATTCGGCCGCTTCGGCGCTGGCCGTCATCACCCGACACAAGATTACCGCCCTGCCCATCGTGGGCCCAGGCGGGAAGCTCATCGGTTACTACACCGCACGGGAAACTGCCGAACAGGGCCTGGGGGAGCTCTCGGCGTCGGTCGTGCCAGTGATCATGGCCGGCGGCAAAGGAACCCGTCTGCTGCCACTGACTACCAATTGTCCGAAGCCCTTGCTGAAAATCGGCGGCAAGCCGATTATGCAGATCATTCTCGAGCAAATTGCTGCGGCTGGATTCTCGCGTGCCGTGATCTCCGTCGGCTATCTGGCCAACATGATCGTCGACTATTTTGGCTCGGGTGGCAATGTCGGTCTCGAACTTTCATACTTGTACGAAGACGCGCCCTTGGGCACGGCCGGGGTGCTTTCCCGGCTCGACCGGCAGACCGGCCTGCATTATCTGGTCATCAATGGCGATGTGCTATCGACCCTGAACCTGCAATCCCTGATCCGCTTTCACGTCGACAATCAGGCGGATTTGACGGTGGCCTCCCGCCTCATCGAAACCAGCATTCCCTACGGAGTGCTGCTGGATACCGACGGCGTGGTAACCGCCATCCGGGAAAAGCCGACGGTCGCGCATAAGATCAGCGCCGGGGTTTATGTCATCGATTCCCAGGCCATGGAGCTGATACCGCCGGCAAGCGAATACAACATGCCCGATCTCATCGAGGCCTGTCTGGGATCCCGGCGGCGGGTTCTCAATTTCCCGATCCATGAGCAATGGATCGACATCGGCCTGCCGCACACCTTGCTGGAGGCAAATGAGCAATGGACGTAACCGCCCTTATCCTGGCGAGGGGCGGCTCACGCCGCGTGCCGAGGAAAAACGTCAGGATGATGGCGGGCAAGCCGCTGATCGGTTGGACCATTGACGCCGCCAGGGCGTCAGGGTTGTTCGCGCAGATCGTGGTCAGCACGGATTGCCCGGAGATCGCGGCAGTTGCCCAGTCCTTGGGAGCCAGCGTCCCGTTCCTGCGCCCCGCTCCGCTTGCAGACCATGAGTCGTCTTCGCTCGATGCCGTCAGGCATGCCATGGCGCATGGCGGGTTGTCCGAGCAGGTCATGCTTCTGCAACCGACATCGCCGTTGCGCTCGGCCTTCGATATCCAGCAGGCATGGAGCATCCATCAAGCGGACCTGGCGCTGTCCCTGGTGAGCGTCTGCGCTTTGCCGCAGAAGCCTAGTACCCTGTTCACCCTGAGGACGGGTACCAAGACGGGCCGCCCGCACGAGTTGGGCGAGCCGGCGCCCCGGTCTCTGGACGCGGCGATCCATTTTATGAACGGCGCAATCTTCCTGTTCAGTCAAGACTATGTCAGGGCACAGGGGTGCTTGTTTGATGACCGCAGTCAGGTCTACGACATGCCGCCGGAGCGATCCGTGGACGTGGATACTGAACTCGATTTTCAGATCGCCGAGTTCTTGCTGTTGCAGTCCAAGGGAGCGAATTAGTGCGATCCGCGAGAGGCCGAATAGTCGTCACCCGTTGCCGCCTGTGCGGCCAGTTGAAGTTCCGGTTACAGTTTTCGATTGGAGTTAGCAATGCTGATTGGTAAGCGAGAGGTCGGTGCGGGCCGTCCGCCATTGGTCATTGCCGAGATTGGCATCAACCATGGCGGTTCCCTGGCCGAAGCCAGGAAGTTGGTCGATGCGGCAGCATCGGCGGGTGTCGAGGTCATCAAGCACCAAACTCACATCGTCGACGACGAGATGAGTCCGCGTGCGAAGGAGGTCGTCCCTGCCCACACCCAGGAGTCGATTTACGACATCATGGCCAGTTGCGCGCTTGATGAGGATGAGGAACTCGAACTCATGAGGTACGTGCAGTCTCTGGGCATCGAATTCATCAGCACCCCGTTTTCCCGGGCGGCTGCCGACCGCCTCGAACGAATGGGGGTTCCCGCCTACAAGATCGGTTCCGGCGAGTGCAACAATCTGCCACTGATCGAGCACATCGCGAAGTTTGGCAAACCCATGATCGTGAGCACGGGCATGAATTCGTTGGAGTCGGTCGTCAAGACAGTTGAAGTCCTGGATCGCCATGGTGTTGAATATGCGCTGCTGCACACGACGAATCTGTATCCGACGCCCGAGCATCTTGTCCGCCTCGGTGCGATGCAGGAGTTGGCTGCGCGCTTCCCGGGAGTGATCGTCGGCCTGTCCGACCATACGACTAACAACATCGCCTGCATCGGCGCTATGGCGCTTGGTGCGCTCATCGTAGAGCGGCATTTCACGGACTCGATGACGCGGCTGGGCCCCGACATCTCCTGCTCCATGGACCCGAAGGCGTGCCGGGATCTGATCGAGGCCTCGCAGATCCTCTTCCGCGAATTGGGCGGCAGCAAGGCTCCTTGCGCCGAGGAATACCAGACGAGCCAGTTTGCCTTTGCCACCGTGGTAACCATCCGCGACATCGAGTGCGGGGAGGCCTTCAGCGAGTCGAACCTCTGGGTCAAAAGGCCGGGAACCGGGGCGATCCCCGCCTCGACGTATCGGGACATCCTCGGCAAGAGGGCGGCGCGTGCGCTTAAGTCCGATTACCACCTATCTCCTTCGGACATCGCCTGACACAGGATGGAAGTCTCGACTTTCGGTGGCTCTGGCTTTATCGGCTCCTACCTGCATGAAGCGCTCCGGCGCCAGGGCTGTGAGATCCGGGCCCACTCCCGGGCCACGCGAGAGGGTTATAAGCGCTGGGATTACAGGATGCCGCCCACGAAGCATGACCTGACCGTCTTCCTTTCGGCGGAAGCGAGCCGAGCCAAGGCAGACATGGACGAACTGTCTGATATGAACGAGCGTCTAGCCGGTTTAGCCGCATTGGCACGGTCGAGCAACTATTTTGTCTTTCTATCCTCCTGCGCCGTCTACGGCTATGAGCGTTGCGAGCCCAGGCGTGCTTCGGAAAAACTGACGCCGAGTGACCCTTATTCCATTGAAAAGCTTGCCTGCGAGGAAGTGGTGCTTGAAAATGGGGGCCTGGTACTCCGTCTGGCCAACGTGTTCGGCCATCACACACGCTACCGAGGTACCATCACCGAAGATCTCCGGGCGCAGTGCCAGGCGTCGGGCGTTCCCGTGTTGTCGTTGCGCAGCTACGACGCCGTCCTCGATTTCATCGACGTAGAGTCGGTGGTGCGGTTGATCCTGAGGTCCCTGGTTACTCGCTCGCACGGGAAATTCAACGTGGCCAGCGGCGAATCGCTGGCACTATACGATCTCTTATGCCTCGCATCTGCGGCTTCGGGCAAACCTATAGCCCCCTCCGCGCAGGCGGCGGCTCCCCGACAGGTGCAACTGATGGATATCTCGGACTCGGTCGCCGAGTTCGACTGGCAACCATCTCCGCCCATCGACATGTTGAAAACCTACCTCCGCCCCCCCCCATGAAGCGGCTTGTGAGCATCTTTACCGGCAACCGGGCCGAATTCGGCTTGCTTGCCCCAATCATCCACTCGATTGGAGCGCACCCGGACCTGAGTTATTCGCTACTGGTTTCGGGCGCACACTTGGACAGCAAGTTCGGCAGCACCCTAGCGGAGATCCAGAGGGAAGGCTTGCGGGTCGGCGCCGAGATCAAGATCGACTACCCCGCGGCAGAAGGGCCGGTGGCAACGCCGGTGGCGATCGGATCGGCGGTGAATAACATTGCCCGGGTGCTCGATTCGATGAAACCTGACATCATGCTTGTCTACGCCGACCGGTTCGAGACCCTCGGTGCCACGATCGCGTCGTCGCAAATGGGCATTGTGACGGCCCATATCGAAGGAGGCGACTTGACTGAGGGGGGAGCCTTTGACGACTCGGTGCGCCACGCCATAACCAAGTTGTCTCATTACCACTTCACGACGAATGCGGAGGCTACGGAGCGCGTGCTTCGGATGGGCGAGGAGCCTTGGCGGGTAAAGACAATCGGCCTACCGACCGTACAGTCGATTCGCACGCGAAATTTCGCCTCACCGACGGAATGCATCGAGCTTCTACAGCTCTCGCTGGAGCAGCCGATTCTGGTGTTTACTCAGCATCCCGTGGCGACCGAGTTCACCGATGCCGGTTCCCAGGTGCGCAACTCCTTGTCAGTTCTGCGCGAGCTGGGCAGGCGCGGCGTGCAGGTGGTGGTGACTTATCCGAACAACGACTTGGGCAGCCATCAAATTGTCGCCGAACTCGAGCGCATCGGCACGGCGGACAATATCCGGGTCTTTAAGTCCCTGGGTCGCTACCTGTATCAGGGTCTGCTGGCCTTGGCACAGGACCCATCCATACGTATCTGCGTGGCCGGGAATTCCTCATCGGGGATCAAGGAGACGCCGTTCTTCTCATGCCCGACGGTTAACATCGGAAATCGCCAGAAGGGGCGACTGCGGTCGATCAATGTCATCGATGTACCCCAGGAAGAGTCGGCCATCGGGAAGGCCATCGAGGCCTGCCTGTTCGATGACCCATTTAGGGAGTCGCTGAAATCGCTCGATAATCCATACGACGCCGGCGCCGATCCTGGCCAATTGGTGGCGCAACACCTGGCCACGATGCCGCTGGGGGTGGAAGCCCTGCGGAAGAAGATGACCTATTGACCTGCCGGCCGGGTTAGGCGTCATCGTACCTGGAGGTACGGCTGGTAAAAACTGTCATGAACAATCTTTCAAACCTGAAATCGCTACTTGGTGACTGCATCGGCAGCGGCGATGACCTGTTGGTGCACTCGTCCCTGAGGGCGCTGGGTAGCCTTCCGGGCGGCGCGGACGCCGTCCTCGATTTGCTGCTTGATCTAGTCGGCGCCTCTGGAACCCTGGTCATGATGGCTGCCACGACGTCGTTCGCCTCCACCCAGCACTTCGACTTGCTGAACTCTCCCAGCGAGACCGGTACCCTGACAGAAGTGATGCGACGCAGGAGGCCCGGCGCCAGGTCATTTGTGCCGATGACATCCTTTGTCGCCTCTGGTGCCCGGGAAGCCGGATATCTGGAGAAATTCGATTCCTATCTCGATCGGACTTCTCCCTTCTCGAGACTTCTCGAGTATTCCGGAAAGGTACTGCTGCTCGGAGTTGGGTTTGACCGCTGTACGCTCTACCACTTGGCAGAAGAGCGTTTTCAGGTACCCTACAACACCTTTAAGACGTTCCACGGCATCGGGATAGATGCAAATTTCGTAGCCGGCCCCATTAGTCAGACCTACTTCGTGCGCAAAAACCTTGGTCTGGTGAAATATCCGGACCGGGTGAGTCGGTTTTTTGCCGAGGACAACACTCGGTGTTTCTCGGCTGATTTAGGCTTGCGACGAATCCATGCCTTCAAGGCTGCGGCTTATGATGAATTCATTTCCAGCCGGCTGGCTGAAGACTACCTTTGTCTGATTCGGTCCGAATAGATTTCTAAAGTACAATATGCATGCAACCCTCAAGAGCTTTCTCAAAGCAGTGGCCACGCCATTCGTACCCTTGCTAAGAGCGCTGGGCCTTCCGACCACGCTTACCGGCTTGAAGCACTATCGTACCTATCGCGACCAGGTGAGGGAGTTTGAGCGACTGGGTGGCCGGATAACCCATCGCTTTCCGATTCTGACCGATTACACTCAGGAGGCCGGCGACGCGGCCAGCGGCTACTTCCATCAGGATCTGCTGGTGGCGAGCTATGTCTTCGAGCGTCGGCCGCAGCGCCACATCGACGTGGGCTCCAGGGTCGACGGCTTTGTCGCACACGTCGCGGCATTTCGGGAGATCGAGGTCTTTGATGTCCGCCCCCTGTCGAGTACGGGTCATCCCAATATCAAGTTCATTCAGGCCGACCTGATGTCGCCCCGGGAGGACTTTAAGACTGCGGATTCCGTCTCCTGCCTTCACGCCATCGAACACTTCGGGCTGGGGCGCTACGGGGATCCCATTGATCCCGAGGGCCACAAGAAGGGACTGAATAACTTGTTGAGGATGGTTTCAGCCGGTGGCACGCTCTACATCAGCGTACCCATCGGGAGACAGAACGAAGTGCATTTCAACGCGCATCGGGTGTTCAGCCCGACCGACATTCTGACCTGGTGTCCAGGCATGCCGGCTGATCTGGTTCGGTTCGACTATATCGACAGTGCCCGCGGCGTGGTGCGCGACTGCCGGCCGACTGACATCCAGATGTCCTCAGCGTACGGACTCGGTGTTTACACCTTCACGAAGAATCCAACCTAGGCTTCATGGCGGCAAGCGACTCGCGGGCTAAGAATGCAATAGTGGTCACCGTGGCGAGGCTGCAAGGTTGTGTGTTCTCGAGATAATGGTGCTTAAATCCTGATGTATGAAGAAAAGACTGATTAAACTTACTGCGCGGATGCTCGGCATCATTCATCACGCACTCGAACACATCGTCTATGCGCCGTGGTTTGACCAGCCGATTTGTTCCGGCCCGATGGCCAGCCGCGAGGCATATCTTGAACTCGCGCGGGAAGCCGCAGGGAAAATATATGAGGACGTGGACGTTTTTGAGCGCAGCGTGGGCTTCGCCATCGATCGTTTTTGGCTCGACAACTTGGCCTTGCACACCCAGGTCATCCTGAAGGACTCGCCGATCTGCTACGCTCACGGTCGAGTTCTATACGGTGCGCTGTCGCAATACTTGAAGGCTCACCCGTCCCCATCCCTAGCAGATCGGGTGACCATTATCGAAACCGGAACATCGCGAGGTTTTTCGGCACTATGTCTGGCCAAAGCTCTGCGCGATCAGGAGCGCGCCGGCGCAATTCTCACCTTTGACGTGTTGCCGCACAACAAGTCGATGTATTGGAACTGCATTGATGACTGGGACTCGGGGAGCCTGACGCGCGCCGAACTGTTGCGGCCATGGCGAGATCTGCTGGCTGACTACATTATATTCAATCAGGGTGATACGCGGCTGGAACTACCGAAAACACAGGTCGAGCGAGTTCATTTTGCGTTTCTCGATGGGGCACACACGTTTGACGATGTGATGTTCGAATTTGCCCAAGTCAAAGACCGCCAGCAATCCGGCGACATGATCGTCTATGATGATTACACGCCGCACCAATTCCCCGGCTTGGTAAGTGCCGTGGACGTAATCTGCAACGACTATGGATATCGCCGTACGGTGCTGCAGGCGCACGCCGGCCGTGGTTACGTCATTGCCATCAAGATATAGGTCTCTACCCGGTTCATGGTAGGGCAACTCAAATTCAGTATTGACGAACTTTATTCATGATTAGCAGACTGTATGAGAACCTCGATGGCTCGATATCCGCCAATTGGACATCGCGACCCGAGCGTAGTGGCTTTGTTAAGCGGCTTGCTAATGTGCTTGGCGCGCAGTCGATCCTGAACGTTGGATCCGGAGGCGCACGCGAACTAGCCCGTGCTGTTGCTGGTGACATCAAAGTTTTCGACATTGATATGGCAGGCGACTGCGACTTGAAGATAGATCTCGACGCGGTCGAAGCATTACCCTTCAACGATGAAGAGTTCGACTTTGTCTGCTCAATGGATGTTCTCGAACACTTGGAGAGCTTCCATCAGATCAATCAAGAACTCCTGCGTGTATCGCGGCGGTATGTTCTTGTATCGCTTCCGAACAGCGCCTGCGAAATCGTCAATATCATTCTTAACAAGAGCAGCTTCGGCAGCGATTCTGAGCGGGGCTACTACTCAAAATATTACGGATTGCCACTGGTTGTGCCGGAAGATAGACATCGATGGTGGCTTTATCCACAGGATATCGTCCGCTTCTATGAGCACTTTTCTGCCAACAATAAGTGCGGTGTCAAGTATTTTCTGCCGCGCAGAACCATGAAAGGCAGGGTACTTGAACTGTTGCTGGGACGTCGGATTTTCACTACGTTCTTGACGCCACACATAGCAGTTCTTCTCGATAAGTACCCCAATGTGTCCGACACAGATTCGCCAGTTAGCTGAGTTGAAGTACTGCGACCGGACTAGCGGAAATTGAGAGGGCCTGATTTGGCGAAGATTGTTTGTTGCTGCTTCTGCGAAGTCCCATACGCGCATCTGGTCTGGCAATATTGATTCTCGGCGTCTTCTTCACCCGTGGCGTGAGCCTTGAAAAGTGGCTGGCCGCCGGACTCTTCGATCGCGAGGTGACGATCTACCGCCAGCACCTGCGCAGCGGTACGTTGAGCCGTGTCTGCTGGTTCACCTATGGTGCCGATGATGACCGTCTTGCCGAGATGTTGAAAAGTTCCGGGCGGTTGCCGTCGGAGATCGATGTGGTGCCGTGTCCGCGCTGGGTCCTGAAGTTGGGCAGGGGCGCCAGTGCGCTGTATTCTCTGCTGATGCCACTCATAATTGGGAGCCATGTCCGCCGTTGCGATCTGCTCAAGACGAACCAAATGGATGGCGCGCTCGCTGCGGTGGTCGCTTCCCGGATCTACGGGAGGCCGCTGTTTGTACGAACCGGTTACACTCTTTCGCGGATTGTGGCCGAGGTGTTCCCTGATAATCCGTTGCGGCGTGGTGCGGCATGGCTTACCGAGCGATTGGCCTTTCAGCTCAGCGCCCGTGCATCAGTCAGCAGCCGCTACGATCTCGAGTACGTGACCCGGAAATATAGTCTTGAGGGGAGACCGCCTGCAGTGATCGGCAACTTCGTCGACACAGCAGCGTTCGCGCCTGTGGCCTCTGGCGACAGGCGCGAGCGGGCGATATTCGTCGGCCGCCTGTCTCCGGAGAAGAACCTGGAAATGGCTATCAGGGCCTGTCGCCAGTGCGGCATCGGCCTGGACATCATCGGCAAGGGAACAGAGCGCCAGCGCCTGGAAGGTATCGCCCGGGAAATCGGCGCCGATGTCGCTTGGCTGGGGGTGGTGGCTAACGATGTGCTGCCCGAACACCTGAACCGGTGCCGATTCTTCATCCTTCCCTCGCTCTGGGAAGGCATGCCGAAGGCCCTGCTCGAGGCGATGGCCTGTGGCTTGGTGTGCATAGGAAACAATGCCACGGGTATCAATGAGATTATTGACGACGGCGTATCGGGATACCTGTCGGCGGGCCCTTCGGCGGGAGAGCTGGCGGAAGCCATCCGGCGCGCCCTGGATGGCGATCATGAAGTGGTGTCAGCTGCGGCCCGGCGGTATATAGATCAACAGTTCTCCCTTGCTGCAATAGCAGGCAAAGAGGCCGGCATCTTTGCCGAGATGCTTCAGGGACAGGAGGGGCAGTCGTGAGCGCCGTAGCGCCGGGGATCAGTGTGCTGATGGCTGTGTACAACACACCGCGCCATTATCTCGACGATGCGATCAGGAGTGTCCTTTCGCAGTCGCATGACGACTTTGAGTTCATCATCGTGGACGATGGCTCCAATGAGGTGACGCGTTCCCGGCTGCGTGAGCATGCCGCCAGCGACCCACGGGTGCGCCTGCACTTCCTTCTAGCCAACATCGGCCTCACCAGGGCCCTGAATATCGGCTTGCGCATGGCGCGTGGGGTATATATTGCCCGCCAGGATGCTGACGATATCTCCGAACCCAACCGTCTTGCGGCCCAGCTCAGGTTTCTCACAACGCATCCGGACATCGACGCGGTTGGCACCGATGCCGTCTTGATTGACGCCGGCGGCAACGAGGTTGGCGCTATGAAGATCGATCCCGACCTGAAGGCATTGTCAAGGCGAAACTTGCTGGTACACGGCTCGATGCTTTTCCGCCGCAAGGTATTTGAACTGCTCGGCGGCTACGACGAGCGCATGCGTCTCTCGCAGGACTATGAGTTTTACCTTAGAATGCAACGCTTGCATGGAATGCAGCTCAGCGTTCTTCCTGAGGCACATTACCGTTTGCGGCAGCACCCGGATTCCTTGTCGAGTCGCCGGATGTTCCGTCAGCTATACTATTCAGTGATGGCCAAGAGCCTGACTCAGCAACATACGAGCTGGTTGGGCCGCAGGCTAGGGTTCTGGCGGGATATCACCGCCGATTTTTTCTTTACCCACCGATTGTTTCTAGGGGCCATCCTACGAACCCTTGGCAGTAGTGAGTTCATTAACATGCCATGCAACGAAGTGAATCTTGGATTCAAAGCCGTGTCCTCTTGCCGCATTTGCGGGAACAGCCGCCTGATCGAGGTTGTTGACCTCGGCGAGCATTACCTGACCGGTGTTTTCCCCCGTGCCGCAGAGGCGGCCCATTTGACAAAGGGGCCGCTGCAGCTCGTCAAGTGCCATGGCGACGAAGCGGCCGCTTGCGGCGTGGTTCAATTGCGCCACACTTATAAAGTGCAAGAGATGTACGGCACCAACTATGGGTACCGGTCCGGCTTAAATGGATCCATGGTGACGCATTTGCAGTCCAAAATCGCTCGAGTTGTTGAGCAAGGCTTACTCGCTTCTGGGGACTTGGTAATCGATATCGGTAGTAACGATGGCACAGCGCTCGCGGCCTTTCCTGGCTGGACAGAGCGAGTTGGTGTGGACCCTGTCGGTGAGAAGTTCCGGGAGTTCTACCCGCAGGGCGTCGCCTTAATTCCGGAATTCTTCTCCGGTGCCCTTATTCAGCAACGTTACCCTGGCCGCAAGGCAAAAGTAATTACATCATTTTCGATGATGTACGACGTGGAGAACCCGATGCAGTTTGTCCAGGAAATCGCGGAACTTTTGGATCCCGACTATGGTGTTTGGGTCTCCGAGCAGAGTTATTTGCCCCGGATGATGGAGCGCATGGCATTCGATACGATTTGCCATGAACATATCGAATACTATGCATTGCTGCAGATTGAGTGGCTCCTCGATCGTGCGGATATGCGTCTGTTGGATGTTGAGCTGAACGACGTAAATGGCGGCAGCTTTTCGTTCACGGCGGCCTGCCGCAGTTCCCGCCATCTGCCGAATGATGGGGCGATAGCCGCAGTCCGTGAGAGCGAAGCTCGGTTGGGCCTTGATTCCTTGACGTACTACGATGCGTTTGGAGCGGGAATAGACGGCGCATGTGCGGCACTGCAGGATTTTGTCCGGCAGGCCAGAGCCGAAGGCAAGCGGGTTTGTGCTCTGGGAGCGTCCACCAAGGGAAACGTCTTGCTGCAGCGTTGTGGCCTCACCCCGTATGATATCGAGGTCATTGGCGAAGTGAATCCTGACAAGTTCGGTGCCGTCACTCCTGGTACTTGGATTCCCATCGATGACGAAAAGAAAGTGATTGCATCCGGGCCTGACTACCTGGTGGTGTTCCCTTGGCACTTCAAGGCGAATTTCCTGGCCAATCCTGACTACCATGGGTTGACCCTTGTATTTCCCTTGCCTTATCTGGAAATCATCCGCGCTTGACGGGATGACAGGGCGGCGAACGAAATGGCGGAAAGTTCCAAGCGGGCAATTGTTGTTGGTAGCGGAGGGCAAGACGGATACTATTTGTCTCGGTTGCTTTCGGAGTCGGGCTACGCACTGACCAGCGTTGTCCGGGAAAGCATGGATGTGACAGATCCGTGTGCAGTGAGTGAATTGGTCGCTTCGATCCAGCCTGATGAAATCTACCTGCTGGCGGCCCACCACCATTCCGCTGAGGCTAAACGGGAATCGGACGCACTGCTGTTTGACATCAGCAACCGTGTCCATGTGCTTGCAACGGTAAATTTTCTCGAAGCGGTCGCTAATACTTCCCCTGGGTCACGCTTGTTCTACGCCTCGTCGTCCCATGTCTTCGCCGGCGCGGGTTTGGCGTCCCTCAATGAGTCGGTGCCTCCCGCTCCGGCCAGTGTGTATGCAATTACAAAATACTACGGGATGCTTGCGTGCAAGTACTACCGAGAACAGCGCGGGGTATATGCCAGTTGCGGCATCTTGTTTAATCATGAATCTCCGCGACGCCGGCCACACTTCTTGTCGCGCAAGATCACATCGGCAGTCGCACGCATCAGCCGCGGTATGCAAGACCATCTGATTCTTGGTGACCTGGATGCGATCGTGGATTGGGGCTACGCCCCTGACTACGTGTCAGCGATGCAGAGCATTCTCGGCTTGGAGCGCCCCGCGGATTACGTGATCGCGACCGGCTTGCCGCACTCCGTGAGGGACTTCGTCAGCGCGGCATTTCGTCATGTCGGTCTCGACTATGGCCCGCGGGTAAGGCTCTCGCCGGATGTGCTAACCCGGGCAACTGAAGCACGCATCGGAGATGCCGGGCGCTTGCGGGCTGACACCGGATGGCTTCCATCTGTGTCCTTGGAGCGGATGGTTGCGTTACTGGTCGACGCCGAGTTGGCCCTGCTGGATAGGATTGATGCCTGACCGTTTTATCGGTTGTCGGCCGGACGGCCTCTCCCGACAGATATTGGCCAATTACTTAGGCCAGGGCTGGTCTGCGGCGATGGCAATCGCCTTTCTACCGGCGTATGTTGCGATCCTGGGGCCCGCGTCGTACGGTTTGGTGGCGCTGTTCGCGCTGGCGCTCTCGGTGCTGGCCATCGTGGATGTCGTTGTCGCGTCCACCTTGCTCCGCGAGTCCGCCCGGTACAAGTCAGGACAATGTAGCTCTGAAACCTTTCTGTCTGTCGTAGAGAGCATAAAGACAGTTACGACCCTTTTGGCGGCCGGGTTGCTGGCTACCGTGCTAACAGGTTCGGGTTGGGCAGCAAGCCATTGGATTCAAGCCGGAAACCTGACCTCCACGTCGGTGTCCCAGGCCCTGAACTGGATGGCGGTCATTTTGGCCATTCGCGTACTGGAGGGCGCTTACCGGGGGATTCTGTCCGGCTTCGAGCGCCAGTGGCAGGTCAACCTGTGGCTCGCGTTGACCGCAACCGCGCGCTACCCCGGCGCCCTGGTGGCGCTTTTGTTATGGGATGCGACCACCGATGTCTTCTTTGCCTGGCAAGCCACCGTTGCGGGATTGTCCGTGTTGATTTTGGCTCGGATGGCCCGGCGGACGATGCCTCCAGGTCACGATGCGCGCTTGCTGTCATTGGCGGCGTTGCGGTCCGTCGCCGGGTTTTCGGTACCGATGGTCGGCCTGTCAGTGGCGACTATTGCCCTGACAAGTGTCGATAAGCTGCTTTTGACCGGCTTGGTTGATCTCGCCGAGTTCGGCCGCTATGCATTAGCATCGATGGCGACCGGGTTGCTGTACGTCATTGTCGTGCCTCTTACACAAGGGGCCGCTCCCCGCATGGTCGGCGCCTGCGCAACTGGAAAAGTCGAGCTTCTGGCTGATATCCACCGGCGGGTCGTGCAACTGACCACGCTACTGGTCGGTACCGCGGGAACTTGCTTGGCTTTGTTCCCGGGCCATCTCATTTACGCTTGGTCGGGTGATCAGGCCCTCGTGGCAACGGTTTCGCCCTATCTGTCTTGCCTCGCAATTGCCGCCATGGCCAACTGCTTCGGGCATCTGGGCTACAACCTGCTGCTCACCGCCGGCCGGGTCCAGCCCCTGCTCAGGATTGCCGTTCTGGCGCTTGCTACAGCCGCGGTGGTGCTGCCGCCAATGGTGGCCCGCTGGGGTGGGATCGGGGCCGCGTATGCCTGCATAGGGATCAACGTGGCCCAGGCATTCGTCACTCTAGGGTTGGCTCATGGGAAAATACTACCCGGACTGGGGTTTTCGGTGTTGAGACGCGACGTCATGATCCCGGCGATGGTGATTGGATTGGTCATGGTGGCCGCTTGGCGGCTTCAGCCCGGTATCGCAGAAGGTCGCGGCACGGCGCTTGTGTTTCTTTTGGCTACGGCAGCCATCTCCTCGGTTTTGTCTGCATTTTTTGCGCCTGCAATACGATGGGAGTTCGGTATGAGATACATAGGGGGGCCGCGTCGGTGAACTATTCATTAGCCTACGGACGCGTTTGGTGGCGATGGCTACTGCTTTGCATACCTGTGGCGGTGTGGGTGACTCTTTGGTTCGTTCCGGAGCGTCCACCTTTGCTGCCGGCACTAGTTATTTTGGGGGCGGCGGCACTAGCCTTGCTGTTGTACCGATTGGATTCCACAACTCCTGAAACTTTGCCCGTCTGGTTAGCGCTATCTATATTTCTTGCATTGTACTTTGTGCGGCTAACTCTACTTCTTGATGATCCGGTAAGGCTTGACCAAACGTTTCCAGAAATAATCACCAGCTATTTTCATACTGGTCGCACGGACTTGGGGTTGGCATTTGCCGAAACAATGCTCGTGTTTGTGCCATTTTGTTTGGCCGCTACCGCCACACTTTCGTTGCTAGGTGCTCGCCAGCACATGACCTTTGTATCCGCCAGACAGTTAGGCGCGCCATACCTGTACGTCGCATATGTGTTCGGTGTATTTCTACTCATGGTGGTGTCTGGTTATGTAGCGTACAAATATCGGATCGGTCAGATGGGTGTAGATCCCGGCGTGCCGCTACCTTTTCGGCTGAAAGGTGTGGTGTTTTACGGCCGTACTGTGGTTTTGCCATTGCTGATCTTATCGATCATTTATCTGGGGCACGCAGCGGATAAGCGTTCGTTAGTGCTTTTCGGCTTTGGTTTGTTGCTCCTGCATGGAATTAGCGATATGGCGTTACGGGGGAGCAGAAGCAGTTTATTGTTGATCGTCCTGTTAGCGGCCTTCTTGGTTGGAAGCGGCGGGCTTCGACTAAAACGACCCACAATTTTGGCGCTAGGAGTAACTCTGGCGATCGCCATTTGGTTGTTTCCGGTTGTGATGAACTACCGGTCCCTGCGCATAGTTTCCGACGCCGGCGGGCTTACCTTGTTCTTACAGGCATTGGAATCCACCCGTTCTGATGTGATTTCCAGTCTAATCGAGAACTTGGCTGTCATCTACTATCGCATTCCGGGGATAGAAACCATCTGGTCGATTATTGGATTCAATGGAGAGCCATTAAACTATACGGCGATCCAAGAGATGCGTACTCCACTCGGGGTGACTGGGCATCTGAACTTCGGCGTATATAAACTTTCGCCTGACACATTAACTCTCTACGCGCCGGGCTTTGTGGGGTGGTTGTTCTTGGTGGGCGGCCAAGAGTTTTTGATGTTTGGGGGGGGGTTGCTCGGAGTACTCTGTGTTCTGGTTCCACGACTGATTTACCAGTCTCGTCTGCATAGTAAGCCAATCGCAAGTACCTTTTTCCTATGGTTGCTCTTCATCTCTATGACTGATGCTACGATCGACGGAAACGTTTTGATGCTAGCAACAGGTGTGGCTGGCTTGATTCTAGTAGAAATAGTGTTGCGACAGGTTTCCTTAGACTTGCGGACAGCACGCGGATAGCGATGCGTATCCTGTTTGTACTGCCGGAATTCCCATTTCCGCCGGTGTCCGGCGGACGGGTTAAGGTTTTCAACATCCTGCGCTATTTGGCGCCTCGGCATGACTGTGACGTTTTCTGTCTCGGGGTGGCTGATCAGACCACTCTAGATGGTTTCAAAATTGCGATACCCGATATTGGTTCGGTTAAATTTTTTCCGCACGAACGTGTGGCCAGAAACTTATTTTTTGTAGTGGCAGGCATCCTGCTGAGAAGTACCCCGCCGTCGATTGCGCGGTGTGCCAATCGCGCATTGGCTAGGCGATTGTCGGAGCTCGCAGCAACGAGTCGGTACGACGTCATTCATTACGATATTGTTAATATGGTTCAGTATCACCAGGATCGAGTGGCTTCAGTGCACTCGCCGAATGATGCAACATCCCTGGTTTATGCCCGGCACTCTCAAGCGTCGACATCTCTGTTTAAAAGAATGCGATTCTCTCTATTGTCAAAGCTTTTGCGTCGCTACGAAGATCGGCGCTATGCGGCATTTACTAAGGTACATGTCGTTTCAGAAGCTGACCGCTCTTATCTTCAGGCTAGGACACCCACTGCAGATATATCGGTTGTCCCGATCAGTAGCGGATTTACATCCGAACTTCCAACAGCACGCAACGCGACCCGTGAATATGAGCCGCCGGCGTCATCATTGACAATTGCTATCTGCGGAAATCTTTCCGATCTTTCGATTGCACGTGGCTTCGACCGTATCCTCACTGGAGTTCTTCCCGGGATCATCGCCCGATTCCCTGATATTCGGGTGCGGGTACTTGGCCGCGTCGGGCTAAGTCGAGTTCAAGAGCGGATGCGGTCTTTTACATGCATAGAGTACAATGATCGCGTTGACAGCTTCGAAGAATTCGTTACTCAAGCAGAAGTTATTCTGATTCCAGACGAGACCGGAGCGCCCGGACCTAAGACCCGAGTGGTTCAGGCGATGGCGTTAGGAAAGACCGTTCTAGGCTCCGTCAACGCTTTTGAGGGCATACCAATTCAGGATGGCGTGCACGGCAAGGTCTATCGCTCAGTCGAAGAGTGCCTGAGCGGACTTACTCAGGTACTGTCTTGTCAAAAGACTCGATGGAATCTTGGTATGTCCGCTGCCAAGCTTGCGGCACGTGAATATGCGCTAGACATCGTAGGCCCAAAGTATGAAGAACTTTACCGGCAGGCTACAGAGAAATTTCATAAACGCTCGCCACCAATGCTATCCAGTTAAATGAAGGGCTGGATCGCTGAAAGCCATGAGGTGATGTGCTTAGTCGCTAACCAATACTCTGCGCCTCCGGCGGCTCCGAAGTCATAACCTGTCTTAGAAGTGAGCGATGCTAAAAACAAGAAATAAGATACTCATTGCGGCTTTAATCAGGAACGTAATCATGCCTTTCCGCCGTGCTTTGGGCTTTGGATATCAATTCGTAGGCAGGCGAGGGGGAATAACGTGGGAGCTTGACCTTCGGGAAGGTATCGACTTTTCGATCTGGTTACTAGGCGTCTTCGAACCTCGCACAGTCAGGCAATATCGGAAATCAATTCGGCCAGGTTCCGTGGTTGTCGACGTTGGGGCGAATATAGGTGCGCATACACTGCCTCTTGCCGATTGTGTAGGCGAAACTGGCAAAGTAATTGCTTTTGAACCGACGGATTTTGCGTTTAGCAAACTTTTGGCCAATTGCAAACGTAATCCGATACTGTCAAAACGGGTTCAAGCGTGTCAGGCAATGCTGGTTGCACCCCATAATACCGGCTCGACTACCCCTGATCTTTATTCCAGTTGGCCGTTGGAAGTCAGCCCGGAATTACATCACCTGCATGGTGGTCGACTGATGACAACTCGGGGAGCCAAATCCCAAACGCTTGATCACGTTCTCCACGCAGAGGCTATACTAAGAGTTGATTTCATCAAGTTGGACATTGACGGACACGAATGCGAAATGCTTCGTGGCGCAAAAGAAACCATTTCCCGATTTCGTCCAGAAATCATCATGGAACTCGCTCCGTATGCACTGAGAGAGGCAGGAACCAACCTTAAAGAACTTGTGTTTATCATATCCTCTTTCGGCTATGAATTTTTTCAACTGGGCAGCGGCGATAGGTTGCCCATGGATGCGGGAGTGCTCGAAGCCAAAATACCAGAAGGGGCAAGCATCAACGTCATTGCCCGAGCGATCTAAACATTACCTACGCTAACTTGAACACCATCATGGAGAATTTTATTGACTCCCGCCGATGACAAGTCGCCTTTTGTTTACGAAGCGAACACCTACCGGAATCGCCGGGTATCCCATTGGGAAGATATTTATAACCGCCGACCGTCTTCTCTCGGGAATTATTACCGCGAAAGACTGATTGATTGCTATCGAAACCTGATTCCAGGAGGCTCTTCAGTTCTCGAGATCGGCTGTGGGGAGGGTGGGTTGCTCTCGGCATTGAAGCCTTCCTCAGGGATTGGCATTGACTTTTCACAACGCGCTATCGAGCAGGCCCGGGCGGTATTCCCAACGCTGAGTTTTTATGTGGGTGATGCCCATGAGCTGAATTTGGGGGAACAGAGCTTCGATTTCATAGTATTGTCTGATCTGCTAAATGACCTCTGGGATGTACAAGCGGTATTGCAGGGAATCAAGCGATATTGCAGCGAGCAAACGCGAATTGTCCTGAATGTCCATAGCCACTTGTGGAATGCTCCATTTTCCTTCGCGCAGCAACTCGGACTCGCTCGGCCGAAAATGCCTCAGAACTGGTTGACCCGACACGACGTATTAAACCTGCTGGAGATTTCCGGATTTCAGGCGATTCGTGCCTGGGAAGAAGTTGTAATTCCGATTCGTGTTCCTCTTCTGGCCGCTTTTGCGAATCGCTACCTGGCAAAACTCTGGCCTTTCCGGTTCGGAGCCGTTGCCAGTTTTGTCATTGCTCGGCCGCACGATACCCAGCGTAAGCACTGTCCATTAGTCTCTGTAGTCATCGCCGCCCGAAACGAGGAGGGCCACATCACCGAATTAATTGAACGCATTCCAAAAATGGGTTCAGGTACAGAAATAATTTTTGTCGAAGGAAACTCAACTGACTTGACTTATGACGCTATCCAAAAAGTCATCGCTGACAGACCGCTTCTGAACTGTAAACTGATAAAACAATCAGGCGAGGGGAAAGGAGATGCCGTGAGAGCAGGTTTTAATATAGCCTCTGGCGATGTGTTGATGATTCTGGACGCCGACATTACTGTACCTCCCGAAGATTTGCCACGCTTTCTTGCACTTTTGGAAAATGGTTCCGCTGAGTTTGTGAATGGTGTCCGGCTGGTTTATCCCATGGAGTTAGGAGCAATGCGTTTTGCCAACCTGGTTGGTAACTACTTCTTTTCTTGGGCATTTTCGTGGTTATTGGGGCAACCAATCCGTGACACGCTTTGTGGTACAAAGGTCCTATGGCGCAGAGATTATCTGCGCATTGCAGCGAACCGAAAATATTTTGGTGACTTCGACCCATTCGGTGATTTCGACCTGCTTTTTGGTGCAGCGCGCCTCAATTTAAAGATTCTCGAAGTACCAATTCGATACAGAGCTAGACGGTACGGTGAAACCAATATTTCACGCTGGCGACACGGAGTGCTGTTACTAAGGATGGTTTGGTTTGCTGCCAAGCGAATAAAGTTTGTTTGAGATGGGGGCGATTTCCAGCTGGGTTCGCCATGCGCTAAAACATCCGCTAGCTGAAGACCTTCAAGTTGACGACCCAAAGACGACTCTCAGTCGTCGTGCCATCGTCCAGAAAAAAGGCTTTTTACGATGTATTTACATGGAATGGTATCAACTGATTCTTGCATCTCTGCAGGAAACCGAAATGGTATTGGAACTCGGCTCTGGCCCTGGCTTCTTCAACAAACTCCGTCCCTCGACGATTACCAGCGAAATCCTTCCCATTCCCGGTGTGTCGCTCATTGCCAATGGATGCCAGCTTCCATTCGCTCAGCATTCGCTTGATGCTATTGTAATGACCGACGTACTGCACCATATCCCGAACATATCCGCATTCTTTGATCAGGCCTCTTTCTGTATTCGCTCCGGGGGAAAGATAATCATGGTCGAGCCTTGGCGTTCGAGATGGTCGGAATGGGTCTATCAGACTTTTCACCCGGAACCTTTTTTGGCTGATCACGACTGGACTTTGCCGGAAGGGGGGCCGCTTACCTCGGCCAATGGCGCGCTTCCATGGATTCTCTTTTGCCGCGACAGAGCGGCTTTCGAGGCTAGACATCCAGACTGGCAGATAAGCGTTGTGCAGCCGCTTATGCCATTCTCCTACCTGGCATCCGGAGGGGTTTCGTTACGCAGCTTCGCTCCGGGCTGGATCTATTCGGCATTTCGTTGGATGGAAAAGCCATGGGAGATCCAGTGCGCAATGTTCGCGTTCATTGTGCTCAGGAAGTCGGCTTGAGTGTGCATCTCGGCCGCTATGCCGCTATGCTCAGCGGCCTAACGGTGAGCGCGACTCTAGTTTGGGTTGCTCTTAATGCCATCAAGTGGGAAGAGCTGGTTGTAGCTCTTTCCGACGTCAAGCTTTTCTGTCTCCCCGCGGTCGCTGGCGCGATTGGTGTTGGCCTCTATCTGCGGTCGGCTCGATGGCGATTTATAGCTTTCTGTGTACGAAATGAGCGCATGAAATTTTTTACTGCTACTACTTTCGGAGTAGCGGGCAACATGATTTTGCCGGGACGTCTCGGTGAGGTAATTCGCATCGTTGCTCTTGCCAGAATGCTCCGCTCCTCGATCGCGCACCCGCTTGCAAGTGCGGTAATCGACCGATCAATTGATGTAATTTTTCTCACTGCTAGTGTTGGCATCATCACGCTCGGCATTCCACGTTTTCAGGCATCTGCCGAGTCTCAGGCAATCATCGCAGTATTTTTTTGCCTCCTGATACTGACGGTTCTTGTACTCTTGCGCACACAGTTGGCCGAGAAGATCGCATGTCATCTATGTCGTCGCTTGCTTTCCAAACTCTACAACGGTTCAGAGGGGATCCTAAGCGACATTCTCGCATTTATGAGAGCGTTTACCGCTCAACGAGGGCTTGTCGGACTGTTTCTCGGTCTGCTGATTCTAGGTGCTGACTACCTTGCACTCCTTGGCGTGCTCACATCGCTCGACCTCGAGCTTCCTTGGGAGGCATCATGGGTCCTGTGGATTGTTTTTGCCGCCGGATCTTCCATTCCGTCAGCTCCAGGATACATAGGTGTCTATCAGGTCGCTGCGATTTGGGGGCTTGGTTTCTATGGTGTCACCGCCACGGTGGCTGTCGCCGCAGCTACCGTATTTCAAGCAACTGCATTTGCAACAGTTATATTGGCTACCATGCCCCAGCTAATTTTGTTCCGCAAATTAGCCGGCATTGTTTTTCGGCAACATGAACGCCAGTCGAAATGACAATAACGACGTCACAAACACAGCAGCGGAGCCTGGTTTTATACTTTCAGTTCTGATAATGATTCCTCCAGCTGCTATTCATGCAATGATCGCTAAAAAGTATCTCGTGCGTGGACGGTATCTACGCTCAAATGTAGAAAGGACTTCGCGTGACTGCGGCTGAAGAAATCGTCTCCGGGAGTACAGTGCGCGTCGGCGCAGCGATGCCTCCGATGCGGTCTCTTGCGCTCTGCCTTGTTTTCATAGCGCTTCCGATTTGTACTTTGTTTGTACTTGCCGATCCAGAACGTAGCTGGGCTAACTATGCAGATCAAGAACTCACATTGGCTTACAACGCCATCCTGATTCAGTCCGGACTCCGGCAAGAGTTATACGATCACACCGGCTTTGTCACAATCTACATGCTATCGAAATACATTGCCGTAAAGTCCGCGATCATGGATGGCTTGATATCGCAAGTCAGTCAGCTGAATGACGGCCGCTACTTTGAAGTATTCCACCAGCTGGTGACTTATTCCCGGGAGTTTGCAGCGTTATGCGCATACCTTATGGCATCGTCGGTCTTTTTCCTTCTACTGCTGCTTGGTCTCCGGCCAATACCCTCGGTGCTGCTGGCAATCGCATATGGATTCAGTACCGGGGCCGTGGTTCACTTCGAGCAGTTGCGTACCGAACCGCTGTCACTGCTTCCTGCCCTGGGTTCAGCATTCCTGTTCTCACGCTCCGTAGGTGCGATGAACCCAGGAAGCTTCGGCAAAGCGATATTGCCGTTCGTCATTCTGAGCCTCGCTTGCGTCAACAAAATCCAAGTAATGATTTACTGCCTGCTTTACTTCGGCGCCTTCCTGTTGTTACAGCGAAATCCACCGTTAGTGGTGACGCCGCGTGGTGATGTGGTAAAACACGCCGGGCGGCTGACTGGCGTCCATTTCTTCTCCGTTGCGCTGATCTTGTCCATTCTTGGTCTGCTGGTTTCCGTTCCCCGCTATGCGACCAGCTGGTGGTCAGTCGCCATTTTCGGCTTTTTCTTCTTGGTGGGTGGGCTGATCTCTTATCTCAGGGATCACGCATGGAATCAGAGACGGCTTCGCGAATCCTTGCACTTGTACGCTATCGAGTTTGGGGGGTTGTACATGGCCGGGCTGCTATGTGCGTTTCTTCTTGTAATGATCCTTTCACAAAATCCACTGGTGTTCATCCAGGTCACCAATCCGGCAAACTTGTTTTTGTATTCGACTCATGCGCCGGCTCTGGACAGTCATAAAGTGCAATTGTTATCACTACCTCTGCAGCATGTGCTTGATCCGGTTGGAACATCATGGCATTACTTTGGCGCGACTCTCGTGGCAGCGGTGGCGAGCCGTCGGACTATGGAGCGGCGAGACTGGTGGGCGCTGGCTTTCTTCGTCGCTGCTTGGTACCTTATCGATCTAACATCCTCGATCCGGTATCTCGCGCCGCACTATCTGATCTACTCGGAGGTCGTGCTGCTGCTCATGCTGGTTTATTTCTTGCGTAGGTTGAAGAGCAGCACTGTGGTGACACTGTTGTGCGCCGGAATCCTCGCGGGCTCTGTTGCGGCTACTGTTCCCATTACTATTGAGAAACTCCAGTCGAACTTCGGACAAGAGGCTACATACTGTACGAGCACTTTCATTAAGGACTGGCACCGCCGTATCAACCACGAGGCCTTCCTCAAGGAATGTACGAATGGAGGACTCCCTTAGTGCGCGTACCGTCGACGTCGGGGAAGATCAAGGAAAAAAATTCAACGGGACGATCTGAAGCATCAGTAGGTTAATTAAGCTTTTCTATTATGACCAGAACCGCGTATTTCCTAGGCAAATTCTAAGTATCCTACGCATGCCATTCGCTCGATTGAGGAGGGGCTAATATGTCTCAATTTCTGTCGATGATATTCGCCTTTGGCGCAGCTACAGCAGTACTATCCGGAGTTTATATTGGGGCGAAAACCGATTTTTCAGATGCAGCCGCAATGGGCGCGACGACATCTACAGTGCTCCAAAAAGTTGGTAGTTTTCCGATTCATTGTCAGGGCAGTGAGGACTTCCAATCCTGTGTTCACGGATTGGAGGATCGTCGAGCTAACCAGTGGGTACTTTGGCTAGGGAATTCGCAACTGCACGCCGTTAATCAACTGCAGCCTGAGCAGGAAAACGCTCCGCCGATGCTATTCCGACGACTTCGCTTGCGAAACATGGATATGTTCGCTTTCAGCCAGGGTAATGCGAACCTGCAGGAGCACTATCTTGCATTTGAATCAGCGCGGAAATATATCGGGTTGCGCATCTTGATCTTGCCGCTGGTTTTTGATGATCTAAGAGAAGACGGTATTCGTGATGATTTATTACCCTTCGCGGATGATGCCCGCACTGCGAGCGCACTTCAGACGACACGAACAGGCCGGAGGATATTAGAGCGTCGCTCTCGTGCCCAGCTAGGAAGTAGCTTGCCGCAAACGGAGTTGTCCCGTACGCCTCAGGCGGTGACCGAAGCCTATCTGGAGCAGCTGCTATCTGAGTCGTTTGAACTGTGGGCAGCCCGTCCGGAGATTCGGGGCGATATTTTTATCGGCCTCTACAAACTACGTAACACTGTGTTCGGGATTACGCCATCCGCCAGGCGCGGCCTGATTCGAGGGCACTATCAAGGCAACATGACGGCCCTGGACGATTTGCTCCAAGTCGCCGCGCAGTCAGGAATTCGTGTGTTGGCCTACATAGCTCCAGTCGGACGCTTTCGGGGCGAGGTTCCCTATTATGAATCGGAGTACCGGCAATTCAAGGACGAGGTTGCCTCGTTGGCAGAGAAGCATGGCGCAACACTCGTCAATCTCGAGAACCTGGTGTCCGATGAATTGTGGGGCCGCGGGGACGGCACTTCCCTCGGCGCGAAAGCCGAGATGGATTTCATGCACTTCACAGCCCCGGGCCATGTACTCCTCGCAGAGGAGATCGATAGGCAATTGGTGCAGATGAGCAGTCGCGAAGGATCCGCGCGATGATCTTCAATTCGGTCACCTACCTTCTCTTCTTGTCCGCGGCGGTGGTGTTGTTCTGGACCCTGCCGATGCGGGCCCGCTTGTGGATGATTTTCCTGGCCAGCCTGGTTTTTTACGGCTTCTGGCGGCCGGAGTTCGTGCTGCTCATGCTGGTCTCCGCGGGGACGGATTTCGTCGCTGCACGCCGGATTGAGGCATCCGGCGATGATGTGGTCCGCCGGCGCTGGTTGCTCCTCAGCATTGGCATCAACCTGTCCCTGTTGTTCTATTTCAAGTACCTATTGTTCTTTGTCGACAACATGCAAGTGGCGCTAAACATCTTCGGAGTCGACTGGACGGCCCCCGCCCTGAGCATTGTCCTTCCGCTCGGGATCAGCTTCTATACCTTCCAGACCATCAGCTACACGGTCGATGTTTATCGCCGCTTCATCCCCGCGGAGCGGGATTTTCTTCTGTATGGCTGCTTCGTTACGTTTTTCCCCCAGCTGGTGGCCGGCCCGATCCTTCGTGGTAGTGAGTTGTTGTATCAGTTGAGTGTTCGTCCCGCGTTTCATCTCGATACGTTTGCCAGCGGTTTGCAGCGCATCACGTTCGGGCTCTTTCTCAAGGTGGCGGTTGCCGACAACGTGGCCCCGTTCGTCGATGAAGGGTTTAGCCGCGAAGCATCCGGGCTGAGTGCCCTAGATGTACTGACCTTGGCTTTCCTGTTCGGATTTCAGATTTACTGTGATTTTTCAGCCTACTCGCATATCGCGATCGGCTCCGCTCGCCTAATGGGGATCCGCTTTCCGGAGAATTTTGACTTTCCATACATTTCTTGCTCTCCGCGCGAATTCTGGCGGCGTTGGCATATCTCGCTCTCTAGTTGGGTGCGAGACTACCTCTACCTCCCGCTGCTTGGAGTGCGGGTCTACGACCGCTCAATTGCTGGCTTGGGGCTTGCCACCAGCAACGGCATGGGTCGGAATCTTTATCCGATCCTGGTGTTATTTTTGACTTGGTTGGTGATGGGCTTATGGCACGGCGCCAACTGGACCTTCGTTCTCTGGGGCCTCTACCATGCGACATTCATCGGACTATATCGCGTCTCCGGTCGGGTGCGCGAAGCCCTGCCGATGATGGTGCGCATAGTCGGCGGGTGGGGCGTGACCTTGTTGGTAGGAATGCTGGCTTGGATACCCTTCCGCGCCCAGTCGATCGGCCAGACGATGGAGCTCTATGCCCGACTCGGTGACCTAAACAACTATACTTGGCTGGGTATGCGCGAGAACACTTATCTGGTAGCTACGGTTCTCATGTCGGGGTTTCTTCTGACTTGGTGGGGTCATCGGTGCTATCCGACCATCCGAACGCGGTCTCCAAAGAGTCTTTTTCTATTGGAAACTGTTGGGATGGGGTTAGTTTTTGGATTAGTCTTCGTCTTCTTGCGACCGATATCGCAGTTCATCTACTTCCAGTTTTGACGGTATGCCGACCGAGGAAGCCGAGGGTTTGCGCAACCCCACCGAAGATGCTGTCAACGTATTCCAGTTCATTTTGGATCCGCGGGTAGGTGGCCCGCACGTTTATGTCCGGACACTGGCAGAGGGGCTTCCACCGATTTTTCATATCACTGTGGTGACCGCTGGCACCGGACCAATGACCGATTGGTCATTGGTAAACTGGCGGCATACAGCGAGCTCGCTGTATCCGTTCGAAGTGGTGGTGAACGTCTTGATGATCATCTGGCGCTTCCGCTCCGCTGTCCGTCGTACCGGTGTCGTTTTCGATGTCCATGGCGCCGCGAATCTGGCGCCGCTGATAGCTGCCCGCCTACTGCGTATTCCGGTGGTCTGGCATTTTCACGAAACAGTCTTGGCTTTTGCGCGACTTGCACAAATCGGCCGGCGTTTTCTTCGGGGAGTCCCTCACCGCAAAGTCGGCGTTGCCTGGGCAGCCAAACAGGCGTTCGGTCTGACGGATGCGGTGGTCATTGCGGGTGGCGTGGATACAAGCTTCTGGTCGCCTGCGCCGGCTGCGGAACCGGCTTCCGGATCACCGGACGAGTTTCGTTTGGTCGCTGTCGGCAACCTGAACCCCCTCAAGGGCATCGATGTGTTAATCGACGCCATGGTTAGCCTAGAGGGACGGTGGCGATTGGATATCGTCGGCGCCGAGCTTGCAACCTTCGCCGGATACGCGACGATACTGCGGGAGAAGGCGGCCCGGATCGGTAGCGGGGGGCGCATCGGCTTTCTTGGCTGGCAACCTCCCGCCGAGGTACTTGGTCTGCTACGAGGGGCACACATATTCTTGTTGCCTTCACGAAGCGAGGCCTGTCCTTTGGCATTGCTGGAGGCCATGGCGGTCACTTGTCCATGCATTGCAACCGATGTGGGCGATGTGAGGCAGATCCTCGACAACGGGGCCCGGGGGCTTGTCGTTGCCGCTGGCCAACCGGCAGCGTTGCAGCAAGCCGTGCAGGATGTTATGGCCATGCCGGTGCATGAGCGGCGGGCTATGGGTATGCGGGCGCGGCAGGGGGTTGAGGCGCTGTATGCGAAGGAGCAGTTGGCCCGGCGCCACGCCGCAATTTATGCCGCGCTGGCTTCAGGGCCGTTGCAGGAGGAATTACGTTGATTGTTCTTGGATTGAATGCTTACCACGGGGATGCCAGCGCATGTATTTTGCGCGATGGCGTACTGCTCGCCGCGGCGGAAGAGGAACGTTTCCGCCGCATAAAACATTGGGCCGGTTTCCCTTCAGAGGCGGTTCGCTACTGCCTGGCGGAGGCGGGTATCGGGCTCGGTGATGTCGATCAGGTGGCCATCAATCAGGATGCCCAGGCCAATCTCTGGAAGAAACTGGGGTTCCTGGTGGCCCGGCGCCCAGATCTGTCCTTCGTCATCGACCGGCTGCGCAACAAGAAGGAGCGGACTGGTGTCTTGGCAGAGCTGAGGAAGAACTTCCCGGGCAGCGATTGCCGGGCATCGGTTGTGGCCGTCGAACACCATCTTGCCCATCTGGCATCGGCGCATCTAGTGTCGCCGTACCAGGATTCTGTCGTAGTCTCGGTGGATGGATTCGGCGACTTTGCGAGTGCCGCGTGGGGCGTCGGGCGCGGCACAGCGATCGACGTGGAGGATCGCGTCTATTTTCCACACTCGCTGGGAATCTTCTATCAGGCGCTGACTCAGTACCTGGGGTTTCCCAACTACGGCGACGAGTACAAGGTGATGGGTCTGGCGCCTTATGGCGAGGCGCGTTATCTGAACAAGATGCGTCGTATCGTCAGCCTGCGCGACGACGGGGCATTTCGTCTCAATCTTGGATTCTTCCGGCACCATGCCGAAAAGGTCGATTACGAATGGGAGGGCGGCGAGCCCAAGGTGGGCACGTTGTATTCGCCGGCGTTGGTTGATCTGCTCGGGCCCGTCCGGCAAAAGGGCGAGGAGTTGTCGCATTATCATCGCGACCTGGCGAGGTCGGTCCAGGCGATGTACGAAGAGGCGTTTTTCCACCTACTGAACACACTGCATGCCCGCCACCAGCTGGACGACCTTACCCTGGCCGGGGGTTGCGCGATGAATTCGGTGGCGAACGGTCGCGTCTATCGGAGTACGCCGTTCAAGCGGCTGTACGTTCAGTCGGCGGCGGGGGATGCGGGGGGAGCGATCGGTGCGGCGTATGCGGCCTGGGCGCAGTCGGGTGGTTCGGGCCGTTTCCATATGAATCACGCTTATTGGGGGCCGCATTACAGTACCGGAGCGATGGCGGACTTGCTGGCTGCCCGTGCCGGCGAGCTGGACCACGCCGGTTGCTGCGTCCGGCGCGTCGATGACGAGCCTCAGCTTGCGTGCGAGACTGCGCAAGCGATTGCCGATGGCCGGGTCATCGGTTGGTTCCAGGGGCGCATGGAATGGGGTCCCCGCGCCTTGGGTAACCGTTCCATCCTTGCGGACCCGCGTCGTGCGGACATGAAGGACATCCTCAACCTCAAGATCAAGCGCCGTGAATCGTTCCGTCCGTTTGCGCCGTCCATCCTGCGAGAACACGTCGCCGAGTGGTTCGAGACCGAGGACGACGTGCCCTTCATGATGCAGGTGTACCCGATTCGCGAGGCGCAGCGCCCGCGCATTCCGGCGGTAACGCATGTCGACGGTTCCGGCCGTCTTCAAACCGTGGAGCGCAAGACCAACCCGCGCTACTGGGCGCTGATCGATGCCTTCCGCGAACTGACCGGCGTGCCCATCGTGTTGAATACCTCGTTTAACGAGAACGAGCCTGTCGTATGCCGCCCCGAAGAAGCACTGGATTGTTTCTTGCGAACGAAAATGGATATTCTCGTTTTAGGAGATTTCTTCGTTGAACGGCACACCGCTGAATGAAGATATCCGTTATCACCGTCTGCTACAACAGCGCTCGATCGCTTGAGTTATCCCTGCAATCTGTAGCTGAACAGGATTGGTCAGCAGTTGAGCACATAGTCATCGATGGAGCATCAACCGATGGCACCAAAGAAATTCTGGAGCGTTTCCGCTCGCGGCTAGCGTATTTAGTGAGCGAGCCTGACAATGGCATTTACGATGCGATGAACAAAGGTTTAATGTATGCCACTGGTGATATTGTCTGTTTCCTCAATGCGGACGATCAATATGCTTGTGCCAATGTGCTCTCCAAGGTTGCTTCTCAGATGGAGGATCACAATCTCGATGCCCTCATGGGAGATGTCAGCTTTTTCCATAAAAGAAATTCCCAGCGCATAGTGAGGCGCTATCGCTCTGAACGTTTCCGCCCGTCTCGACTGGCTTGGGGCTGGATGCCTGCTCACCCTGCGCTCTTCTTGCGCAAAGAAGTGGTCCGGCGAGTAGGCCTATTCAAGACCGACTATCGTATTGCGGGGGACTTCGAATTCATCGTTCGGGCCTTTCATGGTCATGCGTTACGCTACCGACATTTTCCCGAAGTGTTGGTGAATATGCAAACCGGAGGATTAAGCACCTCTGGCTTGCGAGCAAAAATCAGACTCAATCAGGAAGTGCTGCGTGCGTGTCGAGAGAATGGTTTGCAAACCAATATGCTGAAGATACTGTCTAAATATCCTGCAAAAATATTAGAAATGCTTCATTCATGAGGGTTCTGATTAGCGGTGCCAACGGCTTTATCGGTCGTGCCTTGTGCCCGCATCTCTTCTCCCTTGGCCATTCGGTTGTAGTCGCTGTGCGCAGTTCATGCGGCTTAAATGGAGAGCATATTGTCGGGGATAGGTCATCGTGGATGCACGCACTGGCAGGGTGCTCCAGTGTCGTACATTTGGCTGGTCGTGCTCATGTCATGCAGGATCATGAACCAGATCCTCTGAAAGCTTTTCGAACTGCCAATGTTGTCATGACAACAGAGCTAGCCAATCGAGCCGTCGAGGCTGGGGTGCGCCGCTTTGTTTACATCAGCTCGATCAAAGTCAATGGCGAATGCTCTGCACCAAACACTCCCTTTCATGCCGAAGATATCCCGGCCCCCGAAGATGCTTACGGGATCTCAAAACTCGAGGCTGAGCAAGGCCTCTTGGCGCTGGCGCGCAATACAGGTATCGAGGGGGTGATCATCCGACCTCCACTGGTCTACGGTCCAGGGGTAAAAGGTAGTTTTGCTTCTATGGTGAACTGGGTGCGCAAAGGCATACCACTGCCGCTCGGCGCTGTACATAACAAACGCTCGCTGGTTGCCTTGGAAAATCTGGTGGATTTCATAGCCCTGTGCGCCGACCCTGAGCGTTCACCTCGCGCAGCGAATGAAGTGTTCTTGATTTCGGATGGCGAAGATGTTTCTACGACTGGGCTGTTACGCAAGGTATCTAATGCGTATAACGTTGCCCCGCGTTTATTGCCAATACCAATAAGTTGGATACAGACAACCAGCCGCTTGTTGGGCATGAGTGCTGTGGCAGACCGGCTGTTAGGTTCTTTGGTAGTCGATAGCTCCAAAGCCCGGGACTTGCTCGGCTGGAAACCTGTGGTTTCGATGGACGAACAACTAGAAAAGATGGCGTTTCATGACTCGCGTACTTGATGTGCTTTTGTCCCTCTTAGGATTGGTGATGGGAGCGCCCATTTTTGTCGTTCTGTGGATACTAGGCTGGCTAGATACCGGATCGCCATTGTTCCGGCAGGAACGTGTCGGTCGCCATCAAAAGCCGTTCACTTTGGTGAAGTTCCGTACCATGAGGCCAGACACAGCTTCGGTTGCCACCCATTTGGCTGATGCATCAGCCGTGACGCAGTTGGGGCAATTTTTGCGCCGATCTAAGCTGGATGAACTGCCTCAATTGTGGAACGTGTTGAAGGGCGAGATGAGCCTAGTAGGCCCTCGGCCGTGTTTGTTCAGTCAGACCGAACTGATTGATGAACGTGAATCGCGTGGTGTTTTTAACGCCCGCCCAGGCATTACTGGCCTCGCTCAGATCAATGGAATCGATATGTCGACACCAAGACCTCTTGCCGAAACGGATGCGCTGATGCTGAAGGAGATGGATCTTCGAGCTTATTTCACGTTTATCCTTAAAACAGTGACGGGGTCGAGTGGCGGCGATCGAATCAAGCCTTGATAGAGGTATGTATCCAGCGCCATGAAAAGTAAATATGAACATCCTGCTGACTCAGGACTCAGGGGGCTCCACGCTATGAAACAGCCTTTGTTTAAACTGGCCGCCCCTATCCTGGCCTTGCCGCGAGCGGCGAAGCGATTCGTTGCTTTGTCTGTCGATCTGGGCCTCTGCGTTGTGACCGTTTGGTTGGCTTTCTATCTGCGGCTGGGTGAGTTCGTTGCCTTGTCTGGCACCGCGTTGTGGGCCGTCGGTGCCTCCGTCAGCATCGCGCTACCGATCTTCATCGTTTCGGGTCTGTACCGCGCCATCTTCCGCTACAGCGGTTGGCCCGCTCTGCTAGCAGTGGCCCGCGCGGTGGGCATTTACGGCTTGCTCTATGCCTCAGTCTTCGCCTCCATTGGCGTGGCCGGAGTGCCCCGCACGGTGGGCATCATCCAGCCGATTCTGTTGCTTTTGTTTGTGGGCGCATCACGCGCGTTGGCCCGCGTCTGGTTGGGTGACCAGTACCTGAGCATTCTCAAGCACGCTTCACGCACTAAGATATTGATCTACGGCGCAGGAAATTCAGGACGCCAGTTGGCCGCTGCCATGGCCAACAGCCACGAAATGCAGGTGGCAGGGTTCCTGGACGACGACGACCGCCTTTGTGGGCACGTGCTCAACGGCCAGCCCGTGTACAACCCAGCCGACTTGGACAACCTGGTCACCACGCTCAATATCAGCGACGTGTTGCTAGCGATGCCTAGCCTTAGCCGCAAGCGCCGCAATGAGATCCTGGGCCAGATCCGCCTGGCCCGCGTGGCCGTGCGCACCCTGCCCAGTATGACCGACCTGGCTCAGGGCAAGGTACGCATCTCGGATTTGCGGGAGCTGGACATCGACGATCTGCTGGGCCGCGAGCCAGTCGGTCCTAACCACATCCTGCTGACCAAGAACATCGTGGGCAAGGTGGTCCTAGTGACGGGGGCCGGTGGTTCCATCGGTAGCGAGTTGTGCCGCCAGATTCTGGCTGGGGCACCAGTCAAGTTACTGTTGATTGAGCAGAGTGAATTCGCCCTCTACGCCATCCATCAGGAACTCGAAGCAAAGCTCGTTGGTCGTGACATTGTGCTCTTGCCACTGTTGGCTTCGGTACAAGATAACGAACGCATGCGCGAGATCATGTCGACCTGGCATCCGGATACGGTCTATCATGCTGCTGCCTACAAGCATGTGCCTTTGGTTGAGCACAACCCGGCAGAAGGCATCAAGAACAATGTGCTGGGCACACTGCGCACAGCTCAAGCAGCGGCAGAATACGGCGTTTCAGACTTTGTACTGATCAGCACCGACAAGGCCGTACGTCCAACCAACCTCATGGGCGCCAGTAAGCGATTAGCGGAAATGGTGCTGCAAGCCATGGCTGCAACCAACCCGGGCACCACGTTCAGCATGGTGCGTTTTGGAAATGTGCTGGGCTCATCGGGTTCGGTGGTACCCAAGTTCCGGCAGCAGATCCGGGATGGCGGGCCGATTACGCTCACCGATCCGGATATCACCCGCTATTTCATGACCATCCCCGAAGCCTCCCAGCTGGTGATCCAGGCGGGCGCCATGGCCAAAGGGGGCGATGTGTTCGTCCTCGACATGGGCCAATCAGTCAAGATCGTGGACTTGGCACGAAAAATGATCGAACTCTCGGGCCTGACCGTCAAAGACGAAAAAAATCCCGACGGTGATATCGAGATCGAGATCAGTGGTCTGCGCCCGGGTGAGAAACTCTACGAAGAGCTGCTGATCGGTGACAACCCCAGGCACACCTCCCATCCGAGGATCATGAAAGCTCATGAAGAGTTCATTCCCTGGGCAGATTTGGAGAACAAGCTCAATACGCTGCAAATGGCCCTCGAAGTCAATGACGTCGGTGTTATCCGGCAGATGATGCAGCAGCTGATATCGGGCTACACCCCGAGCGATGAAATCGTTGATTGGGTGCATTTGGAGCAGGAAGCCGAGGTGCGGGCGTTGGGGCTAGGAAACTAGCGCAGACTTTAATACATGTGTATCTTTAATCAAACGTGATACTGTGATCAACTCGCATAGTATTATCTCGCCAAAGCGAACGCTCGCCGCACTGTTAATTGGCAGTGCAGCCGCTCTGACAGCACTGAGTTTTTATTTTGTTCCTGAGGAAACCAATTTTGAGGCATCGGCGACGCTGGGGACTGAGTCCACGCCGATCTTCGGCAGCGCGAACGGATTCCCGATCCATTGTTCCGGGAGCAGGGATGCCGAAGGCTGTTTAGCAGGACAGAAGTTGCGCGGGGCCAAACAGGCAGCCTTATGGCTGGGCAATTCCCAGGTGCACGAGGTTAACCAATGGCAGCCAGGGGAGACG
>JACCDP010901539.1_pt1 | contig 62334 bp, 56 predicted proteins | sample 7445841 | NCBI WGS metagenome assembly JACCDP01 (sample SAMN15323441, study PRJNA562643) | freshwater metagenome | isolation source: river surface water | place: USA:Blue River Watershed | collected 2017-08-17 | reverse complement strand
TGAAATCGCAGATCTTGTAGAAGCTTCTTCGAGCTTGGCGCGTGTGATCATTCACGAGGGTCAATTCACTACCCAATCACTTCAACGGAGTTCTGTAGAAAGCACTAAGGCTGAGGTAAGCATGGCCATTCGTACGGCATTTGAAAACATGGGCGCTACTGTAGAACAATCCGGAGATTATCCCGGATGGGAGCCAAATCGCAATTCGAGCATTCTCCAGTTGATGGAATCGCTTTATATACAGCTATTTAAAGAATCACCTCAAGTTAAAGCTTGTCATGCTGGATTAGAATGTGGAATTCTTGGAAAACACTTGCCGGGTGTGGAAATGATTTCATTTGGTCCAAACATTCGAGCAGCACATTCTCCGGATGAAAAAGTACAAATATCTTCGGTTCAAAAATTCTGGTCCTACCTACTTGAAACACTTAAACACATACCCCAAAACGCATAATGTCATATCAATTAAATACCATTGAGGAGGCCATTGAAGAAATTCGTAATGGTAAAGTAATCATCGTTGTTGATGATGAGGATCGAGAAAATGAAGGTGATTTTTTAACAGCCGCAAGAAATGCATCCACTGAAGTTGTAAATTTTATGGCAACTCATGGCAGGGGATTGATTTGTGCGCCTTTAAGCGAAGAACGCTGCGATGAGTTAGGCTTAGAATTAATGGTGCGAAATAACTCCGCCGCCTATGAAACTCCTTTCACGGTTAGTATTGACTTAATCGGTCATGGTTGTACAACAGGAATATCCGCAAGTGATCGTTCGAAAACAATTTTAGCTTTAATTGACGAAAATACTCGCCCAGAAGAATTGGGCAAACCTGGACATATTTTTCCTTTACGCGCAAAAAAAGGTGGTGTATTAAGACGTGCTGGCCATACAGAAGCAGCCGTTGATCTATCTAGAATGGCCGGATTTGAAGAGGCTGGTGTTATTGTTGAAATATTGAATGAGGATGGTACGATGGCTCGACTTCCTCAATTGGTTGAAATCGCTAAGCGATTTGATCTAAAAATTATCAGCATCGAGGAACTCATCAAGTATCGAATTGCACATGAAGTACACGTTGAACCGATAGTAGACGTTAACCTTCCAACAAGCTTTGGGGATTTTCAATTGCATGCATTTAAGGATAAGAATACCGATCAAGATCACTTGGTGTTGGTAAAGGGGACCTGGAAAAAGGATGAGCCCGTATTAGTGAGGGTTCACTCTTCGTGTTTAACCGGGGATATTTTTGGATCGTGCCGATGTGATTGCGGACCTCAATTACATAAAGCAATGGAGATGATAGAAAAGGAAGGGAAAGGTGTAATTGTATACATGAACCAAGAGGGACGAGGAATTGGCCTAGCAAATAAACTCAAAGCATACAAACTGCAGGAACAAGGCATGGATACGATTGAAGCAAATATCGAACTTGGTTTTAAGGCCGATGAACGTGATTACGGAGTTGGAGCTCAAATGCTGAGAGAGCTAGGAATTACGAAAATGAGGCTAATGTCTAATAACCCAAAGAAACGAACAGGATTAATTGGTTATGGGCTTGAAATTGTTGAAAATGTTGCCCTTGAAATTCCAGGAAACTTACATAACCATGCCTATTTAAAAACCAAACGTGATCGAATGGGTCATGATTTACACCTAGACAACAATGCTTAAGGCGGTAAATCTCACAAAAAAATATGGTGAGCTCGAAATTCTCAAAGGAATTTCGCTCGAAGTGAATGCGGGTGAGATTGTATCTATTGTCGGTTCGTCGGGTGCAGGAAAAACAACCTTGTTGCAAATTTTGGGAACCCTTGATCGTCCAGACGATGGAACATTTACTATTGATGGAATTAACCCATTTGCATTATCACAAAGAGAACTAGCAAATTTTAGAAATCGTAAGATTGGATTTGTTTTCCAATTCCATCAACTGCTCCCTGAATTCGATGCCTTGGAGAATATTATGATTCCCGCTATGATTCAGGGTATCTCTAAAAAAGATGCGCGTGAAAAAGCGTTCTCACTCCTTGAAAAAGTAGGACTACAGGACAGAGCGAGTCATAGACCGAATGAAATTTCAGGCGGAGAACAACAGCGTATTGCGGTATGTAGAGCCCTAGTAAACCAACCCAATATTGTGTTTGCCGATGAGCCTTCAGGCAATCTTGATACTCAAAATGCAAATGAGTTACATGAATTATTCTTTAAGTTGCGAGAGGAACTGAATCAAACCTTTGTTATAGTAACTCACAACCAACATCTAGCTAAGCAAGCCGACCGAATGCTTCAAATGCAGGATGGACTCATGGTATGACCAAGACTGAACTAAACGAATTTCTTCTTACGAAGGCAGATCAATTTGAAAGCTTAAGTTTCATTGAGGATGACCCTATTTCTATTCCACATCAATTCAAACTGAAAGAAGACATTGAGATTATAGGCCTTTTAGTTGCTACAATTGCCTGGGGAAATCGAAAATCAATTATAAAAAGCGGAAACCACCTCGTTGCATTGTTTGGCGAGTCTCCGTATGATTATGTAATGAATTTCAATGCAAATCGAACCTTTAAATTCGTTCACCGCACCTTTTCAGGAGAAGATTTGGTGTTTTTTATTCAAGCACTAAGGACAATATATGAAGCAGAGGGATTAGAAGCTACCTTCAAAAAAACAGCAGCTGAAGGAATAGAGGTTTCTATAACGAACTTTCGAAATGCCATGCTTCAAACGCCGCATCTTTCAAGAAGCACAAAGCATCTTTCAAATCCAATGATAAATAGCGCATGTAAACGCTTGAATATGTATTTACGATGGATGGTGCGATCGAATGCGAAAGGAGTAGACTTTGGTATTTGGAAAACTCTTTCGCCAAAAGATTTACACATTCCACTAGATGTTCACACTGGAAATATTGCTAGAAAACTTGGAATTTTAGAACGCACCCAAAACGATTGGAAAAGTAGCCAATTGTTACATGAATTTGCAAAACACCTAATTCCTGATGACCCAAGTAAATTGGACTTTGCATTGTTTGGCTTGGGAGCAATTGAGGATTTTTAAAAAACTAGGTTTTCTTCAATAAGAATTTTTTCTACCTCTCGTGATACGGAATCCATTTTAGAAGCTAATACTGCACCCCCTACAAACTTCATTTGAGTCTCGTCCCAATAGACCAGTTTCTCGCATTGCTTTAATTGATAACGGTTCTTTTTCCAGGAATAAAGCACATGGTACTTTTCATTATATTGATCCAATTTGAATCGAATCAAAATATCTTGATAGGGCGAATCTTTCACTTCTCGCGTTTCAATTAAATTCCCTTTAAACTTATTCACCGCAACAAGCTTGCCCCCTTCGCGTTCAAAAATCAACAAACGACGAATAGGGAATTTTGCTTCAGGATCTTGAAAAGCAATTCCATTAATTAAGAGCATAAAACCATCACGCAGGGGTTTATCTTTACTCAATTTAAAAAACCGAAAGAATTTTGGTGAACAAGCTCCAAATTCATCACCCACACGCGTGGTATCGCAAATTCTCAATTCTTTAAGCAGTTCTAGTTCAATTTCACTGCTAAATGAATTCAATCCAAAATCCGTATAAATTTCTTGCTTTGTTAAAGGCTTCTCAATCGGTTTAGTGGAATTACTAGAATTACAAAACCAAAGGACTAATACCAAAGCAAGTAAAACCAAGGCTCCAATACCTATTATCAACTTTCTATTTACCGCGGTTCTGCCTTTTATTACTTCCTGCTTATTTTCTTTCATTTAATGATAAAAATTAAAAATTGATGCTGCTTTTTCTTGAGCGTATTGCATTGCACCCATATCTATTCTTGTGTTCACCTGATGTTCAACGCAATGTGCTATCAAGGTTTCAGTGGCTAAATTTCCTGTTAATAAATCGGTAGCCATCGGGCAACCACCAATTCCCATCATCGCGCTGTCAAAATGCTGGCAACCTGCGCGCATTGCTGACTGAATGAGTTGGGAGGCATTACTCGGTACAGTATGTAAATGCACCCCTATTTCTATGTCCGGTAATTTTTCAGAAACCAACTCAAACACTTCATGCAAAACCGAGGGTGTTGCGGCTCCAATCGTATCAGAAAGGGCGATGTGTGAAACACCAAACTCTTCGTGCAATTCCCTCGCGTAATCTACAATCAAAGAAAGTGACCATGGATCTCCGTATGGATTACCAAAACCCATTGAAAGGTAAAGCATGAGCTCACGCTTTGCTGAATGAACTTCAGTTACCATTCGCTTTAAGCGATTTTTAGATTCTTGAATGCTCGTATTGGTATTTCGCAACTGAAACTGTTCTGAGATAGAAAACGGATACCCAAGAAATGAAATCCGATCAAAACTAAGCGCCTGTTCCATTCCTTTTTCATTCGCAATGATTGCTAACAATTTGGTATCAGAATCAATCAATTGGGCAACAACCTCTGAGGTATCGACGAGTTGAGGAATCGCTTTAGGGGAAACAAAGCTCCCGAAATCTAAGCGCTCAAACCCACACTTAAGTAAGGCATTTAGATATTCAACCTTCAGATGGGTAGGAATAAAGTCATTTATTCCCTGCATTGCATCTCGCGGGCATTCTGTAATATGGATTCGAGTATTATGCACGCTTGATTAATGCTTTCTTAATATCTGCTATTAATGCAGGGCCTTCATATATAAACCCTGTATACAACTGTACTAACGCAGCACCAGCAGCTAATTTTTCTAAGGCATCCTCTTTGCTATGAATTCCTCCTACGCCAATGATAGGTATATCCTCTCTCAATTGATTATGTAAATATCTAATCACTTCCGTAGCACGCGCAGTGATTGGTTTACCAGAAAGACCACCGGCACCAATACTTGAAATTATTTCAGATGAAGCTTTTAGGCCATTGCGGCTAATTGTAGTATTTGTTGCTATTATTCCATCTAAAGGTAAAATCCGTGCAATTTCTACAATATCATCTAATTGTTCATTGCTTAGATCCGGAGCAATCTTAAGTAAAATTGGCTTTGGGGAGCCCAGTTCTAAATTTAGATTTTTAAGTGCACTTAAAAGGTTCAACAAGGGCTCTTTATCCTGCAATGCTCTTAAATTTTCAGTATTGGGTGATGACACATTTACTGCAAAATAATCAACGTGTGGATATAATTCAGTAAACACTTTTAAGTAATCTTCAGTAGCTTTTTCATTGGGAGTCCACTTATTCTTTCCAATATTTCCGCCGATTATTAATCGAGATGAAGAGTCACGGGATGCCAAGCGTTTAGCCGCACTTATTACGCCTTCGTTATTAAAGCCCATTCGATTAATGATGGCTTGATCTGATTTTAAGCGAAAAAGTCTTGGTTTCGGATTTCCTTCTTGCGGCAATGGAGTGACGGTACCGATCTCAACAAAACCGAATCCTAAGGCACCCATTTCTTGAAAACAACGAGCGTCTTTATCAAAACCAGCCGCTAAACCTATCGGATTAGAAAATTTCAAACCGAACAAGGTTCGATTTAATGAGGGATCATCCGGTTTCGATTTTAATAAGTTCCTTAAAAGAGGAACAGCCAATACAAGCTTAATTAAACTAACGGAAACATAGTGGGCTCGCTCAGGAGAAAGAATAAAAAGCAGTGACCGAAAAAATCGATACATCGAATTAGCGTATTTTCTTTCCTGTTGGATTTGTTCCAGTGGTTTTAATTCGCTGACGGCCATAATCCTTGTAAGTCAGATTCTTTGCAAGAACTATATTTAGACGATAATATGAATCTCTTTGTTTATTGTCCCCACGTTGGTAACCAGCACCAAACCAATTGAAACCTCCAATGCTCCCATTAGGAACACCAACAGTAACGGAAGGATCTGAAGGGTTCGACAAAAAGGCGGCGGTTGGATCGTTAAAGCTATTAGGATCCGCGTATACTGTAGAAACATCATCCACATAATCGGAAAAAACCATGTTGTATGTTGCCTCTAAACCGATTCTCCATTGAGTACCCAGTCCTACCCTAAATCCAAACCCTGCTGGAACCGTGAAAGCGATTGGCGAATATGGTTTTGCCTGACCTTCAGTTTTTAGTGGCCGCAATGCAACCCAACTGTCTTGGTATTTAGCTTCAGGAATAAAAAAAGAAGCACCTACTCCACCGAACACATAATATTGTTGATTTCTTCGTTTTCCTCCTCGAGCACCCGGGAGGTTGTATGCTGGAGCAAATTTTTCAACTGAAAATAAAATAAATTCAAAACGCTGCTGAAATTCAATCATATGGGTTCTGAAATGTAAATTTCTATGAAACCTAACATACTCTTCAGAGTACTTGTCATCCCCACGCAACATTAAATAACTTAAGTTGCTGGTTGTTGCGAACTTTGGATGAAAACGAAATCGATATCCGATGCCCGCATTTCCACCGAGCGCTTGCCAATCCCAATCTTTCAAGGAATAGTCGTAATTTGAAGAATTAGCGCCACCTAAATCACCCAAAAACTGCGTCGGACCAAAACTTATTAAAAGCTCTTTTTTGTTGAGCGACCAATTTTTTTGGGTATTAAAATTGATTCGCTGAGCGAAAGCATTAAAGCCCAGCATTATACAAAGCAGCACTATGAATTTTGTGTATATTCTATTCATGATGCTAAGATAGTAAAAGTAACTGTTTTCTATATAAAAAAGTTTAAAAGAATTAATAGGAAAACCGTAGAAAAACCAATAGCCCCATAAAACCAGGGGCTATTGATTGTTTTTTTCTTCGGTAACCCATCAAGGATTGCATTAAAATTTCTACGTGAAGCAATAGAATCGCTTGATGGAAACTGTCTGTCAATTAGAAGTTTTGTCATACCATATTATTTTTGATTGTTATGTTTTGCATAGAGCTCTTTTAGCTTAATCAAGGCTCTAAATGTTTTTACTTTTGCGTTGTTTTCGGTTAATTCCAAGATTTCCCCCATCTCTCTAAAGGATCTTTTCTCAAAAAATCTCATCTCAATAAGCTGCAATTGATTTTCTTTTAACAAAGGGAGAACCTTTAAGAGTACATCTCTTTTGTGCTCAGATTCATCCAATTGAAACTCTTCCATTACCTTTCCTAATTGCATTGAGTCAATGCTTACCGTACGCTGAGCCTTCTTATCACGAAAGGACTGATAAAGTTCACTTTTAGCAATTCGAAATAACCAAGAAGAAAATGGAATTCCTCGATACTCATATTTAGGTAAGTTCGTTAGCGCTTTAATGAAAACGCATGAAGTGATATCATATGCTGACTCCTCTTCATCAACGCGCTTTATTACGTATCTAAAAATTGCCTCGTGATATTTTTTATACAAAGGCGCAAAATGCTCGGGGTTTCTTTTGGCACGCTCAATGATTGCTAATTCATCTTCTGGTTTTCCGAACCTGTCAAAATAAAGGAGAGAAGCTGACATAATTACTTAGATTTAGGGTTAAACAATACAGGCTTGCAGTCCTGTTATTTGGGATAACGCAAATCAATAAATTACGTAACAAAAAAAATTAAAGTGAAATTCTTAGTTGAATAACTAAGTCAGATTTTCTACTCCCATTGATCTGTTCAGCGCCGGAACTAATAACAAATCGGTTATTGTATAAAAACACTCCGTATCGGACCCAAAGATCACAATGGCGTAAAAAAGAATATCGAAACAAGAGGTACGCTCGGCTTCCTTGATAGTAGTATGCAGGAACAGCAAAGACATACAGGGCATTGTTTTCAAAAGAATAAATTCGTGTGTCATATCCATCGGTATCAAATAATGCATATCTAATTGATAGATCAATAGGTGAGCTTTTAGGCTTCCAAAGTAAATCCTGAGTAATTAACATTCCGTGCTGAAATCCCTTACTCTGACTATTTATTGTGAGAAACTCAACCCTACTTTTAAAGGTAAATGCCTCACTGATAACATAGGATAGATTTAAACGATAATTACGCTGAACGAACGGTTCAATTGGCGTAACAGCACCGGCATATATCGAACTATTTTTTTCTCGTAATTGCTGTCTGAACCTAAAATAAATTTCAAAAATTTTGTTCGGTTTATAAATTGGTTGAATTAAGAATTCATGGCCTTGACTCGGAGCATCAACCCCAAATTTCATCCACGGAAATTTGAAAACATCCATATAGGCATTGAGGCTCCATGCGGGGTTAAATTTCATTTTCAATCCAGCATACAATCCCCGTTCGTTCTGGGTATTGCTACCCTCTGAAAATCCTGCATTGTAGAAAGAATAAAAATCGCGTTGATAATCCCTGTAAATCAAGCCCATACTGACCTTGGAGTCTAAAGAGATTAGTGCTCCATGCATCATTGCCCAACCTGAATTCCAATGCGTTAATTGCTCATTAAACGCCTTAGAAACTTCACCAAAGAGCGCGATATTTTTAAAATTATACGAATAATCAACCCCGGAATTAAAATGATGTTGTCCTCGAAAATCAAATTGATTGTACACCTTAACATCTTTTAAATAAGGCTTATCATATCCTTGATAAACACCCGACACCCCAATTTTAAACAAGCCTTTTTTCAGGTTAAGATTGGCCCCTAAAATATTTTCCCGAAGTCCGTTCATTTTTGAAATCTCCCTATTGGTGCGATGCAATCCCGATAAGTCGAGCGTTGAAATGAACTCCAAATCTTCAAAGGTAGAATCGGCAATTGTGCTGGCATCAACCTTCTTACTTGAAGAAAAAAGGAGTAAGCCTAAGTTCTTATACCCCAGTTCTACAGCTGCTCCACGCATGAATCTACTTTCATCCACCGAAGTATATGCCCGCAAGGGTACGGCCGTTCTTTTTGCTGTTGCAATATCTGCCGTTTTACCAAATGCATAACTCGACCAAAATCCAACTCCTTGTCCAATTTGAACCTGATAATCCCCCAGTGCAACGCCACGAACATATTTCCCACCTTTGAAAAATACATGTGCTGAGTAAAAATCGAAACCATTTTTTTGGGCCCCTCTGAAAAATTGTTCACCCGCATCCTTTTCTGCAGTAACCCCAATGCTGATATTTGTTTTGTACGTATATCGCCATCGGGTGTAGTATCGATCGCCGTTCCCGTAATAATAATTATTACTTGTTTGAAGCATTGAATCGGAAACCTCATCATACCCTTGTTTGCGCTCCACGGTTGGCTGGTATCTTAAGAATACTTCGTATTTCCCCTGTTCTAAGGCCTCCTTAAGCGTAATATGAATGTTATCTAATTTATCATCAACCTTAACAAAAGGCCGAACCAACTGAATGGTCTCTATATCCCAGTAACTCAAGCATTGTAATTCATAAATAGAAATGAACTTACCGAATAACTTGCGGTGCAAAACTAAATCACTGATTTGAACAGTTGTTAATAATCCGAGCTCTTCTAATTCTGCACCATCTGTGAAATTCAAATTTATCGGATGCTCAAAATAAAAGTCTAATTGCTCAATGATATTGGTTAAATCAATGTTTTCTGATTGAAAACGTTCAGAAATAAACTCTATGCGTTGTTGTATAATTTCAGACTTATCCTGACCAAAAATAGCACTCAATGGAAAAAAGAGCAATCCTACTAAAACAACAAGGTGCCTCATTTCAAGCGATATGTAAATGAAACATTAGGCGACCATCCGAGCTGTTGTGTAAATGCAGAGCCGAAATCTAGAAAATATATGCCTTTGAATGCATATCCTACCCCTCCATTTACTTCAATAGGTTGGGTGGAGAATCCTGTGCGGAAACTCAAATGATTTATTGGACTATACTCGAGCCCAGCCTTTCCACGTAAAGGAAAATCTACATTTTTCTCCCCTTCCACACACACCAACAATTTATCTGAAAACTTAAAGGAAGACCCCAAGCGCACAACGGTGGTAAGACGGTCTTCTTGGTAAGCACTCAACTTTACCCTTGAAAAATTAACCACTGCAAACCCAATTTGCCATTTCGGATTTACTTGAGCTAATAATCCAGCCTCTCCTGTAGCTTTGAATACATTTCCATATCCTTGACCTAAACGAATTTGGTGCAGGTTCATCTGAACCCCAAGGGCTAAAATATCAGATAATTTAAGGCTATACCCGACTCCAGCCTTCATGGTTCTAAATTGGGTATAACCGAAACTTTGGGCACCTGCAGAAATCACCCCTTTTTTCATCGGAATAGCTACGGACATTGATTGCGTTTGAAGTTCTTTCAATAAAAAACGGTTTTCATACGCTATTCCGATTCCCAATTTTGTTACCCCAGCTAAGGCTCCCGGATTGTGGTGATATGCCCAAACATCCTGAAGCGTTACAGAGGCATCTCCCATACCTCTTGAACGACTACCAGCAGGTGCCCAGCCTTGACCAAAACTGTATCCCGTTACCAGCAATACTATTACAATTATCCGGTGCATTTATTTGTTTTTAAAACGTTTGCAATTTAAATATTTCATGTGCGAAGCACTCAAGAAAAACCAAGATTCACCACGGTTCGAAGATAAGGCATAAATTGTTTTTTTTGAATCCTGCATTTCCGTCTGACCGTTTAGATAATCAAATGTTAACTTGACCTTCATATCTGCCCCATCCTTGTCTATGTCTTGAATGTCATAATTTTCTAATGAGGATCCTGGATGAATAAATATTTTTTTCAAACTACCTGTATCCGATAAGTGTGCATCAATTACACATGGATGTGTTAAGGAAACTTCAAGAATTGTTAATTCCTTATTGTATGCATTTTGATATTGAATTATCGCTCGATTTAACGATTTCTCCTGGTTCGCTGTTAAAGAACAAGCAACAAGGAACCATAAAAGTGCAACGAATAGTAAGTAAGGTCTCATCAAGTGTAACAAAGATAAGGATTTCTTTCAATCTTTTGTTTCGCGTCAAATGCCGAAGAATGGTATCTTTGGGACAAGAATTGAACTATGTCACAACAAGAACAATGGGTTAATCAACTGAAAAAAGAGCTTAAAGCAGAATCATTAAGTGAATTTCAGTCGGTTATTGAAGGTTTACGCTGGGAGTTTACAGATAATAATAAGTCCTTACCTTCTTTTGATTTTTCGAATTCAAGTAATGCGACATGCACATTTTATAGCTTTTACAAGGTTAAAGATGCGAAGCAAAGCAACATTGAAATTTTAAAAGATTTAAATCAAGGGACCCAAGGTCTACTGATTTGCTGGGATAAATCCCCTGATTTTGATCAGTTATTTAATGGCGTCCTGTTCGAATACATCCAAACTCGAGTAATGGTTAGCAATTCGGAAGACCTTACGCTCATTTACCAATGGATAAAGCAGAGAAATCCTGCAAATTTCACGGTGGAATTGTCAACATTTCAAGAAGACGCCACCTTACGAATTGACGGGTTTTCATTGCATGCTGTTGGAGCAAATGCGTGGCAAGAACTGGCCTATGTATGCAAGGAACTTGAAATGCAGCTCCTTACAATTCCTCAGCATCAAGAGATTACGGTAGAATTTGGCGTAGGGGAGAATTTCATGATTGAGGCAGTAAAAATCACTGCATTTCAATGGTTAAGTGAAGCCCTGATGACAAAGCACAGACGTAAAGACCTAAACATAACATTGAGAGCACGCCTTGGATGGAGGAATAAATCCATTGGCGAACTGCACACGAATCAAATACGACAAACCTCGGAAGCACTGTGTGCATTAGTGGCTGGTGTAAATCAACTATGTATTACCCCATATGATCAATTTTTCGAAGATGATCCAACTGAATTATCTCGAAGAATGGCTGTTAATATAGGACACATTCTAAAAGAAGAATCTCACCTAGATTGGTTTAATGGGCTCATTAAAGGAAGCTACATTACCACCCATTTAATTCACCAATTGTGTGACAAAGTATGGGAAGAACTAGCCTTGACTGAAGGATTTGAGGATAAGCTGAAGTCGGCAATTCAAGCTACTATTTCCCTAAGAAAAATGCGCATAAGCGATCAAAGCGATCGATTTATTGGTATTAATTATTTAATGAATACGAGCGAAAAACAATCGTATAGTCCGAAAGAAACTGGGGCGCTTGGGCTTCCTTATTTATTTTTTGAAACGATTTAATATGTCGAATTGGATAAACTATTTAACGAGTCAGGAACCCGTAAAAGTCACGGAGAAAGAAATTGATGGAATTAAAATTCCAAATACACCTCCACAAGAAGAAATCATACCACAGCATTCTGGAATCGCACCTTTTAGACGTGGTCCGTATGCTTCTATGTACACCATTAGGCCATGGACTATCCGACAATATGCAGGATTTTCAACGGCAGAAGAATCTAATGCCTTTTACAGAAAGAATTTAGCTGCTGGTCAGAAAGGATTGTCGGTCGCCTTTGACTTACCCACACACAGGGGATATGATTCCGATCATCCTCGGGTTACAGGAGATGTTGGTAAAGCCGGAGTGGCCATTGACTCGATTGAGGATATGAAACGGCTTTTCGACGGAATTCCACTCGGTGAGATGTCCGTTTCGATGACCATGAATGGCGCAGTATTACCGATTCTTGCCTTTTACATTGGAGCCGCTATCGAACAAGGTGTGGATTTATCCGCTTTATCAGGCACAATTCAAAATGATATTTTGAAAGAATTTATGGTGAGAAACACCTATATCTATCCACCTGATCCATCGATGAGAATCATTGCCGATATTTTCAAGTATACCTCTGAAAAAATGCCAAGGTTTAATAGCATATCTATTTCAGGATATCACATGCATGAGGCCGGTGCTACGGCAGCACAAGAGTTAGCTTTTACGCTTGCAGACGGACTGGAATATATCCGCACTGGGATTAAAGCAGGCCTGAGCATCGATGAATTTGCACCAAGATTGAGTTTTTTCTGGGCGATTGGAATGAATTTCCCAATGGAAGTAGCAAAATTAAGGGCGGGAAGAGAGCTTTGGGCAGCCTTGGTTTCGGCATTTAATCCTTCATCTGAAAAATCGAAAATACTACGTGCTCACTGTCAAACATCGGGCTGGTCATTAACCGAACAGGATCCATTCAATAATGTTACTCGGACAACGATTGAAGCCTATGCAGCTGTATTTGGTGGAACCCAATCCTTACATACCAATTCATTAGATGAAGCCATAGCACTTCCCACAGATTTTTCCGCTCGAATTGCTCGAAATACTCAATTGTTTATTGCCCTGGAATCGGGAGTCACACAATTCATTGACCCTTTCGGAGGAAGTCAACACATAGAACACTTAACGAATCAACTTATTCAAGAAGCACGCACCTTGATGTTGGAAATCGAAAACATCGGTGGTATGTCAAAGGCTATAGCCAAAGGAATTCCAAAATTAAAAATTGAAGAGGCTGCTGCGATGAAACAAGCGAGAATTGATGCCGAACAAGAAATCATTGTGGGCGTTAATCGATTCCAACATGCTGAAGAAACGCAGATTGATTTGTTGGAAGTAGACAATACTAAAGTACGCATACAACAAGTGCAACAACTCGCACAACTAAAAGCAACAAGAGATCATGTCAAGGTTAATGAACTTCTAAAACGTTTAGAACAAGCGGCTAAAACCTCAGAAAACCTATTAGAAATTGCGGTAGAATGTGCCCTGGCGAGATGTACCCTAGGTGAAATCTCTCTGGCGTTAGAACAGGTGTTCGGTAGATACGAAGCAGACATAAGGACCATCTCTGGTGTGTATAAATCAATTGCTATGAAAGATCAAACCTTTAAGGAAGCACAATTACTTTGTAATACCTTTTCAGAATTAGAAGGAAGAAGACCGCGTATTCTTGTAGCCAAAATGGGGCAAGACGGGCATGATCGCGGCGCTAAAATTATTGCTACCGCTTTTGCAGATATAGGTTTTGATGTGGACATGGGACCACTATTTCAAACTCCTCAGGAAGTTGCAAAACAAGCAATAGAAAATGACGTGCATGTGGTAGGAGTCTCTTCATTAGCAGCAGGACACAAAACGCTCGTACCCGCATTAATAAACGCGTTAAATGAGGCTGGAAGAAGTGATATCATGGTGGTAGTTGGGGGTGTTATACCGAAGAATGACTATTCCTATTTATTTGAAGCAGGTGTATTTGGAATTTATGGTCCTGGCACTAAACTTGCCGAATCAGCCATTGAAATCTTAACACTCCTCATGAAAAGTCACAATTAAATTGTATTTTCGGCATAGAATTTGGGACACGCAAAACAAATTATAATCGTATGAAATATCTTTTTTTACTCCTTCTAACTGCAGTCTTTAACATCATGTTAGCGCAGGACATTACCTTTAGTTCAGACAAACGCTTGGTACAACCTACCGTGAATGGTGAAGTCAAAGCTGAGAATACTATTGAAATCAAAAGCTCGCTAAAAACACCTCTTAACGGTAAAAAAACCTACACATGGACCATTAACGGCTCATCTGAACCGGGAAAGGGATGGGAACTTGTTAAAGGCACCACGCTAAGTGGCGAAAAGATTAAAATCTCCTTCAATAAAATCGGGAATTATAGTGTAGGATTAACGATTGTAGCAATTTCCGGAGAAGACGAAAATGAAGTAAGCGGAGAAGTAGAAGATTTTATCTCGGTACGAAGCGTTTTTCCAGAGTTAGCCGCACTATATGCTCAAAAACCTGTTCCGAACTATGTTAAACTCGTAGAAAAATCCTCAGAATATACTGTAAAACCGAAATTTGCTAACGACCCTACACCTAATTTATTTCTTGCAAAAGGGTATTTAGGTCTTGTAAAGTCAGGTAATCCTGAACCTCGTTTTGAAACGGCAATCGAGGATTGCATTTCAAGTTTTGTTGCTGCAAAAGAACTTGATAAAAATGGTGTTATCATGGATGATGAACATCAACGGTTTTTGGATGAACTGCAACAGTATTTATTGAATGAAAATATCTTGGTAAACTATGATGCTGACCCAAAATCAAATCCTGAAAGTTATGATCAATTGGTCGAGTATATTGATTATTATAGTCAAACAACCTCAGCACCAGTTTGCGCGAGTTTAATGCAGGGATATTTTAAATACGTTAAAAAGGATTCGAAAGGAGCAAATCTTCTTTGGAATACAGAAATTTTAAAACTTAAAAAGTTTGTTAACTTGGATGAGAAAACGGCCTACGGGGAGCGTTACAAAGATGATTTAGGTAATGAGATTATTCTTTCAACGGTTGATTTAAAGGTACTTAAACTAGGTGCGATGAAGGTCGCGCAAGTCATGAAAACAAGGGATAATCAAAATCCTAAGGAGGCATGTAAGTTACTTTCTATTGTTGAGCCATTTTTAATCGATGACACCGAATTCGCAACGTTTTATTCTAAAGAATTTAATAGCTGCCAAGAATAACAGTATTTCAACATTTACGCATTGATAAAAAAGTCACGGTATCCGTGGCTTTTTTTAATGAATACTTAATTTTGAAATGTGAAAATCCCAAGCTACCTTAAAAATAAATACGTTATTACCTCAATTCTTTTTTTGAGTTACATGTTTTTCTTGGATGACATGGATATTTTTACCATGGTTAGGAATCTTAAAAAACGCAGTGACTTAACGGAACAAAAAGTCGAAATGCACCAAAAAGTTATTGCAAGTCGAGCGACATTAAAGCGACTAAAAAAGACACAATATTTGGAACATTACGCACGATCAACAAAATATTTCAAACAGGTAGACGAAGAGATTTTTGTGATTATCCCTAAAGGGAACCCGAAGCGATAAGGGAAAGCGCAAATGAAGGGAAATAATACCCTAAAATCTGATTATAGTCATAGTTTAACTTAGCCATCTTCATTGCACCCTCTTGACACAAACCTACTCCATGGCCATAGCCTCTCCCCTTTATGGTAACCGTTGTTCCGTCGGAAACTACACTAAAAAAAGCAGATTTTAATTCAAAATGCTCCCGAATATCCCGCATGGGTATTCCATACCCGGGATGAAACAAAAATGCTGGCCTTGAATCCGTCGTCCAATTGAACATCATCGTCGCACTGACAGAATCATCTACCGGATATCTATATTTTTCAACTAAAAACCTTTTCCACTCGGATAGCGAAATTTGTTTAACCCAATTAGCTTGTTTTGTATAAATGCAAAAGGTGTCCTTAAAGGAACTAAGACCAGGTATTGATTCATTCCAAACATGTGCTGGATCGCACGTTTGTCCCCCACAATTGGCGCTAAAAAATGTAGGAGCAAAGGTGGAGTCTTTCTGAATCATAACCATACCTTTAGTTTGCTTTACAGCCGTATCGATGAGTGCACCACCGTTTCGTTTATGAAGATAAGCTTGACAATGAACTTGGTTGCACAAGAAAAAACCATCCTTTGCATGTTTGTGCATCGCTTTCATTGCAAAGGTCCTTGAGATAATAGCTTGTACCTTGTAATATTCTAATTTCTGTCCTGTACCCGCCTCAGATTCCACTACGCCCTCTAAGTAAGTCTCTAAATCTACAAGATTAACTATCAAAAGCTTGCCATCTATGTGTTTAATTTCAAAATCGCCTTCAAATGCTTTTGCCTTCATTGCCGGCGAAAGACCAGAAACTTCAATCGATTTCTCATGCATTGACGCAATTAGCTTGACTTGTTTAATTCCTGTTTTCTTTAGCCCCTGAAATGAAACATCCATAACACCTGAAGCACCTTTAGAAATTTCACAGAATGAAAAATGATCAAGAGTTCCTATGAACGAAGTGTCGGCAATCACAAAATAATTACATGTTGCATTCGCGAATTTTATTTTGGTAAACTTTTGATTAGGGAATAATCCAATTCGCATGGGTTGTCCATTTGCAATAAACGCAAAAATTCCTATAGTAAAAGCAATCAAGAATTTGGGCAACATGAGGACTATTACTATGATTAACGTAAAAATGTTTCATGAATGGCCGTAGCGATGCGTTTACTAGCCCCTTCCCCACCTAACAATAGCTTTAACTCTTTATACCCCTGAAGCATAGCCTCCCGTTCAGGACCGTCCATTGCTATTCTTTTCATCGCCACAATGAGTTGCTTGGAATTACAATCTTGTTGAATTAATTCTGTCACCAAACCCTTCCCGAGAATTAAATTAACCAAGGATATATACTTAATTTTTACAACACGCTTTGCAATCCAAAAAGAAAGACCACTGCTTTTATAACAAACAACCTGCGGAACATCAAATAAGGCGGTCTCTAAGGTCGCGGTGCCCGAAGTTACAAAGGCTATAGTAGCTTCATTTAATATTTCATATGTTTTTCCCAACAGAAAGGATACGTCCGCTGTATTAAAATTCGCATAAAAATCGGGTGGAATTTGAGCTGAGCAAGCCACAACAACCTGATATTCAGGAAAACCCTTTGCCGCCTCTAACATAATTGGCAATTTCCGACGAACTTCTTGTAACCTACTCCCTGGCAGCAGCGCAAGAATAGGTTTTTCAAACGGCAAGGATTCTAGATTTAATGCATTAAATCGAACGATTTCATCCAGCAATGGATGTCCAAAATACTTAACTTCAATATTAAAGTTTTTATAAAATTCTTGCTCGAAGGGAAGAATGCAATACATCTCATCCACATAAGCCTTAACTTTTTTTATTCTATTTTGTTTCCAAGCCCATAATTGCGGGGAAATGTAATAAACGACTTTTATGCCTTTTTGCTTTGCCCATTCAGCCATTCGTAAATTGAATCCGGGAAAATCAACTAGTATTAACACATCCGGAGCAAAAGACTCAATTTGAGCCTTACAGGTTTTGAAATTATTTAAAATGGTAAATAGATTCAAAAAAACTTCAAGAAACCCCATAAATGAAAGTTCTCGAATGTGTTTAAGTACCTCCACTTGCTCTGCCTTCAGGCGATCTCCACCCCACCCCTGAATGGTAATTCTTGAATCAATTGCTCGAAGCTCCCGAACTAAGTTAGCTGCATGTAAGTCACCCGATGCTTCACCACAAATAACAAAAACCTTACGGGTTGACATTAAAAGAAATTAACATAAATGGAAAATGGTACCAAAGCCAATGTAGCCATAATAATCCCTCTCGCAATCGAGTAGGCTTCACGGTTTAAAAAGATATAAAACCAAATCAAATTAGGAATACTCCCCAAGGACAAGTACTTACTTGCATAGAGCGAGCTGGTGGTGAACTGGTGCCAAAAAAATGAAAAGTCATACGAAAAAGCGAATGACATAATAAGCAATACCAGCGGGAGAAATACAAAGGGTGTGGCTAAACCAATAGCAAACCCAAGCCATGCCTGTTTTGATATATTCATAAATTCCAAGATTTAAGGTGATCCAACACACCGTAATTCGTCAAATCAAATTGGGTTGGAACCACCGAAATATACCCTTCATTCAATGCGTGTAAATCAGAATCTTCGCGAGGATTTACTTCGCCAAACTCACCGGTCAACCAATAATAAGTACGTCCAAACTGATCCTCACGCTTGTCAAAACGGTCGGCCCAAAATGCATGAGCCTGGGCACATATCTGAATTCCTTTAATTTCTTTAGCGGGAAGATTCGGTATATTGACATTGAGGCACGTGTTCGCAGGGAATTCATTTTCTAAGGCACTGCTAATTAATTTTGAAATAAATTCCTCGTATTGCATAAAATCAGCTTCATCGCTGTAGGTTGAAAGTGAAAACCCAATCGATGGTAAGCCTTCCATGGCTCCTTCAATCGCTGCCGACATCGTTCCAGAATACAATACGTTCGTTGATGAATTCTCTCCGTGATTAATACCCGATAGTACTAAATCAGGTTTGCGGTGCAACACTTCATATATTGCTAATTTTACACAATCTACAGGAGTACCGGATGAGGCATAGGCTTCAACATCTCCAAACATCCCAACACGATTTAAGCGGATTGGGTCGTTCAAGGTGATTGCATGACCCATTCCAGACTGCGGTTTATTCGGCGCAACAACTACAACTTTCCCTAAAGCAGAAGCGATTTTCACCAATGATTGTATCCCCTTGGCGTTTACGCTGTCGTCGTTTGTTACTAGAATTAATTTTTGATTAGTATCCATGAGTTACAAAAATAACGATTATTCATGCCCTTGATTAATTTTGTAGCAGAATTAAAGAAAATGCAACTACTCCTGCCCCACCAAAAACTTGGATTTTGTCATGCCCCTGTATGCGCAGTTCGCAAAGAAACAACGGACCAATCTGAAATGGTCACACAATTAACCTTTGGTGAAACTGTTGAAATCGTTTCGCAACAAAACCACTGGATCGAGGTGCAATCCTTGTCTGATGGATACCATGGGTTTGTTGATCGACGGCATCTTATTGGATTAAGCGAAAAGGAAGTAAGAACTTGGCATGATCTACGTACAATCCAGCAAAGCTTAGCGCTTACACTCGATACACCATGGGGAAAACAATTAATTCCGGCAGGAAGTTTTATTGGAATGGATTCCCAGTTTAATATCGGAAATCTAACGTTCACCTTGCATTCTGGTCCAAATAAACAAAGCTCGGACGAATTAATAAATTCTTTTATAAACGTTCCCTATTTGTGGGGTGGTAAATCGTCCTTTGGAATCGATTGTTCCGGATTTACACAATTCTATTACAGAGTCATTGGGATAAACCTTGCTCGGGATGCTTCTGAACAGCAACAAGCTGGGAATCCAATAGCAATAGATGAGGCCTTACCTTCCGATTTATTTTTCTTTCAAAATGACAAAGGAAATATCACGCATGTTGGAATTTATCTTGGTGAAAACCAAATCGTTCATGCATCGGGTAGGGTAAGAATTGATCGGCTTGAACATGGAAATATATGGAACGATGAGTTATCGGAAGTAACCCATCATTTTCACTCGATTAAACGATACCGCTAATAATCAAGATAAATTTTAGATATTTGTTAAAAAAGCGTTGAAATGAATGTCTTAGTTACTGGAGGAGCAGGGTTTATTGGCAGCCATTTGGTGCAACGCTTGGTTCAAGATAAGCACAAGGTAATTGTAATCGATAATTTACTTCGTGGGAATAAAATACCCACTCATGTACAAGAATTAATAACATTTATCGAGGGAGATGTGCGCGACCTAAGCGTAGTTATGAATGCTATGACGGGCGTCGATGTGGTTTATCATTTTGCAGCAGTTCTTGGAGTAGATGTTGTGGCAGACTTCCCCGTTGAGACCATGGACGTTGAAGTTGTTGGGACACGGAACGTAATTGAAGCCATGCATAAACATGGGGTTAAGCAACTCTTTTACGCTTCAACCAGCGGTATTTACAGCCACTCCGCGATTGTTAAAACGGCCCTTAGCGAGGAAGTATTGGTTGATCCAAGAACCTCCTATGCCATGGCGAAACGGTACAACGAAATATATTTAGCAAGTCATTTCGAAGAAAAAGGGGTTAATACCATTGCCTTACGCTTTTTCAATGTTTACGGGGAACGACAAGATAATCGCATGGTTATTCCGAGGTTTTTGGAACAAGCTGAAGCAAATCTTCCATTAACAGTTTTCGGAAATGGTCAGCAAACACGAGATTTCACATACATTAATGATGTAATTGAGGCCTGTATTCGACTGCAAAAAACAAATGGATTTCATATCGTGAACATTGCAAACGAACACGAATGGACCATCAAAGAATTAGCTGAAACTATCATAGAACTCACCGGTTCGTCCTCCGAAATAGAATACATAGACGCACCAAAAAAACGATATGATTATGAAGTAGAACGAAGGATCGGCAGTTCGGAAAAATTGAACAACTTGATCGGCTTTAAACCAAGTACCACACTTCAAAAAGGCATTGAACTTATATTAACTCAAGCAGAATATTCAACACATGGACACAACAGTATTTAATTTAATTGAGGCGGAGCGCGTTCGTCAGACCATAGGTATCGAACTAATCGCTAGTGAGAACTACGTAAGCGATGATGTAATGAAGGCAATGGGGAGTATCCTCACTAACAAATATGCCGAGGGTTTACCCGGAAAACGTTACTATGGCGGTTGTGAAATCGTTGATCAAGTGGAGCAATTAGCAATAGACCGTTTATGTCAGTTGTTTGGTGCCACATGGGCAAATGTACAGCCACATTCTGGCGCACAAGCAAACGCGGCAGTGTTTTTAGCTTGCTTAACTCCAGGAGACAAAATACTTGGTTTCGACTTATCCCATGGTGGACATTTAACACACGGTTCTCCCGTTAATTTTTCAGGTAAACTTTATCAGCCTTTTTTCTATGGTGTGGATAAAGAAACAGGGTTGATCGATTACCAAGCCTTGGAGGAAACCGCCATGCGAGAACGACCTAAAATGATTATTTGTGGAGCTTCCGCGTATTCTAGAGATTGGGATTATAAGCGCATTCGTGAAATAGCCGACGCGATTGGAGCACTCGTATTAGCAGATATATCTCACCCTGCAGGGTTAATTGCTGCTAAGTTATTGAACGACCCCTTGGAATATTGTCACATCGTTACTTCAACTACCCACAAAACCCTTCGTGGCCCACGCGGTGGCATCATCATGTTACGACATAATTTTGATAATCCATTTGGGTTAAAATGGAATAACGGAAATCCAAAATCCATGGCTGCTTTATTGGATGCCGCAGTTTTTCCAGGAATTCAAGGCGGTCCATTAGAACATGTTATTGCAGCAAAAGCTGTAGCATTTGGTGAGGCACTTGACCCCTCTTTTACTACGTATATGACTCAAGTTCAATCAAATGCAGCAATAATGGCCGAAGAGCTAATGAAACGTGGATATCACATTGTATCGGGTGGAACGAAAAATCATAGCATGTTAATTGACCTCCGCAACAAAGGAATTACCGGAAAGGATGCGGAATTAGCCCTTGGAAAAGCCCATATTACGGTCAACAAAAACATGGTTCCTTTTGATACGGAATCTCCGTTTGTAACTTCTGGAATTCGTATTGGAACTCCTGCAATTACATCGCGTGGCGTTACTGGCCTTGAAGTCAATGACATTGTCACATTAATCGATGCTGCATTACAACATCATTCAGACGATAACGTGATGGCGGAAATTAAAGTGAAGGTTGAACAACTCATGGGCAACAAACCGCTCTTTGCGTGGTGATTCGATTTGAATCAAAAAAAGACCGGACCTATCCCATTGCGTTGGGCATCTTATTAATAGTTTATTCCATTGTGGGCATTGTAATCGTGTCCGGTGGCGGAAATTATTCAGAACTGATGGTATTAGCTGCCGTATGGGCATTACAGGGCACATTCATTTACCTATTCCTAAAAACGACCTTTTATACCATCGATGAAGAACAATTAGTATGTCATTTTTTTGGATTTAAAAAAAGAATCCGTTTATCAGAAATACGCCGAATCGAACCCCAAAAAGGGCTTTATGCCGGTTTAAAAATTAATACGGCTTGGAAAGGACTTGTGGTAAGCTACGGTAAATGGGATGAAATACTGATTTCACCCGCGCAAGAGCAATTATTTATTGAAACGATAAAGGCTAAGAATCCGACTTTAGAGGCTTGAATCCATTTTTAGCGATGGATATTCCTTCTTTTCCGATACCAATAATCGAAACAATATTTAAAGGGAATTCTAGTAAAACGTGTGTGAAACTTAGGAAAAACAAAACGCTTAAGCCTAAACTATAATCGTATAAATAAAATCCACAAGCAGCTAACCAAAGCACTACCACGGCAATAAAACGCACTTTGGGTACCTTGTGCCAACGAATCACCTCAGTTTTACTAAACCAGTTTAAATAATGATAGAGGTATGCAAAGGCAATGAAACGCATGAGCATGATACCGACCGTTGAAAAGAAAACAGAATTCCAAAAATAGTCTTTCGAATTGGTAGGAAATGCATACCGAAGTGGAATCGCCTGTTGGTAATACTCATTGTCTTCATTCTCAACAATATATGACTGTGATAACCGATTAGCCAGTGAATCTTTGATGCGTTGCTTTTCAAGGAGTGGAAATCCATTCTTTTCCTTTAAGACGAAAGAATCCAAGTATTGCTTATTGGTCATATATTGCTCATCGATCCACTTAAAATGATTCATGATTGAAACGTTAGTCATGAAAAACCCATTTCCTTTAGCATAATAGGCATTTTCACCATACGAAGTGAGCTTATTCCCTTTGGAATTCACAGGGATGGCAAATACCAAGACTATAGGTATAATAATAAAAGCTACGATTTGCCATAAGCCAGATTTACTCCGAGATTTAAGCGCTCCGTAGAGCATAAATAAACCAGTAAACAAATAAACGTGAATAAGGGTGGGAACAAGAGATGTTAAGGCGAATACTAAGGTATTCGATTCATTCTCCGCAGCTCGTTCAGGGCTTAACCACCCTGCAACAAACACATACAAAAATGCAATTGCCAATAGCTTTATAATCGTATTCTTAATTAAGACAAAAAGAACGGAAGAAAATAAGGCAAAAACTAAGAGTTTATCAAACAAATTAAGCTCAACAAACGATTCGTAGATCTGCCAATCATATCCAAAATCACTCGCAAAAGCAGCAATAGAGAGCAGAACACCAATTATTAACAAAATGACAAAATCGTACTTGCCCTTTGAGAAATATTGTCGATCATGCAACCAGCTAATTTCAGTTAAGTAATGTAATGGCCCCAAGAAAGCATAAGCCAACAAAAAGGTTTCAAAAGGCATAAAAAAGGCTAATGCGGCTGTAATTAACATTAGCCCGATGTTCACATAATTTATTTTATCATCCCTAAGCAGTGACATTCGTGTTTTTTTTCAAATATACCGAATATCATTCATTTTTTCGTTCTTCATCAAACCCAAGTTGAACAGCATTTTTTCGAATACTTTTTGCGACAGCGGTTCCAAAATCATCCGGTTTGCTGTTGTTATTTTTTGATTGTTCTTCGATATAAGAAAGTCGTTTTTGATTCAACGCTGCAATTTCTTTTTGAACCTGTTTACGCTCCTTGGTTTTTTCCTCTACCAGCGTTTTTATTTCCTCGTCAGTTTTTCCTTTTAATTCATCCGTTCTGTCTTCCGCTTTCAACTTGGTTAATACCGTAGAATCTGCGGCAACAGCATCCACTAAATCCCAATCTCCGTTCCAATAATAGGTACTTCCTTTCGCCACAGCGCGCTCCACCATTACGGCTTCATTGAGGGTCTTTGCATTATCATCTTGCAAAACCTGTTTGTTTTTTTTGTCCGCCCCGGAAAAACCGTAAGAAACATAGGTGCCATTAAGCTTGAAGTTATATGTTTGAATTAAAGAATCATAGGGTGTTGCTATGTAAGATATGGCTTGATCACTGTTTATGTTAAAAAAATCTCCACCAGAACAGGTAGCACCATCTTGCCAGAATGTACGAACGCCTTCATCGTATGGACCACAAAAAATGGTACTTACAAGTACCCCTTTGGTTTTAGCAAGCGCACAGGCTTCTTTGTATGAAATTGGTCCTTGATTAAAGGGCTCATTTCCTGCGATGTAAATTAATTTTAAATCCGTTGAATTGGCGGACCAACTTAAGTCGCTTAAAGACTTTTGAATTACCGCACCACAAAATTCGTCTCCTCCATTGGTCCTTAATCCAAAAAGCTTTTCAGAAACCAAATCAAGATCTTGAGTGAAATTCAATTGTTGTCGAATGTAATTATCTTTTATGTTCAGGGATTGATTCCCATAATCGTACATGGCAATTTCCAAATCTGGCGAAGCGCCTTGATAGGTTAATTTAGCAACCTCATTAACAATCGCCCAAATTTTAGCTTTCGCCTGATTCAAGAGGCCATCCATACTATTCGAGGTATCGAATAATATTACGAGTTGAACTTTACGTTTTCCTGTTTGCGCAACGGAACTAAAAACAAGATTTAAACTAAAAATGGATAAGAAAATGTACTTCATGGCTATATAATTTGCCATCGGTACACCCCAGGTATGATTTGGTTCAATGCGGGGAAAAAAACCCAAGTGCCATTCGATAGCTTTCCAGTCCAAATCCCATTACCAAGCCAATGCAAACTGGAGTTAATAAGGATTCATGTCGAAACGATTCTCTAGACGCTACATTTGAAATATGCACTTCAATAACGGGAGTCTCAATGGCAGCAATACAATCCCGAATCGCCACGCTGGTATGTGTATAACCACCGGCATTAAACAGAATTCCTTCCCCCTTAAATTGTTGTAAGAAATCAATTAATTCCCCTTCAATATTGGATTGAAAATAACACAGTTCTCCATTAAATCGATGGGTCAATTCTTCGAAAAACGCTTCAAACGATTGCATGCCATAAACCTCAGGTTCTCTGGTACCGAGAAGATTCAAATTTGGGCCATTAACAATCGCAATTTTCATTATCCAAAGGTAAATGAATTTATAACATATCATTAGAATCTTCTATATTTGAAAAAAACTGTTATGATGAAATGGACACTTTTATTCGCTTTGATTCTGAGTTTTTACTCAAACGCTCAATATCAAATGGAATGCAAAATCTCGCAGCGTGAAGCAATTACAACATACAGAACTTTGATCTCTCCAGAGGCATCTAAAACCACCATGAATTTGGAAGGTATGGAAATGATTATGCTCATCATTGCGAACAAGGGCACCTATTCATTGATGCCTGCAGAAAATATGGCCATCAAAATGAATGACAAAACTTTGGACACAATAAGCGTGTGCGAATGTTCATTCATAAAAACTGGAAAGAAGCAAACCCTTTTAGGCTTTGAAACAGATGAATATATTCAAACCTGTTTATACAAAGGCGAAACTTCTACCACGCATACTTGGATTGCACCAAAACTCACCATTAATCCGGCCTTAATTTCTCCGTTAAAAGGATTCAATACTGAAAGCAAAAATAGACCTGTAGGTTTCCCTATGTTAAACGAGAGTACCCTATCAAATGGGGAGAAGATTAAATTTGAGGTTACCTCGATTAGCAGCATTAAACCAAATCCAAATGATTACATCATTCCTTCGAACTATATGATCATTGAGTATTAGTGATGACTTGGAACCTTAGGATTAAAGAATTTATGAGCTACCTAAGAATCGAAAAAGGTCTTTCAGAAAATTCTTGCATAGCATACCAACAGGATGTATTGAAGCTAAAAGAGTTTTCTACCCCTCTTAATTTGAATCCTGATCAACTTAGACATGATAATCTCAAAGAATTCATTGCTTTACTATATGATTTAGGCTTAAGCGCTAGAACCCAAGCTAGAATAATCTCTGGAATCAAGCAATTTTTCGGTTTTTTACTTCTTGAACAACTCATTCAAAACGACCCAAGCGAATTACTGGAACAGCCAAAAATCGGGCGAAAACTCCCCGAAGTGCTCGACATGGAAGAGATTGACGCCTTAATCGAGGCCATTGACGTTTCAAAACCCGAAGGGCATAGAAACCGCGCCATATTAGAGACGCTTTATAGCTGTGGAATACGGGTTAGTGAACTCGTCAACTTAAAACAATCGGATTTATTTTACGACGAAGGGTATATTCGAGTAATTGGAAAAGGCAACAAGGAGCGTTTGGTTCCTATGAGTAAATCGGTAGAAAAAGAGATTACATGGTATGTGGATAATCAACGTAAACAACTCGATATTTACAAAGGCGACGAACAAATTGTATTCTTAAATAGAAGGGGGAAACGTCTTACACGGGTGATGATCTTCACGATCATTAAACAATTGGCTGAATCCATCGGCTTGCAAAAGAATATATCTCCACATACGTTTCGGCATTCTTTTGCTACACACCTGTTGGAAGGTGGGGCTAATTTACGGGCGATACAAGAAATGTTGGGACATGAATCGATCACGACAACCGAGATTTATACCCACATGGACCAACGCTTTTTGAGGGAGGCTATTTTAACCTTTCACCCAAGAAATCATCAATAGGCAATTAATTCCAATAAGGTCTCTTCAAATCGTTGTTTAGGAAGGAATTGTTCTTCCAAAGCCACGGCAAAAGGCACCGGGGTATCAAGGGAGCCAACTCTTCTTACGGGAGCATCCAAGGATTCAAAACAATGCTCATTAATCAGGGCTGAAATCTCACCTCCAATTCCTCCAAATAAGGAATCCTCATGAAGAATCAGTGCTTTACCAGTTTTTCTTACAGACTGGTAAATACAATCCGTATCTAACGGGAGCAGGGTTCTTAAATCAATGATTTCAACATCTAAGTTAAGTTTCTCCTTTAACTCCAATGCCCAATGAACGCCTGAACCATAAGTTATTACACTGGCTAGCATTCCTTCGCTCGCAACTGCTGCCTTTCCGATTTCCAATTGATAATACGCGCTAGGAACCATTCCTTTTGTACTTCGATAGAGGGCCTTATGTTCGAAGAAAAGTACAGGGTTTGGATCTTCGATGGATGCATTTAGTAAGCCTTTAGCATCAAATGGATTTGAAGGATAAACCACTTTTAACCCAGGAGTATGTGTAAACCAAGCTTCATTGCTTTGAGAGTGAAATGGACCTGCAGCAGTACCTGCTCCCGTAGGCATCCTAACTACTACATCGGCTTGCTGTCCCCAACGCCAATGAATCTTGGCTAAATTATTAATGATTTGATTAAATCCACAGGTAACGAAATCCGCAAACTGCATTTCTACCATGGCTTTCATTCCAGAAATGGATAGCCCTAACCCAGCTCCAACGATAGCAGACTCACACAATGGCGTGTTTCGTACACGATCTTTACCAAATTTCTCTACAAATCCTTCAGTCACTTTAAAGGCTCCTCCATACTCCGCAATGTCTTGACCCATCAGGACAAGGTTCGGATGTCTTTCCATGCTTTGACTCAATCCTTCTTGAATGGCATCAATGAACCTAAGTTCCTTAGACTCGCCAGTTGGTGAAATAATTTGAGCCGAGTTCGCAGCATACAAATCTGAAAGTTCTTGTGATAAAGAAGGAACAATAGCCGATTCAGCATTTGCCTCATCAAATGAGCGTTGAATATCCGCTTTAAACTCATCTTTTATTTGTGCGATGACATCTTCGTTTAACACCTTTTCTTGAAGTAGAAACAACTCAAAATTTGATACCGGATCTTTAAGTGCCCATTTATCCTGAATTCCTTCCGGATAATATTTCGTTCCAGACGCTTCTTCATGACCCCTCATTCTAAAAGACATCAATTCCACCAAATAGGGCTTTGGATTCACACGAATTTCTTCAGCAATGGTTCGAATAGTGCGAATTACGGCTAAAATATTATTGCCATCCACTTGGATTGCATCCATGCCATATCCAATACCTTTATCAATAAATTGCTTGCACTTGAATTGCTCGTTGGATGGCGTTGAAAGACCCCACGCATTATTTTCGATACAGAATATTACAGGTAAATCCCAAACTGAGGCGACATTCAAGGACTCGTGAAAATCTCCTTCAGATGCCCCACCGTCTCCAGAGAACACTAAAGTTGCTTTATTACTTTTCTTCAGTTTTTGCGCTAAGGCAATCCCATCCGCAATGCCTAATTGTGGTCCAAGGTGAGAAATCATCCCCACCAAATGGTGCTCTTGGGAACCAAAGTGAAACGAACGGTCTCGTCCTTTGGTGAATCCAGACATTTTACCTTGAAATTGGGCAAACAGGCGATTTAACGGAATTGATCTTGTAGTAAATACCCCTAAATTTCGGTGCATCGGTAAAATATATTCATCCGAATCCAGTGCATAAGCGCACCCTACAGAAATCCCTTCTTGCCCCCATCCAGAAAACCACTTGGTAATTTTTCCTTGACGAAGTAAGACCAACATCTTCTCTTCAATCAGACGCGGGAGAAGAATGGCTTTATAAATATTGATTAATTCTTCGTTATCGAATCCGTTTCGATCATACGTAATATGCAATTGGTCTAATAATTTTTCCACGCTGCAAAATTAACAAATAAAAAAACCCACCGAGGTGGGTTTTAAGAGTTTTGAGAAAATGAAGTTTAAACTAATCCTTGATCAATCATAGCATCTGCTACCTTCACGAATCCGGCAACATTCGCTCCTTTTACATAGTCTACATTACCGTCTTCTTTTTTACCATATTTTACACATGCCTCGTGGATAGAAACCATGATGCCATGTAAACGTTGGTCAACTTCCTCTGCCGACCAAGATAATCTAAGAGAGTTCTGTGACATTTCAAGTCCTGATGTTGCTACACCGCCTGCATTTGATGCTTTACCTGGTGCAAACAAAACATTTGCTGCTTGGAATGCAGAAATTGCTTCAGGAGTAGAAGGCATATTAGCACCTTCCGCTACACATTTAACACCATTTGCAATAAGTACCTTAGCCTCTTCGCCATTTAATTCATTTTGAGTTGCACATGGCAATGCGATGTCAGCTTTCACTTCCCATGGACGTTTCCCAGCAACAAATTTTGCGTTCGGATACTTTTGAGTGTATTCTACAATTCGTCCACGCTTAACATTTTTCAATTCCATTACGAATGCTAATTTTTCAGCATCGATACCGTCTGCATCATGAATATAACCTGAAGAATCCGAAAGCGTTACCACCTTTGCCCCTAATTGAGTTGCTTTCTCGCATGCGAACTGCGCCACATTTCCTGAACCTGAAACAACAACCGTTTTTCCATTGAAAGAATCTCCTTTGGTTGCAAGCATTTCTTTTGCAAAATAAACAGTTCCATAGCCTGTAGCTTCTGGACGAATTAAAGAACCACCCCAATTTCTTGCTTTTCCGGTTAATACCCCTGTAAACTCATTTCGAATTCTCTTGTACTGTCCGAACATATATCCAATCTCTCTACCACCAACACCAATATCTCCTGCGGGTACGTCTGTGTCTGCACCAATGTGACGAGAAAGTTCGGTCATAAACGATTGGCAAAACTTCATCACTTCATTGTCAGACTTTCCTTTTGGATCAAAATCTGAACCTCCTTTACCACCACCCATAGGAAGGGTAGTTAGTGAGTTCTTGAAAATTTGCTCGAAACCAAGGAATTTAAGAATGGATAAGTTAACTGAAGGGTGAAAACGTAAGCCTCCTTTGTAAGGTCCGATTGCTGAATTAAATTCAACACGGTATCCGCGATTTACTTGCACATTTCCATTGTCGTCCAACCAAGGAACTCGAAATATAATGGTTCGTTCTGGTTCAATAATACGTTCAAGAATTTTCGCATCCTTATACTTTGTATGTTCTTCTGTAAATGGAATGATTGCTTCTGCTACTTCGTGAACTGCTTGCAGGAATTCTGGCTCATGGCCATTATTTACCTTCACGTTTTCCATGAAGGCATCTATTTCCTTTTGATATTTGTTTGACATAAAACTAAATTTAAAATTTGCTCACAAATGTAACAAGTTTTTGAGTTGTGAATTGAATATTTTTCAACAAACACTAAGTGTTAAAATGACACTAAATTAACAAACAATTCAAATTGTTTTAATTTTAAAAATAGCAACCAATCGATCAGTAAAACGTAATGAAAATTGTTTTTAATTACATAAAAAATTCCTTACATTTGAATACCTAAACGTTTATGACCTACGCTCGGCTACTTTTTATATTTATAACTTCATTTTTTTCAGCAGCTCTGACTCTTTGGGCTCAAAATAATGCCGGTTGCCCTAATGCGAATTTCAGCATGGGTAATTTCAGCAATTGGCAAGGGTATACGGGAAATTACCAAAATCCAGCGAGCGCCGTAGGAATAGTACCCGGTAGACATACTGTAATTACAGCGCAGGGGAATGACCCGTTTTCGTGTGGAGGATTACAAATGATTCCTCCAGGATCGAGTTTTTCAGCACGATTAGGTAACTCAGGCACGGGAGCTCAAGGAGAGCAATTGCGCTACACCTTAAACGTAACCCCGCAAAATGCTTTATTTATTTACAAATATGCTGTGGTTCTAGAAGATCCGGGACACCCGCCCAATGCTCAACCCGTATTTCAAATGCGTTTGTTGGACCAAAATGGTGCTCAAATCGGTGGTAACTGTGGACAATATACTGTATATGGAGGACAGCCTGGTCAGAATTTTCAAACTTGCGGGGGGGTAAAATGGTTGCCATGGACTATTGTTGGCGTTAATCTAACCGCATATACGGGCCAAAACGTTACCATTGAGTTCACTACCAAGGATTGTGATTATTCCGGTCATTTTGGCTATGCCTATGTTGTCGCTGATTGTATGCCATTAATTCTAGATTTAGATTACTGTTTTGGGGCCAATACAATCAACATTGCCGGTCCTGCTGGATTTCAAAGTTATAACTGGAGTTCGGGACAAAACACGCAGTCAATTTCAGTACCGGTTGCGAATGCCGCACCTTCTTATACGGTGACCATGCAATCCTTTTCTAATCAGGGGAATTGCACAGTAGCTCTGACAGCACAAGCTATCCCAACAACCGTTAGTAATAATTTCACTGTGACTCAAGCGTGTCCGTGGTCGCCGACACAATTCAACAGTACACCAACTATTTTACCTACTTCAATCAACGGAGTAACCCTAGCCAACGGGGGTGCGGCTTCATGGTTCTGGGATTTCGGAGATAATTCCACCTTGACGGGTAACAATCCAGCCGTACATCAAAACCCGACGCACGTTTATGCTAATCCGGGAACATACACCGTTACACATATCGTATTTACCCAAGCAGGATGTAGCGATACGATTTCTCAAACCATCAATGTACTTCCACCGCCTACCATCAACTTCACATACAACAACGCCTGTGTTTTTGATGTTGTTAACACAACAAATACCACCCAAGATCCAAATCTTGCTCAGGTTACTTATCAGTGGTTATGGGGTGATGGGAGCGCAAATGACATAACAACAAACGCATCGCACACTTATCAGATAGCTGGAACATATCAACTTGGATTGGCCGCCACAAATGTGGGTGGATGCACAGACACCTTATATCAATCCGTAACAATTCAACCACTGCCCCCTGTATTTGCTGGTAACGACACAACAATCTGCCCAGGTTTTAGCATTCCATTAAACGCAACGGGCGCAGTATCTTATAGTTGGGAAACGGGAACAGCCAATGGGGCACCTTATGTTCCACAAACAAGTGAGATGCTGACAGTAGTTGGTACGGATGCAAACGGTTGCATAAATGCTGATTCTATATTTATTACGCTTCATCCTGCAGCGGTTGTTGATGCCGGACCAGACATTAGTGAGTGTTTCGGTACCAGCGTAACAATTACCGGATCAGGAGTATTAAGTTACTCCTGGAATAACGGATTAATTGATGGGCAGACCTTCACCCCACCTGTTGGTGTAGTAACCTATACCGTAACAGGGACAGATGCGAACGGTTGTATTGATACCGATCAAATGATATTAACTACATGGGCAAACCCTGTGGTCAATGCAGGTAATGATCAATCAATTTGCGAAGGGGATTCAACACTATTATCTGGTTCAGGAGCAAGTACATATACTTGGAACAATGGTGTAATCAATAATGACTATTTCATACCAACGGTAAATACAACCTATACAGTAATTGGAACTGATAACAATGGGTGTACAGGGACAGACGATATGAATGTAACCATTGAGCCCGCAGCATATCCATCTTTCAACGCCCCTGTACTGGCGGACTGTACCCCTTTCTCTTTTGTTCTCAACAATACATCTACAGGAACACCATTTACCTTGGCTGAATGGACCTTTGGAAACGGAGCTACCGCAACAGGAGCGGGACCAATTTCTTACACATATAATAGTCCGGGCTGCTATGATGTGGGGCTTACATTAACAACGGCTTTAGGCTGCGAATGGGACACCTTAATTACTGACTACTTGTGTAGTTATATGTTACCGATTGCCGATTTTGAACCTAGTCCTATGACTATAACGGACTTAGAAAACACCAGTACGATGATAAACCAAAGTGCCGGAGGAACTTATTACGCTTGGGATTTTGGTGATGGAGGTACTTCAACAGAATTTGAACCAATCCATTTCTTCCCCAATACTACCACGGCCAATTATCTAGTAACGTTAATTGTATACACGGACAATGGATGCACAGATACAACAAATCGTGTAGTTACCTTAACAGAAACTCAATTACTTTATGTTCCTAATACTTTTACTCCTGATGGCAATGAATACAATCAAACGTGGTTTCCTGTAATTACCGCAGATTTTGATCCGTATGAATACAGCTGTTTCATTTACGACCGATGGGGAGAACTTATTTGGGAGAACCATAATCATCTTGTGGGTTGGGATGGCAAACGAATGAATGGAACCTCCGTTCAAGAAGGGGTGTATACATGGAAAATATTGATTAAGTCACCCTATCGAGATGAGCGAAAAGCTTTTACAGGTCACGTAACTTTATTGCGATAACCTGAGTTAAATGCCATATCTTTGCACCCCATGAGATTATTTTTTTCACTTTTTATACTGCTAGCATCCTTCCTAGGGATTTCTCAAAATAATGCGGGGTGTCCTAATGCAAATTTCAGCTCTAATAATTTTACTAATTGGCAAGGATGGACAGGTACTTACGGGAATCCGGCTGCAACCTTTGGAATTGTTAATGGTCGACACACCATCATTACTACCCCTGGTATTGATCCAAATACCTGTGGAGGGCTCCAAATGATTCCCCCGGGAAGTACACGATCAGCTAGATTAGGGAATGCGAGCACAGGATCTCAAGGTGAACGATTGTCATACACCATCAACGTAAACACTCAGAATTCTCTGTTTATATATAAATACGCATGTGTGCTTCAAGACCCAGGTCATTCCGCCGCTCAACAACCTGTTTTTCAAATGCGCTTATTAAATCAGAATGGGACTCAAATCGGCGGGAATTGCGGACAATATACAGTTTACGCTGGACAGCCTGGTCAAAACTTTCAAACCTGTGGAAATCGAAAATGGCTCCCTTGGACGGTGGTTGGTGTAAATTTACAAGCGTATTTAGGACAAAACGTTACAATCGAATTCACTACAAAAGACTGCAGTTTAGGCGGGCATTATGGCTACGCGTATGTGGTGGCTGATTGCATGCCTTTAACTCTAGATCTGGATTACTGTTTCGGTTCACCGACTATAAATATTTCAGGTCCAGCGGGCTTTCAATCTTACAATTGGAGTAACGGAGCAAATACGCAAAGCATCAGTGTTCCAGCCGCTACAGCAGCTCCTAGCTATACCGTAACTATGCAATCTTTTTCTAATCAAGGGAATTGCACGGTGGCGCTCACAGCATCTGCGATTCCGACCACAGTTCAGAGTAATTTTACGCACACAGCGGCTTGCCCATGGAGCCCAATGCAATTTACGAGTACGCCAACCATTGCACCTAATACCATAAATGGGGTTGCTTTACCCAATGGTGGTGCCGCGTCATGGTCTTGGAATTTCGGTGATGGTTCTACATTGACCGGTAATAACCCAGCGGTGCACATGAATCCAAGCCATACCTATCAAAATCCGGGCACCTATACCGTCACACACATTGTAACTACCCAAGCTGGTTGTTCAGATACTATTAGTCAAACCATTACGGTTTCACCACCCCCAACAATAAACTTCAATTTCAACAACAGTTGTGCAAATGATACCGTCAGTTTCACGAACCTAACTCAGGACCCCAATTTAGCACAAGTAACATACACCTGGTTATTTGGAAACGGAAGTCCAAATTCAACACAAGTCAATCCAATACAAATTTATCCGAATGCAGGGACTTTTAACGTGTCGCTTATTGCGTCAAATGCTGGAGGTTGTTCGGATACCCTTACACAAGCAGTCACTGTTTATCAACTCCCCCCGGTTAATGCTGGTAACAATGTCTCTGTTTGTCCGGGTACTCAAGTAACCTTAAACGCAACTGGCGCCCCTACATTGACTTGGGAAACAGGAACAGCCAACGGAGGAACCTATCTACCTGCCAATAGCATCACACTAACCGTAGTTGGTATAGATAACAACGGATGTGTGAATCAAGACTCTATGGATATTACGATTTACCCAGGAGCACTTGTAAATGCAGGACCTGATATAAACGTGTGTTTAGGGTCAACGGTAACGATTACCGCAACGGGATCTAATACGTATCAGTGGAACAATGGGATTACCAATGGTCAATCGTTTACACCTCCCTTCGGAACTACTACGTACACCGTCACCGGAACCTCTGTGAATGGATGTACGAATATAGATTCGATGGTGTTAACCGTATTTTCGAATCCCGGTATAAATGCAGGAGTAGACCAAATTATTTGTCAAGGAGATTCAACTCAACTTTTCGGGCAAGGTGCTGTAAGCTATCAATGGAGTGGCGGAATAACTAATGGCTCCTTCTTTACACCGCTATCTACCGGTCTTTGGATCCTGTCTGGTTTGGATACCAACGGCTGTATTGGATATGATACCATGCAAATTATCGTTCCTCAACCTGTAGTATTTGCAGGTAATGACACCAGTATTTGTCCTGGGTTTGGAATTCCATTAACTGCAACAGGAACAGCAACATACACATGGAGCACAGGAAACAACAATGGAAGCAATTACATTCCACTAAACAGTGAAATTATTTCTGTCGTTGGATTAGACACCAATTTTTGCCCAGCGTATGACACATTAATTATTACTGTTTTTCAAGCTCCAGTGGTTGATGCTGGACCAGATATTCAGGTATGTTCAGGGGCATCGGTTACAATTTCTGGAACCGGGGCTGTTAACTATGTATGGGATAATGGACTAATTAATGGAAACACTTGGACTCCACCTGTGGGAATTGTCACCTACCATGTAATAGGAACGGATGGGAATGGTTGTATAGACACAAGCGACATGGTTTTAACCGTTTGGGCGAATCCAACAGTGAATGCTGGAGTTGACCAAAGTATCTGTGAAGGAAGCAGTACGCAAGTAAGTGGTTCTGGTGCGGTAAGTTATCAATGGAACAATGGGATATTGAATCAAGTAAACTTTACACCAATTAACACATTAACCTACACGGTAATTGGAACTGATCAAAACGGATGTATCGGTACAGACAACATGAACATAACCATAGAGCCTGCAGCAATCCCTAACTTTAGCGCAAATATTACAGAGGATTGCATACCGTTTACTGCCAACTTAACAAACAATTCTACTGGGACACCTTATCTGACTGCAGCGTGGGACTTTGGGAATGGAGTAACTCAAAATGGTTTGAATACCAGTTCAATCACCTATAACGCACAGGGGTGTTATGATGTGAGTCTCACCCTAACCACGGCACTTGGCTGCGTTTGGGATACCACGTTTATTGATTATTTGTGTGCATATCCTGTTCCAATTGCAGACTTTAATGTTACCCCACAATCAATGACTGTTTTGAATACTACCGGAACGTTTGATAACTACAGTGCTGGAGCAGACTACTATGATTGGGATTTTGGTGACGGTACATCAAATTCAAGCGAATTTGAGCCGATTCATGCATTTCCTACCTCTTCCGCGGGAACTTATTTAATTTCTTTAGTGGCTTCTACTGAATTCGGATGTACCGATACGGCAACACGGTCTGTAATTGTATTAGAATCTCAGCTGATTTTCGTACCGAACACCTTTACTCCGGACGGTAACGAATATAATCAAACGTGGCTTCCTATCATAACAGCAGATTTTGATCCTTTTGAATATAGTTGTTTCATCTACGACCGATGGGGTGAAATTATTTGGGAAAACCATAACCACGAATTGGGCTGGGATGGAAAAAGAAACGATGGTATAAATGTTTCTCAGGGAACATATACTTGGAAAATAATACTTAAATCCCCATACTCAGATAGTAGAAAAGCATACATTGGGCATCTGAATTTATTGAGGTAATGTGGTTTGGCATTTAATTCATAAATTTGAAGGTGAGAATGGCAACGATTGGTTAATATTCTCGTAAAGAATGTAACCCAGACATTAACTTTTTTTTATGACACGATTTATACTCAGTGTAATTGTATTGTTCACTACTTATTTCGCACACAGCCAATATACCGTTTGCCTTGGACAAGATTTATCTGTATGCCCAGGTCAAACAGTGACAATCAACAACTGTAACCAAGGTGGTGGTGCCAATAATGTTGCAGGTGTTTACTTGAATGCTCCAAGCCAAGTGAATTTATCTGATGACTCTTGGTCAGGAGTAGTTAATATCGGATTCCCTTTCAATTTTTATGGTCAAAATTATAACCAATGTGTTATAGGTTCCAATGGATTAGTGTCCTTTAACCTGGCAAACGCGAATGGATATTGTCCGTGGTCATTAGGTGGTATTCCTCCACTTCCGAACATGCAATTAACCTCTGCCAGGAATTCAATCATGCTTACCTATCAAGATATTAACCCTTCGCTTGGAGGTCAAATTCAATATCAAACAATAGGTACTGCGCCAAACCGAAGATTTGTAGTGCTTTATAAAAATATTATGATGTTTAGTTGTACACAACAATGTAACTACATGGCAATCATTATGTATGAAACTACTAATGTATTCGAATTGCATATTGGAAATAAACCAATATGTACAGGCTGGAATAGTGGCTTAGCGATTCAAGGGTCTGAAAATAATCCAATGACCGTGGCTCACATTACCCCGGGAAGAAACAACCAAGTTTGGGGTGCAAATCAGGATGGTCGTCGATTTACCCCGACCGCTCCTAATAATACAAATCAATATACCATAGCTCAAATTCCATATGTCTTGGTTTCTAGTCCCGGAACAAACTTCATTTGGCAAAACACCTTAGGGCAAACATTCCCATACAATAACGGTACCTTGGTGGTTAATAATGTCCCGACGCCTGGACCTACAGGATATTTTCTATCGGGATCAGCATGTAATACAAGTATCGGCTCGATTACTAACGATACGACATGGATTTCTATTGGTGGAGCCGCAGTTAATGTAACCGTAACGAATGATATTTGTTCTCAATCTATTGGGTCTGTAACTGCCAATCCAACAGCAGGTACGCCACCCTTTACGTATACTTGGACACCAAACATTGGGAACACACAAACTGTAAATAACCTCCCCGCTGGAACGTATTCCGTAACGGTTCAAGACGGTAGTGGCTGCCCGGCGACAGGAACCGGTGTTATTGGAGATACACCCGCGCAATATACCGCCAGCATGACTCAAGTTAGTTGTCCAGGTGGTAATGATGGTACGGCTACGGCTAACATAATACCAGCGGCACCAGGTGCCACATATTCTTGGAGTAATGGTCAGACTACCCAAACAGCTACAGGATTAACAGCAGGAACCTATACCTGTAACGTTTCAACACCGAGTGGTTGTTCAGGTAGTGTTTCCATAACGGTTACTGAAATCCCTGCAATGATTTTGAATTTAACCAATGTTGTCAACGCTAACTGCAACAGCATAAATAACGGTAGCGCAAACATAAATGTAACTCAAGGAACACCGGGTTATCTATACAGTTGGACTGGTTCTGCCTCTGTATCAAACATGGCAATTGACCTGGGTGCTGGACCTCATACAGTAACTGTAACTGATGCTAATGGATGTATACAAGATACAACCTTTAACATAAGTGAACCTCCTGCATTAGCTATCTCCTTCTTAACACAAGACACGATGATTTGTCCTGAGGCAAGCATTACATTAAGTGCACAGGGTGTAGGCGGTTCCAGCCCATACATTTTTAGTTGGGTAGATAATAATGGGAATTCATTTGGTCCGGCAAGCTCTATTACAGTTGATCCTGCTACTACACCAACCCAATACTGTGTTACACTTTCGGAGCAATGTGGCTCACCTACCACACAACAATGTATGACAATTACCTTCCCAACACCAATCATTCCGAGTATAGCTCCAAATTTCCCTATCCTTTGTATGCCTGGTTCATTCAATTTTTCAAATACCTCTTCCAACGCAGCAGAAATTGCATCTACCGTTTACACATTTTCTAACGGAGACACCTACACAGTTCCGGGGATGCAGAATTTTTCAAACACCTTCCCTTATCCCGGATTTTACAGTGTTAACATGACCGCAACTTCTATCTATGGGTGTGTTTATACTAACAGTACTCAAGATATCGTTGAAGTGACACCGTTACCTACAGCGGACTTTGTACTTTCAAGAAACCCTGTAACCTGGTTTGAAACCTCGGTTCAAGCAAATGATAATTCTCAAGGAAACATTGTAGATTGGCAATGGTCTTGCGATGGAGCAGAAAGCATCACCAGCAATGGAATTAATGCAATGTTTACCTTCCCGCAAGGTGTAGTTGGAACATACTATTTAAACTTAACGGTTACCACTGCCCAAGGCTGTTCAGATTCCATCTCATTGCCTTTAGAAATTATTCCAGACATCGTTTTCTATGTACCGAATACATTTACTCCGGATGATGACGAACACAACCAAACATGGCGGTTTTATGTTGAAGGCATCGATGAGATGGGCTTTCACTTAACCGTATATAACCGATGGGGAGAGACCGTATGGGAAACGTTTGATCCTGCGGGTGAATGGGATGGTATGTATGGAGGAAAATTAGTTCAACCGGGGGTTTATACATGGACTGCGTGGTATAAGGAACGTGACAGTGACGGTAAGAAAGTTAGACAAGGATTCATAAATGTATTGAGATAAGTATGAAAAAGCTTTTAATCATATCCTTCATTGCTAGTATTTTTTTTGGTTGTGGCGTCGTAGATATTTCATCACTCCCTGTTGGAAATTCAACGCCAACTAAACCTCAACTAACGAACGATGAAGTTATAAAAGGGTTAAAAGAAGCTTTGACCGTTGGTATTAAGAATTCAGTAGATTCGAGTTCAGTGCTTGATGGTTTTTTAAAGAATCCAGCAATACGTTTACCATTCCCTCCGGATGCAATTAAAGTTAAGGAAAAAGCTATAAATTTAGGGATGCAAGGTCAAGTAGATAAATTTGAAACCACCTTGAATCGTGCGGCCGAAGAGGCTGTTAAAGAAGCCTTACCTATCTTCAAAAACGCCATAATAAATATGTCTATTCAAGATGGATTTGCTATTTTGAAAGGCGGAAATGGTGCGGCTACTAAGTTTTTGAAAGATAAAACATCAGACAGCCTTGCTGTTGCATTTTTGCCCAAGGTAAAAAATGCAACAAGCAAAGTACAATTAACTTCTTATTGGAATCCAATTATCACCAAATATAATGCTGCTGTTGCGCTTACAGGCGGAGAAAAAATCAATCCAGACTTAGATGCCTATGTTACACAGTTAGCAATTCAAGGCTTATTTAAGTTGGTAGAGAAGGAAGAAAATAAAATCAGAAAAGATCCTGGTGCCAGGGTTACTGACATATTAATGAAAGTTTTTAGTAGTATTTAAACCTACATCGTTTGAAACATTTTCCTCCAACTGAACTTGCGTTAAATGCGCAACAACAGGTATATCATTTAGGCCTTTCACGAGATCAAGTAGCGGGAACCGTAATATTAGTAGGTGATCAAGACCGTGTGTCCTTGATATCTAATTTTTTTGATTCCATTGAGCACAAGAGTCAACATCGAGAATTTGTTTGTCACACCGGAACATACAAAGGAAAGCGAATTTCTGCCATTTCAACCGGAATAGGTACGGATAACATTGACATTACAGTTAATGAACTGGACGCTTTAGTTAACATCGATCTTAAGTCAAGAACTTCGCTTCCTACCCATACATCACTCAATTTAATTCGAATTGGAACTTGTGGTATTTTACAGCCACAAATTCCGGTGCATAGTTACATTGTTTCAACACATGCTTTTGGACTCGATAATGTAGCGCATTTTTACGACATTGAATTTACGGAGACTGAACGCTTCATGAACGAACGCATTAAAGAATTCATTCAACTCCCGAAGGCAATAGAACCGTATTTTGTTTCAGCGGATTCAGCGCTTACATTCAAATTAACAGCGGATAGCTGTTTTCCTGGAATTACCATTACGAGCTCTGGATTTTATGGGCCGCAGGGAAGACAATTGCGCCTTGATTCTCGCATAGCCGATATTCAAATGAAGGCACAGCATTTCAGTGAAAACAATTTAAGGCTACTAAACTTTGAAATGGAGAGTTCGGCTTTATTTGCCTTAGGCAGGGGGTTAGGTCACCGATGCGCTACCATTTGCTTAGGTATTGCAAATCGACCAAACACCACCTTTTCAGAAGGATATCAAACAGAAATGAATGAACTGATACAGTTTGTTCTAGACAGGGTACCTTAATTTTCTAGGTATTTATCTAAGGTAATATGAAGGTTTATTCCGCGGAGTTCAGCGCCCTTAGCGACAATCTCTCCATTACCATCAATTAAGAAAGCACTGGGAATTGAATATACACCGTAAAGATTTGAAATTTTATTTCCTTCATCAAGGCCGTGGTATTTCCAAACCATCCCATCCGATTTTATGGCCTCCTTCCATGCTGAGGACTCACGATCTAAGGATACGCTAAATACAGTAAATCCTTTACCATTCGTGAATTTCTTTTTACGGTATTTAGTGTATGCCTCTACCACGTTAGGCATTTCTTTACGACAAGGACCACACCAAGATGCCCAAAAGTCCACTAAGACCATTTTTCCTTTTAATTTCGATAATGCAATCTTTTTTCCTTTGTGAGATTTCATTACAATATCCGGCGCTAAACCCTTGGGATTTACAGCGACCTCTTCTGAATTATTAAAACAGAAAGCACCGCAAAAAATGAGTATAATAAAAGCCAAAGGCAGAAATCGTTGGAAAGTTTTCATTATCCTATTCTTCGAATATCTGCACCGATATTATTAAGACGGATTTCAATGTCTTGATACCCTCGGTCAATTTGATCAATGTTGTGAATAACACTCTTTCCTTTAGCAGAAAGCGCTGCGATCAACAGCGATACTCCTGCGCGAATATCGGGCGAGGTCATAGAAATTCCTTTGAGTTGATGTTCTCGGTTTAATCCAATTACTGTAGCTCGATGCGGGTCGCAAAGAATAATTTGCGCTCCCATGTCTATTAATTTATCGACAAAGAATAACCTGGATTCAAACATCTTTTGATGAATCAATACAGACCCTTTAGCTTGAGTAGCAACAACTAAAATAATGGAAAGTAAATCCGGTGTAAACCCTGGCCATGGCGCATCATAAATTGTTAAGATAGAACCATCAATGAAGGTATCAATTTCATAGTGATCCTGAGCAGGAATATAAATATCATCGCCTCTTCGTTCCAACTTAATACCCAACCTTCTAAATACATTAGGAATAATCCCTAAGTTTTCCCAACTCACATCTTTAATCGTAATTTCAGATTGTGTCATTGCCGCCAATCCTATGAAACTTCCAATTTCGATCATATCGGGAAGAATGCGGTGAAAACATCCTTTTAACTCCTTAACCCCCTCGATGTGTAATAAATTTGAACCTATCCCTTCGATCTTTGCTCCCATGGAATTAAGCATCTTGCACAATTGCTGAATATAGGGTTCACATGCAGCATTATAGAAGGTTGTTTTACCTTCAGCCAACACAGCCGCCATTAATATATTTGCTGTTCCAGTTACCGAGGCTTCGTCAAGGTGAATATATGTCCCTTTTAATTTCTTTGCTTCAATAGAGTAGAAATGTTCTCCCGCATCGTAATTAAATTTTGCTCCAAGTAGTGTAAATCCTTCGAAATGCGTATCCAATCTTCGACGGCCAATTTTATCTCCTCCGGGTTTTGGAATAAACCCTTTACCAAACCTGGCCAAAAGCGGTCCAACAATCATAATCGAACCACGAAGTGCAGAAGCACGTTTCTTAAAGTCTTCAGTTTCCAAATATGCTAAGTCAATCTCCTTAGCCTGAAAAATATAGGTTCCTTTTTCAACCTTTTCCACCTTCACCCCCATGGTTTGCAACAGACTTATCAGTTTATTTACATCGATAATGTCAGGAACATTGGAGATGGTTACTTTTTCTGCCGTTAATAAGGGAGCACACAACACCTGAAGTGCCTCATTTTTTGCCCCTTGTGGATGCAATTCACCTTTTAAAGGTTTACCGCCGTGAATTTCAAAAGATGCCATTACTTTTTAAAATTTTTTTTCTTTTGTTTTTGCTTAAAATTCTTGCTGAACTTTTTGTTATTGTTATTCCCTATCCCCATAGAACGCAATAAAACATTAGTGTTCATAAGCTCGTCTGGATTTTCCAATACTAAATCGCCTTTGGAAAGTTCTTTTAATTGATCAGCAATCACATGATTTTCGACCGTATCGTTATTATGTGACAGGAATTGTTTTTTCATGAAATTAGCCATGGTGTTTTTCAAGTACTCACGTTCATCCTCTTTTGTGATGTCTTTGGCTGATTCTAGAATTTCTTGGGTATACTTACCATAATGACCATATCTAATCTTACTTTTCGGATACGCCATCAACTTTGGCTTTTCTTGAAGGGATTCTGCCTTTGGTATTTCATACGGCGAATCAACTTCCAAATTAAAATCGGACATTACGAAAAGGTGCGTCCATAATTTATGTCGAAAATCATCCACATCACGCAGGTGAGGGTTTAATTGTCCCATCACTTCAATTATGGCTTGGGCTGCGCGGTTACGTTCTTTTCTATCCGAAATTTCCATCGCATGTGCAATCATGTTCTGCACATTACGACCATATTCAGGTAGGATCAGTTTACCACGTGTTGTATTATATTCCATTAAGATTCGATTTTTGCACCAAGTGCATTCATGTAAATATCGCGTGCCTCATCGATAAAACCAAATGGTTGCAAATCTATTTGCATTTTACCTTTGGTTACGTGCCCCAATAGAATGATATTCGTATCACACGATTTTTTGAACTCACTAAACGCATCCCGTTTATCTTCAGGTAAAGTAACCACTACTCTTCCTTGTCCTTCACCAAATAAAAAGGCATCGGTGCGAATGTCCATGTCTGTTTCGATATCAAATCCGAGTCCTCGTGGAAAGCCCATTTCTGCTAACGTAACGAAAAGTCCCCCGTCAGAAACATCATGTGCCGCGTTTATTAAATTTTGCTCTATGAGTTCTTTTATGGTTTGCTGCATATTGAACTCTTCATCCAAATCAAAACTTGGAACCGGTGAAAGTTTTACGCCTTGGATAGAAGCTAAATACTCAGAAGATCCCATATCATCGGAATAATTCCCAACTAAATAAATTAAATCCCCTTTCTCTTTAAAATCCAGCGTCATTTTTTTATCCTTATCTTCCAAGAGTCCAATCATACCAATGGTTGGCGTAGGAAATACTGGGACTTCTTTTCCTGCGATTACCGATTGATTGTAGAAGGAAACATTACCTCCGGTAACTGGGGTAGAAAATTTTATACATGCAGCGCTCATTCCTTTGATTGCACCAACAAACTGCCAATAGCTTTCTGGATTATACGGATTTCCAAAATTCAAACAATTCGTAACCGCAGAAGGAATACCTCCTGAAACCGTAATGTTTCGTGCCGCTTCAGAAACAGCGATCATTGTACCTATTTCAGGATCAGAATTGACGTAGCGTGAATTACAATCTACCGTCATAGCAAGCGCTTTCTTCGTTCCCTTGATAGAAACTACTCCGGCATCTGACGGTGCATTGGTGGACATATTTACAGTACCTACCATGGAGTCATATTGCTCATAAACCCAACGCTTTGAGGCGATGTTTGGCAATCCCAACATTTGATATGCTACTGCCTCAAGGTCTGAAGGAACTGAGATGGTATCTGGATTGAATTTCTTTGCTTCGGCATAATAAGCCGGTTCAGAATATTCACGCTTATTTTGGGGCGCCCCACCGCCAAGCACCAAGGACTCGGCTGGAACATCTCCTACTAGTTCTCCATGCATATAGTAGCGAATTCTACCGGTATCTGTAACATGACCAATTTCCTCGGCATGTAAATCCCATTTATCAAAGATGGATTTAACCACGTGTTCCTTTCCTTTTTGAACCACCACCAGCATTCGTTCTTGGGATTCAGAAAGTAAAATTTCATAGGGAAGCATATTTTCTTGTCTGGTAGGAACTTTATCTAAATAAATCTCCATTCCTACACCTCCAGCAGCAGACATTTCTGTGGTAGAGCAAGTAATACCTGCAGCTCCCATGTCTTGCATACCAACGATTGCATCCGTTTGTGACAACTCCATTGTCGCCTCTAGCAACAACTTTTCCATAAAGGGGTCACCTACTTGAACAGAAGGCAAGTCATTCGCAGAATCTTCGGTAATATCTTTTGAAGCAAAGGCCGCCCCTGCGATTCCATCTTTACCGGTAGCAGAACCTACAATAAATACTGGATTACCTGGACCTTTTGCTGTGGCAGAAATAATTCGTTTGGTATCAATAATTCCAGCTGAAAATGCATTCACCAAAGGATTTGTATTGTACGAATCATCAAAAAATACTTCACCTCCAACAATTGGAATTCCAAAGGCATTTCCGTAATCGCCAATTCCTTTAACCACGCCTTTAACTAACCATTTGGTTCTTGGCAAATCTAAATTCCCGAAACGTAATGAATTTAATTGCGCAATTGGACGCGCACCCATGGTGAAAATATCTCGATTTATCCCACCTACTCCCGTTGCCGCTCCTTGATAAGGCTCAAGCGCACTTGGGTGGTTATGTGATTCGATTTTAAATACGCAACCCAAGCCATCACCAATATCTACTAATCCAGCATTTTCCTCCCCGGCTTTAACGAGCATGTGTGGACCATCTTTGGGTAGTGTTTTTAACCAAAGAATTGAATTTTTATAAGAGCAGTGCTCTGACCACATCACAGAGTAAATTGCTGTTTCTGTAAAGTTGGGGGTTCGTCCAAGAATTCCTTTAATTTGCTCGAATTCTTCTGCTAACAATCCGAGTTCTTTCGCCTGCGTTAGCGTTGCTTCTTTTTGTAGGGTATTTTCCATCATAAATTTCAAGCACAAAGGTACGGAATATCTTTCAGCCAATCAGGGAATTTCACAATAAACAAACCCAACTTTATTAACAAAAAAATCCGGTTTCCCGGATTTACTCGACATGCTATGGATTAAGATTAATGACCACAATGAACGATGTAGTTTCCGGTAGAATCCGTATACCCATTCACCTCTAAGGCCTCCATTTCATCTCCACATTTTTCACCCAATTCAATTTCAGCGCCCGCTTTATCATAATGGCAGTCGGCACATTTATTTTTCTTACAAGCGCCAAATGAAAGTGCAGCAACACAAAGTGCAGCCAAAAGAACCAATTTACTTTTCATATGATTTGTTTTTAAGATTACTATTAAAATTATATCCAACACCAAGGAAGAAATTTCTTCCAGGAAATGGCATTTGAATGTTTTTTAATCGGGATAAATGATCAATATATGTGGAATTAAGTACATTTCTACCTCCCCCTTTTATGGTAAATTGGTTGGTTCTACCAAAGGCAAATACCAAAGAAAAATCAAGTACATGATATCCCTTAGATGAGGTTTCGAGATAAGCCACATTATTTTGGGGACCCATTAAGGTGGATTGTATATTCACTTCTTTCAATCGAATAAAGTTCTTTGAACCAAATTCATACCTAAGCACATTTTGCATTCGAGGCTGTGGAATCATAGAGACTGAGCTGTCTCCAAGGGCACTTACATGTAGGTAGGATAATGAAACCTCCCAATGCAAACCATGTGCAAAATGCGGATGCACATGATATGATAAATCTATGCCGGAAAAAAGCACCTCATTGTTTTGAACATACCGATACCCTGGAATGCCATCAAATAAGACCCCCATCGGCGTCAAATAAATATAATCTTGAATCAAACTAACGAACGGATTAAGCACTAATGCACCGTGTGCTTGATTCCACTCTAAGGTAATATCTAATTGTCGAGCTTTTTCAGGGACCAACGCAGCATCACCTACCTCATACCTCAGCGCACCGTGATGATACCCATTTGAGAACAACTCTGTGAGGTGTGGCGCCCGAAAACCCGTGGATAATGAAGTTCGCCAAACAAACTTCTCCGAACTGCGCACCACTCCTACACTTCCATTTAACCCATTAAAACTGATGTTATTTTGATGAGGCATATCAATTCCAAATATCGTTCTTCGATCATAACGAATGCCTGCCTGAAGATTCCATTTTTTATGCTCGTGATTGACACTAACATAACCACCCACATCAACTGATTGGGCATTAGGAATTAAGGTATCCGTAGCATTTAATGCATTGGCATTGTCTTGGGTCATCGCCTGAAAGCCAGTGGTCAATTTTGTTCTTTTGTTACACTTCAATTGCCACCTCAGCTGTGCCAAATGATTAAATAAAGACATACTCAAGGAAGGGATTGTAACCTTCTCATCAAATTCAATTAATCGATTCAGAGTCGCACCATACATGAGTAAAACATCTGATTTATCCCTATAAAAATTAGCAGTGGCTTGTATCAGGTGATTCTGAAAAAACTGAGCTGGCAACTCATACGCTCTGGCGCGCTCAGTCACCTGAAAAGTCATTGGTGTTGCTAAGGAATCATGTGTATGTCCCGGAATCCCCACCACGGAGTGACTTGCCGTGTAACGCAAGGAATACAAACTTCGCTTTCCGGTATATGACAAATTTACTTTTGCCCCCAAATCATTGAACCGCGAATTTTTCGCAAACCTACCTGAAGGCAATTGAAAGTCAGCATGATTAGCGTACGTCGAAGCCGCGAACCAACGGAATTTACGATAAGATTCCTTGTAAATCAATTGAGCCCTACCCCCTAGCGTATTAGAAAAACCTTCTGATTGAAATTCAACTGAACGTGCATTGGAAGGAGCAAATGGGGCATCCACTAAATAGACAACTCCCCCTAAGGCATCTGCACCATATAATAAGCTTGCAGGACCTTTAATAACTTCAACGGCAGAAACACCAAGACTTGTAATTCCAATTCCGTGATCACCACCCCATTGCTGTCCTTCTAACCTTAACCCATTCAACAAGGTTACAACACGCATACCCTGCATACCACGAATTACAGGTTTTGAGATACCATTACCCAATGCCGCATTATAGACACCCGGTATTTTTGCCAAAGCTTCCCCGAGTGTTAAATTCGAAATCACTCCAAGGGAAGACATTTTCTGAGATTCTATATGAAAAGGGTTTTTATTGGATTGTATTAGCACTCCAGAAGAAACCGTTACTTCATGCATATCCAAGTGAACCGGTATTAACATCACTTTCACATTGCTTTTCCCCTCGCAAACTGTGAAAAAAGCACTTCGATATCCCTGCAACATCACTTTAACATCAATGCAATTTTTGGTAGTTATTGAAAATACACTTTTCCCATTCGTATTGGTAAGCATGGTTTGATCAAACTCAACACAATAAACCGTCGCATTTGACAGCGGTACATTACGAATGGAGTCAACCACTTCAATTGTTAATTGCTGACCGTAAAAAGAACCAAAAAGAAAAATAACTCCTAAGGAAAACAACAAATTTTTCATCCAATATTATTTAATGCAACCTTGTTGCGTTTTGCAAATGTAAAAATTAATTGCAATTTTGTTGCATTAAAATAAAAAAATGTCAACCCCACGAAACACCAAAGCGAAACAAGCGGTTTTGAACGAAATCAACTTTTCAGGTTATGCACTGAGTCAGCCTGAAATTTTCAATCGTGTTCAGGGCATGTGTGACCGCGTTACCGTTTATCGCATATTAGACAGACTTGTAAGAGAAAATAAAATCCATAAAATTGTAAATATTGATGGCACAATAAATTATGCTGGCTGTAATAGCTGCCATGAAGATCATGGCCATACCCACGATCATTTACATTTTAGTTGCACAGAATGCAAAAAAATCGAATGTTTAGAAGAACAGCTGATTAAAGTTTCGCTTCCAGATTCTTACCAAATAAAAGAGTTATTCTTAACCATATCAGGGATTTGTCCAAGTTGCAGTCTTACCTAGGAAACCATACCTTTACCCCATGTATTTTCGACTACTCGTTTTAGCCCTTTTATTGGGGGCTTGTCAAGAAGAAATCGCATTCCATGAACAATTTATGGATGAATCCAATTGCTATGTGTACCAAAACGAAATCATCAAACAGCAAAGGAAGGGTTATACAATTGAGTATATTAACCCAACTGAAGCAAGTGGCTGTGTGAAAAAACAATTAGCACAAACCCATATAATTCACTTCAAAGATTCATTAGGTTTAGAGTCTGTTGTAATGGTTACCAAAACACCCGAAAAGTACATACATGTGGTAAAGGAATGGGCATTAATTTATGGTTCAAAAAACATACGGTTAACGCACTTGAAGGAAGAAAAAAATAGCATCGAATTAAATCTTAGTAAGAAATACGTAAAACGTTCCGATACCCTGTTCCACAATTCTTATAGGCCATATAAGGAAATTCAGATGAAAAAGGAAAATTCCATTTGGGTAGAAGAATCAAGTAATATTAACCCCTATTGGCCCTGGAACAATCCAAATAAATGATAGTTAGTTCAATTTCAAATAAGAATATCAAACCGTCGGAAGCCGTAAAAGCCTCAGACATCAGAGAAAGCCTTTTAAGTTTTATTCAAAAAAATCATCCGGAATTTAGCAATGAAGGCTATATAAGTTACGAGGAACTTAATTTCTTTCGAAGGCTTTACATTACCGAATTGGTAATTCAAGAAAAAGGTGAATTAGCGAAAATTGATGAAGATGTAGTTGAGGCGATTCGATCGAATGCCGTTTTATCTGAAAATATTGAAGAAAAAATCGACGAAGAATTAACGTTAGGACAACGCATGGCTGATTTGATAGCCACTTTCGGGGGAAGCTGGACCTTTATTATTAGTTTTTTCCTGTTTCTTTTTGGATGGATTATTCTGAATGCGTTCGTACTTGGAAATCAACAATACGACCCTTATCCGTTTATTCTTTTAAACTTAATTCTATCATGTCTAGCCGCAATTCAGGCCCCGATCATCATGATGAGTCAAAACCGTCAAGAGCAAAAGGACAGAGAACGAGCTGAACATGATTATAAAGTCAATCTAAAAGCCGAATTAGAAATAAAATTATTGAGCGAAAAAGTAGATCACCTCATCGTTCAACAGAATAAAAAATTACTAGAGATTCAAGAATTACAGCTTGATTATTTAAATGATGTGTTGAACAAACTCTCTAAGCACAAATGATCTGTTTATGGAAAATAAAAAACAAAAATTAGCATCCTATCCATCATTTTTTAAACGCATGTTCTGGTATATATGCTTGACCACCATCTTAATTATGTTTTCTTTAATGATTGGCGTTTTAGGCTATCATTACATTGGAGAAACTTCTTGGATTGATGCCTTTCATATGTCCTCATTAATTTTAACAGGAATGGGACCGGTTATTGAAATGAAAACAGCGGCAGCAAAATTATTCTCCTCGTTTTATGCCTTATACAGTGGCGTTGCTTTTCTAAGCATAACCGCGCTTTTCATGGCGCCAATCATACACCGGCTCCTACACATCCTGCATCTTGACGATGAAGAATAACATCAAGATTGTTTGATTCAATAATCGAAACTATGCAAATTAGGTTTTTATCTTTAATGATTTTAGTTTCTTCGCTCTGCCCTTATTTATCTTGGGGGACATCAAATCATACGTTTTTATTTCAGGCCGAATGGTTCGTTCTTAATCAATTTCTTTCCACCCCAAGCGCAGTAATGCATCCCTTAATTATCGTGCCTTTACTGAGTCAAACCCTCATTTTAATCTTTGGTATAATTTCCCCAAAAACAACCCTGGTTTACCTTGGGATTTTAGGATTATATCTTTTAATTGCTTTTATATTATTGGCTGGTTTTCTGTCCGGAAATATTTGGATTGTATTGAGTTGCACCCCATTTATTGTTAGCTCGACATTATTTATTCTATTGGCGAAAAAAAAGTAGCATTCAGCTATTTTCCTTAATTTTGTCAACAAATTGAATGATATGAATTACGACATTATAGTTATAGGAAGTGGACCAGGTGGATATGTAACCGCAATCCGTGCATCACAATTAGGAATGAAAACCGCCATCATTGAACGCGAAGAGCTCGGTGGAATTTGCTTGAATTGGGGATGTATTCCAACCAAGGCCCTATTAAAAAGCGCACAGGTTTTTGAATATCTACAACACGCATCCGATTATGGCATCAATGTAAAAGAGGCCAGTGCTGACTTTAATGCGGTGGTTAAACGATCTCGTGATGTAGCCAACGGAATGAGTAATGGCATTCAATTCTTGATGAAAAAGAATAAAATTGATGTAATCAAGGGCACTGCAACCGTAGCTCCAGGAAAACAAGTAGTGGTAATCGATGAAGCGGGAAAAAGCACAACCTACACGGCAGGAAAAGGTGTAATCATTGCTACCGGAGCACGCTCTAGAGAATTACCTAATCTTCCTCAAGACGGAACAAAAATCATTGGATACCGTCAAGCCATGACCTTAGCAAAGCAACCTAAAAAACTTGTCGTTGTTGGTTCGGGTGCAATCGGGGTAGAATTTGCCTATTTCTATAATACCATGGGCACAGAAGTGACAATTGTAGAATACATGCCAAACATTGTTCCTGTAGAAGACGAAGAAGTTTCAAAACAACTCGAGAAATCATTCAAAAAATCCGGGATTAAAATCATGACCGAGGCGTCTGTAGAAAGCGTTGACACCAAAGGCAAAGGATGTATCGTGACGGTTAAAACAGCAAAAGGCGAAGAAAAGATTGAATGCGACGTGGTATTATCCGCTGTGGGAATACAATCAAATATTGAAGGATTAGGATTAGAGCAGGTTGGAATTATTCAGGATAAAGGAAAAATACCGGTGAATGAATTCTATCAAACAAATATCCCAGGGTATTATGCCATTGGAGACATCGTACCAGGACCTGCATTAGCTCACGTTGCTTCAGCTGAAGGTATCATTTGTGTGGAGCAATTGGCAGGACATCACCCAGAACCGTTGGATTATGGAAACATCCCAGGGTGCACCTACTGTTCACCAGAGGTTGCTTCAGTTGGAATGACCGAAAAGGCGGCTAAAGCAGCTGGAAGAGAAATTAAAATAGGTAAATTCCCGTTCTCTGCCTCAGGAAAAGCAAGTGCAGCTGGTGCTAAAGATGGTTTTGTAAAATTAATTTTTGATGCAAAATACGGCGAATTGCTAGGAGCTCACATGATTGGGGCCAACGTTACTGAAATGATCGCTGAAATAGTCGCTGTTCGTAAGTTAGAAACCACGGGTATGGATCTCATCAAAACAGTACACCCCCACCCCACCATGTCAGAAGCAATAATGGAAGCGGCAGCTGCTGCTTATGGTGAAGTAATTCACTTATAATGATTGTCCTTCGAATAATTCTAGGATTATTCCTCGGTCTTTTTGTAGGCGCCATGGTGAATGGTAGTTTCATTGAATTAGGAATGAAAATATTCCCATTTCCGAACGGAGTAAATTTTAATACACCTGAAGGATTGAAAGCTTTTAGTGAACTACCTTTTAAATTCTATGTTTTCCCTTTCATAGCGCATGCTGTGGGCACTCTGAGTGGTTGTTTGATTGCACTATTACTTGTGAGAACTTATGCCACTTGGGTTGTTTATACGATTGGCTTCTTGTTTTTTACTGGTGGTATAAAGGCTGTTTTTATGATTAATGCCCCATTATGGTTTGATATACTAGACTTGAGCTTGGCATATATTCCCATGGCTTGGTTGGCTACAAAATCAAAACTAGCTAAAACGGCATAAATCAGGTAGAAAAATTCAGGAATTCTGCCAAATCGTCACCTTAACCCTGCCGTGTTTATCTCTTTGTCATATAATTTCATGATATAGAGGCATGGCACATTAATTGAAAATGGGGAGATGTCAACATTTAAAAACAAAAGTTAACATGGGAAAAATAATTGGAATTGACTTAGGTACCACAAACTCTTGCGTATCGGTCATGGAAGGAAATGAGCCAGTGGTAATCACAAACTCAGAAGGAAAAAGAACTACGCCATCAGTAGTTGCATTTATAGATGGAGGCGAGCGTAAAGTTGGGGATCCAGCAAAACGTCAAGCAATAACTAATCCAACAAAAACAATCTACTCAATCAAGCGATTCATGGGAAGTAGCTATGACGATTCTGTCGCAGAAACAAAACGCGTTCCTTATGAAGTAGTAAAAGGCGAAAACAACACACCACGGGTAAAAATTGATGACCGCTTATATTCTCCACAAGAAATTTCTGCCATCATTTTGCAAAAAATGAAAAAAACTGCAGAAGATTATTTAGGAACAGAAGTAACGGAAGCTGTAGTTACTGTGCCTGCATACTTTAATGATGCGCAACGTCAAGCAACCAAAGAAGCCGGTGAAATCGCGGGATTAACAATCAAACGAATTATTAACGAACCAACAGCAGCGGCGCTTGCCTATGGATTAGATAAAAAAGGTATCGATCAAAAAATCGTTGTTTTCGATTTCGGTGGTGGAACACATGATGTATCCATCCTTGAACTTGGAGATGGTGTTTTTGAAGTACTTTCTACAGACGGAGATACGCACCTTGGAGGAGACGACGTAGATAACGCAATCATTAACTGGTTGGCCGACGAATTCAAAAGTGAAGAAGGAATTGATCTTAGAGAAGACCCTATGGCTCTTCAACGATTGAAAGAAGCCGCAGAAAAAGCTAAAATCGAACTTTCATCAACCACTTCAAGTGAAATCAACCTACCGTATATCATGCCGGTGAATGGTATTCCAAAACACTTGGTTAGAACCTTACAGCGTGCAAAATTCGAGCAATTGATTTCAGAAATCGTTGAACGAACTATCGCGCCTTGTCGTTCTGCATTAAAAAATGCTGGATTGAGCCCAAAAGACATTAACGAAGTAATCTTAGTTGGTGGTTCAACTCGTATTCCAATTATTCAAGATGCAGTTGAGAAGTTTTTCGGTAAAGCACCATCAAAAGGGGTAAATCCTGACGAAGTGGTAGCCGTTGGTGCTGCAATTCAAGGAGGTGTACTTACCGGTGAAGTTAAAGATGTATTACTTCTTGATGTTATTCCACTTTCTTTAGGGATTGAAACCATGGGAGGTGTATTTACGAAGCTTATCGAGGCAAACACAACCATTCCAACGAAAAAATCTGAGGTTTTCTCTACAGCTTCAGACAGTCAGCCCGCAGTAGATATCCATGTGCTTCAAGGTGAACGTGCTATGGCAGGAGATAACAAAACCTTAGGAAGATTTCAATTGTCTGATATTCCACCAGCACCTAGAGGTGTACCACAAATTGAGGTAACCTTTGATATTGATGCTAACGGTATCATGAATATTTCTGCTAAAGATAAAGGAACAGGGAAAGAACAATCCATTAAAATTGAGTCTAAATCTGGCTTGAGCGACGAAGAAATCGAGCGCATGAAGGCTGAAGCGCAAGCGAATGCTGAATCTGACAAGAAAAAGCGTGAAGAGGTAGATTTAATCAACAAAGCAGATTCCACGATATTCCAAACGGAACGCCAATTGAAAGAATACGGTGATAAAATCCCAGCGGATAAAAAACAAGGAATTGAAGATGCATTGAATGAATTGAAAAAAGAATTCGAAGCGAAAAACATGGAAAACCTTGAGCCTGCAATGGAAAAACTAAACCAAGTCTTCCAAGCGGCATCGCAAGACATGTATAATGCAGCAAACGCACAGGGCGGTGCATCAACTGAAAGTGGGGAACAAGCCAGTTCTGGAAATCCTGACGATGAAGTAACCGATGTAGACTTCGAAGAAGTAAACGATAAAAAATAATCGTACTTATATTAAAAACATAAGGGCTCTTCGGAGCCCTTTTTCTATTTTTGCGCATGCTTCATCATAAAGTTCTTACTCATCCAAATAGCACCGAATGGACAGTCTTCATTCATGGCTTTGGGGGAAGTTCTAATGTTTGGTTCAAACAGATTAGGGATTTTCAAGAGCATTTTAACGTAGTACTTATCGATCTGCGAGGACATGGCAAATCCCAAGGCCTTCCTCAACACCGCAAATACTCATTTGAGTTAATTGCAAAAGAGGTGGCTGAAGTTATCGACTTTCTCAATATCCAAAAAGCGCACTTTATTGGTGTATCGTTGGGAAGTATCGTCATCCGCCAAATCGCTGTGAATTATCCGAAAATGGTTAAATCCATGATTTTTGCTGGAGCGATTACCCAAATGGATATTAAATCAAGATTTTTTCTAAAGCTTGGAAGAACTTTGGAACCCGTATTGCCCTACATGGCCCTATACAAGCTGTTCGCTAACATTATGATGCCTAAAAAAAATCATAAGGAATCGCGTATTATCTTTATCGGAGAGGCAAAAAAACTAATGAATAAAGAGTTCAAACGATGGTTTAAATTAACTGGGCGTCTAACCAAATACCTCACCTACCTTCATCATGAGAACAAAGATGAAAAAGCACTTTACATCATGGGTAGTGAGGACCATCTTTTCGTAGGAACAGCAAAAGAAATTGTTAAAGACAATCCAAACTTAACCCTTGAAATAGTTGATCAATGCGGACATGTAGTGAATGTAGAACAACCGGAGGCGTTCAATAAGTTGGCCATTGAATTTATTCGCAAACAAGGATAATGAGCTTTCCGCAATATCGAAAGCACCTGTCAGGTAAGAATTTTTACAAAATCACCGACCCGGCCAACTTTACCGAAATTCAGCTTATTGGTAGCAAGAAAATAATACTTAAAATTAAGGCCAACACCTATTTTGAAACACTGCGAATTCAAGAGATGTTAAGCGAATCAGATTGTTATTTACTTGCGGATGAAAAGGAGATAGAAGCACTTATAAACGGCTAAATTTCCTTATTTTTACGGCACAATTATTTGCATGGAACCTGTTAGCCCGTATATCCCAAAACATAAAATCCGAATTGTTACTGCCGCGTCCTTATTTGATGGACACGATGCAGCGATTAACATTATGCGCCGAATCATTCAGGCTACTGGGTGTGAAGTAATTCATTTAGGTCATGACCGTTCCGTGGAAGAAGTAGTGAATTGTGCAATTCAAGAAGACGCACAGGCGATTGCCATGACCTCATATCAAGGAGGACACATGGAATACTTTAAGTACATGTACGACTTGCTCAAGGAAAAAGGTGCGCCACACATAAAAATTTTCGGTGGAGGGGGTGGAACCATTTTACCCGCAGAAATTGAAGAACTTCATGGGTATGGTATTGCTCGAATCTATCATCCAGACGATGGTCGTTCCATGGGATTACAGGGAATGATTAATGACCTGATTAAACAATGTGATTTTGCTGTTGGCGAGAAGCTACCTTCAAATGCAAGCATGCTAACCATTAAGGATGTCCCTGCAATTGCTCGTGTTATTTCTGGTGCTGAAAATTATGCTGATGAACATGAAAAAACCTTGTCTGAAATTCGCGACAAGGCAAAAACAATAAAAACACCGGTACTCGGAATTACTGGTACAGGTGGGGCGGGAAAATCCTCACTTGTGGATGAATTAGTTCGTAGGTTTTTAATCGATTTTCAAGATAAACACATTGCTGTTGTTTCCGTAGATCCCTCGAAAAGAAAAACAGGAGGAGCCTTACTTGGAGATAGAATTCGAATGAATTCGATAAAAAATGAACGGGTTTATATGCGCTCTTTAGCTACCCGCCAATCTAACCTTGCACTTTCAAAACATGTAGCAGAAGCCATTTCTATACTGAAAGTAGCTGGATATGATTTAATTATTCTTGAAACTTCGGGTATTGGTCAATCCGATACTGAAATACTTGACCACAGCGACCTTTCTCTCTATGTTATGACGCCTGAATATGGTGCAGCGACTCAACTTGAGAAAATAGACATGTTAGATTTTGCCGATGTTATTGCACTAAATAAATTCGATAAACGGGGTGCCTTGGATGCGCTTCGTGATGTGCGAAAACAATATCAACGCAACCACAACCTTTGGGATGAAAAGGTAGATGATATGCCGGTATATGGTACAATCGCCTCGCAATTTAATGACCCCGGCATGAACACCTTGTACAAGGTAATCATGGACAAAGTCGTTGAAAAATCAGGTGCAGCCTTGCATTCAACCTTTGAAATCACCAATGAAATGTCGGAGAAAATCTTTGTGATTCCACCCGATCGAACGCGATACCTTTCGGAAATTTCAGAAAACAATCGCGCCTACGACCACTGGGTTAATAAACAAGTAGTGGTTGCTGATAAATTACAGGGGCTTCAGAGTTCCATTGAAACCCTTTCGAAATCATCCCTTGAAGACAAAGACCGTTTAATTAAAGGATTGCAAGAGGCCTTTGAACAAGAGAAGCTAAATTTTGACCCGAAAAACTGGGAAATTATACAGCATTGGAAAAGCAAGAAGCAAGCCTTCAAGAATGCTGAATATGAGTTCAAAGTTCGCGACAAGGTATTAAGCATCAAAACGCACACCGAGTCTTTGTCTCATTCTCAAATCCCAAAAGTTGCATCACCGCGCTATTCCAGCTGGGGCGATATCTTACGTTGGGTTCTCCAAGAAAATTTCCCAGGAGAATTCCCGTATACATCCGGCTTATTTCCTTTTAAGCGAGAAGGAGAAGACCCAACGCGTATGTTCGCTGGGGAAGGCGGACCAGAACGCACTAACAAACGATTCCATTATGTTAGCCTAGGCATGCCTGCAAAACGGCTCTCTACAGCCTTTGACTCTGTGACACTTTACGGAAATGACCCCGCAGTTCGTCCTGATATTTATGGAAAAATTGGAAATTCAGGGGTTTCCATCTGCTGTTTAGACGATGCAAAAAAACTGTATTCGGGGTTCGACCTAAGTCATCCAGCGACCTCAGTGTCTATGACCATTAATGGTCCCGCACCGATGCTTCTCGGATTTTTCATGAATGCTGCAATCGATCAGAACTGCGAAAAGTACATTAAAACACATGGGTTAGCATCGGATATAGAAGCTAAGATTGCAGCTATTTACCAAGCCAAAGGGACCGAACGACCACGATATCAAGGCGAACTCCCAGAAGGAAATGACGGATTAGGCTTGATGCTTCTCGGAGTTACTGGAGACCAAGTCTTACCGGCTGACGTTTATGCCCAAATTAAAGCAGACACCTTAAAGCAAGTTCGAGGTACGGTACAAGCAGATATCTTAAAAGAAGATCAAGCGCAAAATACTTGTATTTTCTCCACTGAATTCGCGCTTCGTTTGATGGGTGATGTCCAATCGTATTTCATTGATCATGCAGTGCGGAACTTTTATTCCGTTTCGATCTCTGGTTATCACATTGCAGAAGCAGGAGCGAACCCGATTACTCAGTTAGCATTTACTCTGGCTAATGGCTTTACTTATGTAGAGTACTATTTAAGCCGAGGAATGGACATCAACGATTTTGGACCTAACCTATCGTTTTTCTTCTCAAATGGAATCGACCCTGAATATGCGGTAATTGGAAGAGTCGCGCGTAGAATTTGGGCAAAAGCCTTGGCGAAAAAATATGGTGCTAATGCTAGAGCGCAAATGTTGAAATACCACATTCAGACATCAGGTCGTTCATTGCACGCACAGGAAATTGATTTCAATGATATTCGTACGACCTTGCAAGCACTGTACGCCATTTACGATAATTGTAATTCCCTGCATACCAATGCGTATGATGAGGCGATTACCACTCCAACGGAAGAATCCGTGCGCAGGGCAATGGCAATACAGCTTATTATAAACCGTGAATTAGGCCTAGCGAAAAACGAAAATCCACTTCAAGGATCATTTATTATTGACGAATTAACGGATTTAGTAGAGGAAGCTGTACTCACGGAATTCGACCGCATAACGGAACGTGGCGGAGTTTTGGGTGCCATGGAAACCATGTATCAGCGCTCGAAGATTCAAGAAGAATCCCTTTATTATGAAACCTTGAAACATACGGGAGAATTTCCAATTATTGGTGTAAATACCTTTTTAAGTTCCAAAGGTTCTCCTACGGTATTGCCTAAAGAAGTGATTCGAGCGACAGAGGAAGAAAAACAATATCAAATCCACATGTTGAATGAATTGCATCAGACCTATGGTGAAACCGCACAGGAACACATTAAAAAGGTGCAAGAAGCAGCAATCAACAACCGCAACATGTTTGAACAATTGATGGAAGCTTGCAAATACGCTTCGCTGGGGCAGATTACCGAGGCATTGTTTGAGGTTGGAGGGCAGTATCGCCGAAATATGTAGCTATTTTTGTTAAGGATACTTAGTTCTTAGTTGTTGATTAAAGCAGCGTGTTGGATCTTTACCACCTGATCCTCAATGCGAATATTATTTGCCCAGCTAATGCCATTTGACGTTTTGATTGCCGAAAAATCAATATCACGCATTTGCATTTCATGAATTAGCGCCTTCATAAATCCTTGTATTGCGAAGTTAAAATAGCGAATTCCAACTTTTTGATTGAATGCCGAGGCCAATTCCTGATCGCTTAAAGTCTTTAAATAAGTAGAATATCGAGTGGTGTATTCTTTTGCGCAATAAATGGTTTCGTTTGGAAATAATTGTTGATTCATGAGGGCGTATGGTAACGAATTAAAAAGTTAAAGTTACGGGATAAAACAATGACATTAACTTCGGCTTGGAAGCCGAAACACCAAAGTGCCTTTAGATTTATCACCCACCAGAGGGTGATAAAAAAAAATTACCATTCCCGATCCGAGATTAAAACCGTTCCTTTGAAATGAGCAACTAATTCATCGGATTGATTCGTTACTTTAACCTCATAAATCCCCACTTTTCGATTTCGTGAAAGCGTAGTACAAGAGGCGGTCAATACATCGTTTATGTGAACTTTTTTAATGTGTGAAATCGCCGTTTCTATACTCACGCATTGAAATCCATGTGCATTCGAAGCAAAGGCCATTGCTGAATCCGCAAGTGCGTAGGTAATTCCTCCGTGCGCAATTTTGAAACCGTTCACCATTCCTTCATTCACTTGCATTCTAATTTTACATTTACCACGCTCAATGTGCAATACTTCCATACCTAATCCATTACTGAAGGCATCTCCAGCCAACATTAGCTCAATTATCTCGGCAGGTGACTTCATTAAAGTGACGAAAAAGCAAAGGTTTCGGCCAATCTCACCCCTTTCTCTGTGTGCTGAAGGGTGCAACATTCATTGACGCTATCGTGCTCTAAAAACAACACATAATTCTCTGTGGCGGCAGTATCTAAAAAACTTCCTTTTTCTTCCAGGGTAATCAAGGGTCTGGTATCATATCCCATCACATAGGGTAAGGGAATATGCCCAACACTCGGCAATAAATCCGCCATAAAGACAATGGTTTTTCCTTTGTATTTAATGTGAGGAATCATCATGCTTTCCGTGTGACCATCCACGAATAAAAGGTCAATGTTTGGAAAAACCTCTCTACTAAATGAGCCGGTTCGTTCTACGAACTTTAATTGCCCACTTTCTTGAATCGGGAGAATATTTTCTGCTAAAAAAGAGGCTTTTTCACGGGCATTTGGAATGGTTGCCCATTGCCAATGTGATGCATTACTCCAATAAATCGCATGTTTAAACACCGGACGATAGCCGTCTTTTTGCGTATTCCAAGCAATCGCCCCCCCACAATGATCAAAGTGTAGGTGAGTGAGAATTACATCTGTAATGTCATCCTCATGAAATCCTGCTTTCCGAATGGAACCAATTAAGGTATCATTTCCTTGCAAATGGTAATGGGAAAAGAACTTTTCTGATTGTTTATCTCCAATGCCCGTATCGATCAACATTAAGCGTTTACCGTCCTCGATCAGTAAGCATCGCAAGGCCCAAGTACACATGTTATTCTCATCGGATGGATTGGTTTTTTGCCAAAGTGTTTTGGGTACCACCCCAAACATAGCTCCCCCATCAAGTTTAAAGAGACCGGTTTCAATTACATGGATTTTCATGACTTATTTTTTAGGATTCACAAAGGCTTTCAATTGCAATACAGCAACACCCGGTGAAGTATTTGTTATCACAGAAATAGTTTTGTCTTGCTCACCGAGTTGTGACTTTCCGGGATGAAATGTAACCTCTATTTGATCGCTTTTACCCGGTTCAATTGGCTTCTTATTCCAGGTTGGTACGGTACATCCACAAGAAGCTTTTACTTCGTAGATTAACAAAGGCTTCTTACCCGTATTTTTAATTGTAAATGAGGTGGTATAGTCGGCATCTGCTATTATGCTTCCAAAGTCATGAAGCATGCGGTCAAAACCAACCGAACTGAGCGTTTTTTTACGTTCAGCTTCTTCCTTTTTTGCCTCTTCCAAGGTAGCGTCAAGGGCTTGTTCATTTTCAGAGTCTGCTACAATACTAGATCCAAAATCATCCTTTTTCTCTGGAGCTTGACAGGCATAGAGCAGCAAGAAGCAAAAAACAAAAACTAATTTTTTCATATGCAACGATCTCAAATAAAGGTAAAAAAAATCCCGACCACTGCTGCGAATCGGGATAAGTTCTTGTTCATTAAAGAACCTTGGGAGGAAGACGGGGTTCGAACCCGCGGCCTTCGGAACCACAATCCGACGCTCTAACCAGCTGAGCTACAACCTCCATTTCAGGGGCACAAATATAAAACTTTTCTTCCGTAATTTGCAAGTAAGCACTCAGGATATTACTTATTATTCCCAACGAAAAATAATTCCACGCCTATTTTCGTTTACTTTTGTCTTGTGAAGCTTTTCAATACCCTCTTTTTTGTTTTAATTGTTATCCAATCCTTCGGGCAAGTGGTAACTGTTGAGGGAATTTGTATCGACAAAAAAGGGAAGCCAATTTCAGAGGTTACCATCACCGATCTGAAACATGTAACGATGCTTTCAACTACAGACGCCAAGGGTAAATTCGCTTTTGAAGCAGTGCTCGGCGATACGCTTTCGTTGTTATTTAGCTATCAAGCATACCAAGAAAAACGTCAAATCGTGGTTAATAAAAGTCCAGTGACTTATATCCCAACCGTCTTGTTTCAAATCCAAGTGAGTGAAACGGTGGTAGTTCAACGCATTAAAGAGGACCCCTTTGATTTAATTGAATTGCCGACCATTGACTTACAGCAAATGATTTCGGTTGAGAAATACCTCACACTGACAAAACCAGC
>JACCDP010460863.1_pt1 | contig 62684 bp, 71 predicted proteins | sample 7445841 | NCBI WGS metagenome assembly JACCDP01 (sample SAMN15323441, study PRJNA562643) | freshwater metagenome | isolation source: river surface water | place: USA:Blue River Watershed | collected 2017-08-17 | reverse complement strand
CTGTCTGCCGTGGCGCTTGCGGTATTCACCCTCCCACTCGGTCAGGACGCGCTGACGGGCCAGGAGAAGCTCACGGTCGCTGGCCTGGAAGGTTCCCGCCGCCTCCATCTCGCGCAGCTTGGCTGCTGCCGGTGAGTCGCCACCCTTCCATGCTGTGAAGCTTTCAGTGAAGTCCGGTAGCTTCTGACTGCGCCCATAGACCGCTTGGTCGATCTGGCGGGCCTGCTGCAAACTGACGTAGCCGTTGGTGTAGAGGAAGCGTGCGTCTGGCATCTCTCCCTCCATCTGCCTGAGCAGGTCGCTGTCCATGAGCTTGCGACGGTCTGCGTCTCCGAAGCCATTCCAGTTCTCGATGAACTCTGCCACCTGCTTGTCCCCCCAGCGTTTTTCGCGCCATGGATTCTCGGCATTGAATGGATTGCCTTCCTTGGCCTGCTGCTCCCTGAAGCCTGCGGATGGGGCGGCGTATTCAGGCGCTCCCTTGAATGGGTCAGCGCTGCGATAGCTTGGGCTCGCGGTCTGTCCGAAAGCCGTTGGTGCCAGCTCGACTTCAGGCAGTCCAAGTATCGTGCGCCTCACGATCCCCACCTGCTTCCCTTCCACCTTCAGCGCTCCCTCAGCGTCACGCTGACTTGCTGGCAGTTCTACGCTAAGCGTGCTGTCGGTGTGGATCACATCAGTGCCGGTGGCGCGAGCCGTTGCCTGGGCAGTGAGCGCGTTGGTCGATGTCCATTCCTCTGGAACATCTGCCATGCCTTCGCCCATCTTTTTGCCTGCGGCTTTGCGCGGCTTGTTGCCGGTGAATGCCCCTTTACCCTTGGAGTCAAATTCGACTTCCTGGGTGAGGTCGGTTCCTGGCTCGATTGGCTCGTCTCCGAAGTTGGGGTCAGTCCCGATGATCAGTGTTCGTGTGGCGCTCTTTTCCCATGGAAGTGGGCCTTCTCCAATCACTGGTATGCCTGGGATGTTGGTGCGCGGAGCGCCGGTCAGGAATACTGGCGCGATAGGGTCTTCGATCCTGATGTCTGGACTTTTGCTAGCGGCAATAGCCTTGTCCATGCCACTCCCTGATGGAAGGGCGCTGATTGGCGTTGTTGTTGGCGCTGTGTCTCTTGCCGTTGGCTCCTTGGACCTTGCTGGCGTTGGCATGGAGAGTGACTGACGGCGACCAGTGTTCTCCAGCTTCAGGGCGCTCTCGAATTGATTGAGCGTTTCCTTCTGCTTGGCGTTTGCCAAGTCCTCTTCGATCTGACGTGACTCGATGGCTCGCGTTGCGGCCTTGGCTTGCTCCTCAGATTTGCGGGCCGCGTTGTATTCTTCCTGCGCTTTTGCCAATCCTTCTGCGGAACCAATTTTACGATCCTCCGCGTCACGCTCCGCTTTGGTTAAGGCCTCTTTGGCTGCTGTGCGTTTGTCGCTGATCTCAGCTTCAGCAAGCTTAGCCTTTTTCTCGGCGGCTGCTGTCTCCAAGCTTTTCACCTCGCTATCGGTGATAATCTGGGAAACGTCGCGCTCAAGAACGGCTTTGGCGTATGCGTCTTGCTCTCTCGCAATCTTCTCGTCCTCTTTGAGCTTGGCGGCATTTACCTTCTCCTGCTCTGGCGTTATGGCGTTAGGATTCCAGTCTGGATCGGCTCCGATCTCCTTATCTGGGTATCCAGGTGCCTTGCGATAGATCTTGCCGTTTTTGCGAACTTCTGGAGCAGTGTCGTATATCGAGCGAGCAACGCCATTTTCATCAATAATGACCGGCTCTTTTGTTACCGGGTCAATTGGGTGCTTTTGCCCGGCGTTATGAATGACGTAGCGCTGCCCGCTTGGAGAGGTGATCGGCTTCAGGCTCCCGTCCGGCATTGTGAAATGCGTTTTGCGCTTAGGAGTCAGCGCGGCCTCAGGGGCTTGTCCTGACTCCTGAGCGCGCAGGTCCGAACTCGGACCTGATTGCTTCATTAAGGCGGCTCCAACCGGGCTTAGTTTTCGTTGCGCATTTGGTGTGCGTGGGTCTGTTCCGGCTGCGTATAGGTATGCGAATGGTGATGCCATTCGTAATCATATTTGACCTAATGCAAATGTTCAATGCCGAACTTTCGATGCGCCGAACTAAAGTCGGCGATCTACTTGGTATGTGTGCCAGCGGGTGGCACGAGATAGACCGGCTGAGAGTGCGGATTCCGGCAGGCGCAGCATTTTTCATGGGTGCGGAGTCGTGATCCGTAGAATCGTTGCCACAGCGATTTAGTCTTTTGAGCGCATTTCCAGCAGTAGGGCATCATTTGATGCTCGGCACATACCATGCCGCTGGAGGCAACCGCATTCGCGGTTGCGCAGTGGGTGTTATGTTGGTCAGTCTCGCTCATGCGGTCGCCTCATCTTTGACGTTCTCCAAAGGCCGTCCACACACGCCGCAGGTGTCGTCCATCAGCCGGTGCATCACGCAAAGGTGCGGAGGTATCACACCATCCATCCAGAAAGTTTGCGGCGTGACGGTCCGTGTGATCCCAAGGCATTTCAGGATCTCGAATATTTCGCCTGGATGCTGGCCCGCCAGCCGCTCAGATTCCTTGGCGGCAGATTCCAGTGTGGCATGTTTGATCGTCGGCTTTCCGTAGCCGACGCGATAAACGTAGTAGTAGGGAGTCATGGGTAGTTCGTTGGAGAACCAGACGCGGCAGAGAACCGGCTGGATCTAGCTGTTTGTGTTATCATCATCTTGGGCAGCCGGTCCTCTGCGCTCCGCGTTCGGCTCCCACACTTCGAGTTCTCCACCGTTCGCGATGTGTCCCATGATCGTGCGCCAACCGTTGTTCCACGTTGCCAGTTCCAGCGATGTTGTCCCCGGCCTGCGGATGACATACGCCCTGTCAGTCACGAGTTTTACCGCCCTGACTCCGCGCCATTGGCCCTCAGAGCAGGCTCCAGCCATTAGGGAAGCCAGACGGTCAGCGCGTGCCGTGGACTGCTCGGCAGTGCGTCGATTGCGGGCGATCTCATCGCCAAGCCAGCCGAACAAAAAGCTGCTGCCAACCTCTGGGGCTAGCGTGTCGGACTTCGTGAGTTTTGCTTCTTCGATCATGTCATTTCGTGTTTCGAGTTTTCCTCTGGTCATGCCCCAGAGTTGGCAGAGCTAGACGTTCAGCCTGGGTCAGGTTCTAATGCGATGATTTCCGCGCTAATCAGGATGTCAGTGCATACAACCACTCGGTTTAAGCATCTTCCAAATGAGTGATAAGCCCTTTGTTATTCGACTTCCAGCCTGGAAGCGCCCACCACTTTTGGGGGAAATAAATGTTATCGCAGTCGTTAGGCCACTTTGATACATACCATGACCCGGCAAAGAAGTGAACGACAACCGGAGGGAAGTGCCCATCTCCGTTGTGTGCGAGGATGTGCGTTCCATCCAATGGCGCACTATCCATCGGGCGCGAAACGCTAAAATTCACAAGTTCTGGGTAAGCGTTTACGCGCCGAACAATTTCCGCATGAGCCTCGGCAATATGGTCGTCTTCGCTCACGTCGTCGGCATAATAGTAGCCACCATTTTCGGTTCGTATAACCGAATGCTTTTCAAAGTCGCCAATAGTCCCTATTGGAATGTTAAAGGTGTCGTGAATTAACGGGTCTAATGTCATCATGAGTTGTTTTTGTTATTCTATTGGTGCCCACGCTTTTGCAATTCCGATTACCTCTTTGTAGCAACTCAAGGTGCCATCCTCTCTCAAGCATGGCGAAAACCAAGCTGGGCCGAAAATTGGCTGATCCTCACCTCCACCGTGAGCCCAATGAGCATCTTTCACAATAGCGCCCGATTCCATAAGAAGTCGAACATGCTGTATGGGATAGCCGGTCTTTGGAGCCGAGTCCATCGAATGCCAGATTATTGGGCTTGCACCAACACTATTTTCGAATTCCGCATCCACCCGCGCAATTGCGGAAGATGGCACAGCGCCCTTATTCATGATTTGAGATAGGTGAAGCTGGTGATGAGGTGAGGTTGCCGAAGTGGCGCTGCGCCTCATGCCAAGCCAATCGGCTTCTCGTGTCGGTGCTCACATAGTTTGGGAGAGTATTGAGAAGATGGCCAAGCACATTGCGTGTCTTGTGAGCCTTGTCGTGAACCGCACAGTGGATGATTCGGATTGGGGATGATCCTGAGCCATCACCTGCGGTCGTGCATCCGCACGGATAGACGTGGCGCGTGAGGTCGGCGACGATCTTTGTGTGACCTGGGCTTGCCCAAGATTGGCCGGAGTGTTCAAATGTTTGTGTGGATTCCATTGGTTATACGATGGTAGATTGTCCGTAGCTGAATTGAACGAGCACGCACTCTTGCTGGAGTAGGCGTTTGGCGAGGTTCACGACCTCTTGAGCAGAGGCGACGTGATCAACCGTGTATCCAACTTGAGCTGGGGCTTGAATGATTGCCACATCAAATATCACGTTGGACTCTTCAACCAGGACTCCACGAGACTCGTCATACCACCCTCCACGACCGGAGGTTTCGGTGTATCCACCAAAGAGTTTGGCAAGTTCTCGGCGGATGTTTGTTAGCGCCATGGATTTGAATCCAGCAAGGATCGTGATGCTATCTTTGGTCTGCCCTGTGCCGATGACGAAGCGGATGTTGGAGAACGGCTGGGTGCCGAGGGAGGGGAGGGCGTTTCTAAGGGCTTGGCGTGGGGTGGTATTCATATTTGGTGCGCTTGTGGCGTGAAGGAGAGTAGGTCCGAATTCGGACCTGTCAACGATTATTTGTCATCTTGTGGAATTGTATGAGGAATGCTGACAAACTCCGCCTTTGACGGGCGAAGTAGGTCAATCTGCTTTACGCCTTTATACTCGCTGAAGCTCTTAATCGTGCCCTTAAACTTGATCGTCTGACCTTCGTCCAAGCTTAGCACCTCCTTGCCATTCAGGAATGCTTGTGGCTCGCTGACGACGTAGCAGAGTCCGCCTGCATTCAGCACGATCTTGTGCGTGGTGCCAAAATCGGAGTCGAAGCTGAATGTGCGGATGATGGTGCCCGTGATCTCGATGCGCTCACCCTTGGTGCCCTCGTGCCTGGATGAGGCGCGGAGAGATTCCTGAGCCAGTTGGCGGGCTTCACCCTTGATGTGGTTGTCGTAGGCTGTGACAATCGAGCAAACGATTCCGAGGGCTTTCTCGCCGAAGTAACCAGCGACACAGAGCGTGTGGATGTTCCAAAGGTATTGGTTAGGTGAAGACTCCCAATCATAGCCAAGGAAGTTGCCATACTCATCAAAATTTTGGAGGCGGCGGCGAGTGACGAGCTTGTCCTGGGGGATACCGGCGAAGAACTCGATGATCTTTTCGGCTTCAGCTATGTCGGCATCAGTTACCTTGATCGTCTTCTCGGGTGCCGTTAGCTCCAGCTTGATCACGGTCTTGGTGGATGGGGCTCCGGTGTTAAATGATTTGGTGCCGGACACAAACTCAAACTTGTTCAGGTGAGCGACCACAATTGGCAAGACGGTTTCGAGTTCGTAGCTGCGCTCGCCACCACCAGACCAAAGGTCGCGCTCGCCACGGCAATAGGCATCCAGGTCATAGTAAATCTCGCCGTAAAATGCGAACTGATTGGCAACCGTGTCGGCGCTGTCGGAGCCTACAAAGTCTCGAAGGCAGGCTCGGCCCACCTGCTTGAAGTCGTCGCCATTGCGGATGACGAACACGTTCTTGCGGGAGCGATGCTTGCCGCAATGCTCGCAGGCGCAACCTGATGTGAGGAAGCGCTCAGGAATCTCGGTGCCGAACACTGGCAGGATGAGGTTGCGCTCGCCGAGTGGCTCAAGAACGGCAGCGAAGGACCATCCGTTGACTTTGACCGGCTCTACGTTGTTGAGCACGAGGTCGTGGACGATGATCTTTTCGGTGCCAACTTTGCGAGTCTCGCCTTCAGCTATCTCAAAGATGTCAGCGTCTTCCTGGCGCTCACTGGCTACGGTGTAAGTGATCTCGGGCAGGCTAAGGCGTTTGGCACGGCGGTTGAGTTTGTCTATCTTGCTGCCAAAGGCGACGAGGTTGCGGATGGTGATTTTCATGGCGTTGGTGTTTGGTGCGGTTTCCCGTGTCGCCAGTAATAGGTCCGAACTCGGACCTGTCAACGATTATTTGTCATCTTCGTCTATTAGCGCCAGGAGTCCTGGCTTACTCACTCTGAATCCAGCTAGCCGACTTACTCGGCTTCGGACCTTTTTATTCTCCTCGATTATCCCCAGGTAATCGTTATCGGATTTCGCGGTTCTTGTGTGTCGCATCGAAAGGCCGCGCCTTTTCAGCGCCTCGTTAAGCTTGGTGTCTTTGGATGCCATAGCATGTTGGTTTGATAGCCTCGTGACATAAGCATGAACTATTGTAGCCGCATACGCCACATCCTCCCGCTTTTTTATTTAGGTTCGTCTTCAAAAGAAGAGGAGTCCCTGCTCGCGGGCCTGATTTGCATTTTCGTGAATCCATGTGTGACACTCTGGGCAGCTATACTTGTAAATCAAGATAAGTTCTTTGTTTCTACCGTGCGTGTGGTGACGCTGTAGGCTGTGCTTTGTGCCGTGAACGTGGCACCTGAAGCATTGCTGGTTCAGTGCATCCAGCTCGATCTGGGCATGGTATTCATCCAGCCATGTCTGGCGCTTTTTGCTCACACCTTTGAGGCGAGTTCTTGGCTTTGGCGCAATGAGTCCAGCCCTTCGCTTTTCAGTGTAGGTTAGGCGCTTTGGAGGCTTGTCTTGGAATGCCGGAATCATGGGTTTACGGGAATGATGTAGGTGATGCCGCTGATCCTGCCAACGCAATTCGTCCTGTCTCCAAAACGTGGTATCATATCTGGATCACTTGGATCACTATCAACAAACCACATTGGTTTGATGAAAAGCCTGCATGGTATGCCGTGAATCACGGGCATTGGGAACTCGTCAGCATAGAGCATCCTCCACCCTTTTGGCACCAATGATTCATCGGCGTTTTGGGGGTTGTGATATGGGCGTAGGGCGTATTGGTTTTTCATTGCTCGTCTTGCGGTAAAAGCGGTTGTCCAAACATGAGCCTGAATCTGTTCCCAGGATGAAGCTTTTGGACTTTCAGGCGGTCTTCTCGAATTTGTTCTTCGGTCATAGGAATAGCAAGTTGCTGGTCCGCAACTTTTCCACAAACAGGCTTGCCGGAACACCACGGGCGCATAGTGCAATCATCTTCATCTTTGCATTTTGTGACGGTAGCGGAGACTTTGACATCAACCACCTTTTCGATGGCCATGTCTCCAATCCATCGCCCGTGTATGGAGTCCCAGTGTCGGCATTTTGATAGCGCCTCAACAATCTGATCACGCGTATCGGGCGACATCATGAGCTTGGTGCCGCCAACAAGATGAACTTCAAGCATTGTTTTCATAAGCTGATTGATGACAGGAAGAAGCCAGCAATTACTCCTGCCGCCAGCACAATAGCTCCAGCAAGGCTTATCGCGACTGATTTGATTGCCGAACGAACTTCTGCGCTCTCGCGAGCTAATCGCTCTTTTCTTGGCGTCATGTCTGCCTGCGAGTAAATGCGACGCAGCGGGTGCCGGTCTTTGATTATCGTATGCCCTGGCAAACCTGATTCGGTGTTGTCAGTGATGTGAATGGTTATGGAGTCGAGATCGGTGACTGTGCGCTTCGCCAATTTAACAGATGGAGGGGCGCTTTCGGGCGCTTTCAACGGCTCGACCTTTACTGCGGCAGGCGTGACAATTGGAGGGGTTGTCACCCTGAATAAGGCTGAAAGCTTGGCTTGCGGCTGTGGGCGAATTAGAGGGTGTGGAAATGTGCGTTTCATGCTTTTGGTATGGTTATCCGAATTGTGGCGGCATTCTCTGCTTGCTCGATTATCATCGCCTGCGCGCTCATAGCTCGTCTTGCGTTGGCGGTTGCTCGCACTCCTTGAGCGAGGATGTGAATGTGATTCCATAGCCGTTTATTGCCGGGTGAGAGACGAACACGCTTCCAGGAAGTTTATCGGTGCCATCCTGATTGTCATGGACCACGCGCAGGAGGTCGCCTGCGTGAATGCGCTGAATGGTCGTGCTCTCGATCTCGGCGACAGGCTTGCCTATGGAGTCGCGTGGAATGACCGGCAAAAACTCCCTGTCGCGAGATCCTGGGTCAAATGTGTAAAAGTCACCGATATTCATGGCTTGAATCGTTTGTAGAGGTCTTCGGCGTAGCGTGGCAGCGCTTCAGGCTTCTCACGCTCCAGGATGCGGATGTTGCGGATAATCTGCGAGTATCCTGAGTGCTCGTGATCGCGGAGTGAGTTGTTGGCGAGGAACACCGAGTCGCGGTGCTTTTGGCTCACGATTCGGATGCCCTTGCTTGTCACGTCGAGTGGCGTTGCTGCCGAGTCGTCGCGACGGTTGAGTGAGTGGATTACTTGGAGGCAGAACATGATCTGATGAATGATTTTCTGGCGATAGCTTCGTGCAGTTCGTTGTATTCGTCCCACTTTCGTTTGGAGATGTGGTCGAGTTCAATGAAGTGAACCTTGATGGCGCTAAGCAATCCACCAACACCTTCCCGAGCCTCTATTCCTGGGAATAGCTTTTTAAGTGACGGGATTTGGCATTGGTGGATCACAATCTTGATCATGCTGAGTAACGGGAATAAAGGGTTTCGATGTAGCGGTTCAGCGCTGGCTGATTGCTACGCAGAGAACGCAGGCGGGCCAGGATGCGTGGAGCGGTGCCGTAAATGAACACTGTGTCACGGTGGCGAGCGGAGTGGATCACAGCGCCTCCACGGCTGAAGCAGACAGAGCAGTCGCGGGACTGGACGGCTGACGGGCGGGTGGCGCGGTTGTTAATGGCAATGATGGTGTCGAGCGAATACATGGCGTTTGATGAGTTAGTGTTTGGCGCGCCGGGTGGCGTGAGGTGATCATAGGTCCGAACTCGGACCTGTCAACGATTATTTGTCATCTTTTTATGAACTTCGCTATAATACTCGCGCCAAGCAGTTTCTGCTGCCCTGGATATTGCAGCAGCTTGTCGGTTTAAATGCCTCCACTCTGGGGACATAAACTTGGCATTTCTCTTCAATGCCTTGAGCCTGGCTTGCTCTGCTTCGAGGGCCTGCGGCCATGATGCTGATGGGCTGGATGTCATACTGGAAACGGGTCGGAACAAGTCCCTGGCGATTTTCCAACACTCACTGGCTTTGGTGAATGGCTCGACCCTTGTCCTAGCTGTCGATCCTCCTGGGCCTCCAAGGATGCGGTAGAATGCGAAGCCGTCATCGACTCCGAACTCGATGTCGAGCCCCTCATCTTCGAGCGCATCGTTGAGGTCTTCGAGCGCCTCTTTGCTCATGTCGATGATGTGGGTGTTCGGGCTCATTTGGTTATGCTAATGTCCAGGGACAAGCCTTTAGGGCTTCTTGGTGCTACCTACCTCTTTGGGGTGGCTTACTGGCATGGCCTGATTGGTGCCTCAGGCGGTCATGTTTTCAGCCGTGGTCTGGCAGTATCGGGATGACGAGGTGTCATGCTGCTCAGAAAATTGGATATGTGGGCCGAGCCTGAGGTTGACGATTGCTCACTCGGTTGAGCTTATATGCTGGTGATTCAGAAACCATTCGTCACTTCGGACACTCGCAGGTTGTCCGTTCCTTTCGGAAATTGGGGTCAGAGGCTGGATTCGAACCAGCGATCTTCAGGATATGAGCCTGATAACTTTACCGCTTGTCCACTCTGACAAAATTGGTCTGGTGAGTTGGATTTGAACCAACGGCCACTGGATTCCAAGTCCAGTGCTCTACCATGCTGAGCTACCACCAGATAACCCAAGCCTAAACTCGGGGGATACTTTCGTGGACATTTTCACGACCGTCTTGAAAGTTGCCTGAACGTCATCCAGTCCTCTCTTCAGCCGAACGCTGGCTCGCGTCCAGAGGCACCAAGAATGCGCTTAGCAAACTCCACGCGCTGCTTGATGTCGGAAATGTGTTTAAGCGTGCCTGTAACGGCTCTGGTTGCGCGCACCCTGCCTTTCTCGGTGGTGGCGGCGTCAACGCCGTATCTTTTGCGAAGGCGAGCTTCCAGGTCGTCGCGTTCATCTTGCTTAGATTGAGCGTAAGCTCCAAGTGGGGTATTCATTGTCGTGGATGTGGGTTGTTGTTTAGTTGCCGTGCGGCAGCGATTGTGCTTGTTTTTTCGATGTAGTCAAGGGCTTGATCTTGATGCCATGAAAAAGGAATTGATGGACCTCAAGGGCTGGCGCGTTTCTGCACTTGTGACCGCATCGAGGGCAGGTGTGAAAGATGGATCGAATCATGTATGTTGTCTTTGCCCCATCCAGAATTCCCTTCGCTCCCTTCATTCTTTGAGCTTGCTGTTCTCAAAGTCTGGTTTGTGCCCTGGGATTCGTTCTGGATGGGGTTTGAGTTGTCCTCAAATGGTTAAAAGCCTCCGAGTTCAGCGTCAATGATCTCCTGACTCGTTTCGTTGTGCCAGCAGCCAATGATGCTAACATCGACCAGCTTTTTCGTGATGCACTCGGGCACCTCGCGATCTTCAGCGAAGAGTTTGGCCTTGTCGCCCTGGGTGAGGTAGGGGCCGACTTCATCCTTGGTCGCTGGCCAGTTCTCAGTGAAGCCAGAGGCACGCTTTGGGTCGCTGATCGTGTAGCGAACCTCTGGCTTTGCCGTAGCGTGCGAGACTGGATACAGGCGGACGTATTCAGCGCCCTTGTGAATGATAATCCATGGAAACACCGCCCATTCGCCCCAGGAAAGTGGCTGGACCTCGCCACGCTCGCCGCTGGCAATAGCCGCCTTGACGCTGGCTTTGTTCGCGTAGTCGATGCCGGTGCGGAATATGCCGTTGACGAGCTTGGTGATCGTCACGTCCTTGTGCGCGGCGGCGGTCTTGACGTTGGTCTTGTATTCGACTCGAACGAACTGTCCTTTGCAGGACTTGACGGTCTCGATGAGGGATTGGGCTTGGGGGCTAATGGGTGTTTGGCTCATGGTATTTGGTGCGCCGGTCGGCGTGATGTGAGTATGGGGCTTTCAGAACATAACGCAAATCTTTTTTATCACTTTCTTCACAGGTCTGAGTTCGGACCTATAAAACGCGATGCTTTTGCTTGATGTGGATCGGTGCCAGTTGTCGTGGCTCCGTGTCCTTTGCCCTCATGCGGAGGTAGGTGTCTCGCTCCGCTTTTTCGGCGGCACGCTCCTGGTCATCCGCCTCCTTGATCTCACGCTTGATACGATTTTTGGTTTGGCGCATCTCATCGAGCGATGCTTCTCCTTGCTCGCCGCGTTTGGCCCGCTTGATGTCTCGCTTCGTCTCCAGTAACTCGTAATCAAGCGACCCCGGCTTGTGCGGGTTCGGCTTCATGGATTCGAATGGCGACGGCATAACCTATTTTCCAAGTCCGTTGACATGGCTGGACCTTCCGCCCTGCCTGCCAATCTCTTTCTTGTATGGTTGATTCCTGGCTCGCAGTGCGTCCATATCAGACTGGATTGCAGCCTCTCGGTCTGCCATTGTTTTGTATCGCTGCGATGCGGTAAATCCTTGGATTCGTTTGCGCCCATCGCGGCGACGACCCGTTGCGTCGTAGCGACCAGACTTCATCGAAGGCTCGTCGTCGTATTCGCCCTGCATGTGCGAAACCGCGAGCGTGTCGCGCTTCTGGGCGTAAGTCTTGCCGAATTCCTCGGCTCTCTTGATGGCGGCAAATGCTGACATGGTGTTACTCGTGGTAGAGGTCGTTAAGTGTATCGGTTAGCAGCATTCCTGCGGCAACCACTTCATGGGCGGATGAGCTGTGCTCATGACCGTCGATGATTTCCGGTTTGGTGTTCCAGTGCGCTGGATTGGATTCGCTCCTTTTCCATCCGGCCTTTGTCATTTGGTGAATGACGTGATTGCGGATGTAAAGGCAGGCGATGCGAAGGAGTAGTGATCGGAGGTATCTCATTTGATTTTTGGTGGACGGATGCCAATCTTTGGTGCCATGGCAGCAAACGCCGGGCTCGATTTTGTGCGGTCTGTTTGAATCTGGTCGAATATCTTGTTGACGCTATCTGTCTGCGTTTTGATATTTTCGGCCTGTAGCTTCCCGAGAGCTGCGAATGCGCTTGCGCCACGCCGACGATGGACGCGGCGGCTCATGCCTCGCGCTTCGCTTCCTGCGGCGGCATTGACTCGCGCATTAGCAAGCCCAGACGCAAGCTCGGATGACCTGTCGTTCAGCTCAAGCAAGGCCTTGCTTCGCTCGATGTCTGTTTTGCGCTTTGCGTCATCAGCAACACGCTTTTGGTTCATGCTAATCAAGTTGGACATGTGCCTTTTCCCCTCTGGCGAGTCTTGATCCACCCACCGACCGTCGATAAGCGTCCTGACGCCGCTTCCGGTCGAGCGCCCTGGGTTTGCTTGGAAGCCTGTATTTGTGAAATCCATGAGAAAACATCTGTGCCATTTTTTTGGTTGGCAAACGGTTATTTTGCCCCCTCGAATAATGTCGCGGAACTGCGGCACAGAACGGCAATGGCGGCGGCTTCTACGCGCCTTCCATCATGCCCAGGCTCGACCCCATGAACCCCATCCGGGCTCGTCGTATAGGTGTGCGTCTGAGCAATGAGGTTCATGTCCCAGAACTCGATCTTTTGATCGCGAACAAACGAAACAAGTTCTTCCATTGCGTCAGCCTTGATTGCTGGGCTGAACTCAAACCCTGGTTTTTTTGCCGGTCGATCTCTTCCAACTGGCTTCATGCTGGTGCGAACATCGCGCCGATAAATCATGCAGTCGTGCTCCCACAGCTTATCAATGATTTTGTCCCTGTCTCCAATGGTTGGAATCACGATGCAGTCGCCGTAGATCTTTGATGCCATCGCCGCCCACTCTACGAGCAAATCTTCATCGACTCGGGAGTCCGGCCTGCTGCAAGCCACAAGACGCATTGGCTTGCTTTTGTCCACATGCTCATTCTCATCCTCCTGAATAAATGGAGTCTGCCAAACCTGGAAAATGCCGTTGTGGATCACGGTGAGATACGAGTGACCCCAGCGAGGCGAATCCCATTTTGACATCCACGCCTTCGCCTCATCTCGCGTGAACATAAGGCGCGAGCCCTGGCGCGTGATGACGCCGTTTATTGGCTTTTCGGTCGATGCCTTATTGGACATCTTTTTGATCGCCTCATGGTCCAACATCATGTTTGTCATAGATTCGTTTCCTTCCTCGGTAAGGTAGCTGAAGATTGATGCGGTTGCCAACTGCATAAATGAGTCTGCAAGGTGTGATGTCCAGTCATGAACAAATTCGTTGAGAAACTTCTTGTCATCCCATGGATCTTGCTTGCGGCGATACATGGCTAAAGCATCGACCGCGTGTCCGCATCTCTCGGAGTCGAATTCGAACTGCCAAAACATCTGTTTGGTCTTGTCCACTGCCAGATATTTTTGACCTATGCGATCCACAACAATGATCGTCCCATTGAGTCCATGTTTCTTGAGGTCTTCCTGTGCCGTTGTGCGATTGCGAAGATCGGTCTTGTTTCTTCCGTCATGAGGCAGGTAGTGATAGCCGTAGCGATACGGCTTGTTGTTCATGTGCTTCACCCGCATTGGAAAGGTTAGGTCAAGACCTTTGATCTCACCATTGTCTTTGCCGTCTTTGTTCTTCCCGCTCTCGACATCGCAGTCAATAAATCTGAACATATTGCCGATGATCTGGAAATACCAGATGATGGTGTTCTCTGGCGCTCCAATGTCCCATAGTGTGTGGACGGGGCGCGTTGGATCGTGGGGAAACTTGTTGATGCGACCTGAGCCACGGGCGATGTCGATCTCTTTGGCAAACACCGCTCCCTCGACCGGCGATAGAAAGATCTCAGAGATCTCTGATGGGTAAATTGCATACACTCGCTCGCCGTATTTTGCTTTCTGCTTTTGATACCAAAGGCGCTGAGGGTTGGTGTATATCTTCCCGTTCCTGCTTGTTAGGCTGTCAAAGTATGCGTGGGTCTCTGGCGTAATTCCAGCCGGATCTCCTTTGTGAACGTAAGTGGGCTCGGAGTCCCAGGAAAAGAACATGACAAAGAAATCTTTGTCCGGGTCTTTTTCAGAGTCTGGCGTGGTCAGAGCGTCATCCAGGATGCGATAAAGTTGCCCGTGCTTTCCTCCATGCCATGTCGTCTCAATGACGATGACTGCATCTTCAGCGGATGGCATACCACCCTCAATCGTTTCTTTGGCTCTCGATGGGTTTTTGACCTGAGTCTCTCCAAGTTCTGAAAGATGGATGAACTGGTTAGTCCCGCCTCGAATAGAGTCGCCAGCATAAACGGCGCTTTCCTTATCGACACCCTTAAGGTGCGTGGCTATGACGCGGAATTCTCCAGACTGTTTGTTGTGCGTAACAACCCTCCATCCGTTCTTCCAATCTTCCGGGAGTTTGTCGAAGGCGTAAACGATCTTCTCTTCAAGCTTTTTCTTCGCATTGCCAGCAACAAAGTCTGAGATGCTGACTTGAACCCCTGTCCCGAATAGGATTGAGTCCAGGATCATGATAGCAACCAGCGTGCTCATCCCAAGCTGACGAGCTTTTGGGATGAAGATCTTCTTCCGCTTTAAAACATATCTTTGATGCAGGACATACTCCTGGTCCGGGGTGGGGACAAACTTCTCCGGCTTACCCTTGCGATTCCTGATCGTGTAGATGTTGCGTATCCGCCAAAGGGGAGACGCTAGCTGCTCCTTGGTTGGTGGAGCTGGGTCAGGCATCAGTAAGATCGAGATTGGCTGATGCGCGCTTCTTGCAGGTCCGAGTTCGGACCTGCTTTAACGATTTAACAAATGCCGCATATTCATTTTGAAGATAAAATAATGTCTCAAATGGGTTAAATCTTGGCCGAGATACCCGATCAACTACCCATTTCACTTTTTTAGAAGCTCTCATCGCTATTGATCATTGTTCGTTAATCGGTGTGACATCCCGCTCCTCCGGGAGGCCTTGACTCATAATCTCTAGGAGGATCGAGCCAATCGGTTTTGGTGCCGAGTTGTCTCCGTTACTGATGATGGTCATGGCGACCTTCGCTGCGTCAAGCGGATTTGCCTTCTTGTATTTTTTCTTCACTGCGCCCATAGGGCTGACCTCAGTCGTCATCTCGACAACCAAAGGGTCGTGCTCATCGAGCTGCGACAATGGCGTTCTCATGGCGCGGGCGCAAAACCCAAGGATCTCCTGCTCGGTAAGAATCGCAGATTCCACGCGGCTATCCGCCATCTGCTTTCGCAAATGGTTTGTGGCGGCGATGATTTCCGTGTCGTTAGCTTTGCGCCATGCGTTGGAGGCTGCTGAGGCCTTGGACGCTCCGTAGGCAAGTTGATATGCCTCTGTGTCCGACTTGTTAAGCGCTCGATAAAAGCAGAAGTCGTAATCCCGCTTGGTCAGCGTTTCAATTGCCGCAATCTCCAGTGGCTTTTTCTGCCGCTTAGTCTTTGGCATACTTTGCTGGCCTCCCACGGTTGGAGTTTTTTTGCTGCCCGCTGCCGCTTCTCTCGCGCATCTGAATTCGAGCGTTGATTCCGCAGGCCAAACACAAAGATGCCCCCGGCTCTGATGGCTGGGGGCATCTCGTGCAAATTCCTTTGGATTTGCGTAGGGCTCTGCGCTCTGACGGTGTCACCGCACTGATCCGTTGGCGATTTTTTCCCTAAATTGCTTCCGGCGTTTGCGCTGATTTGTGTTTCGGTGAGATCTTCGAATGGAGATGTCCCCACCTCCCACCGGGTGCGTCAAGGTGCCCCCAAGGCCCATGGCGTTTGCAAGGTTGATGGGCTTTCCTTGTAGTCCGCTCTTGCCGGTAATGGCTGAAAAGATTGCCGCGATGGCAACTGCGATTCTGTTAAAGAATCGTGGCTTAATTCGTTTTTCTGGTGGTGGTATCATGTGAGTTGTGGTGCGAGTTTCTATGTGGACTTGATATAGATTTTTGTCAATGTTAGGTCGCGTCTTTTTCCAGACGAAGATCCGATATGGCTTTGTCGTATTGCGAGCGAAGTTCTTTCGATGCTTTTGATTTGCCTTTAATCTTTGCCCTCTCAGAGCGAAGGGCGTTGATCTGCTTTTGAATAGCCTTGGCCGACTCACGAGCGGCAAGAATGCCAGCAATTCGGCGATGAGATGCCTCCTTTGCTTCAATCAGCCTCTGGTATTCTTCCGAGCCATGATCGGTGTCGATCCTTGGCGGGATTGGCTTCGGTTGACGTGGCAGGCGTGATCTGGACAAATGTTTTGTCCGATCAATGTCTTGGAATAGTTCCTTGTCCATGTTCTTCAATTAGTTTAGTTGCTTGTTCTTTACTCAGTCCTTTGGCTTCAATGCCAAGCTCCTGAAGCTTTCCGAGTTGGAGCACTGTTGGCGCTCCCTGCTTTTTGCTCTTGTTGAGCATCGTAATTATTTGGTAGGCGTGACCACGGCTGATTACCGAGTCTGGGGCCACTCCGAGCTGCGTGAGATATTGAAGCTGGACTGGTAAAGGCGGCTGAGATGCCCACATGCCCTGCGATTGAGGGTCGTAATCAAAAAGGTCATGATCCCCATAAAGGGTGGCGACATAACGCGCATCATAAACCGTTTTGCGACCAACTTTGCGGGCTCGTTTGACCTCGCGAATAAATGCCTGCTCACGATCTTTGGCTGTGATGATCGACTCCTCCTGGAGATCAAGAACACCTTGCTTGGACTTCATGCGCTTTTTCATCCAGTCCACCTGCTCTGGCGAGTCCGAGCACAAATCCGCTGGCGTCATCACGCTGAGATGCGGAAAGCTTCCAAACACGTCAATGAGCAGGAGGTTCTCCTTTTTGCCCTCGCATTTGCAGGCATTGTAGTCTCGGCACCCATTGGGGCAGTAAAGGCGAATTCCTCGCCCCACTGTCTGTTGGTATTGAACTTTGCTGCCGATAGCGCGCAATGGCACCACGCACGCAATTTGGTCGTCGTCGTAGCCGGTGGTCAGCAGCACTGAGTTGTTCAGGTTCTGAAACTTATTTAGCGCATACTCTTCAATGATCAGTTTTCGATCCTTGCTCACACCAGAGACATGCTTGCTGCTATAGCCACGCTCTTGGAGGCGGCGGCTGAATGCCTCGCTAGAGGCAATGGAGGGGTGAAACCAGAGGGTCTTGCGGTTGCCTGCGACTTTGGACCACTCGTCAATGATGCCGTCCCAAAGTGGCATCATGGCTTCAGCCAATGCTACCTGCTCCTCGCACGAGGTTTCGACTTTCTCGATGTCCACTGAACTCAGGTCGATCTGGTGAACCTTGATCGGCACCACAAGCCCGTTGTCGATGCCGTCGAAGAGGTCCATCTTATAGGCGATGTGCTGCCAGTATCCCATGAGGTTCTTGCGATCTCCGCGAGCGGGCGTTGCCGTCACGCCAAGCATTTTGGTGCCTGGGGCTTCCTGGAAGTATGTCAGCACTTTTTCCCATGCTGGAGCGAGTGATAGGTGGCACTCATCGGCGATCACCACGCCAAAGTGATTGGCAGGGAAGCGAGCGAGCCTTTCCGCGTTCTGGAGGCTTTGGACGGATGCCACGACTACATCGGCTTCGAGCGATGCCCTGTCGCTGGCCTTTTCCAGGTCAGCCACAAGGTTTGCAGCCGCATAGAGCTTCTTGACTGTCTGGCTCACAAGTTCGTCACGATCCACGATGAACAGTGATTTGTAGCCACGTCGATGTGCGAGCCACATCAAACGGCTGGCGAGGATGGTCTTGCCGAATGCCGTGCAGGCGACTGCCATCACACGTTGAATGGGCTCACCCGTGAGTTCCCCGTTCCAGGAGCGGATAATGTTGGTCACTGCCTCCGTTTGGTGGGGGCTGAGTTTGAACTTTGGATTCCATTCAGTCATTTGGTTCTTGGTATAGCTGAATTGAACGGCAGTGCTTGAGAATCTCATACGGACTGGATACCGCTGCTGTTTCTTTTGCTCCTGCCGCTCAATTCAACCGGCAGCGGATTTGAGATCCGCTACCTGAAGAATACTGTTCGTCTGGCCTAACGATTGATGCCGGGGTCAGTTACCCTGTGTCGATTTCCTATTTGACCTCATATCTTCTCCCATACGGGTGATCACGCACAAAGACCAAATGCGCTGAGGACGTTGTTATTTACCCTTTGGCGGGGCGAAAGTGATAATGCCGGAGGGAAGTGCAAGCTCGACCGTTTTCTTGCTTCCTTTGGCAAGCTGAACCAGACTCCAGTTCACAAAGTCATCGAGCGAAGACTTGAGATCAGGCGCTTTGCTTGTGACTTTCAGCGCATCCTTAATCTGGATGTTCTGGATGACGAGCGGAGCGATGCTGAGCTTCTGGGCCTTTGGGAGTTCGCCGAAGACTTTTAGCTCGCGATGCTCTCTGAGGATCGAGCCGCGAGTTGCGGCCTTCACCAGTTGGTGATCGGTGCCGAGATCGTTGGCGATAGTGGCAAGAAGCTTTTTGCGCTCCTCTTTGATTTTGGTAGCGTTGGCTTTTTCCTTTTCCGCATCACGCCTGCGCACGGCCTCCTGGTAGGCTGCGTCGAGAGAAATCTTTTGATCTTCGAGCTGTTTGGAGATGTCGGGGTGCTTAGCGATAAGCTGAGCCTTTTTCACGCTGTCGGTGCTCACGCCGGTTTCTTTGGCGGCTTGTTCGCGAGCGATGTGCGACGGGACTTTGGCCTTGGCGACTGGCTTAGCGACTTCAGCGCCAGTTGGCGGCTTGGATTCTTCGCTCGTTGCTTTGACTTTTTCCTTCAGCTTTTCAGCGATGATTTTGGCGATATTCGCGGCAATCAAGCTGAGGTGGCCTTCACCCAAGTGACGACGATCCAGATTTTCGCGACGAACAAATGCCAGGGCATCTTCGCCATCGGTTTTTGGGTTGAACTCGCGGAAGGTAAAGTTTTCCTTTTTTAGCCCGGATTCAGCCCCGAGAATGAGACGGTTGCGACCGTCGAGCACAAGACCGTCGATGAGCACGATTGGGTGGTTGTGGTCAAAGCCTGTGGAGAGGCTGGCGAGAAGCTGATCACGAGACTTGCCAGAGGCAAGCGGCAGGAGATCTGCGTATTCATGTGCCTTCAGGTCAAATGGAAGCACGACTTTATCTTCGTTGTTTTTACTCATGTGAGGTGGGTGTTTGGTTTTGGGTTGGCGTTTGCCAGTGGCGGTGATTGTGGGTCCGAATTCGGACCTGTCAAAACCTTTTTGTCATCATTTTGAGTCAACTACTCTCCACCCGCTTTTCGAGTCCTGGGCGAAACGGAATTTGATGTGCGGGAAATCACTGATTGCGCGCTTAAAAGCAGCAACAGACCTTCCGTTAGACCCAAGTTTGAACGAGCCCTTGCATTCGACTGCTAGGACGATCTCGGCCCCCTTCCACACAATCCAGTCTGGCGTGTAGCGCGTGCCGTCTTCAAGCTTCAGTGACAGGCATTCGTATTGGATTGTGTATCCATCACGCTCACGGAATTCAATAGACAGAACATCGCCATATCTGGCCTCTGTTTTGTTAGGCGCATTAGCCTTTGGCAATCTAATTGGAGGCTTCTCGTGGCTCGTGACATCCGATGGAATCTTCGATCCGAACTTTGCCCGGAACTCTGCTGATGACATTCTCATAAAGGCGGCAGGGTGCAACACGGACAGAACCCAAGATACTCGTGAGACACTCCGCAATGGCTCATTCCGCATGGAGAGTAGATTGGCTTTTTACCTTCTGCCGCATCCACCCTCCTTTGCTCAAGTCTGGCTATTTGCCAAGGCTTCCATTCTGTATGCCCAACCATAAAGGCGCACATTTTTTCTTCATTTGTTAGATTTGGATTCACTGCAAAAAACCTCCCGGTTGTATTTCATCGGCGTTTAAATTCTCCGGCTTTTATTTTCTTGAGCAAGGTCTTTACAAACTCGCGACCGGCGTGCGCGTAACACCTGTCGATGTGCTTGCAGCTTTCGTGGACAGGAACCAGGTCAGCTTTGAGTGCTGGCTCCGTGCGGTATTGGTGATCCGGGCATGTGCATGACCCCATGCCGTCGTAGGCGAACAGGTCCACCATGTAGTAGTTACCTGGATTTGACTCGGACTCCACTCGAAACTCGCCAATCGTTTCGAGCGGCTCGATCTCTGGTGTCCATGCCTCTGCTTTGGTTGCCATTGGTGATTTGGTTGTGTTTGACGTTATCTTTATTGATCCTGCTGGCATTGCATTCCGCATGATTCAACAATTTCCTTGAAACTCATTTCTCGGAAAAGTTCGTTGGGCAGCTCCATGTCCGCAAACGCCGCTGGATCAGGATCTGGCTGTGGCGCGATGCGTTTGCCGCAGGTTAGGCATACGCACGCGCCATCTTCGAGAACGTCCATGTAGTCGTCACAGCACTCTGGAGGCTCTGGCGTTTCCGGTGGATCGTTCCAGAAGTCTTTCATAAATCACTCCCAGGTGATCTCGCAGTGAATGCGGGACGTGCGACCAATGTCAAAGGCGAGGCAGGTGATGGCGTTTCGCACATCCCACTTCAGCGCGCCTCCCTGATCAATGATTTTGGCCTTTCCGCTATCATCTTCAAGAACTTGAATATCGCTGGCACCAATGAAGTCGAGGAATGCCTGGACGATTGCGAGCGGGGGAATGACTGGAAGATCGCTTTTCTCGGTAGCCTCATTTGGGTCAAGGAGGGTGACCATGATGTTGCGGTCGATGCGCTTTCCAATGGTGATCAAATGATCGAGGTGCGAGCGCTGAGCGCCAAGCACGCGCCCATAGTTTCGGCTCGGAGTTTCGATGTTGATTGCGTAGGTGTCCGTGCCATCAGAGGCGGTGATTTGGAAGCGCTTCTCGCGGAGAAGGCCAGCCACGAACATGGAAATAACGTCTTCAGGTGATTTGGGTGTCATTGTGGTGTTTGGTGTCTTACTATGAGTGCTCGAATTGAGTATGTCGATCAGAATTCTGGAGCAAATCTGAATTGTGGTCCGATTAGCTTCACCTTGATGCTCCAATCTGGAGATCCATCGCGGTTCTTGTCGCATCGAAGAATTCTTCGGCGAATACCGGACGCACGCTCTGCGTCGGGCTCCTGGCTTTTGTATGCCGCATAACCTCCTTTGCTCTTTTTCTCCTCGTCCTCTCGCACGATGTCGATCTTTACATCAGCATCATTCTTGATGTCGGCAGCTTCGCGGGCCTTTCCGTCATCATTTACCTGCGATGGAAGGATGATGTCGATGTCTTCCGTCATGCATACGTCATGCAGTTTTCGAGTGATGCTGGCGATCTCCATCTGGCGACGCTCGTGATTCTTCTCGTCAGTGGTAATGAGCTGGACATAGTCGATCTCAGCGACAAAGCGCTGCCCAGGCTTGAGCTTGCGGCGGCGGCGGCGGATGTCGCGGATAATCCACTGCACGCTTTTCCCGCTCACATTCTTGATCACCAGATCGAAGTTAGTTATCTCTCTTGTGGCTTTCTGGAAGGCTTGGAGCTGGTCGCCCGAAAACTTTCCGTCCTTCATGGCGTCAGAATCTATCCTGCCAAGCGAACTCACGAGGCGAGCAGCCTCCTTAACTGGAGCCATTTCATAAGTGTAGATAGCAGCCTTGTGCGTGTATGGCATGACCTCGCCTTTGTGCATCACTGGGGCTCTGAGATACTCTTCGATTAACTGCCGACTTAGTGTCGATTTTCCATCCCCAGATTCGCCCGTTATCACCCACAACCTGCTCCCATAATAGCCGCCTGTGTTTTTGTCTATCTCGGTCCATCCGGTGGATACACCCTTCAGCTTCCCTTGGTTCTCCATGTTGAATGTGACCTCGTCAACAAGCTTTCCAATCAGTTCTTTCATCGACTCGTCTGGGGTCTCAAGATCTGAATTGTCGATCTCTTCAGCGATCTCGCGCAGACGCTCTGTGACAGGAACAACCTGATCTGGCTGCTTGTTTTGGATGTCGTGAATAATGGATGCGCAGCGGTTGATTGCCATCCTGTCATGGTGCTTTTCGGCAACTATCTTTGCGTAAAATTGGAAGTGCGCCGAGCTTGGGACAAAGGTGAAATACTCCGTGATCGCCGCCACCCCGCCGACTCGATCAATCAACTTCTTGTCGATGAGCCTTTGAGTTATTAGTAACGGCTCTATCGGCATCCTTTTGCCATTCATCTCGATCATTTCCTCCATGATCGTTCTGTTTGATTCGTGGTAGAATGCAGATGGGCCAAATGTGATGTGGTCAAACCTTTCGGGGTCTTGCATGAGCGAGCTAATGACGCCCTTTTCTGCCTCATCCGAAAAAGGAAGCGACTTGTTGATATTTGCCAGGAGTTCTTCGGTTGTTGGCATGCCGTGGCGACTCCCCTTGCTAAATGGGGCTGGCGCTTTCTCTGGGCCTTTCTCTGGTGTGTTTGATTTAGACATTGGTATTTGGTTTTGAGTGGATGTTGTTTTTGTATTTCCACATTCTCCAGTAACAAGCAGCGCGAGCGCTGTCAATGATGCTTGGATCAATTTTTATCTTGTGGAGCTGTGGAGCTTTTTTGCGCGTAGAAATGACCACGCGATCTTTGTATGGGTGAGCGATTTTTAATCCTGCCCATTCAGGGACAATGATGCGGTCTTCCATGCCGGTGACGACCACAAAATAGAAACGCGATGGACCTCTTCCGTCTTTGGCGGCGATGACATCATGCTTGTTGATCGTATTGCCAGTTCTTCCGTTGTTGGGACCACGCTCGTCTTTTACTTTTGTCGCGTCCTTCTTGAAGTCGGCGACCGATGTCTTGATCTCGTGCTCAACCCAATAATCTGAATTGGTTACGGCAAGAATGTCATTCTCCCACCAATTTGATGGAGAAAAGTTTGGCATTACAAGCTTATGGCTGGACTGAAGGTCTGCAAAAAGCGCGCATTGGATTTTATTCTCGTTCATTGTTTGCCGTGTGATCTGATTCTCTTGTTTATCCCCTCTCCTTTCAGCTTGTAGATTGGAGGGTGGTATCGGTCATACCACACCCCTCTTGGGTGTCTTTTTCCACTGTGATCTCATCGGTGTTGGATTGGGAATTTCGCTGGATTAACTTTGGATGCCGCCTCTTTGATCGCCTCGACCGCTGCATCAAATACCTCGGATCTCTCTGCGTTAGAGATAAATCTGTCGGTCGGCTTGTATGTGGAAACAAACTTGTATTTGATCTGCTCCAGAGCAACGCTTGAGAGCGCCTTAACCCGCTCTCCAAGTCCGAGGTCTCGAAGTTGGCTGGATTCAAGTCGAGCGGCGTTAAATAGGTGTTTCATGGCTGACAAAATGCCACGCTCAGCAAATGAAGAGACAGTTAGGCGAACTGGGACTCGGACTGCCAGTCGAATCTCTTGCACTTTTTCCCAGTCTTGTCTATCAATGAAGCCATCAGCAATCCACCGAAGTTCGTCCTCCGCCTGTTTTCGCCTCATCATTTCGTCTTTCGCTTTTGAGTTGGCCGCATGAGTCTCTTCCTTTGATTTTTGAATCTGCTTTTCGGCATTTCTCAATTCGCCCTCGTGAAGCCAATTGTCTCTTTGATGTGCTATTTGTTCGCGGGCTAATGATGCAATGGCATTGTTTTTAAGTCGGCGATCTCTAGCTTGGTTCTTTGATGTCTTCATTGGTTCTGGTTATTTGAATTCCCTGGCCCGGTCGATTTCTCCCTGCCAGTTGTTGAGCAGCGTCTTTACGTCTCGGCGAAGAAATTCACAGCCGCTGAGTGTGTAATACCATTCGAGAATATCAAGGTCTTCGCGAAGCCCGTCGAGAGGAATGGATGTGTAGCCTTTAGCAAGTTCGGAGAGGGAGTTTTCTTCAGCCTTGGACCACTTGGTGTTTGGGCGGCGTTTAAACCATTTGTGGACTGCTGTTTGGATGAGGAACTTTGGATCTCTGAGCATCTTGCCGATCTCAATCATGTCTGGATCTTGTTCAGAAAATGGTTCTGGAGCAGGTCCGAGTTCGGACCTATCACCAGGAGTAGGATTTCCTTCATTGGATTTCCTTGATGGAATACCTTCGGAGCCATCTCCTGACCCCCTGCCGGTCATCTCCTGACCCGGTGATGCGCATTCTGTGACCCGGTCATCTCCTGACCCGGTCATCTCCTGACCGGGTGCATTTGTCCAAACGGCAGCGCGGGTGAGGAAGTAGCGATTCGAGTGGCGACCGCCTTCAGAGCGAATGACCTTTAGCATCTGCCTCTCCTCAAGCTCAGCAATGGCGCTTTTGACTGTGTTTTTACTGATCCCGCATACTTTGGCTATGGACTCGATTCCAGGCCAAGCATGGCCCGTCTGGTTGGCGCGGCGGGCGATGTGGCAGTAAATGCGGAATGCGTAGGCTGATAGGCCTGCATCATCAAGTGATGAGTGGACAAAGATCACGTTCATTCCTGACGTGTCCTGATTCAATTTTCCTCCTGGCTCGATCATTTTGCGATAGGGTTGAATACTGTTGCTGATAACGTCTCGATCTGGCGAGACATGATACCATTTGCCGCGTTGAATGTGATGCCGCACTCCTTTGCCGCATCACCGAGTGTCATGCGCTTCTTCCGCATGCAATCCACGAACTCCTGACGCTTCTCCACGCTAAGGGCTTCCGCTTCTTCCGCGCATTCGTCTAACCATGTTTTTTTCATATCAAATGCAATGTTTCAACTCGTTAAAGTTGATTCCAAGTTGGTCGCAAAATGGATGTTTGGCTTTCATGCGGATAGCTTCGCCAATCTGGCGGTCATTCATCCGGCTCATTACATGCTCGAACGTGTTCCAGTCTGATTTTTCGAATGCCACCGCATCTTCCGCTGGGCGTGGCTCGTGGTCCGCTTGGTCGATGGTCATAACTTTGGTTGATCTGGGAGTTTCATCCAGTGCGTAGGATCTTCGATGTCGATGTAATCCGTAGCCCACACCCACGCTGCGTAGTGCGGCTCATCCAATGACGATGTTTCATAGAACTGAATCGACTGCCCAACGATGTAGTCTCTTTTCCGGCAATCGGTGATCAGAACCCACTCATCAGTTGGTGCCGTCTCGATAGGATTCCAACCATCGACTATTGCAGGCGGCTCTCTATGGAATGGTGTTGAGTGAAGTCCGAGGCTACGGCATCCGGCATCGCCTGCGTGATCGAATATGTCGCTCATTTTGATGTTTGGTGGTTTGGTGATTGTGATCCTATCCGCGTTGCCACTTTCCGTCAACCTTGACGTATCCGTGGGCCGGAAGAAGCTTTCCAACTTCATCGAGTTGGGCGAATGTTACCCAAACGAACGATGCGTTGATAGAGCCTGGAGGCTGGGGCTTGGTGATGGTGTAGCCGTTCTCGTCCATCGTGATCGAGACTCGCGGCTCTGATGTTGGCGCGAACATCGAGTCGTGTGGCGATGCGATTTTTGACGCGCATCCAGCGATCTCTTCGTCATCGAATTCGTTAGGGTGCTTACGGTTGACCATGGCGAGTCCAGCCTTCTCTTGGAGGAAGTGGAAATGATCCCTCATTCTCGCTGAGAATGCCTGGAGGTCTTCCCCGATCTTTTTGTCGGCTTCCCACTTGTTGGGGTGGGGTAATTGGCTGAATCCGAATCTCATAGTCCAGCCTCCCTGGTGAATGGTGATTTGCGATCCGTGATGATGTCAAGCTGCGACTTGGCGCGAGTCATTCCGACGTAAAACAACCGGCGTTCCTCCTCGCTCGCATTTGATGGCTCCCAGTCGTTGAGAATCACTCGGTCAAATTCAAGGCCTTTGGCGCTGTGAATAGTGCCAATGTGAACGTTGGTTTTCACGGTGTTTGGGTGCCGGTTTAATTCTTTGCGTAACAGATCGACCTCACGGTTATGCCTGAACAGCACTGCAAGGCTCGCATTTGCGCTTTGCGTGGCGTGAATGGTTTGCGCAATGTGACTGATCGTGGTGATGGGTTTGATGCGCAGAATGCCCTCTTCTCGTGTTGCCCACGCGGCTGACTTTGGAGTCCGCATTTTGTTGTGCGCAATGAGCTTGTTGGCGGCATCCACAATTTGAATGCAGGAGCGATAGTTGGTGGTCAACGTCATCCTTGTTCCTGGGCACTCAAGGAATTCAGATGGGGAAGCGCCACGGAATTCGTAAAGCGTCTGGTCCTCATCGCCAACGACCGATATGCGCTCGGCAGCGATTGAGTTTGCGACAATCCAATCTTCTGGATTCATGTCTTGCGACTCGTCGAGATGAAGAGAATCAACCTCCCAGAATTTGGCCGCGTCGTGCATCACTCGAACGGCTTCGAGTTTAATACTCTGGAACGTTCCGATGCTGAGCCTGCGCATCTCCATGAGCACGGCTTTGGCTACAATGTGGTGCGGGCTGATGAGGAGGGTTGGCTCTGCGCCAAGAATCTTTTCAACCTTTAATGCGTCGATAGGCTTGAGTCCCCCAAGCTTTAGTTTTTCTTTTATAATGGATATAACCAAGTCTTCGTTGACGGAAACATTGCCGTGGTAGCCGAGCTTTCCACCAAACGTCTCCAACGCCAACTTGCAGTATGAGTCGATTGTTCCGCAAAAACCGATAATGCGGGATGTCCATCCGAGAATGCTGCCAAGGCGCTGCTTAATGGCTTCGGCTCCGGCCACAGTGAACGATAGGCACACGATCCGGTCTGGATTCAGACCCAAAACCTTGATCTCGTGTGCGATCTTCAGCGCGATGCTATGCGTCTTGCCGGAGCCTGGGACTGCGGACAGGACGATGCGGTCGTCTGAGGCATTAATGAAGTTGTGCTGCTGTTGGTTAGGTTGCATTTGCGTTGGCAGTTGGTTTCGGGAACGTCTTATCTTTCACTGGTGATAGGCGTTTTTATACTCCAGCAAACCCAAGTTGTTTCACAGGCTGATTGCCTGAACGAATTCCGAGTCCTCTGGGTCGATGCGAACGCCAGCCAGGAACACCTGATCGAGCGTCTTGTGCTTGATTGCCTGCTCCAGGTTCACGATGAAGCGCTTAAGGATGCGCTCATCCAGGTTGCCGACCTCATCCAGGATCGCGATCTTCAGCTTGTCGGTGGATGCGAGAGCGGCGGTGAACGCGATGGTTGCAGCCGCCTCCTCTGCCCCGCAAAAGCCTTCGATTGGCACCCACTTGTCGCCTGACCAATAGCCGAGATTGAATCCGCGATGGGTGAGAGGGTGTGGAAGGATATTGACGAGCAGTTGGTTTGCCACACCCATGACAGGACCAAGCACCTTTTCCGTCGATTCCTTGTAGAGCTTGTCGAGGGACGACTTTGCCGCTTTCATTGCTTCGAGGTTGATCTCTGCCTGCTCGCGGCTGCGCTGGACCTGTTTGTTGAGTTCCTGCTTGGTGTCCCATGCCTTTAGCGCTGCTTTCTGCTCCTCGTGGTCAGCCAGAGCCGCGTTGGCGTTGTCGAGGAAGGTAAGCGTTTGCTCACGGAGAGCCTGGAGTTTGAGGATCGTGGCTTCAGCCGCTTTGATGACGGACTCCTTTTCCGTTTTGAGCGCTGGCTCCCTCATGCTGCTCAGCTCGTCTTCGAGTTCGGCGATGGCTCCAGCGATCTCCACATTTTTTTGGTCGAGATCATGCCACTGGTCGGACTGCTCAACAGTGTGGCGAACATCCTGCCCGCAGGTAGGGCACTTGTGATTGCCTGTGTCCTTCGTCTCGCAATCAGCCATCTTGCCAGCGTTGTCGATGGATTGGCGGCGGAGTTCTTCGAGCTTCAGCGTGAGCTTGGTGATCTCGGATTCATCGGTGAAGATGAAGGCTTCGAGCACGGCTTGTGACCGCTGAATTTCCACATCTTGGACGTTGAGCTGATGGTCGATGTCAGCAAGGCGAGCGTCGAGTTCGTTGCGATTCAACAAAACTTTTGAGTGATCATCTGACGAGTATTGGGGCGGCGAGTCGCTCGTCTCCATGCTGGTGAGCGCAGCGCCCGCGTAACGGGCAATCTGGTCGCTCAGCATCTTCGTCTGGCCCGCCACCTCATCCCACCACAGGTCCAGAGACTCGTTGAGCGATGGTTTGCCCCTCGACAAGACGTGCTGCCCACCGGCATCAGTGATCGCTTTCTGAATGATGTTTCTGACATCATTTGGCGATATGGCGAGCTGAGCGCCGAGAGCACGCTGGATGATCTCGATGCGTGCCGTGGGTCCGCTACTGAGGAATGCGCGAGCGTCGAATGCCGCAGAGCACAGAGGCTCCTTGTCCGCAGACTTCTTGTAGCCGTCCACCTCGTTGCCGGAGAGGCGGAACTTGCGCTTGTAGAGGAGGCTCGGGTCGTGGTTGCTCCACAATTCGGCCTGGATGTCCAGGACTCCACTCCAGCCGATGAGCGAGCTGAGCTTCTCGTTGGTCTTTCCGAGGCGCGGAATATGACCAAGAAGCGCCAGCGTCAGGCTGTCGAGAAGCGATGTCTTGCCAGCTTGATTGTCACCCGTGATGATGACGATGGGCTTGGTGAATGTGAGGTCGCGGTTTTTGGCGCGGGCGTTGGTTTTGAGATGTGTGATCATTGTAGGTTATTAAAGATCGAACCAGATAATGCAGCCGACAATCCAGAGTAGGCAGCATATTGTTGCGACGAGTGGCGATTTTCCACTTTTGACCAGATTAAAGAACGTGAGCCCAAAAATTGTAGCGGTAATAAAAATGTAGGATGGAAGCATAATTGTAGTATAATTAATTTTAGAATTTCAGAATGGAATATCGTCTCCATCCAGCCCCATGTCGGTAATCGGGCCTTCGCCGAAGTCGTCAACATTCTGAGGCTGGCGATTCGCTGGCTGGCGATTTAGCGGACGCGTGACTTCGGAATCTGGCGGAAGATCGGGCTGCGAAGATGACTGATGCTGGGGTTGGCGAGGGGTGTTGCGAATTTTGGCTGGATCAGCCCACTTGCCAGACTCAATCATGCCTGATACGCGCATGATGTCGCTGGCGATGGTCCACAAATCAGAGCTGAACTTAGGTGACAGTAAGTAGTCACGAGCTAGACCAGACGATGTGCTTGGATCAGCGCCGAACTTAGCAATTAGGTTGCAGGCGTTGTTAATCGCCATGCCAACAGTCTGACCGTTGATCGGCGCGGGACGCTGCGGCGGCTGAGCGCGCTGTTGTGGCTGCTGGTGGTTTTGGCGCTGCTGTGGAGCAGGTTGGCGCTGTTGTGGCTGCTGTTGGTAATTGCGCTGCTGCTGGGGCGCATGTTGCCTTTGAGGGCTGTCTCCAATAAACGAGATCTCGCATGACTCGGAAACGGAAAGCTGGGCGTTGCCATCCCTGTCTTCGCCAACTGTGAGTCCGGGACGTTTTGAATTATGGGGCTCGGCGATCTCGATGATCTGGCGGACTGGGATGTCGCGAGCATCACGCCCCCAGAACTTTGCTTCACACTCAAACCCGGTGTCTGGGTCTGCGATTTTGAAGATGTGGAACACTGATTGACGACCTCTGCTTTGGAATGGGATCGTTTTGACGAAGGCGCGCACTTCAACTTGCGTGGAGCCAAGGCCGCAGCCAACTCCTAATTGAGTAATTTGATTGAGGGGAGTCATTGTCGTTTGTGTTTTTGGTTACTTTGGTAGCGGTGCCAGCATTTGTGCCAGCGGTGAGTTTTCATCCTGGGTCTTGTTGATAAACTTGGCAAGAACTTTGTTTGTCCAGCAATCTATCCAGATGGTCATTATCCATCTCCCGGTATCTTCATCTTCATACCCGTGTGAGTGAATGCAGTTCTTGGCGTAGTTTGCAAAGAACAACGGACCCATTTGAGTTGGCGAGGTCAGGTTATAGAACGAGCGAACAACAGATAAAGCCTCGTGCATAAACATCTCGTATTCGAGTTCGTCGTTTGTGAACGGGTTGTATGTTATGTGCTCGATCCAGTGGCAGTGACGATCATTCATGATCTGCTGCCCATTTCTTGATTTTTTCCAATAGTTCTTCAAATCCCGTTTGGCTGAAGATATGGAGGACCATTGCGGTTTTATCTTCATTTTCCGCTCTCCAGATTTTCAGCGCTGATGGCTGAAAAAGCTGTTTGTCATCAAAAACAGAAATCGAGCAGGATCTCGACTGCAAAAGCGTCTGCTCGCTGGCAATGAATGTGTATCCTTTGATTAATTTGTGGCAGGCTTCGACAGCTTGCAGCGGTGTCAGCGGTGTCTTGTTGATGCGGTGGATGTGGAGCAGGCTTTCATATTCTGCCTGCCGTTGCGGGGTGATGGTTTTGTGTGGCATGAGTCGAGTTATTTATTTGTTTTTCCAAAAGCCTTTTGCGAACCATCCTCCAAAAAACTTTCTGGAACTAGCGTGTGTGACAAAGCACTCGTCTAAGCGAATGACTTCAGAAAATGATCCGAATGCCAATACCTGCTTTGTCTGAGAATGGATTGCAACGTAGTTGTTAGTCATGGTATTTGGTGCGCTTGTGGCGTGATGGATGATAGGTCCGAGTTCGGACCTGTCAACGATTATTTATCATCTTACTCGTAGAGAAGGTTCATGTCACGAATCGTCCACCTCTGGAAATCCGACGAAACAATCCGCATTTTAATGCGAATCGCGTTTGATCTTATCGAGATCCCGACCCGGTGAGGAACGTCTCGCTCCTTGCCGCCGACATCGCCATAGATGATCGTTTTTTCGCGTCCATCGTGCGTTATAAACGTCACTTCAACAAAGGCTCTGGAGCCCTTTATTGTGCGCCACTCAAGACCCTTAAACGTGATCGGGGCTTCGAGACTTCCACCGATAGACTGAGCGTCAATGAACGCGGTCTCCATCACCGTCTCGTTTGAGAACCAGAGGTCTTTGGCAACCCCGTTTAGTGACACTTCATTAGTTAGGTATCCGTTGTGAGACTGCCCTGGGGACGTGTTTGTATCATGGTATGTTGGTGCCACCTGACCAGCGAAATTATTGCTCGAATACTGCTGATCTCCGGTGTCCCAGACGAATAGATTGCCATCAGCATCGCCAAGCACATAGACCCCACGCCCAGCCTCCATTGAGCAAACGTGAGTAGGTGCTGTTGGGGCGTAGAACGGACCATACATCCCCTGCGTGTTCTCATCGAATGCAAAGCCAACGGTGCCGTCGTCCGATGGCATCCACACAAATATCATCTGCGTGGTCTTGTCGTGCAGAAGATTGCACTTTCCTGGGCTTTGCTCCATTTGGTCGAGTGAGACATAGCTGCGGATGAAGTCGATGGCGCTGTTCGTTACCGATTGCCCGGCTCTCGTTCCATATCGAGCCCCGTTGAATTCGTAGATGTTGCGGTCTGAGGCAAGAAACAAAATCTTGTTTCCTCTCGATGTAGTGACGCACCGACCGTTGACCATGCCAACTTCGATTGGTGGCTCGTGTTGGATGTTGGTGTCGCCAGGATCAACAATCACAATTCCATCGCGGAAGTGAACGTGGAGAGATTGCTTGTCGCTATAAAGCCCGCTAACTTCATTGGATGCGCTTCCAAACGATTTGGCAATGGTGTCGTAATCGTCCAAGTTCACGCCTTCGGGGCACACCTCATCAAACGTCTGGTTTTTGGATGAATAAACACGCGCCTCATTGGATGGAACTCCTGCGCACCAATTAACATTTCCGGCCATCGCCACATACCTGTGTGCAGGAGGGCGATTTTGGTCGATAGACATCAAGTCTCCAGGCTCTGTTTGAGAGCCGATAACAAAATACACGGCGTAAACCCTCGATGTTCCGACAAGGCTTCCGGTGGCGTTGATGGCGATTGGAGTCCCTGATCTCGTCAATGCCACCTGGAATGTGTAGTCGGTCCTATTGACCACCGCATACTCCGTTGTCGTAACCAAATTAGCTGGAGCAGTTGTGAACTTTATTGAGTCGTTTGTTGTTAGGAGATTGCGCGATAAGATGTAAGCGGTATTGGATTGAGTTGCTGATGGCGTAATCGCTGATCCGCCTGGGGTTGCGCTTAGACCGTAGGTTCCAGATCCGGTGCTGACGACGTGATACTGGGTGTATGTATTTAATCCGCTAGGCGCATTAACAAGTATCACCACTGTCCCAACGCTCAATGATTGACTCGTGGTAAAGTTTGGTGATCCATTGGTGAATGCGAGAGATCTTGTTGACGAGTATGTCCAGAGCTTGTCGGCTGCGGCATCATAAACAACCTGCGTTTCCCTATACGAATTGGATAAAACAGACTCAGTGATGAGATTGTATGTCGGGTTTGTATCGCCGAACCTTTTATACAACCTGATTCCACATCCCGCATAAGCGAACCTGCCGCCCTCTGCGTCTGGATTGATTAGGATCTTGACCAGAATATCCTTGAAGGCCAGGGAGGTTAGGATCAGCTCGTTTGAGTATGCAGAACTTGGACCTTCATAACCACAGTTGTCGTGCCCATCATCCCAATACCTTGCAACCACATCGACAACCTCATTGCTGAGCCCGGTTGACGATCCGGTTCCGGTCCCTCCAGATAGGTAATCGAGGCTCCAATTCGTAGCCGCTCCGGCAGTCGTTACTGCGGCGGACATGATTGGGACTGCCTTTGTGTCGCTGTTAATAAATGAGGCTATCGTGGCGTTTGTTGAGCCGGTCGGAGCGCTGATTGCGTAGATGTATGGATTTCCTATCACCCCATCTCCAGTCAAAGTTGATCCAAGCGCGGAGTATGCGCCGAGAGCGATCTGGATCTCAATTTTCAAGTTACCTGATGCGCCGAGGAAGTTGTCCTCGTCAGCAGTCACTTTCAGCCCGCTAACCTCTCTGAACGCCTGAACATTTGTCGATGTCTCTGGGTTGATTAGCGATATGACTGGTGTCGCCGGAACCTCGTTTGACCCGCGCTTTCTCCACCTTCCTGGGGTCTTTTCAGCGGTTCTCATGAGCTGCGCAGCTACCGCATCATCAACCCCGTTTTGAATCATCAATTGACCGAATAGAAGCTGTCCATACCACTCCGCTTCAGCGTCCAGTCCGGTGGCAAGTGCTTCAAAATACGGCTGATTGGAGTTCACTCCCTCGGTGAATGAAACTTCGCCGGAGTATGATCCGTCATCGCCCATGTAAAACAGGCCGCGAAGTTTTTTGTTCAGCATGTCGAAAAGAACAACTATGCTCTTCCCATGCTGATAAATGCGAACTGCCACCGTTTTCCTGGTCGCGTCAGCAATGCCGTTTATTCCAGTGACCCCATTGAGGACAGAATACAGGCTTGCGGCGCTCGTGGTCTCCCAAAGGTGTCGAAGTAGCGGAGCCCCGCTAAACGCGTTCATTGGGCGCGGAATGAGGTTCTTTGCGCCCACCAAGTTTACGCCAGACTGGGTAGCGTCGGTTAATGTTACGACACTGCCAATTTCTTTGATGGGAAACCTTCTAATCATGTCACCATTGCCCGGTTCGAATTTCTCCTCTGGAGTTTCCGTTTTCAGCGTCTGCGATGCTGTCAAGAATTGAGAACGCGGTGGTTGCGCCAGATTGGATCTTTGCAAGGCGCGATTCGCTGACAAGGGTCGAGAACTCGGATAGTTTTACGAGGGCGATTGGCAGCAGAACACTTTCGACAAATTGAACCGGAACAAGGTCGTATCGCTCATCCGACCACGAGGAAACGTCGAGCGGTCTCAAATGGTATTCAAACGCAATGCGAGATGCTGATGTGGGAAGAGAGTTGAGCTTTAGGAACGGAACGCGTGCCTTGCTTCGGTTGTATCGAGAGATAAGCCTAGCGAGCGTTGGTGCCCCAACAAACTGCGGCGATCCATTTTCTTTTCCTGACCCCATTTGATCGCTGGTTGCAACCACTTGGATGACGTTGTTGCCAATCATTACAACGTCGCCCTTCAGCTTTAGAAAGTTCTCAGGCATCTCTATCACATCCTGATAAATAGTGGCAGACACGGATGAAGATGAGCCTATGTATGGCAGATGAAGTTCGTATGAGTCCGCCGTTCTTTTCAGCCGATTGATCGCTGAGTCTCCTGCCAGCATTAGGGCGCATCCATTCGACCACGCGTTTGACGATATAGATGCCCACGTCACAGCCCGAGATCCGGTTGTTAGCCCGGTGAGTGTAATTACTTGAGGGGCTCGGATGTAGTCCGCATACTCGTCGGCACCATACCATGAGAGCGGCGCAAACGATGAAATTTGCTGAATGGCGGCATTCAGAGCGTTAAGCATGGTCTGCTGCTGACCGGAGTCTGCATCGGCAATATCCGAAAGCCCGCAGGCATCCTGAAATGATCGCTTTACCTGGAGGACGTGGTTTGTCATTTAGCGGAGACGGTTGCGTTCTTTTTTGTGCCCGTAATCTTGAGGAGGCTGCACTTCGCCACCGCGTCATTAACATCTTTGGAGGTTACTCCTAAATTGGCCGCGAGCGTCTCGACTCTTAGCTTTCCGTAGCTGGCGATGCGTTTACAGATAAGTTCTTCGATAGGCATGTCCGCCTCCTGGTCTTCTTCGTCATCGACAGTCACATCCCCTTGAGCATCTGCTTTTGGCGCTTGTTGTTCTGGCAATGCGGGCAACTCCCGTGGCTCCGGCACGACCTGTCGAATGCTCTCGATTGGCGGCATGGCTTCTTTTTGGTTCGGCTCATTTGCGGATTTGATCACGACTTCAGCTCCCTTCATCTCATCAGCCCTAATGAAGGCCAAGCCTGAGACGATTTGGTTTCCTTTGTCGTCATAGCTGTAAGCAGGTCCGAGTTCGGACCCAAGTGGGATCGGATTATAGCTCTCGTCCACAACCATTGGAATTGCTTGTGACATCGACTTCGAGTTCCAAATGCACTCGGAGAGAAATTTTGCATCAGGCCCAGTGACCTCAATGACGTGCCTGTTCAGCTTTGAGTTATGCTGAGACTTGGCGACTAAACGACTTGATGTTGAGTAGATGTGCTGAGTTTGACCGTTAGGCCAAGTGGCGAGAAGAATGATTTTCATGCACTTGAAACCTAACGGTCAAATTTACAGCGCGCAAGGCGCAAATGGCTTATGTCGCCACGGTTGGTCCGCTGCTGGAAATAATCATCCAGCCAAGCGTGGTCACATATTGGAGGACCGCAACATCGCCGACATCGTTAAACGTGATGGTGGAGAATCCAGTTTTTGTGGTTGGCGTCAGAGTTGCATCACCGCCGCCATCGACCACCATGCGCAGAATTTTAATCTGCCCGCTGGTGCCGTTCGCAAGCGTTAGAGCTGCGGCTGAACCAGTTGTAGTGATGTTGGTGTTGAGCGTGGTTAGATTGACGGCACCCGATCCAGACAAAGCCTGCTGGCTTGCCACAACTCCAGCGCTCAGAGTAATGAGCGATGATGTGGCAGTGAAGCCAAGTAGGGATGCAATGAACAGCGCGAGGTTGGCTAACGTCATCGAGCGAATGCGTTTGGAGGTGCCCTCCTTAGCTGATCGGTCAATGAGTTTTAAGAACCAGCCTGAACTTGAGGTTGACGTTGTTTCGGAGACTGCGGTTGGCAGGTGCTCTAAATTATTGAGGTCATTCATGATGATTAAAGATGAAGGGGGCTGGAGTTGCCCAGCCCCCAGGTTGTTGTTGGGTTATGCGTCGGATGGGATGTTGTCGTAGTATCCTGGCGGCGTGTAAGCCGCCTGAATGAGGACGAATCCGTTTTTGACGCCATTGGTGTCTTCGTTGGCTTTAATGCCCCACACGAGTTCCACGCCAATACCGATGTCCTTCTCGTATTGCTGCTTCTCAACCTTGCGGTTTCCGAATGCGGTCTTGCCGTCAAGGGAGCCGTAGCCGCTCATGGCAAATCCGTCGGAGATGACGTAGCCGTAAGACAGGATGGTGCCCTTGGCGTTGCACTGGTAAACTTCGGCACCAATTGCAATTTCAGCTTCAGTCAGTTTGCCGGTGTCGGTGAACTGACCAGAGCCCCAAGTTGCGACATCCGTTGGAGCGGACTGCGAGAGGTTCTGGCGAACAATGGATGCAGCAGTGGAGGCAGATGCGCCAGTGCCGCCACTCGATCCGAGGGCGCGGGTAAGAACGATGACATTCCCATTATTGAACTTGTAAGCAAAGTGCCTCCACTTACCGGCGTTTGCGCCAGATCGTGCGCGAATGGCGAGGTAACGCTCAGTCGTGGTATCGGCAGCGATCTTCTCTCCCTCAAACCCAATGTATGGGGCGTTGTGGAAGTTCTGAGCGTAGTCAACATCGGTCTTGAGGGCGGCTGCTGCCGATCCACCAAGCTTAAGGACAAAGCCTCCGCTCGTGTCAGAGCTGTCAGCGTCACCATCGCCATCGGTGTCGTATGCTGGCGCGGACCACTGAGGGTCGGCTGGGATAGCAATGCCGGTGGTGGCGAACGGAATGAGGCGGGCACCCTGTGTGGCATCTGCATCATTGTTCGTAATCATCCACTCATTTAGAATGGTGTTGTCGATGACTGGTTTTCCGCCAGCAAGCAGGCTCTGTGATGGGCCGCGATTCTCGGCCATGGCAACCAGGGACTTGAACGTGCTGTTGCGGTTCAAGCTGGCAAACAGGTATTGCGTGCCTTGGATGTAGAAGCGCGGGATCTTCTGCATGTTTTGCCCCTGGCTAATCATCAGAGGGGTGGCGTTCAGCGTCAGCATCGCATCGCGAGCATCGGTGATCGTGTCCATGCCAAAAACGTCATTGGAGCCAAGAGCGTTCTCGGAGGCCTTTGAGTTAGGCCGGATGACATTGCGACCAGTGATAGCGCCAGACGTGTAGCAGTTGCGGAAGATTTCGGCTTCCACATCCATGTATTGACGTTCGGCCACCCACTCGGAAAGCAGTTCCTGGGCGATTTTATCCTTGTCGCCACCCATCGCGGTTTGCGCGGCGGCAATTCGGCTGAATCCAACGGAGTGGAACATCGCGCCGATTTTGGCACGGAAGTAACGCTCCTTGAACTTTTCTTCGTAGCCAACACGGTCGGAGTCGCCCTGGCGACCACGAGCCCCGAGGCGGGCACGACGTTTGGCGACAATTTCTTGCCCCTGGAGTTTGCGCCAGTCGCCGATTTCCATGATCGGGCGACCGCCGCCCACACTGCCAAACCAGTTGGCGATGGGGCAGTGTTTCTTGGCACCCATGACGATTTTTGCCATCCAAGCCACTTCCCGAGAGTTCTCGGTATCAGCATTGATGGTTTCGGTCAGGGTATCCTTATTGATGCCATTGATATAGCTCATTGTGGTCCTTGTGTTGTGTTGTTGTTGTGTTCCGGCCAACAACAAGGCGCGCAATTTCACGAGCCTTGGCGTGGGCCAAGATTGTGCGTGACCATGTTCAGGGGTTAGCCCCTACGAGGTCGTGTGAATGCGCGTGCGGAGACTCGTCGTGGAGTCTCGCTATACGATCTCAAATCTGGTCGATTTGCGATGTGAATTGGCCTTATCGGCGATCACATCGTCCAAGGATGCAAGGAAGTCATCGTCATTGCCACTCGCTACAATGCGAGGACGTTGATTGACTTCCGCTCCTGGAATCGAGCGAAGTTGAGCAATCGAATGAGCTGGCTTTGCAGCCACCGGGCCTTTGGCCTGATGTGTGCGGTCGCCTGCTTCGGTGACACCGGGCTTCGCCACGGGTGTCGATTTCCCTGTGATGCGATCATGCTGCTCTTGCACGATGCGCTTCATTGCTTCGGGAGATGTGGGCTTGAACCAATCCGGGGATTTCCCCTCGTTGTATTGGGACATTAAACGCTCGGTCCTGTTTTTAACGGCGGCGTAAAGTAGAGATTCCTCATCGTTGAGGTCCGAGAATTCTTTGGCAAGCTCAGCCTCGGTCGCCTCGATAGTGGATAGATCGGCTTCCTGCTGCGCCGCAAGGCGATCTGATTCAGTCGCCTGCTTATCCTCAAGCATTTCAAGGCGCAGCTCGTTTTTGGCGATGGTGCGGTTCAGCTCGTCTTTTTTATTGACGAGAGTCTCCCATTCTTCGTCGTGAAGTCCGATGCGCTCCTTTTCGATGAGCTGCTGGCTGATTTCACCAAACTCGGCTTTGTCGAATTCAATTTTTTCAGCGAGAGGGAGGTCGTCGTAGCTAACAGTCCCGTCGTCAGAAGGCTTTTCGTCGGTGATTCCGAGCGCCTGCTTGGCGAGTTCCTCGGCCTTTGACAGCGTGAGGTCCGGGTTGCGCTCAACGAGGTGCATTGCCTCAATCGTCACCGGATTTGTGATTTTGCCAAGGTAAACGCGGTTGCGATCCGCAGGTCCGGGTTCAGACCTGTCGGTCTTATTGGACTCATCTTCAGGCTTTGGCTCGACCTCAGGTTTTGGATTTATTTCTGCTGGCTGAGGCTGCGGTTCGGCCTGCTTGATTGGCTGAATTGTATCCTCGTCCGTTTCGACATCGCCAGTTACGACATCTTCCTCTTCAATCTGAGGCTCTGCCTTGTGCGTTCCTTCGATAACGGAGTCCAGGAAGTCGAGTGTCCCATCCTCAATCAGCACATCTCCATCGCCAAGACCGCTGTGGTCAGTAACGGAAACAATGTCTTCTTCGGTGAATGGTGCGGCTGTCGGCATGGGTAAAGCTATTGACCTGTTTCTTTTTTGGCAACTTGAATTTTCATTAAACTCTCTGCCTCATTAAAGTCTTCCAAGTCATCTATGTCGATAGACCTCTCCCTTGGCATGATCCAAGCGATGGTTCCTGGCGGTCGGTATTGTTGCGTGATCTTCATCGACCCAACTAAGTTGAGCGCAATAGCCCCATTGAGAATGTAGGCAGGAGGGAAATCCTGACGCCTTGGGTGTGCAATTCCATGCTCGATAAAACCTTTGATTTTTCCGTTTATTATTTTGTATGTTAGGTATGGGTGCTCGGCGCATTCGGTGAGACTCACAACTGCTGGTGCTCCGTTTTCGCGAAGTGTTCTGATTGATCCCGTTATGTCGAACGGCGATCTAAGTGGCGAAGTTGGTTGCAATGTAAGGATTGCGTCATGATCCGTGATTTCTGGCAGTTCATTTATTAAATGGAGAGCCACATCAATCATTGGGGTTTCCGATCTCGATAGGCTATCCGGCCTCATGAACGGAACCTCGGCTCCATATTGTCTCGCAATTTCAGCTATTTCAATGCTGTCGGTCGAAACAATAATTCGATTTACTGCGCTCGATTTTCTGGCGCAAAGAATAGTGTGGGCAATCAGTGGAATTCCATTCATCATTCGAATGTTTTTCCCCACGAGTCCAACGGACCCGGATCTTGCTGGTATTAATGCCACGACGTTCATATTTCTAAAAATGAGAATTTACTCCCAAATCTTCTTTCGCTTGCTGTGATGGTCTTGTTCTTCAGGTCGTCGTATTCGTTGCCCGGCACGCCACCAACATCCTGACCGCGTGTGGCATATCCAGTTCCACCATCCACACCTATAAATACCAACCTAGATGCGCCAAGGTAGTAGGCCAACTCGACAGCACAATTAGCGCTGCCACCATCGGTGTAAAACATCTTTAGGTCTCGCATATCCTCCCTGGTCGTTTGAATAAAATTTGGATGAACTGGAAGGAACCAATGATGCAGAAATAAAGGTCTAACGAAATGGCATTTTGAATATGATGGAGCGTATTCCCAGTTGTGTATTAGCGGCATAAACCACTCTCCAGGCGCTTCCGCGTATGCCGGGAAGTAGTGCCTTGAGATGTTGTAGTCGCATTTGGTTATGAGCCCTGTGTGGTTGATGCCTATTTTGAAGTGCCCATGGTCTGGCGATCCAGCGTCGATCCATCTGCCCAATGATGGACCTCTTCCAAGGATGACGGCTGTCTCTCCACGGCGAGAAAGGTAATGATCTTCCCAACGCCTCATGGCTTAAAAGCGTTTTCCCTTGGTTTATCAAACCACACATCAAGGACTTCCGACATCTTTCGCAGGTGATCGAGCTTGTCATGAGCCGCATAGCCAGCGGCGTGCAAACCAATCACTCCGTATGGGATGGAGTTTACCAGCCCGCCTTTGTATGCCATGTGCCAATAGTTGTATGACATTGGCAGATCTCGTATCTCGATACCGCATCGTTGCACACCTGCATTCAGGAACGATTGCTCGCCGTAGTCGCCAATCTTGATTACACCGTTGATCTTATCCTGGTATAGCTGTCGCGCATGAGCGAACGCATCTCGATGTGATTTGTGGCGAAAGTTTGCCACCCAAAAACCCCCGTTGAAGTATTTGTTCGGATTGATGCCAAGCACATCACAGTCATTGCGAGCCCATGACCCAGTCGCCTTTATTGATGGATCTTCGATATCGTTGATGCCTGGGTCCATGACTGCCAAGAATTGATCGCGGCGATCCATCCACCAAAGGTCTGCTCCGTTGATGAACCACAAGTCGCTATCAAAAAAGACCACTGTTTGATCTTTGATCGTGAGCGGGATGTCGAGCTTGGCGGCAAACGCATCTGGGCCATCTTCGCGCCACAAGATGACAACATCTAGCCCAGTGTGGCGTTTGAAGCGCTTCACGGCCTCCATGCCGATCTCTGCGTAGCTTGGCGTGATGAGTGTGACTCCTATCATGGTTGTGGTGGCCTGTTGTCGATAAGAGTGCCGTGCTTGAGCGCATCAAGGATGATTGCGCAGTTAGCGGCTACATGCCCAAGATGGTGAGCCCCTGACTCAGGGTCGATGTCAACCCGCTCGATTACCGCATCCATGTGTCTGCGCATAGCGTGCATATAGACCATTATCTCGACCTTTGTCAGTCTCCAGTTCCAGGGTCCATATCCTTTGGTGATGCCGAGCTGGAGTGCTTTGGCAACCTCTACATTGAACGCTGGAGGCAGAAGCGCTAACTGTGGCTTTGCGGCACCTATTGGGCCTTTTGGGTCGTTGGCATAAACTTCGAGCGGGAGCTGGATGTCATCGCCATCGAGTGGGAACTTCTTTGCGATCAACTCGGCCTCCTTTTTGCAGAATGGGCATGGGTTGCGAGCACTGTGAATGGAGCATCTTATTGGATAATCTTCGTTTACGGGTGAAGTTGGTTCCATGCGTTTATGATTGGTTGTGGTGATACGTTGCTGCCGTCGTGAATCGTGCATTCACATGCCGTTCCGCAGGCGATGACATACAAGTTCATCCATTGGAGGCGTGGACACTTTCCGCTCTTCGAGCACGGCTTCTGACTGGCGTTGAAGGCTCGGCGTTGCTCTTCGTTGGATAATGGCTCAAGGTCGTTTTTAGCGGAATTGTCTTTGCCGATTATTACTCGCGTCTTGACGGTCATTTTTGCAATGATTGCTTCACCAACGCGTAAGCCTCGGACACGCCGAGTTCGATTTCGTTGATTAGGAGGTAGGGGAAAGTGGTCACGCTGTGGCGTTTCATCTCGCCACTAAGTGCAGCGTAGAAAGCGTCCCATTGATGCGGAGGCACTGTTTGGCACCCCTCGCTGCTCGTGCTGTTGCGTGAGCCACGGTGGATGTTAATGGCTACACCTGGGCGTGGATTGATCACTCCATCACGGACAACAGGCAGTTCTTCGCCCGGCGTAGCTGGACGAAAAGCTGGATAGCCACCTCCAGGACGACTGACGCCATGATTGCCGCGACGATAACGATGCACTCCAGGCACAAGGCTGGCAATGCCCTGACGATGGACAGAGGGGTCGGTGTTTGCATTCCAGGCGGAAAAGTGGGTGGGTGAGACGATGAACAGAGCGTCGTCGTAGATGCCACGGTCGTTGACTCCGGGCTTGCCCATGGTGTCTTTGTAGTAGCCGCGAACTCCAACGAGGACGACCAGTTCTTTGAGCAGACCGGCGTTGGCGATTGCCTTTCCGATGCTGGTGACGCTGGCTTTTGGTATTGATGCGGGTATCATATTTCGTGTTTGGTTTGGCAGGTCTGAAATCAGACCTGCCGTATTGTTTGATTACTCGGAAACCTTGGGGTCCGGGATTGGGTCTGTGGCTGGCTCCGTATTCAAAGCGGTATTCCCTGCCGCGAGAGCCGCTTGCCTGATCTGCTTTTTGTCAGCGCCATTGATATAGGCAACGACAGCGGCATCAGCGGCTGCGGCAATGGACGTTCGGGCCTTCTCGTAGTCGATCTCTGGTCTTCCGTTAGCCCCGGTTTTGCAGGCCGCGATAATGCAGGCGATGATTAGAAAGAGCATCGCGACAAGGATGCGTTGGCTCGTGTGTGAGTTTGGGTATGTTTTCATTGGTGCGTAGTTTTGGATACCTCGTTCGAGGTGATGCGATTGTTGCGCCAATGCGCCAAGAGTCAATCTGTTTTCCAACGAGGACCAAGCAGCTTTACTGCCCAACCAAAAGCCTCTACCTGACTTTCTCGCATACCATATTCCTTCATTCGCGAGCGAAAGTGTTGGTGGGCGATGCAGTGATGGACTGGTGCTGGTATTGGAATAATGCCAAAGTCACACAGCATCATGTCGGCAAATATGTCTGGGCGAAGGCCGAGATCGCACAGGAAGTCATGCTCCATAGATGCCGCCCGGTGGACTCCGTCAGGAGTGTAGCCGAAGGGGAATCCCCACAGGCAAGGCGGAACCGATGCGCCGTTAAAGATGTATCCGGCAGGAATCTCGAATTTCCGAAACGTGCCATCGTTCATGTTCACATCGAATGTCCATGGCTCCATATTCTCGTAGAGCGGACCCTTCGATCCTGGCCAAAACGGAAAGCAGATGTCCGCATTGCGAACTGGACGGACATTTGGTTGCGGTAATTTCATGGCTTTAGCCAAAGTCTGAGCAGTTCAATTATTGTGTCTCTTCCGAGCAGCATTCCGCCCCCGAGCCCAATGATGGCAGCGTCTTTTGGGTTCTTTGCTGCCCACTTGAGAAGGCTGAAGCTATCTGGCTCTGGCTTGGAAGCGGTGTGGATAGTTGGTCTGTCGATGGCGTTTGCGGTGACATAGTATCCGGCGACGGAGCCGTCATTATTCCTGATTGCCAGGACAGAAATTTTGACGAATACAACCACTCCATCTTTGGTGATGTATCGCTTCTTGAGCCCGTATCCGTCAGCGCCACCGGACCTAAGTGCGGCTGAACTTGCGATGTCTCCTGCAATATCATCTGGGTGGGTGATGTCCTGCCACCTGCGGAGCTGTAGCTCGGACTCTGCGTAACCAGTAATAGCACAATATGCACGATTACATCTAACATAGCGGTCGTTAATATCAACCAAGGCCATGGGTGTTTCGGAAACCGACCAAAGATGTTCGTGTTGATCAAGGGTGAGTGGAGGCATTGCATTTCAGTCTAAGGAAGAGATTTGATGCTGGCGCTATCTATCTTCGCCGCAGATGGCTTGTAGTAGCCTAATGAATTAGGGTCATTGGAATGATCTGACCCATGCAGGACGTGCCAGATTTCGTGAAGAGCTAGCTTTCTGAAGTCAACCAGCTTCAACCTTTTTCGAAACATCCTTTCGAATGGCGTTGTTGCCCATCTGACGTTTGGATCAAACACGATGCTGAAAACCTGCCCGCCCAAAGGATAGCACCAAGCGACCGTCCCTTCAACCGGAGTCGCTGCTCCAGAAAACATGATGTCAGGCCTGGATTTGCTTGGCACGAAAAGCAGCGTCTTGCCCTCCTTTTTTGCCTCCTTGGTCCACTCTTCCATGGCCCACAGTATGCACTGATCAGCAAGCCTTGGCAGGTTTCCTGAGTCGATGCGGTATGTGAAAATTGTCTTCACCGAATTTCAGGATCTCTTTTTAACTGCTGGCTTTGGACCTTGGGCAGGCAAAGGGCGGTCGTTTGGCAGGCTTGGCGTTTGCATGGAATTTACCAGCATCGTTTGATATACGCCAACAGCCAGTCCGGCCTGGAATTGTGCGTGCAATGCGTTTTGGAGAGCGTCGATTAGTTCTTGCTTCATTGTTGTGATAAATAGCTTTTGATTGCTGGCAGAATGTTTATTACGTCTTGCATGACCTCAGGTGCCCCTGGAACATTTTGCACAATGTCCCAAAAGTTTCCGTGTCCTACTTCTTTTCCAGACCACAAAATTTCTTTAGTTTCCGAATTTTGCGGAACTCGCTCAAAGGTTAGCGAGGCATTTGCAGCATCGTGTAGATTAGTGGCCTGGAAATTCAAAAAGAACCATGTGTCGTAAACCTTTTCAGGAACAGCCGAAACTATAATTGGTGGTGTAATTGGGGATGGCATAAAATTATGGGACGATGGTTAAAACTCCGGCATTTGAATAAATATCTCCAGAACTAAGTCCAGCCGATGATGTTGGGATTCCGGTGATGCGGACAACGCCAGCCCTAATTATGGAAAGAACATCGACCAGCGTTTGCGACGTTGTCCCGCTTGATCCAGCGGACGTGCCCTGCAAGGCAAGAATCGCTGGCGTGGCACTACCAGTGCTCTGCCCTGGAGCAATGGACATCTTGCCGCCAGCGATATTTGTTCCTACACCGTTTGCGGCCTTGAATTTTTGTGGCGTTGTTGTTGCGCCACTGACGCCCATGACCATGACCTCGTCGGTGGAATTTGCGCCAAGTATGACAGGCCCCCAGTTTGGTCCGTCCCCAAGGTGTAGGGATTTTGCCATCATGCAGGCTTGATGTTGGTTTGCCCAACCTCCGCAGGCGGTATCGTAGCTGTTGTAGAAAACAGCCGTGGCACCTCCGTGCATTCCATTTTTGAGCCTTGGTCCATCGCCATTGTTCAAGTAGAGGAAGTTTCCTCCCAATGATTGCGCCCCGGAATAAGTATTGGCACCGAGCGTGGCGAGCGTGGACGTTACGGCTGGCAATGTGATTGTCGGGGTTCCAGCAACCGCTGGTGCCTTGACCGTTGCGGCACCTGAGGTTGATCCAGCAAAGGCGATTCCATGGGTTGCTGACGCGGTCAGAAGGCCGGTGAGGGTTCCTCCAGAAAGCGGTAGTTTGGTCGCATCTGCCCCTGGAGCGCCAAACAAATTGCTGAATAGGTTCGTCATTCTGCGGTCTGGTAAGAGATTAGGTTGATGCCGGAAGCATTTCCAGCAGCCTTGATCAGGATTTCTGCACTGTTTCCAATGACTGGAACGCCGATGGATTGCCCGGTTGCCAGGGTGATGTATTCCGTGGTTTTGTCGCGCTCAGTCCTAATCAGAAGATCGGCTCCAGTGTTATTCTGGATCGAGACATTCGTTGCTGGCTTTGGTGCTAGCGCAACCCAGGATGTGGTTACGCTAGCCTGAAAGAGATTTGATGTCTTGATTCTCATTGAATAAAATCTGCGGCCTCCTTCAGCTTTTCAAGTAATACTTCGAGAGTGCTCAAAGAAACAGCTACCTGCTGCTTGTCGTATTTGCTGGATGGGTCCATCTGCTCGCGAAGAAGTTGTCGCCTCATGTGACCGATGATCGACTTGTCATCACCAAACAGGTCGGAGTTCGGACCTAAGATGAGTTTCCGAACGTGAGGATCGTCTCGCAGCATTTGCGCCGATGCCGCTGCGTAATTGCGCTCAGAGTCGTTCCATTGCGGCAGTGTCAACGGTGGAAGCGACTGGCGCAGTTGGTGCTGTTGGTTGGGCTGGTTGGACTGCGAGTTCATTTATGGTTTGCAGGAATTGTGATGGATTGTCCACGTCGAGGCTCATCAACATTTTCTCGAAAAGAGGCTTCCATGATGGCTGGTAAGCTGGTGGCCATGCCATCCATTCTTTGCCAATGGCAATTGCCTGCGAGTTTTTATCGAGCGTGGTTGTGTCAACGATGGCGGCAATCAAGATCTCAATCGCGCTATCGTATGAGTCCTCGTTAGCCGTTACCCACTCCATGACCATCGCTGCGTTCTCTGGACCCATCTGCTTGATGAGATCCGCTTGGTCAATGTTGTCGAGTTCGATTTTTGTGAAATCGCTGATGCAGGTGTCGATGCCCTTTGCAAGTTCCTTGACCAAGTTCTCCAGAACTGCGTTCTGCGCATCTTCAAGGATCTGCTGCCCAGTAGCCGTCTCTGTGCCTGGGAGCGCCTTGCTAACGGTCTGACCGGCACCGCTGAGCCCATTCTTGGACTGAGCGCGCTGAAGTGCAAGATTCAGCGATGATTCAATCTCCGCGATCTGTGGGGTGATTGTTTCGACATAAATTGCCTCACGAGGGTCAGCGCCTGAAGTTACTTCGTTTGGAACTCGGCTGCGGATTTCGAGTTTCTTTTCCTTGTTCCAACCAACGATAAACTTGCCATTAACGAAGACGATGTTGCCCGCTGCATCGCATTCGAGTTGAATCTGGTTGAGGCGGCTGTCGATGGCAATCAGGTCATCCCACATGCGCTGGTAAATGGGTCGCCCATACCAGCGGTCGATGACTTCCTCGCCGCGAATGCAACGGTATGGGTGGCCGCGATCCGGGTCCACCTCCACGATCTCTGATGCGAAGTCGTAGATCAGCGGGGTCTGTGTCTCGACATCAGTTATTACCCACAGGTCTTGCCTGTGCCCGAGCCCGAGCACATCTGACTTCACGAACTGCTGACGCAGCAGAATGCGTGGCTGCATGGTGTCGGAGTTTGTCCTGGAACCCGCTCCAGATGATGCGTCAATCGAGTCCTCGTCGATCTCCCCAATACTCTCTTTTGCCTGATCTTTACGGGCCAATCTCTTCGATCCGCTTTTGACTTTTTCTCGGTATTCCTTCCACGCTTCTGGAATGAGTTGCCCCTTGGATTCGAGCATTGCTTTGATGTCATCCAGGGGCATTGAAAACTCGTTCCCTTTGTAATCCGCCTCATCAATGGTTGACCATCTTGGGTCACAGATGAAGTCCTGGGGGTGGATGCGGTCGAACCGAGCGCCGTCATTGATGACCTCCGCCTGCATCAACTTCATTGGCTTATCGCTGTATCTAAGCTCTGATCCTGTGACCCTAGTGATAGACGGGTCTTTGCGGAGTTGGCTGCGGCCACCCTCGATGTCATCCCATGGGTCTAGCTCCGTGACGATAGTCTTGGTGGCCAGACTTTGCAGTGGTCGCCCGCTTTGGTCTAGGACGATGCGCGCAAATGTTGGGCGATAAACGATTCGCTGAGAGTAAGCCGGAAGCAGAACCTGCTCCCCAGATAGCAGCGCCCGGTTGACTGATGTCTCCATCTGATCGCGGAAGCCGGATTTCTTCGAGCGATGGCGCAAACGGCGCTGAATTTGCTCGATTGCCTTGGACGCGCCCTGGTCCTCGTTGCCCTCCGGCTTTGCGCCAAAGAAACGATGATCCTTGAGCAGGGAGCGGCTGATCTTAACTCGAAGCTGGGCATGGTGGTCGGCAGGCGTGTTCATGCTCAGGTTGCTGTTGTTGAACACCTTCAAGCCCTCAACGCCTGTTGTGATGGCACCGCGTGGGCGCAACCCAACTCGCCACGAAAAGTCTCCCTCAAAAGACAGCTCGCTGATCCATCTCCACCAGAGCCATGAATACTGCTTCGGCTGTTTGGTGCAATCCCAGTCAGCCTCCTGACCCTGACCCTTACGCGCAGCATTCGCCCCTTCCTCACACACGTTGTAGAGTTCTTGTTCCTGCTCGTCTGTGAGCGTGAGCGATGTGATGGCAAGGGCTTTCATTGGTGTGTGTATTGTAGCTTGGAGCGATCCAACATTTTACCGAGCAGTTGAACATACTCGCTTAATGTTCTCTGTTTTAAGTATAACAAATCTTTGTCTTCACGATCAAGTTTTGGGAACTCATCCGTTGCCATGAAGGCGTTCAGTTTATTGAGTCGGCTGGCGGCATCTCTGGCCTCTGTAAGGAGTTCTGATTTGGGGCTTTCTGGTAATTTAGTATAACCAGCCTCGAAGGCTTCTGCTGGACTGAAGGAGATGTATCCATCCTCGTAAATAACGAGGTATCCGCCTTTTTTAGGCTGATGCTTTTCCCAAAAAACGACTCCAAATGGAATGGGCGCGTGTCCGTCGAAGAACATGAATCCACCGCTGAACTCAACTGGCGGATCGCTGTCCGTTGGATCGTGTAGAGTAACCTCGGCGATCTTGGCTGCTCTGACTTTTTTGTGGCACTGGTAAACAGGAAATCCTGCTCCTATTGGAATGGTTTGTTCGCTCATGACGGATATCACTTTAATAGCTTTTGCTGCCTTTCAAACGATTTGCTCAAGAAGTCTTTGCGAACTTGCTCACGGGCTTTTGTTGCCTCTGACCTCAAACGATCATCGAAGTCATCTGGGAACCCTTCGATGCTGGCAGCTAGTTCGTTATGTCGGCGAAGAATTTCTTGCCCAAGCTCACGCTCAAATTCGGTCTTCAGCTTGTTGTCTGTGATAATGCGGCGTTCTTTGTTTGGCCCGTAGATCCACATGTCCGACTTCGAGATGCGCGATGGCTGGAACTTTTTGTCCGGGTGGAGAAGGTTCCAGCGGTCGATCATCTCTTCAGCCTTGGTCCCATCCTGGGGCTTGCTGGCCGAGCGGATAAGTAGGCGTGTGGCGCTGTTGCCGAGCTTCTCGCTTTCGCGCCCATAGTAATCGAGCAAAGGTTCTGCGAATCGGCCCATTGGGAGCACGAGGTATTCGGCATCCGCCTTCTTCGAGTCGCGCACTGTGTCGTCGTAGTTGCGGAGCGGCTGGCGAACAATGTTTGGCACAAAGCCCTGGAGAAAGCCCTTTACTGTGTCGGTAGCGAGTTCTCCGCTCTTTTTGTTCATCACCTTTTCGATGGCCTTGGTGACGTTGGCAAATCCCTGGAAAAAGGACTTATCCTGGAGCTGTGAGGCAAATGAGGCGATGGAGTTTGTCATCACATTCTCCACACTTCCACCTGGGAGGCCTAGCTGGTTGAGGCGTTTCGCGTTCTTGATCTCGCGGATCGTGTCAACAACCGAGGTGAGGACGGTGGCGAATGGCTCATAGCGACCGTATGCCCACGGCGTGTAGGTGCCATCACTGTTGCGGACCATCACGACCTGGGTTCCGCCCGACTTGCGGTAGGCTTCCTCACGTTCTCCAGGCTTTGACGTGCCGTATGGTCGTGAACCAACAATGTAGAACGGCTTCTCATTGTCGTCATCGTCACCTTCGGCGATGCTCCACACATACATCCACATGGCAGCAGCCTGAATTTGTTCGGCCAGCCATGTCACCATGAGGGCTGATTGGTTGTTGTCATGGAAGTTGCGACGCTTGGCAAGGTTGTGAACGCCTTTCGCCATGACATACGGGGCGAGCGCCAGGAGTCCGATGGAGCCGAGCCCTGCTTTGCGTGCGCCGATGCGGCCAATGTTGGTAGGGGTCTTGACGAATGGAAAGATGAACTTCATCACGAATCCGGTAAACATCATTGCGCTGCGAGAGAGTTTGGCGTTGAACACCTCGTTGGCGTCACCTTTTGCTGACGCCTTAACAACATCCTTCGAGAGGTTTGCGACCACCATGTCCTGGTTGCGTGCCGTGAGGCTTCCAGCAATGAGGGTCAGCCAGTTATCGCCCTGGAATGCGAGTTCCTTGGATGTCTGAATTGCAAGCTCCCACGACTCTGATCCCGGTGTTGCTACCTGCTGAGCAATGAACGCCTCAAGATCTCCTTTTGCTGTGCCGAGAGTGCCCTTGGCCTGTGACATTTTGCCAAGTCGGTAAGCGCGAGCCCCAACTTCGATGTTTGCGGTGATCGCTTTGAAGAAGGCATCCATCGCCAGAAGGAATCGTGTGCTCACGCGGAATACTCGCCCTTTGGAGCCCTGGATTGCAGGCCCTTTTGATGTTCCAACTTTGGATAGGTTGCCGGTGGCATCAAATTTCAGGTCGATGGTCTCGTTCATGTAGCGCGCTCCGATTGGGTCGGCTTCTGCATCCCACGCCAGGGCGGCGAGAGCAAATGCGTCACGGAATCCTGGGATCACCCCTTTGATCATTTCACCGAACTCGCGGAACGTCGTGCTGTTTGGGTCACGGATCACAAAGTTGAGCGCCGCCTCCATCGGCTTCTGCGCGAAGAGGTGAAGCATGAGCATACCGGCATTGCCAGCGACGTTTGCCCAATGCGTCTCAGGACCGCTGAGCAGTCCGAACGAAATCCAGTATTCGTAAATCTTGTCGAAGGCGTTGCTCTCGCTGGTGCTGATGGCGCGGCCAACTCGGTAGGATGAGCGGAAGTCAGAGGCGCTGAATGGCACCTTGATCGTGACTTCTTGGCCGGACTTCTTGTTGACGATTACGGCGATCATCTTGCCGCTGTTGACCTGCTGCGCGGTTGGCACAAGCACGTTGAGCTGACGCTCGATCTCGGCTTCAGCGATGATCTGTGCGCGTGCCTGGGAGAGCGGTATTGGCGCTGCCATTGACATGCCAAACACTTTCTTCAATCCGTTTTGGATGGTGTCGAAAAGCGTGTTCCCTTTCTTCACCCACTTGGCGAGAGATGAGCGCATGGACTTCTGGCGGAACTCCTGGTGGATGGTTGCCACCACATTGACCGGCAGCTTGGTCATCTGCGCGATGTCTTTGTGCGAGTAGCCACGGAGTATGTAGTTGATTGCCTCGCGGTGCTCCTGGGGGTGACTTGCGATGGCTTCCTGAACTGGGTCTGATTCGTGGGCAGCAAGACGCTCGTTGGCGCTCACAAAAATGTCCTCTTCGCTCAAGCCTTCGCGCTTCAAAGCCTCAGCCACAGCCTTGCGGCGAGCTTCGGTGTATTCATCAACCAGGGTCTTTCGATCTTTGCGTTTCTTGACCTGCTCCAGGGTCTTTTCGAGCTTCTTCTTTTGATCGACCTGCGGACCTTGGGTCTGAGTTCCGACCTGCTCCTTCAGCTTCTCGATCTGGGCCTTCAGCTCTGCAATCTCGCGTTCTTTGGCGAGCGGTGATGGGGCTTTCTCGATCTCGATGCGCTGGAACTCGGATGGGGTGCTGATGAGCTTGCTGAAGAACTCGTGCATCCGCTCCTCTGGCGAGCGGTGAGGATCGACCATGCTGCGCAGAATGCGTGCGTTTTCCGTGCGTGCAGCGCCGTCTGCGTATGCAAGTGCCTGAGCCTCGCGTAGAAGCGCAGGATCGCCCTTCTGGCGGGCCTCCTTGAACTTGCGAGCGACGACGATGGCGGAGGCGAACACCTGCTCAGGAGTGTCGTAGCCAACTCCCTCGTAGAAGTTGTCGAGCAGCGCATCGGCGACCATGTCTGGATCGCTGTCCGCGAGTTCCTGCCCATCGGTCATCCAGTCCACGACCTTCTCCGGTGCCTTGTGGCTCTTGCGGAATTGCACGATCACATCACGCTCGCGAGTCACGGCGTCATCAGCGCCGAGTAGTCCAGCCTTCTTCTGATCGCCTACCGTGCGTTTGCCAGATTCTTCGGACAGAGCCTGCTCGCGCAGCATCCGCAGTTCTTCGGCGGTCGCTGGCAGTGAGAGCCATGCTTCGAGAGCCTCCTTCGCGGCCTCCGGTGACTCTGAGCGCGGACCAGCCATGAATAGTGATTGCCCATCGTTGGCAATCGAAGCGCGCATTGCTGGCGTGATGTCGATGCGCCAGATTGGGGTGGTCTGGATGCTCTTGATGGCGGCGTTTATACGGAAATCTCTGCCGCTTATTTTGTTCAGCAGAACAACCGCATCATTCAAGCTCTTGGGTCCAGACATCTGCTCGTCAAACCAGTCGTCCTCATGGTTATCCGACCATGCTTCTTTATTCTCCGATATGTTTGAAAATTTGTAATTCCCCTCCGGGTCGATTGCTACGTCCAATTCCCAGACTCCATCCTCGGATATATATGTTACATACTTAGCCCCCATCACGGCAGAGCGCTCTGATTTTCTCATCCCGATAATATCGTGCGCCTTTGGGTTTTCTTCCGTGATGGACCTCTCGATGTTTGACTTCTCCACCTTTGCCCCCCACTGCTTGACGTAGTCGCCGAACTCGCGGACCACGATGTTGTCGTAGAAGCCGCGCATTCCTTCGCCGCCAGTCTTTAGGTCGAGACCTTCGAGTTTCTTCGAGTCGTGTGTAATCATGCTGCCATTCGATTGCTCGAAGCTGTATGGCTTCCATGGCATCGAGTCGAACTTCGCCGCGAGTTCTTCACCAACATGATCTGCCAACTCGTTAGGCTGAATGATTTTGTCAACGTTTCTAATGCCGTCTCGGTTGAAGCCCTGGATATGAATGCGCTCGTCTCCAAACGGCTTCTGAAGAATGATGCGGTTGAAGTGCTTCTCGAGACCGAAGCGCTCGTTCTGCGTGTCGCCGGTAGTCCATCCAATCCACTCCTTGCCGCTTTCTGCCGCATCGCGAAGGGCGCGTTTAAATAGAGCGAGCGCCCACGTCTTGCGGTATGGCGCGTCTGGGATTGATTGACGGTATTTTGCCTCAGCCTCACCCGCCGCATACATCGCCGCCAACAGGTTTTTATACGTCGGGTGGTCGGCGATCAATTTATCGTTGGATACCCCTGGATTTTCTTTTTGGATTGCCGCCAGCTTTGCTTCAATTGCGGCAGACGACTCTGGAGCCTCCTCTTGATAGCCCTTTTTCCGTCCAGCCTGATGCCGGTCGCTCTGGAGTTCTTCAATGAAGAGGCCCGGCTTGCCACTTGCATCTGCGCGCTCGTTGAGGCGCGTGTGGGCGACGTAGTTAGGGACGTTGTTGTAGTGGCCGGAGGTGTATGGCGTTGTCGTTGCCGCCAACTTCGCGGCATGTAGCGCCTCAAGCTCTGCCTCTGGGGCATCCGCCTTGATCGCGTCTCGGTATCTTTTGTTTGCGCTCAGCCAGCGCTGACTTTCTTGCGGCATTGACAGCACGACCTCTCGATAACCTTTGCCTCCAGGCAGTTGATACTTTCCGTAGGTGGCAACCATCTTGTCGTCTTCCGCCATGTAGAGCATGAACTGCTCGGTGTCGAAGTCGCGGAAGGCGAGCTTCTTGGTCATCTGGTCCTCTGTGATATCACCGTCTGCCCACTGGCGAATAGCATCTTTCTCATCATCTGTTAGCCGGTGCCCGCGAATATCGCTGTCCTGGTCGTAAATCCAGGCTTCATACGAGTCTTTTGCCGCCTTGTAACGCTCATCTACTGATTTTGCTGGCCCGCCGAATGTGGTGGTGTTAAACCTGATCGCTCCCTCGGTGCGCAGGTATTCGAGTGCCTCATCCTTGGTTACACTCTCACGACCGTTGAGCCACGGCACGATGCCGCTCCATTTGATCTCGTCCTCGGTCACGTCTGCGTTTAGCAGCATAGCCTTCACCTGCTCGCCTATGCCTTTGGCTGGATAAACCTTGTCTGGCTCGTTGTTGGCTTTGATCACCTTGATCACCTTCCCTGTCTTAGGGTTGGTGATCGTGCGCTCTGTCGTGGACTTACCCTTGATGGTGGTCGCCGGGACTGCCTTCATGGAGTTCGGCATCTTGGCGGCAATCGTGCGCTGAAGCTCGGAGTAGAACCCTGGCTCAACAAAGTCTGCGCGCCGGTCTGAACTCGGACCCGCCATCGGCTGGGCCGGACTTACGAGCCCATCTCTTCTATTGAGGACGGAATCTCCCCCGGAAGATCCTGGGGAATCTGTTCCAGCAGCTCCGCGTCCAGCGGAAACGTCGGCAGGTCTGGATGCGTCAGTGCCAGTAAGTAGTTTGCCTTGGTTGCTGGCAGTCCGAGCCGGGATAGCAGCCCAATCTGGGGATCTGAGTCCGCCGCTGATGGTGTGGATTTTGGTGAGGAGTTCATCGTGAGTGAGTTTGCCATTGCGATAGTCTTTCCACAAGCTCGAAATTTCAGCCGTGATGTTCTTCTTGTCCCCGCTATCGAAGAGAAGCCTCACGGCCTCCCATGTGATTGATTGAACCTCGCGTGGGAGCAGGCCGGTATCTTCTGCCAACTGGCTGTATGCCTCGGCATAGACGACATACGCACCTTTGAGTCCGAGGTCTTTGTTGCTGGTGCCCTGAAGAGCGTCTTTGACCTGTTGCGAGCTGCCACCAATGGCTTCAAGGAGGGCTGCGGCTACCGCGTGCGTGTCGATGGTGATGAAGCCCTGATCGCTGAATGGGTCGCTGATGTTGTTAAAGAAGTTGCGAACTTTGTGGGCGTTGCCCAGTTGGGCGCTGATGTTCTCTGGGCTACCGTCTTCAAGCACGCTGATTGCCTTCTCGATGATTCCGTAGCTCTGCCACGCGATTTTGCGTGAGTTGCCGGACACAACGGTTGCCACCTCTCCGTAGTCCCCCTCTGGCGAGACTGTTGGGTAGGTCGGGTTGCCCTTAAGTTCGTCCGCGCTGCGAATCATGAGTGATTTGGCTGCTGGAGTCAGCTCTGCGTATGGCCTACCCACCTCTGGAATGAGGTCGATCATGGCCTTTGTCTTGGCCTGTTGCTGCTCATTGCTGAGAAGCGCAAACTCGCGAGTAGCCTTCATGCGCCTCATTGCGTGATCAATGTGCTCACGCTTGAGGCTGTCCTTGGTGCCGTGCGTTGCAAGCACTCGCTTTGCCAAGTCGATGTTCTGGAACCAGTCCTTCTGCGGGCTGAGAACGGCGAGCAGCGCTGCTGATTGAGCTGGTGTGATGCCGTGCTCTTTGGTGATGTCTGCGGCGATGCGGTTGGCACCTGCATACCATAGGCGTGCTCGCCCCCAGTTCTCCTGGCCGATCTCGTTCATGAGCCAGCGGAGGTTGGCCTTCATGATGTCAATCATGTCCTCCAGAACCTTGCGGCTGGTGCGCGCCTTGCTGCTGCGCTGCGGGTAACCTTTGAATGTTTCGGCCAGCGTGTCCTCGTAACCACTTCCCCACACTTGATCAATGCGGATGTTGAGCGGCTCGGTGGATAGCTTCGAATTCTTTCCGCTTGGCTGTCTGACGCTGACGGTGAGCGTGGTGCCGTCCATCTTGGTCGGTGCCAGCGATGGAGCTGCCATATATTGGTTGTCCGTCCAAATGGTTCTGTAGTCCTCGCCGTCATCAATAACAACAGACTCAACACCTCGCTCTATAGCCATATTTACGGCTTCATTGATTTGCTTCTCGGTGAGCTTGTTGTTCTCGATGTGAAGGTAAATGCTTTTCGAGTCGTATGACACCCTTGCCCACCCCCTCTTAAAGGCTGTCTCCACCGCCTCTTTAACTGGAACTCCGAACATTGCTGCATAGTCCTCGGCGTGAGTAACTCGAACTGGAGTGGTCTTTCCCGATGGCTGCATCCATGAATATGCCGAACCCGCTGGAGCTGCCATTGGTTGAATGCCGTGAGCCGCGTTGAACGTCGCCTGATCACTCCTCACGTCTTTGTGACCGACCACGTCTTGACCACTTGCAATGAGCCAGTCAGCGACCTTCTCACGCTTGGACATTTTGACATCGCGCATATTCCACCAATAAACGGTCTTGTCGGCGGCGTTGTAGCGCCAGTCTCCCTGGAAGCCTTCGCTGGCGTTGGTGATCTCGCGATAGTCGCTGTGGTATGCCTTCGACAGATCGCTGACCTTCACGCCAACGACCTCATCGTCTTCGGTGATCGTGCCGAGGTATCCGCGTGATGGTGCCGCCATTGGCTGCACATCTCCAGCCCCTTCGATCCATGTCCACTCTGGCATGAGCCCGATTTTCTGGTCGGCGAACACCGTATCCTCAACCTTTGCCGTGCGGTTCTTCTCGCCATGTGGGCCGAAGTTGAGCCACGAGTTCTGTCCACGCGTCTCGGATGTCAATGCGCCACGCGCCTCAGGGCTGAACATGGCGGCGTGCTGACGCCATGCGTTCTCCTCGCCGTCTGCGCGGAAGCCTACGCCCTCCTTGAAGTGACCGAAGTAGTCGTGAACGATGCGGAACACGTCGTTGGCACGCATCTTGTGACCGTCGATCACCTCGCCCGTGAACTCGAAGAGTGGGTTGTCCTTGGGATCGAAGCCGGTCACGTCGTTGCCGAAGCCGAAGTCGGTGGGGAAGAACCAAAGGTGGTTATTCTCCTGTGCGTCGATCTGTGATAGGCGCGGGCTGGCTTTGTATGGGTCTTCCATGCCCTGCTTCATTGGGCTGACCTTGAGTCCGGTTTTCTTGATGGCTTCCCACTGTGCGAGCGTCTCTTTGATGAGCGCAGCGTAAGCCGACTTCACCTTTGGATTTTGCGGGTCGTGCTTCATGACATCAAACTCAGCCGCGATGCGTGATGCGCGATCCTTATCGACCTTCGCATAGGTGCGCGGTGGGTTGTATTCCATACCAGCTTCCTTCATGTAGGAGACGGCTGTGTCGCGAGCTTGCTGCCATGGGCCGAACGCCCGTTCGCCGATGCCTGGGATCGTGACCTTGGATGGAAGACCAACGAGTGGGTCCGAATTCGGACCTGCCATGCGCTGAGCCTCGCTTCCTTGAATACTTGGAAGTGATGGGTGGCGCTTCAATGCCTCTGCCCATGCTCGACCCCTGCGTGACTCCATATTCACTTTGATTGGGTTGCCGCGAACGTCGAACATTTGCTTATCCTCAGGCATGAGGGCGAGGATTTTATCGGCCTCAAACTCACGAACGCGCTGAAGGATGCCAGCATCGGTCACGTCCATACCCATGTTCTCAAGCTCTGCCCGAAGTGGTGAGAATGTTCCTTTGGTTGCGCTGGATTTTTGGTCCGGCCAATCCCAATCACGTTTGTCTTTGCGATTCCACCCCTCGCGGGCTCCTGGCTCAACATTGCCGTCGATGACCGCTTCGCCGAAGATGTGAACATCGTGCTTGATATGTGCTCCATCCATAACGATGGAGTCGCCCTCGACCAGTGTTCTCTCGCGATACTTGCGATAATCCATGCTGGATGGTGCCGTGTTGTTCGCGTTGCCCCTACCCTCAATCCTCCCCCCGAGAATGCGAGCATTTCCAGACACAGTTGCTAGCGACACAGTGCCTCCAGACATAATGGCGCTCCCGTTTACCGTTGAGTTGATGACCGACCCACCAAGAACTCGCGCGTTTCCGCCAACTATTGATCCAGTGTCGATGTATGCCCCGTTGCCGATGATTGCGCTGCCCTCAATTTGGGAATTCAGCACAGTCCCGTTGACGGTTGCATTTGGTCCAATCCTGGAATTGTGGATCACTGCGCTTGGACCGATCTTTGCTGATGGGTGAATTTGGCTATTCCCACTGATGAAAGGCGCTGCCATGCGCTGCTTCGGTGCCGCTGGCATCTTGCGCACGTCCTTGACCGGCATCTGGTTCGATACCTGGGGCTTGATTGAGATGCCGTTGTTCCAGCCTGAGGACTTGCCGTTGGGCTGCTGGGGTGCGGCCATGGATTGCTTCATGCCTGGGTGGCGAGCCAGGAAGCCATTAGGGTTCCTCTTGAATCCGAACCTTGAGTAGAACTCCACATTTCTTGAGGATGACGGCTTCAGGTAGATGGACATCCCGGCCTCTTCCGAGAGTTCTGTGATGTAGTTCATGGACTTGGTGCCGCCGCCTGCCCCAGGCTTGTCCGCAAAGAGATCGGTAATCTCGATCCCAATGGTTTGACCGAATGGGTTCTTGAATGGGATCACAATCATCTCGACCCCGTTGTCTTGAGCCCACTCTTGGGAGTCCTTTATGATTAGGCTGGCGGCTTTGTCGTAGTATCCATCGTCCATCCAGTCGAGGGACGCGACCTCGCTCTTCGCTTCAACGAGTGGTCGAGCCATCGCCAGTGGCTTCGCATCACCACGAGGATCGAGCTTCTGAAGTATCTTGCGACTCTCTTCGTAGATGCGTGCCGCTTGCTTGCCAGCCGGTGTGTTGGTGGTCGCAAGTGCCCGCAGGTATTTTACCGCAGTCTTGAGCAGCGCAGCGATTACCTCGATAGCTTTGCGTGCTTTGGCGCTGTTCTTGCCGCCAGCCATAGCCGCTTCTGTCAGCCCCTTGTAGTGCTCGTTTTGAAGCAGCATACGGCGGAACTCGGAGCCGATGACATATTCTCGGTTGCCGTGGCTGGAGTAGATGGCTTTAACATACTCGATCTGCTCTGGGCTCATCATGTCATAGACCCCCTTGAAGAAGTCCACATGGTAGTCGCCGCTCTGGATGTATGGGTCGCTCAGCTTGTAGCCTGCCTTCTGCATCTCAGCGATGAGCGCACGATCCTCAATCGCGTGGATCATCTCTTCGCGCATCGCTTCCTTCATCTGTCCTGGCGACCATGCGGCCACCTTGACTGGATTGATCTCGATGTAGCCACCGCGACGTTTGCCGTCTTCGCTGATGACGTAGTGGGCGGATGGTCCGGCGTAGTTCGGGATGATGTCGATGCCCAAGGCTTGCGCCATCGCGCCGAACTCTTCGTTGACCATGGCTCGTGCTCGGGCGCTGTTGCCGATTGGCTCTGCCTTCGCTTTGCCTGCTGCGGCGTTGCGTTGCGCATCGACATTGCCGGTGGTGATACCGCTGTCCAGGAACGCCATTTCCGCTTTGTCTGCGATGTCTTTGACCAAGTTGTAGTCGCCACCCTCTTTGAGCGCGGATTGCAGATCGCGCAGGAACTCCACGACCTTCTTGATGGCAGCAACGATCTTGGCGCTGACGCCAGCGTGGATGAACAACTCTTCTGAGGTGTGGGCGTTGTATTTGCGCTCAATGAGGGCGCGAAGATACTCGTAGCCCTTCTGCGTGCTGCTGCTGACCAGTGAGCCTGGGTTGTCCTGCTCGTAGGACGTGAGAAACGCTTCCTGTGCCTCTGGCTTCAGCTCGTCCCAGAACATCGCGGCCTCCTGCGGCGTGACGTTCATCTCGATGATCGGGTGAAGCGCCTCATGGAAGAAGCCGGTGTCAACGAAGTTCTCGATGTAGGCTGGCTTGAACAGCGTCATCGAGCGAATGAGTGTGGCTGGGCTGATGTGAAGGGTTTTCCCCTGCACATACATGCCGCCACCATCAACCTTGCCGCTCACGATTTTGATGTCCGTGAACGCGATGCTTAGCATCTTCTCGTGCTTGCGGACTGCTGCCAGGATCAAGCGACCCAAGTGCATAACCAACTGCTTGTCGCGAGCTGGTGCGCGGGCGGCAATCTTCGCCACCTCATTGTAGATGCGCTGCGTCAGCGTTTGCTCGACATCAGGAGCCTGGAGGCTATCCAGGACCAGAAGTTCGCCACGCTGTCCAGCAAGCTGAGCAGCAAGCAGCTTTTTGGCTTGGTCGCTGTCGGTGGCTGCGCTGGCTGGGATGGTGAGCTTTCTTCCTTTACTGGTGCGAATGGACCACTCACCCTTAGCGGAGGCATCGGGTTGCTTGCCATCCACTGCTTCGTTATCGCGTCCACCCATTTCTTTTCCTGCTGCGGTTCCTTCGACAGAACCACTTTTGCTACTGCCTGAGCCATCCTTGGCATTGGTGCCGTCCACTCCTTGAGCTGGCGTTGGAACTCCTCCTGGCAGTGGGCTTGCGCCAGCTTTTGTTGGTGCTCCTGGAGAAGCGTTTGAAATTCCTTCTCTTGTTCTTGCGTCAGGTATTGGCTCTCGAAGTTCATTGGTGCGTTGGCGTTGGTTTGGCTTCTTGAGCTTACCGCTCTTGACCATGGACGCAAGTTCGGACATCGGCACGGGCATCGCTGGCCGGTAGCCCTGCCAGCCTTTAGCGTAGTGAGCCTTGTATGCCTTCTTCGCTTCTTCGATTGAGGCGTAACCAATCATCACCTTGTGTTCATCGAACGAGCCGTCCGGCTTGCGCTGCGGGATGACGAACGCCATGCCGTCGAAGTCCTCTGGCGTGCCCTCTTTCACGAACACGTCGATCTGGTCGCCGTCAGCTCCGACCGTGCCACGCATGTAGCCGTAGTGAGCGGACATCTTGACCTCCCAAGACTTGCCATTGGCATCTTTGCCGCTGCGCTTGCTGCCTGCTGGGTTTTCAATGCTGATGCGAAGTCCGCTGACGTTGATCTTTCCCACCTTGTAGTTGCCCGCCTTCTTCTGGGCCTCGGTAGGCTCTGGCAAGTCGTTGGTTGGGCTGGTGGCTGCATCGTGTGACGATTTGTCCACGGAGGCGGTGGATGCTCTGGCAAGAATCTGACGATGCTGATCGGTCAGGTCGCTCTCTTCAACCCATCCGCCATCCTTTCCATTCGTGACATAAAGGATGGTCTTGCCACGAATGGATGTTTCCTTTGCGCCAGTTAGTCTCCAGCCGGTTCCTGCTAGTGAGAAATTAATGTCCGAATCTTTGTTGGGTAGCGCCCCGAGGTCGGATAGCGGATTGCTGGATGATGGGGGTGGAACTTGTCCGTTCTCCTCCTCCCACTGCTTTCTCTTTTCCCTTGCCTCTTTGCGCTCTTGCGAGTGTGGCTCTGTGGCATAGTAAGCGTCATCCACCTCTTTCCTGCCTGCCTGCCATTCAGCGTGCTTGCGATCAAGTTCTGTGTCGATCTCATCGGAGGTGCCAACGTCTCCCGACGTGAGCTGGTCCGAGGTAGCGTCCTGGGCTTCCGCAGGCGATGCTGCGGGTGATTGTTCGACTGGATCGGCAGTGCCTGGGGCTTTTTCTGGCGTTGGGGCGAACTCTCCTGGCTCGCTGTCGATCTCGTCCTTGGACGCGGCAGCAAGCTCCTCTTCGGCGTTGATCGCCAGCTCCTGCTGCTCCTGCTTGCTTGGGAAGTAGCGACCAGAAATGCCTGGAGCTGCTTGTGAAACTTCAGCCAATCCAGCGTCAGTGAACACGACGCGCCCCTTGTGCATGATGATCAGTGGCTCACCGGCAGCGTTGACCGCACCGAGCGCTTTCTGGTCTTCGGTCGTCAGTGGCTGGCCTGTGAGTGTGCGCAAACCAGCTTTAACGAATGCCTTCATGCGCTTGTCGCCGATGCCTTCGAGTTCCTGGTAGGTCTGGATTCCGACCTGCTCGATCTGCTGGACATCGAAGATCGCCTGTGTGAGCGCCTGCTCCTGCTCTAGTGTCGGTGGGCCTTCTTGAGCGTCGAGCACGTCGATAGCAGCACGGAGGCGTGTGACTGCCTCGTTGCGGTCACGGTGGTCGATGACGTTGTTGATGCCCATGGCATCGGCTGCTGTGATCGGCTGCTCTGGGTGGCGTTTGTTCCAGTCGTCAGCCCACTTCTTGCTGGCCTGCTGCTGTGCGGCGTTTGACTTCATGCGCTCGGCTGCGGAGAGCGCTGTGACCGGCGCGATGTTGATCATCGCCATCATGCCGCCGCCTGCGGCTTCGAGGAGCGCCTGCTTGTTGATCTCGCTCGCGCTGCGGCCTTCTTCGAACATGGCTGCTGCCGCGCCCTGCGTGTATTCGCCAAGGCTCTGCAATGGCACTTCCTTGGCTTTCTGAAGCACGGCGTTAAGCGCAGGCGTGTTGGCCTTGAGCCCGGCCTTTGCATAGCTGTCTGCCATGTCACGCATAGCTGTCAGCGCCTTGCTTTGCTGAATCATGCCAAGCACGTTGTCTGCGCGCACCATGGCCTTCTGGATCTTGGTTGCTGCGGTGCCTGCCTTGCCTGCGGCCTTGAACATGCGGGTGGCTGGGTTGAGCAGCTTGCTAAGACCAACGCTGGCGATGTCTCCGCCTACCTCGATCAGTGCCTCTTTCGCATCGACCTGGATGCCGCGACGGGTGAGGTCGAATGCGCCCAACGAATCGCTCGGCTGGATGTAGCCGTTCTTCGAAGCGAAGCGTGCGGCCTTCATCACCACATCCTCACGATCTGCGGTCGAGTAAACGAGGTCTTTGAGCAGGTCGATGTAACTCTCGTCGCGTGTCTCCTGGTAGCCTGCCAGCAGCGCTGCGGCGGCTGATGTCTTGGTGAGGTCATAGCGGTCTGCCTTACCATCCTGTTCAAGCTCGGCCTGGGTGAGATGCGGGTTGAGCTTCGCGACCTTCGTGTAGATGCCGGTGTTGGTGAGAGCCTTGGCTTTGATGCGCTCAGCGATCTGCTTGAGCGTGCCCTCGGTGAGGGTGGCGTTGTCGATGTGCTCCTTGAGCAGGTCGATGTCCGAGAGCACGTTGCCCTCGCCTTTGTTGCGCTTTGCGAGGAAGTCGGCGACCGCCTTGTCTTTTTGCGCCTGGGTGTCGAATGACTTGATGCCAGCTTCGGTTGCAAGCCCTGGGGCGATGACCATCACGTTGCGTGGGTCTTCGTCGTCCTCTCTCCACTTGCTGCCGAGAGTCTTGATGTCGGAGATCAGCTTGCCCATCTCAAGCTCTGCCTCCTGCGGCGTTTGGATGAGGCTGAGGGCGAAGTCGTTGACCTGCTTGCCACCAGCGAACTCCATGCGGAAGTCGATGGCTTTCTCCTCGGGCGTCAGCTCGATGCCCTGCGCCTTCTTGTTGCGCACTGCCTGCTGCTTGTCCTGCGGGATGTCTTTAGAGGTGCGGAGGGCTTCGGCGATAGCCGCTTTACCCATACCGCTGTTCATGCCCTTCTTGACCAGCCATTGCGCTCCCCCAACGAGCGAGCCGAGGACGCTGGACAGGAGATCCTCGCTGCCGCTCACGAACTCCTGGAGGCCGGTGTTCTGAGAGCCTCCAATGGCTTTGCGTGCTGCAACGAGCGCATTGGGGTCGAAATCAGGCTGTCTGCCGTGGCGCTTGCGGTATTCACCCTCCCACTCGGTCAGGACGCGCTGACGGGCCAGGAGAAGCTCACGGTCGCTGGCCTGGAAGGTTCCCGCCGCCTCCATCTCGCGCAGCTTGGCTGCT
>JACCDP010598719.1_pt1 | contig 62755 bp, 85 predicted proteins | sample 7445841 | NCBI WGS metagenome assembly JACCDP01 (sample SAMN15323441, study PRJNA562643) | freshwater metagenome | isolation source: river surface water | place: USA:Blue River Watershed | collected 2017-08-17 | reverse complement strand
GGACAAGTGGTTCGAGTCAAACCCATTTGAACTTGACCGAGAGCTACTGAATACTCACCACATGGAACCGGCACCTAAGAGCCGGGCCGTGCATATATTTAGGAACATAAAATGAGCATCGAAAAAGGTTTATACGCAGCCCCGCAAGGGTTGGATCAGGCAGAGATGGAGCCTGACTTGGAGATTGAGATTGAAGACCCAGAGGCTGTGCGTCTGCGCACGGAAGGGTTGGAGATTGAGATCGAGCCTCGTGAGATGGACGACGAGGACTTTGAGGCGAACTTAGCTGAGTTCATATCAGACAGTGAGCTGTCGCTTCTTGCCAGTGAGTTGATTGGCGACTACGAGGAGGATGTATCTAGCCGTAAGGACTGGGTGCAGACGTACGTTGACGGTCTTGACCTTCTGGGGATGAAACTTGAAGAACGGACAGAACCTTGGGCAGGTGCTTGCGGAGTTACACACCCTCTTCTCACAGAAACACTCGTCAAGTTCCAGTCGGAAACGATCATGGAAACTTTCCCGGCTTCTGGGCCGGTTAAGACGAAAATTATCGGTAAAGAGACTACTGAAAAGAAAGAGGCTGCTGAGCGAGTCAAAGACGATATGAACTATCGTCTGACCGAAGAAATGCCTGAATACCGCCCTGAACACGAGCGTATGCTCTGGGGCTTGGGTCTGTCTGGTAATGCGTTCAAAAAAGTGTACTACGACCCGTCCCTCGGACGGCAGACATCGATCTATGTTCCTGCTGAAGACGTAGTTGTACCGTACGGCGCGTCATCTTTGAGAACTTGTGAGCGTGTAACCCACGTGATGCGTAAGACTCCGAACGAGCTACGCAAACTACAAGTCTCAGGCTTTTATCTTGACGTTGACTTGGGCGACCCAGTTAATACCATTGAAGAAGTCGAGAAGAAGATTGCAGAAAAGCTGGGCTTTAGAGCTACTACGGATGACCGCTACAAGCTTCTTGAGATGCAGGTTGACTTGGACTTGCCGGGCTATGAGGACGTAGATGACGAGGGTGAGCCGACAGGCATTGCGCTGCCATACATTGTAACTATAGAAAAGAGCACGCAGACAATCCTCTCAATCCGCCGCAACTGGAGACCCGAGGACAAGCTTCAGCACAAACGTACTCACTTTGTGCACTACGGCTACATCCCCGGCTTTGGCTTCTATTGCTTCGGCTTGATCCACTTGATCGGGGCATATGCAAAATCGGGCACTTCTATTCTGCGTCAGCTTGTTGATGCAGGTACGCTGTCTAACCTGCCGGGTGGTTTGAAAACACGTGGTATGCGTGTCAAAGGCGACGATACACCAATCTCTCCGGGTGAATTTAGGGATGTAGATGTATCGTCAGGTTCTATCCGTGACAACATCTTGCCACTGCCGTACAAAGAGCCTTCGCAAGTTTTGTCTGGATTGATGAACCAGATCATCGAAGAAGGCCGTCGATTTGCCAGCGCAGCTGATCTCAAGGTCAGCGACATGTCTGCCCAATCCCCCGTTGGGACGACGCTGGCTATTTTAGAAAGAACCCTGAAGATTATGTCAGCGGTTCAAGCGCGTATTCACTACGCGATGCACGAAGAGTTTCGACTTCTTAAAGAGATCATTCGTGACTTCACACCTGATGAGTACAACTACGAGCCAGTAGATGGTTCACGTCGTGCGAAGCAGAGCGACTACGACCAAGTAGACGTGATTCCTGTAAGTGACCCGAACGCGGCAACGATGTCGCAGAAGGTTGTGCAGTATCAGGCAGTGTTCCAGCTTGCACAAAGCGCACCCCAGTTGTACGACATGCCGCTGTTGCACCGTCAGATGGTGGAAGTGTTGGGCGTGAAGAACGCGAACAAGTTAATTCCGACCGAAGACGACACTCGCCCGCGCGACCCTGTGACCGAGAACCAGAACGTCTTGATGGGTAAGCCTGTCAAAGCGTTCTTGTATCAGGATCATCAGGCGCATATCGCGGTTCACATTAGTGCGATGCAAGACCCGAAAGTGCAAGAAATTATGTCGCAGAACCCTCAAGCTCAGATGTTGCAGGCAGCAATGATGGCGCACATTAACGAGCACGTAGGCTACGAGTATCGCAAGCAGATGGAAGCGGCGATGGGTATACAGCTGCCGAACTACGAGGAAGACGACGACGTAATGATCCCGAAAGAGATCGAAGTCGAAGTGTCTCAACGTGCAGCGCAGGCTGCACAACAGCTCTTGCAACAACACCAGCAGGAAGCTCAGCAACAACAGGCTCAGCAACAGATGCAAGACCCGATCATCCAGATGCAGATGCAAGAGTTGCAGATCAAGCAGGCAGAAGTTCAGCGCAAGATCGCTAAAGATCAGGCCGACGCCCTTGCTCGTGAACAGCAGTTGCAGATTGAGCGTGAGCGGATTGACGCCCAGAAAGAGATCGCTGGTGCAAACATGGCGGTTAAATCACAGACTGACCGCATGAAGATGGATCGTACGCAGGAGAGCGAAGGTTTCCGTGCGGCGGTGACTTTGCAACAGCAACGTATGAATCAGCAGAAATCCAAGCCCCCACAGAAAGGGAAAGTAAATGAACGCAATAGAAGCGGCGGTTAAAGAACTAAGGGAGCGTCGGGCACAACTTTCCGATGCGTTAGCCAACAGATCGGCTAAGACCTTTGATGAGTACCAATTTATGTGCGGTGAAATTCGAGGTCTCACCGCCATAGAGTCTTACCTTATAGACCTCGCAAAACACATGGAGTATGAAGATGACTGAACTTGCCATCGCTACAGAAAGCGGTGAAGTATCAACACTGCCGGAAACACAAGAAGAGAAGGCAACGCAACTGCCACAACCTTCTGGCTACCACATTTTGGTAGCAATCCCTGAGATCGAAGCTAAATACGATAGCGGACTATTGAAGGCAGACTCAACCATGCACTATGAGGAAGTCCTTAGCACGGTCTTTTTTGTCGTGAAGATGGGGCCAGATTGCTACAAAGACGCAAGCCGATTCCCTAGTGGGCCGTGGTGTAAAGAGGGCGACTTTGTCCTTGCACGCCCGAATAGCGGCACCCGTTTGAAGATTCACGGTCGGGAGTTCCGCCTGATCAATGATGACTCAGTCGAGGGTGTTGTAGACGACCCACGCGGTATTTCACGAGCATAAGGAGCATACATGGACAAGGATGAATACAAGTTCCCCGATGAGGTAGACGAGACCAAAGCTTCAGCCCAAGAGGATGAAGACGAGGAGTTTACCGTCGAGATCGAGGACGATACCCCGGAAGAAGACCGTGGTAAGGAACCCCTCCCCAAAGATATAGTTAATTCACTGGAAGCCCCAGAAGACGGCGGTGAGTACCCCGAAGAAGTAATTGTCAAGTTTAAGCAGTATAAAAAAGCTTGGCATGACGAGCGTAGGGAGAAGGAGAAAGCTTTCCGTGAGCAAGAAGAAGCTCTACGGATAGCCCAAAGCATCCTTGAGGAGAATAAGCGCCTTAAGGCTACCCTCTCGTCCGGCGAACAGGAGTACATCGCAACGGTCAAAGCGGCGGCTGAAACCGAAGTGGAAGTGGCGAAACGCAACTACCGGGAAGCCTATGACTCAGGCGATGCTGATAAGTTAGTCGAGGCACAGCAAGCCCTAGTAGATGCGTCCTTAAAGTTGGATCGTACAAAACAATTTAAACCCACTTTACAAGACGAAGAAACTGAGGTACAACTCCCGCAAAGATCACAAGCTGATAACAAACCGCAGCCAGTTGATCCAAAGTTTGCAGATTGGCAACGTCGCAACTCGAATTGGTTCCAGAAAGACGAGGAGATGACCGACGCTGCGATGGGGTTGCATAAGAAGTTGTATCGTGAGTACGGCCCTGAATATATTGGTACTGACGATTACTACGAGCGCATCGACAAAACGATCCGCAAGCGATTCCCAGAAGCATTCCCCGATAGTGGGGACTCCGAGCCACCAAAAGCTCAAAAAAGTAGACCGAGTACAGTCGTAGCTTCAGCTAAACGGAGCACGGCTCCGAAGCAGGTTAAGTTGACAGCGACACAAGCTGCGCTGGCTAAGAAATTTAAACTGACCCCGGAGCAATACGCCCGTGAAGTCCTCAAATTGGAGAACAGATAATGGCTGAAAATCGACTAACTCGTGAACTTGAAACTCGTACACAACAGGAACGCCCCAAGCAGTGGGCACCTGCTGAGCTGCTGCCAGAACCAGATAAGCAACCCGGTTTTGTGTACAGGTGGATTCGTGTCTCGACCTTGGATAAGGCCGATCCCCGTAACCTCTCGGCGAAGTTGCGTGAGGGTTGGGAGCCGGTAAAAGTGTCTGAGCAACCTAAATTTCAACTGCTAATCGATCCGAGCAGTCGCTTTAAGGACAATATCGAGATCGGTGGGCTGGTGCTTTGCAAGACTCCGCAGGAGTTTGTGGAACAGCGTAATAAATATTATGCTGACCAAACCCAAGCGCAGACGACTGCAATCGACAACAGCTTCATGCGGGAAAGCGATTCGCGGATGCCTCTTTTCTCTGAGAAGAAATCCTCGACATCGTTCGGCAAAGGTTAATAACTTTTTTGGAGCTTAATATGGCTTATCCGACTGTAAATGCCCCCTACGGGCTAAAACCGATCAATTTGATCGGCGGTCAGGTGTTCGCGGGCCAAACTCGTGAACTCCCGATTGCAAGCAACTACGGTACTGCTATCTATAACGGCGACATCGTTCGTCTGGATGGCGGCACTATTGTTAAAGAAACAGGCACTACCACTGTTACGTCGCAAGGCGTAGTTGGTGTGTTCCTTGGTTGCAGCTACACCAATCCTTCGACTGGTCAGAAGCTGTTTACCAACTCGTATCCCGGCGGCGTAGTTGCTTCGGACATTCTGGCTTATGTAGCAGATGATCCTGATCAGCTGTTTAAAGTTGCTGTGACTGGCGGCGCTACTTCGACCACGATTACCCCGATTTCGGGCGCGATTCTGGGCGACAACCTCGCTATTTCCCAGCCAGCTTCGAACACCACCATTTCGGGTAACTCGAATATTGGTGCTTATGATTCGGGCAACAATACTACGCAGTCGCTTCCGTTCCGTGTTGTGGGTCTTGTTGAAGAGACTACCAATTCAAGCGGCAACTACAGCGAAGTAATTGTTAAGTGGAATGCTCCATACCCAACCATCACTATCGACTTCACGGCTGAAACCGCGTCGGTAACTCTGGCTGGCGGTCATTCTTACCTCAACCCGAACGGCCCGGACAACGTATAAGGAGCTGAATAATGGCTATTTCACGCGCACAACTACTGAAAGAGCTGCTCCCCGGCTTGAACGCATTGTTCGGTCTGGAGTACGCTCGTTACGGCGAAGAGCACAAGGAAATCTACGAAACCGAGACTTCCGAGCGTTCATTCGAAGAGGAAACCAAGCTGTCTGGCTTTAGCGCCGCACCGGTTAAGAACGAAGGTTCTGCAATCGCGTACGACAATGCACAAGAAGCATGGACTGCTCGATACAACCACGAAACCATTGCTCTGGGTTTCTCGCTGACCGAAGAGGCCATCGAAGATAACCTGTATGACAGCCTGTCGGCTCGTTATACCAAAGCTCTGGCTCGTGCTATGGCTTACACCAAGCAGGTTAAGGCGGCTAACGTACTGAACAATGGCTTCTCGGCTTCATATCCGGGCGGTGATGGTCAGGCGCTGTTCTCGTCTACCCACCCACTCGTTTCCGGTGGCACCAACTCGAACATCCCAGCTACTGCTGCTGACTTGAACGAAACTTCGTTGGAAAACGCAGTGATCCAGATCGCTGCTTGGACTGACGAACGTGGTCTGCTGATCGCTGCTAAGCCAAAGAAGCTAATTGTTCCTCCTGCTCTCCAGTTCGTTGCTACTCGTCTGTTGGAAACCGAACTCCGCGTCGGCACTAACGACAACGACATCAACGCTCTGAAGAACAACGGTTCGATCCCAGAAGGCTATACGATCAACCACTTCTTGACCGACACAAACGCATGGTTCCTGACCACTGACGTTCCAAACGGCATGAAGCACTTTGTTCGTACTCCGCTGGCGAACTCGATGGACGGAGATTTTGATACTGGCAACGTCCGTTACAAGGCTCGTGAGCGTTACTCGTTCGGCTGGTCTGACCCGCTGGGCATGTACGGCTCGCAAGGCGCGTAATAAAAAGGGGGGCTTTACGCCCCCCTTTTTGTAGTATATAAAGTAGGTATTCCGGGATTACCCGGTGCGTCGAACAGGCTCCCGGCCTGACTTCATGCAGATCGACGTACCTAACCGCATGAGGGAAAATTCAAATGGCACTTTCTACCACCCAAAGTATTTGGCGTTCGGGCGGCGGCGATCAGACTCGTACCGCGTATTGTGGCTCCGGCGTCATGGCTGCTCAGTTCTATATTGCTGACGCGTCTGTTGCTACTGCAACTAACGTCAAAGTCTCTTCTGCTTCAGGCGCTCCCGCCTTGATTCTTCCAGCCGGTGCAGTTGTGTTGTCTGTGGAAATTAATGACGCAGGCACAGGCTCTGTTGATCTTGGTACTCGCGGCTACACCAGCGGCACCGTTACAGGCGCGGCTATCGGTAATAACGTGACCGTCTCAGCTGTTGGTTCTATTACCGCTGGCTTGACTCGCACTGCTATTAGCGAACTGTCTTACGTTACTGTGACTATCGACACTTCGGGTGCTGGCACTGTTGGTGGCTTCATCACTTACTTCGTTGCTGATCCGCTGGTAGGCCAGCAAAACGTCTAATAAGGAGGCATCACCATGATGCAAACAGACGTTAAATCGGCACACACCAATGCTAATGCCGCGTTATATGCGGGGCGTACTCGTTTAAAAGGCGTCTTACTGACGGTTTCTGGCGGGTCGCCCACAGATCACGTTAAGTTTTACGACAACGCCACAACTGGCACTGGCACTGTTCGTGTTGAGTTAGATACTACCCATGCTTCTGTGGTGTACGTATCAATCCCCGGAGAAGGCGTTTTGTTCAACAATGGCATTTATTGCGACATTGGTGATGCCAATTCAGTGACGATCTTCTATGGCTAAGACTCCCGCATGGCAGCGTAAGGAAGGTAAGTCCGAGAAGGGCGGCTTGAACGCCAAAGGTCGGGCTTCGTATAACGCAGCTAATCCGGGGAAGCCCGGTCTGAAAGCCCCGCAGCCTGAAGGTGGCCCACGTAAGAAGTCGTTCTGCGCCCGTATGGAAGGGATGAAAAAGAAGCTGACTTCTTCGAAGACCGCAAAAGACCCGAATAGCCGGATTAACAAATCTTTAAGGGCTTGGAAGTGCTAAGTATGTACGACGATAAAACGGAGTACTACGATTTCTTAACTGATAGTAATTTTACGCTTTTGGCTGAACCCTATAATTTTGATAGGTATCCAGAGCAAGTATTAAACCAATCGTTAGATTGGGAAAGCATAGCTGAAACATATAACCGAGAGAAAGTAGTTGTTGTAGACAGTTTTTTGCGTCCTGATATTGCGCATAGGTTACGGAACTACGTGCTTTTTCTTAATCTCAGGCAAACTGTGTACAAAGACTATGCGGCGGTTAATTTTTACAGGCGGAACGATGATTTATGGTTTCCGTTGCTTACGAGCATAGTTGATGAATGTAAAGCGAACTTTAGTTTTTTGGGTGGGCACGAATTTGTAAGAGCATGGTCGTTTATTTACGATAATGAGTCTGGCGGTGTACTACCCCATGCTGATCCTGCTGCGGTTAACTTTAATCTTTGGGTGACAGAAGACAGCAGTGTTAGTAACGTAGATGGGCAAAACGGTTTAGATGTATGGAAGATATACCCACCTTCGGATTGGGCTTGGGAGACATATAACGGGGATAATGAGGCAATAGCTAATTTTTTAGCCAGCAACTCACCGGAAAAGATGTCGATTGGGTACAAGTTCAACCGGGTGACTATTTTTGATTCACAGTTTTTTCATAGTTCGCAGCCAGTACGTACAAAAACTGGGTATAGGAATAGACGAATAAATTACACCTTTTTATTCGGGGAAGAACAAAATGCAGGGTCTTGATCAACTATTGCGGGTTTGGAAGTGCTAAGCATGGAAATGAACTACGTTTGGACTGGCGGCTTGACGCTGTTTACCGGTCTTTTTGCTTACATAGCGCATGAGAAGTTTACTGAGCTTGCGCGAATTACGATCCTGTTGAACAGGACTCGTGAGGAGATCGCTCGTGATACCGTCACTAAAGCTGAAGTTGAACGGATTACTGACCACATTGATCAACGCTTTAACCGACTTGAGGCGAAGATTGATCAACTCATTGGGCAGAGGGGATAAGCCATGAAAAAGAAAGTCAGAAAGTTTGCTAGTGGTGGCGACATTCTTACCGCCGCAGGCGCGGTTTTAGTTGGCAAAGCTCTGTACGATAAGTACAAAGAAGGCAAAGGTAAAGACGACGAAGATAGCGACTACGCTCGTAAAGTCAAAGAGTTTAGAGAGAGCAAGAAAGAAGCAGAAGCTGCCGCTGTAGAGTCAAAAGCGGAGCCAAAGGCGGAAACGAAAGAACCTAGCGCCGGAGAAAAACGCGCTATGGCTGCGTCAAAAGGTCGCCCTGAACTTATCCCTGAAGATGCCGATGAAGCAGTAATGCGTAGTGATAACTACCCATCGCGTAAATCAGTGGTAACGACCACGCCTAAGAAAGCAGCACCAGCGGCTAAGAAAGCTGAGCCAGCGGCTAAGAAAGCTGAGCCAGCGAGTGAATCTTCTAACACTACGCCCCCTACTTACTATACCCCTCCGGTTAAGAGCGTAACGTCTACTACAAAAACAGAACCACCAAAACCTGCGACTGAAAAGAAGTACGGTATCGGCCCATATAACTCTTTTGCAGGGCTACATAAAGTACTTAGCCCTAAGACTGAATCCCAAGCTGATCGGGTAGCAGCAGCGAAAAAGAAGAAAGAAGAATTAGCAAGTAGTGGTATGAAGCGTGGCGGGGCGGTCAAGAAGTACGCATCCGGCGGTTCAGTAAGTTCAGCGTCCAAGCGTGCAGACGGTATCGCACAACGTGGCAAGACTCGTGGGAGGGTTCTGTAATGCCTATGGAAAACGAAATTGAAAACGCTCGTAGAGATGCACTCGTAAAGAAAGAATACGAGGAGTACGAGAAACAGTTAAAGAAAGAGCGCGAGGAGAATGAAGCCCCGCGCAAAAGCGTTCGTGAGGCATTACTTGGGCTTGGTTTAAAGATGGCGCCTTCAAAGCCGCCCGTAAAAGAAAGAGAAAAGAGTGCTGCGGAATCAGCTGGCAAAGCTGCACTTGAAAGTTTAAAAAAATCCAAGGAAAGCGGTATGAAAGCTGGCGGCAAAGTTAGTTCAGCATCGGCTCGTGCTGACGGCTGTGCTCAGCGCGGCAAAACTCGCGGGAAGATCGTCTAATGCCAAGCGTCTCAGCTAAACAACACCGTCTCATGGCTGCGGTGGCAACTAATCCAGCCGTGGCTAAGAAGACTAAGATTCCACAGTCTGTGGGAAAAGAGTTTATGGAAGCCGATAAAGGCAAGAAGTTCAAAGGAGGCGGTGAAATGAAAGAGTCAAAAGCAATGGTCAAGAAGGAAATTGGCTTCATGAAGAAGAAGGGTGCTCCTAAGTCCATGATCAAGCATGAGATGAAAGAAGCTGGCATGAAGAAGATGGCCTCGGGCGGTCTAGCCGCTGGACACAAGTCGGCTGATGGTATTGCTCACAAGGGCAAGACCAAGGGCAAAGAAGTCAAGATGGCTTTTGGCGGTGCTGCGGTTAAGGCTGTCGGTTCGGCTGTAAAAAAGGCCGCTGCTCCTATGCAAATGCAAAATGCGGCACGCAGTGCAGCAGCGCAAGCAGCGCCGAAACCAAATTCTCAACAATTGCAGTTTATGTCTGACAAGCTGCGTGGTTTGCCGATGAAGCCATCCACAGGTGGGATGACGGGGATTGGCTCGCAGATGGCAAAAAACCCCCAGATGCGTAAATCTATGGCAGGTCTAGGCGCTGCCGTCGCGGGCAAAATGATGGGTAAAAAAGCTGGTGGTCTGGCTGCTGGACACAAAGAAGCCGACGGTGTTGCCAAGAAGGGCAAGACTAAAGCTATGCAGGTCAAGATGGCTGGCGGTGGCAAGACGAAGAAGTACTGCTAATTGGAGGGCGTAATGCCTAAGAAACGCTATAACGACGGTGGGGTAACTCAACAGCCTACGTACCCGTTTGGCACGAACGCCCCTGCTGCAACGACGACTTCTGACGGCTCCTCTATGGGCGGGGTAAATCAGACGTTTAACATGCAGCCGCAAGCAACTGCACAACCTGCTGCCACTACTGGCGCTACATTCAAAAATGGCGGCAAGGTTGGTTCGGCGTCTAAGCGTGCAGACGGTATTGCTATGCGGGGTAAAACCCGTGGGAAGATGTGCTAATGATGGCCTCGCGCGGTATGGGTGCAATTAACCCTTCCAAGATGCCCGGTGCAAAGAAGAAAAAGCGCCGGGATGACACCGACTTTACGCAGTACAAAGACGGTGGGAAGGTTAATGCTGCTGGCAACTACACTAAGCCCGGTCTACGTAAGAAGATCGTGAGCCAAGTGAAAGCCGCAGCAACTCATGGCACAGCAGCAGGTCAGTGGTCAGCCCGTAAAGCGCAGCTCGTGGCTAAGAAGTACAAAGCCGCAGGCGGCGGGTACAAGGATTAGTATGAAAGCCCCTCAACAGTCACTTAAGAATTGGGGTGATCAGAAATGGCGGACTAAGTCCGGTAAACCCTCAAGCAAAACCGGTGAGCGTTATCTCCCGGAAAAGGCGATTAAGGCGTTGAGTCCTGCCGAGTATGCGGCTACGACCAAGGCAAAGCGGGCAGGGAAGAAAGCAGGAAAGCAGTTCGTAGCACAACCCAAGAGCATCGCAAAGAAAACAGCGGGGTTTAGGTAATGGCCTTTACAACCAACACAACTAGCTTTAATCCTGACCTCAACGATATATTCGAAGAGGCGTTTGAGCGTTGTGGCTTGGAGTTGCGCACGGGTTATGACTTCCGTACCGCACGTCGTAGCCTGAACTTCCTGATTGGCGAGTGGGCTAACCGGGGTGTAAACCTGTGGACTATTGAGCAGGGCTCGATCAACTTGGCGCAGGGGGTAACTACCTATGATCTACCTAGTGATACCGTTGATCTTCTGGAACATGTTATTCGCACTGATTCCGGACAAGGCCCTAATCAGACGGATTTGAACATCACCCGTATCTCGGTCTCGACCTACTCGACTATCCCGAACAAGCTGGCACAGGGGCGTCCGATTCAGGTCTGGATCAACCGTCAGTCGGGGCAGCAAGTCGGGTCAAACGTAGCTACACCGAAGTACCCGCAGATTAATGTGTGGCCCGCGCCGGATCAGGGCACAACCCAGAACCCGTACTACGTGTTCTACTACTGGCGTTTGAAGCGTATTTACGATGCCGGTACCGGTACGAACGTGATTGATATTCCGTTTCGCTTCCAGAACTGCTTGGTGGCAGGGCTGGCGTACATGCTGGCAGTTAAGAAAGACAATGTCTCGTTGGATAGATTGAACGTACTCAAAGCGCAGTACGACGAGGCTTGGGAGTTAGCGGCGGGTGAAGACCGTGAGAAGGCTGCTGACCGACTCGTGCCGAGAGAGATGTTTTTCTAATGGGAAATAGGTTTTCCAGCGGTAAGAACTCGATTGCGGAATGCGACCGCTGCGGGTTTCGCTATAAGTTAAAAGAGCTGAAAAAGCTGACGATCAAGACCAAGCAGGTTACGATTAAGGTATGTCCTACGTGTTGGGAACCAGATCAGCCGCAGTTGCAGTTAGGTATGTATCCGGTGCAAGACCCACAGGCAGTACGGGAACCACGTCGAGACAACAGCTATTTGCAGTCTGGTTATACGGGCTTGCAGTTGACGTTGAATACCGACTTTGGCGACCCGTCGGGCGGTAGTAGGATTTTTCAGTGGGGCTGGTACCCAGTAGGCGGGGCAAGCGGTAACGATGTGGGGCTAACGCCAAATGCTTTGGCTCCAGCGGGTGTAGTTGGGAACGTAACAATCTCGTAGGAGCAATTATGGACAGCATGAAGAAAGTAGCCAAGGCGGAAGTCAAGGCGCACGAGAAGCGGATGCACAAGATGGCTAAAGGTGGCGTGACCTCTGAAGCTATGAAAAAAATGGGCCGTAACATGGCTCGTGCTATGAATCAAAAGTCTTCGGGAAGAGGCCGATAATGGAAAAGATCAAACCATCCCCGCACAAAGCCGAAGTCAAGAATCAGACCGGCACTGAGTACACCAACGAGATGAATATTGGTGGTGGCGTCGTTACTAAAGGCAACTACAAAGAAGCCAAGACGACTGGCATCAAGATTCGCGGTACCGGTGCGGCAACTAAAGGTGTGATGGCACGAGGCCCGATGGGTTAATCATGACGTACAACGAGCTGTTTATCGCGGTCAAGAATTACCTGCAAAACGACTTCCCCACAAATACGTGGACGAACGTAGCAGGGACGGGGACAACTTCGTCTGATGGCACTGAGCAGATTGATCTGTTTATCCAGCAGGCAGAAGAGCGCGTTTACAACTCGGTGCAGATTCCTGCACTTCGTAAGAATGTCACGGGCGTTACTACCGGCGGTAATCAGTACTTATCGTGCCCTACCGACTTTTTGTCGGTCTTCTCGATGGCAGTGGTCGATGATGACGGTAACTACGAGTATCTGCTAAACAAGGATGTTAACTTCATCCGGGCGGCGTACCCCAACCCAACTACCACGGGCATTCCAAAGTACTACGCGTTATTCGGCCCCACTGTTGTGTCTAGCGTCATTTCGGACGAGCTTAGCTTTATTCTTGGCCCGACTCCGGACATTCTTTACAACGTCGAGCTGCATTATTACTACTACCCTGAGTCGATCACGGTTGCTGCTGACGGGCGTACATGGCTGGGCGACAACTACTCGCCTGTGTTGCTGTATGGCTCTTTGGTTGAAGCGTACACCTTCTTGAAGGGTGAAGCTGACATGATTGGTCAGTACGAGAAAAAGTATCAAGAAGCTATGGGGCAACTCAATCGTCTGGGTACAGGTCTGGAGCGTGGCGATGCGTACCGCGACGGTCAGGCAAAGATTAAGGTCAACCCATGATCCAGCAAGGACTGACAAACAGCTTCAAACAAGAGATGCTTCAAGCGGGGCAGAACTTGGCGACCGACACGCTAAAGATGGCGTTGTACACGGCGTTTGCCGATATTGGGCAGTTGACCACTGTGTACACAACCACGAACGAAGTGACCGGCACTGGCTACACCGCAGGGGGCGTTACTATGACCGGCGTGACAATCAGCACAGAAACTACCGGCCCTAATGCTGGGACTGTGTATGTGGACTTTGCGGATGTGTCATGGCCCGGCGCTAATTTCACCGCTCGTGGGGCTTTGATCTACAACGTGACTCGTAGTAATAAATCTGTAGCCGTGCTGGACTTTGGTTCAGATAAGACGTTTACTTCAACCAGCAATACCGTCACTATGCCAGCTAACACGGCTACGACGGCTTTAATTCGTTTTCCTTAAGGAGTAGTAATCATGCCTATCGCAAAATCGCAAATGGGTGAAAGTGTTCAAGCTGGCGTGGGCGCACTCACGACTAGCGATGGGCGCGTCAAACTTGGTGGCGTGTTCAAGGTCGAATGCTTTGGCCCCGACGGTCAGAAGAAGTGGGAAGATGAGTTCCACAACCTCGTCGTCAACGAAGGTCTGCAAGACTTGAACACCAAGTACTTCAAAGCTTCTGGCTATACCGCCGCTTGGTATCTTGGCCTGATCACAGGTCCGGGTTCTGGCACTACTTACAACGCCGGTGATACGCTGACTTCGCACGCTGGCTGGACTGAAGATACAAACTATTCCGGCAACCGTAAGGCTGTGACGTTCGGCACCGCAACTACTGCTGATCCATCCGTTATTGATAACTCGGCGAGCCCCGCTGTGTTTAACGTCAATAACACCACGACCGTTGCAGGCGCGTTTTTGACTACTGTGGCGTCTGGTACATCGGGCATTCTGTTCTCGGAAGGCGACTTTACTGGTGGCGACAAGATCGTGGCTAACGGCGATACGCTGAACGTCACTTACACCTTCTCGGCTGATGCTGTTTAATTAAGGAGCGGTTATGGCTACTATGTTTAAGAAAGGCGACACCGTAAAGCTAGTCGCTACCATACCGCAAGGCCCTGTTGAGGCGTTGCGTATGGACGAAGACGGTAATTTTTACTATCTGATTTCGTGGACTGATGTTAACGGTGTTTCGCATTCGCGTTGGTTTGAAGAGGCGCAACTGACTGCTGTGTAATAAGGATAAAGGCGCATGTTTGGGTTTTCGGCTCTTTCAGAAGCGCCTTTTTCCACTCTGCCGGTTAGCGGCGGGGCGATTTTATTTGCGGCTGTTTCTGAAGCAGTAAACTTATCAGCGACTGAAAGTTGTGTCGGTGCATTTGTAGGGGCGCAAGCCGAGCAAGTAAATGTAGCGGATACGGCATCTGTTCTTTTTACCGCGTCTGCCGCAAATGATGAATCTGTTGATTTTTCTGATGCGGTCGCTGCGCAAGCGGATTTTGTTGCCGATATTGACGAAGATTCGCAGCTTTTTAGCGACCAAGTATCAGGCGCGCAAACTGCGAATGCAGTAATAGCTGAAGCAGCAGAGTTTAGTTCGGTTATAGATGGTGATAGATTTGTTTTTGCCGACAGCGCGGAGTCTGTAAGGTTTAGTGAAACTGTAGCGTTCCAAGTAATATTTGATGGGCAAATTGACGAAGATGTTCAGTTTGACGCTACTGTTTCAGGGTTGCAAACAGCGTTTGCTGCGATTGCTGAGGAAATAGATTTTGGTGCCGTATTCGCGGCACAGACTGATTTTGTAAGTGCTGTATCAGAAGCTGGGTCGTTCACTGCTTCTGTATCTGGCGCACAAACAGCAAATGGCAACATAAGTGAAGAAACTCATGTCAGCGCAGCGACAGACGGGATCAATCAGAGCCGAGGAGAGGTTGCGGAAACAGTTGAGGTGTATGACTTAAATATAGCGACTTCTGTTCTTGTTAATATTGTCGAAGACCGTGTAGAAATGATAAGCACGGTTTCCGGTGTACAAACAGCTTTTGGATTGATAGCGGAAGAAATAGACGCGTCGATTACGCAGTCAGTACAAGCTAGTTTTGCAGCTGCACAGGACGAAGAAGTTAATGCAGCGGATACAGTTAATACACAAGCGATACTGAATGTAGATGTAGATGAAGATGTACAGTTTAATGCGGTTAATACAGGTGTTCAAACTGCGTTTGCGGCAAATAGCGAGTCAATAAATGTAAGCAGCGATCAATCGGCGCAGGCAGATTTTGTGGGGTTGATTGCGGAGCAAGGCGACTTTAACGATACGTTAACAGTACAGACTAACTTTGCTGCGGATGTAGATGAAGATGTACTGTTTGATGCGGTAAACGCAGGGGTACAAACAGCAGTAGCGGCGCAAAATGAAACAGCAAACTTTAGTGTCACAGAAGCCGCACAAGTTGATTTTGTAAGCGCAGTATCAGAAGAAATTGATGTAAGTAATACACAAGCTGCACAGGCAGATTTTGCGGCAGACATCGACGAAGATGTTCAAGTTAATGACGCTGTAGCGGCACGAGTTGATTTTGTTAGTTCGGTTGCTGAAGAAATAGACGTAAGTGCAGCACAATCTGCGCGGGTAAATTTTGTGGCGTCGTTGTTAGAGAGTTTGTCTGCAAGCAACGCCCAAGCCGCACAGGTTAACTTCGCTGCACTGATTAACGAATTGATAGCGTTTAGTAATACGCAAGCTGCACGAGCAGACTTTGTGGCGGTGCAGGCGGAAGTTGTGCGGCTATTTGATGCGCCATCAGCGGCGGCTGACTTTATTGCGGCAGTACAGGAGCAAGCTCAGTTCTTTGATTCGCCGTTTGGTCGTTACTTGTGGGAGCTGATTAATGATGGACAGACTCCAAACTGGCAGGATATAAATAGCAACACATCTCCGGGCTGGGGGCTGATTGAGGCGAATACTTCTCCCGGTTGGCAAGACATAGACAGCAATACCTCGCCAAACTGGGATGAAATCGATACTAACGTATCTGGTAATTGGCAAAAAATAGATACGGTGTGAGGATAAAATGCCTTTAGTATTAGCGGATCGAGTTAAAGAAACAACGACTACTTCTGGTACAGGCACGCTAACGCTTGACGGTGCAGCGGTTGGGTTCCAATCTTTTTCTGTAATTGGTGACGGTAATACAACTTACTACACCATATCAAGCACTGGCTCAACTGAGTGGGAAGTAGGTATCGGCACTTATACCGCTTCTGGTACTACTCTTTCACGCGACACTGTGCTGGCTTCTAGCGCAGGTGCACCCAACAAGACTAACTTCTCGTCTGGCACCAAAGATGTATTCGTGACCTACACGGCAGCTAGGTCTGTAAACGTCGATGGATCGTCAATTGATACATTTGGGCTTGGTGCTGCACAGGGCGACATTCTTTACGCGTCCGCCGCAAACAACTTTGTGCTGCTTTCTAAAAACAGTACCGCGACGCGCTATCTTGCAAACACCGGCACAAACAACAATCCGGTATGGGATCAAATTAATTTAGCTAATGGTGTAACAGGGGCGTTAGATGCCACAAACGGTGGTACGGGTCAGACCTCTTACGCGGTAGGCGACTTGCTCTACGCAGACTCCACTACGTCTCTTACGAAATTGTCAGATGTAGCGACGGGTAATGCACTTATATCTGGCGGTGTTGGCGTAGCCCCAAGTTACGGCAAGATTGGTCTTACCACGCATGTCTCCGGTACGTTGCCAATAGCTAACGGTGGTACGGGAGAGACATCTAGACAAGCAGCGATGGATGCGTTGGCTGGCGCGGTTACATCAGGCCAGTATTTACGCGGTAATGGAACTGATGTCGTTATGTCCGCCATTCAAGCGGCTGATGTTCCTACGTTGAACCAGAACACAACTGGTAATGCAGGTACAGTTACAAACGGGGTATATACAACTAGTAACGTACTAATCCCAAAAGGAACCGTATCCGGTGATGCTGGGTGTGATAGTACTACTGGCGTTGGTTTATACCAAGTTGCTATGTCGGGTTACAGTGATTTGCTTGTACAGATGGGAGGTGTTGGTGGTTCTACACCATCTATACAAATTCGCGCAAATTACGGTGATACTTTTTGGATACGTGCAAGTAGAGATTCAGAAACTCAGTGGGACGGTGTAGGGTCTAGAAGCCTTCAGATAATAACTTCTAACATCTACAATCCTGTTCAAACCGGCACTATTATTTGGTTCGCTGCAAATAGCGTGCCTTCGGGATATTTAGCTGCAAACGGTGCATCTTTATCTACTAGCACTTATTCTTCTTTGTTTTCGGTTATTGGTTATACATATGGCGGCTCTGGCGGGGCTTTTAACGTGCCTGACCTGCGGGGTTATTTTGTTCGGGGTATGGATAACGGACGAGGCGTTGATAGTGGTCGTGGATTCGGTACTAATCAGACCGACGCGTTCCAAGGCCACAGACATAGCTTTCGTCAGTACCCAGCTAACGGCGGTGGCGCAGGTAACACCCCTCTAGCGCAGACCAACAGTGCTAACTTAAACAATGGCGTTGTTGCTGATCCAATTACTAACGGCACAAACGGAACACCAAGAACCGCGTCGGAAACGCGCCCGATCAACATTGCTTTATTAGCGTGTATTAAGTTCTGATATGGGTAGTGAGATGAAATTAGTATCGCAACTAGATAGTGATGGTTACTTTGTTGGAGCCACGGAGGCCCATGAGTCTCCACTTGAGCCGGGGATTTATCTTATTCCGGGTGGTGCTGTGGATATACCAGCGCCAGATGTGCCCAACGGAAAACGGGCGAAGTGGGTAGGTGAATGGGTTTACGAGGATTTGCCTGTACCAGAACCCGACCCAGAAGACGAAATACTACCTATGACGTACGCAGAAAAACGAGCAATGGAGTACCCAAGCCCGTTTGACTACCTAGACGGTATAGTAAAAAACGACCAAGCACAGATTACCAAGTACATAGATGACTGTTTGGCAGTTAAGGCTAAGTACCCCAAGGAGTAATAAATTGACCCGCTAACGCTACTCGCAGCCGCCAACGCCGCTGTCGCCGCTGTCAAGAAAGGATGCCAGTTATACAAAGAGATCAAGGGCGCGGCGGGCGATGTCAGCGATGTGCTGAAGGACTTGAAGGAGCAGTACAACAAGATTGTAGACCCGACACCGGTACAGAAGCAGCAGTACCACGCGGAAGTGCAGCGGGTACAGGAGATAGCCAAGGCCGACCCGAACGATGTGTTCACGGATATTGGCAATCAGTTGGGCGCGTTGATGGATGCGTACGACTCAATTAGTAAGGTGTTCCTGAAGGAGCAGATCGAGGCGAAGCAAGTTTACAAGGGCGAAGAGAGTATTGGCAGGCGGGCATTGAAGCGCATATTGATAACGTCAAGATTGGACGCTATGCTGACTGAAATACGCGAGACGATGGTGTATAAGGCTCCGCCTGAGCTGGGTGCCCTTTGGGGCAAGTTTGAAGAGATGTGGCAGCGAATTGTTGCCGAGCAGGAGGTGGCACACGCTGAAGAACTTAGACTGGCGCAGATAGCAGCATGGCGACGAAAAAAAGCAAGAGCGGAACTGCGGGCCAAAATAACATGGATTTCAGCGGTCGTTTTCGTAGTAGCGTGGGCAATGGGTCTAATGTGGCTAACGACAAGAAGCGTGACGACGAGGATGTCCCTTGGTCTTTGATTGTAGTGGTACTAGCGGTACTGCTGATGTTCTTCGTCATAATGCCGGTCTTAGCTTTTATGTACTACGACATGTACAACGCTACCCAAGCGGCGGTGCATGAGGTCAAAAAGATGCGAGAATTGCGACGTGAAATTTTACAAGAGCGGCTGTACGGTAATTAACTAACAGGGGATTTATGTCACATAACTTTATTGGTATTTACGAAAACATTCTTCCTGCGGGCAACTGCCAGCAAGTAATAGATTTTTTTGAAAAGTGCGACAAGTTAGGGTTGACACGCACCCGACAAGAGCATGACAGAGTAAGTAAATTACAAAAGCAAGATGACAGTTTGTTTATTCCTTCAACAACTGTTTTAGATGTAGCTGGTTATGATGTTGTAAATACCCTTGGCGCGTTCTTTTGGACACACGCATACGAAAAATATATTGACGAATACCCAGCATTAGAGCAAATAACCAAACAGCAGATTTATACATTCAAAGTGCAAAGGACTCCTATAGGAGGTGGATATCATGTATGGCACTCTGAGCAATACGACAGATTAACGAGCGACCGTGTTTTGGTTTTTACTTGCTATTTAAACGATGTTGCGGAAGGCGGAGAAACAGAGTTTTTGTATTACCCAAAACGCGTGCCAGCTACACAAGGCACTTTTCTAATTTTCCCCGGCGGTTTTACACATACACATAGAGGAAACCCGCCAATCTCTAACACAAAATATATCGTTACTGGGTGGTTGCAGTTTTAAACGCGAGAGAATGTGATGATTACCCTTGCACAATTCAAGAAGTTTGCCCCTAATAGCAAATACCAGCCGCAGTGGTACGACACGCTGTTTGGCCCTCAGACTGAGTTGGGCGGTAAGTCTCTTCTAGATGAATACCAGATCAACACCCCGAAGCGCGTTGCAGCGTTTTTAGCGCAGTGTGCTCATGAGTCGGGCGGCTTTGTGTTTGTCACCGAGAACTTGAACTACAGCGCGTCCGGCTTGATGCGTGTCTTCCCTAAGTACTTTCCTACCCAAGACCTTGCCAAGCAGTACGAACGCAATCCGCAGAAGATAGCCAGTCGTGTGTACGCCAACCGGATGGGTAATGGTGACGAAGCCAGCCAAGAGGGGTTCAAATTTCGCGGACGCGGGATTTTGCAGCTGACCGGCAAGGACAACTATTTTTGGTTCGGTGCGTCACTTGACCTGACCCCGGAGCAGGCGTCGGAGTACTTAGAGACTTTTGAGGGTGCAGCACAGAGCGCCTGCTGGTTCTGGGAGACGAACAAGCTCAATGCGCTGGCGGATGCTGGCGACATCAAGCAACTGACGAAGCGGATCAACGGCGGCTATATTGGATTGGCAGATAGGGAGCACCACTATGAGATGGCACTCAATATGTTTGGTTCTGATACTCGTTTGGCTTAGTGGGTGCGACCGGTTTAGGTACCCTTGCCAAGACCCGGAAAACTGGGAAAAGAAAGAGTGCAAGCGACCTTACTGTAGTAGCACCGGCACCTGCCCTGACCAGCTTGTTAAACCAGAAGATGCAAAGGTAGAGACAAATGAACCCCCTAAAACTGATCAGTCAGTTCCTTGCACTAGCGCAGGAGCAACACGATGCGGTAATTAAGTTCTGCATCGCCATCACGTTTTGCTTCACGGTTGTGATGATGGTGGGCATTTCGCTCTATAGCGTCGTGTTTGTAACTCAACCAATGACGGGCATGGCTCCGGCAGATAAACAGTTCTTCCTAATTCTGTCAGACATGAGCAAATATATTCTTGGCTCACTGGCAACCCTGCTGGCGGTTAAAGGCAAAGACGCCCTCCCGATGTTCACTCCACCGGGCCTATCGACCGCAGCCGAACGTGAGGACAAGCCGACGCCACCAGCACCCAAGGCACCCGCACCAGCCCACGCCCCCGTGCGTATGGAGCCAACCATCGACCCTATTAGTTCAGCGCCATCTGTAGTCACAGGCTATGGCGGTAAACCAGCCCCCGTACAACCACCACACCCGGAGATTTCATAATGCTTATCTACGCTCGTATGGCTGTTACTGTTATTGCAAGTTTATTCTTAGTCTTCCAGATTCACGCCCAAGAGGTGAAGAAGGTCTGCAACAAGCAGAAGGACAACAAGGGTAAGGAAGTACAGGTCTGTAAAGAGATCAAGATTCACAAGAAGCTCGACGGCACGAAGGTACCCCCAAAATGAACCCGTGGGTGATACTCGGCTTCGTGTTAGCTGTTGGCGCGGCGGCTGGGGGCGGGTATTATAAAGGCAATTCTGCTGGCAGAGCCGATGTGCAGGCTGAGTGGGCGAAGGAAAAGGCTGAGCAGTACGCCGCCTACGCTAAAGGACAAGAAGAAGCCCGGCAACGTGAGCAAGAAATGCAACAGGCGGCGGACAAGCTGCGGAGGGAAAAGGATGCGCAGATCAGGGATATTAATGCTCGTGCTACCGCTCTTACTAACAGCTTGCGCGACAGGCAAGAGCGCCCCACCCAAAATGGTACCGTGTCCGGTACCGCCCGATCTTGCGGTGGAGCTTCCGGCGCGGAATTGGCAAAAGGAGATGGAGAGTTTCTTGCAGGGTACGCTGCCGACGCAGCCCGTCTCCAAGCAGCCCTCGACCAGTGCGTCAAACAATACAACGCCGTCAGGCAAAAGTAAGGAATAGCCATGCCGAGTACATACTCTACCGATCTACGAATTGAACTTATTGCCAACGGCGAACAGTCTGGTACGTGGGGAACTACGACTAATACCAACCTTGGTACGTTGATTGAAGATGCTATTTCTGGGCTGGCGTCCGTTTCAGTTACTTCTGCTAACCAAGCACTAACAGCCGTAAACGGCGGAGCGGATCAAGCACGATGTGCTGCTGTTTCACTTACAACTACGACATTAGCCGCGTTCAGTGTCTATGTACCTCCGGTAACTAAACTTTATGTCGTTAAAAACGCCTCGGCGTACGCTGCCACTATTTACTGTTCAACTGTTCTTGGTAACACCACCGCAGCCGGTACCGGCGTAACCATACCAGCGGGCAAATCAGTTCTTTTACGTGCCGACGGTACAAACATTGTTGAACAGCTTGACTACGTTGTGGGTAATCTTGGTATTGGCGGGAATGTAAGCGTCACAGGCACAACAACATTACTCGACGACCTTATTCTTAATAGTTCATCTGGCACATCAGGACAAGTTGTTGTATCCCAAGGTGCAGGCAATCCGCCAGTGTGGGGTAATGCGTTTGTCGCCGGTATGATTATGATGTGGTCGGGTACGATTGCGACGATTCCGTCTGGTTGGGCGCTGTGTAACGGCGCTAGTGGAACGCCTGATCTACGTAATCGTTTTATTGTTGGCGCTAGTGTTGATAGTGGTGGGCAGTCTGTTACCACCATTACTGGAGGTAATACTAAAACAGGCGGTTCCAAAGACGCTATTGTTGTAAGCCACAGCCATACAGCTTCTTCTTCTGTTACCGATCCGGGACACGTACACGTATATCAACAAACAATTGTAGGCAATCAATTTGCTGGGACTGATACAGCGGGTAACTTTGCACGCACCGGGGTGAATACAAGTTCGGCTACCACTGGCGTAACTGTATCAACAACTGTCGCATCTTCTGGCGTTAGTGGGACTGATGCCAATCTTGTGCCGTACTATGCGCTTGCGTTTATTATGAAACTGTAAGGGGCAATCATGCCATTACAAAAACTTCAGTTTCGTCCCGGCGTAAATCGCGAAGGCACTACGCTTGCCAACGAGGGTGGTTGGTACGACTGTGACAAGATTCGTTTTCGCTCTGGCTACCCTGAGAAGATAGGTGGTTGGGCGGTTGAAACTTACAGTACGTTTCTTGGCATCTGCCGTTCGTTGTGGAACTGGGTCACGCTCAAAGGTTTTAACCTTATGGGTGTTGGCACTAATGTAAAGTTTTATGTTGAGAACGGCGGGGTTTATTACGACATTACGCCAATTCGGGCCACTAACTTAAACACAACGACTTTTGCGGCGGTTACTACGTCGCCTTTTTCTCCGTTCATCACCGTTACCGACTCTAGCGCGTCTAGTTTGCAGGTAGGCGACTTCGTCACATTCTCAAGCGCCGCTAGTCTTGGCGGCAATATAACTGCTGGTATCCTCAACCAAGAATTCCAAATACAGTCTGTTGTATCTGGTACGGTGTATACGATTGTTACCCGCGCGGCGGGTACTTCTGTTGCTGGGGTTAACTTCACTGTAGATACCGCAACGTCTCGGATCACACTGCCAGTTGGCACTGTAATAGCAAACGGCAATACTGTCGCACTGGTAATTGGCAGCGGCGCTGGAGCGCCGGGCGGTTTGGGTTATGCGGTTACGTATTACTTGGTTAATGTCGCTAGTAACACTTGCCAACTATCGTTAACAAGCGGTGGCACTCCTATTACCTTAACTAGCGAAGGCATTGGGCTTCAAGCCCTTTACTTTACAGTTTTCTCCAACGCGTCTGATTCAAGTAATGGCGGTGCTAATACCGACTCCGCGTATCAGATCAATACAGGCTTCCCAATTTTCACGATTGGTACTGGTTGGGGCGCTGGGCCGTGGGTTTCTTATGCTGTAACGACGCTAACTGATCCGTTTGCTACAACTAATGGCTCGTCTACCATTACGGTTACACAGGCGGGGCATGGTTTGACAACGGGGCAGTATGTTTCTTTTGCGTCAATATCCGACACAAGCATAAGCGGAATTCCAAATACGGTTTTACAAAAGTCATTTCAGATAACTAACACGGGCGTAAACACCTACACAATCAGTGCCGTTATAGGACAAGCACCGGGACCGGTTATAACCTATACCGCAAATGCAACCGATGCCGCAGAAGGTGGAACGGTGGTTGTGTACTATCCGTCTGCATCAGTTGCTGGAAGTAATAGGACATGGGGGTCGTCCTTTACTACCGGCTTTGGTTTACAGCTACGTCTTTGGAGTCAATCCAACTTCGGTGAAATTTTACTGTTCAACCCGCGTGGCAGTTCTATTTATTCGTGGGACCCCGGTTCAGGCGCAACTCCTGCGTATGGCACTCGTGGCACTGTCGTGTCTGGCACATACACACCGTCTATCGTTAATGAGATTATGGTGTCGGATTCATCGCGTATTGTTATCGCGTTTGGTTGTAATGATCCTAGCGGCACTTACGCTACAACCGCTCTCGACCCTATGCAAATTCGCTGGACGGATCAAGAAAGCTATACGAATTGGCAGCCCCAAACAACTAACCAAGCTGGCGACTATCGGCTATCGCACGGCTCAGAAATCATAGCGGCATTGCAAACTCGTCAGGAAATTAATGTCTGGACGGATGCGGCTATCTATTCCATGCAATATATCGGTCCACCGTTTGTCTGGGGTTTTACACTTCTTGCTGACAACATTTCTATTGCTTCCCCTAACGCTATGGCAACTGCGTCTGGTGTTGTGTATTGGATGGGGGTAGACAAGTTTTACATCTACTCAGGTCGGGTCGAGACGCTGCCATGCTCGGTGCGTACTTACATATACAACGACATTAATCGAGATCAGTTTGCACAAATTCAGGCGGGCACCAATGAAGGATACTCTGAGGTCTGGTGGTTCTATTGCTCTGCTAACTCTAACGAGATAGACCGCTACGTTATCTTTAATTACCTTGACCGTGTGTGGTACTACGGCTCGATGGATCGTACGGCGTGGCTTGATTCCCCGCTGCGTCAATTTCCTACTGCGGTTACAAGTAACAACTTAATGGTCTACCATGAGGCGTCAATTGATGACGGCTCGACTAACCCGCCAAGCCCTATTTCTTGCTATGTGCAGTCATCCGACTTTGATATTGGTGATGGGCATAACTACGGGTTTGTATGGCGGATAATTCCAGACATTACGTTTGACGGGTCTAACACCACAGGCTCCACATCGGTGAATCCAGCGGTTAATTTCACTGTGCGCCCTCGACAGAACCCGGGTTCAGGATATGGGGTATCCCAAAACCCTCAAGTTAAATCTGCACAGAGCTACGCGGGGCAGACAACTTACACTGTGCAAGAGTTTACTGAGATCGTGTATAGCCGGATTCGTGGGCGTCAGATGGCGTTCAAAGTAAGTTCAGATACGCTTGGCACCCAATGGCAATTAGGCGTTCCGCGCATCGATGTTAGACCAGATGGACGGCAATAATGGATAACCAGCTTAAAACTTTAGCTCCCCCGACAGCGCCTTTGCTGCCATATGCCCCTGTGCAGTACGACCGCACGTACCACGATACGTTCAACAACATTCTACGGCAGTACTTCAACACAATTACTACCTTTGCATCAAACTTTGCTTTGAGTGGGGTATATCAGGTAGCTAAGCTCCCCGGCCCAGATGTTTTGGGGGTGGGTGCAAGGGCATTTGTCATAGATTCGTCTGTGTCTACCTTTGGGGCTATCGTGGCAGGTGGGGGCAGCACAAAAGTACCGGTCTATTCCGATGGCACTAATTGGCGAGTTGGGTGATGACTGAACGGGACGCCGCTATTAAGTTAGTGTACAAGTCCGTCAGAGGACGCGCTCCGTTTGCGTTAGAAGAGTTTGTCCAGATGCTGAGGTTATGGTCAGTGGTGCCCCTCCATGAAAATGGGCAAGTTATTGGCGGTGTGTTAGTAAAAGAGAACGAATTACACGTGGGGTATGGGGAGAAGCCCAGAGCTTCAATCCGGCCTTACATCAAAGAAATATTGGGCGGGGTTATAAGCAAGTACGGTTTTGCGATGACCACGGTACAGGTAGACAATCCGGCGGGTTTACGCTTTTGTGAGCGGCTAGGATTTGTCAAATTGGGCGAAGAAAACGGTACAATCCGGCTAAGATGTGATAGGAGTAACTACTTATGATTATCCGCAATAAATACAACGGGTATGGGTTCGACGGCTCCCGACTCTACCATGATCCTATCTCTCTTTCTATTGCGGCTACTAAGGCTGGTGCCGCTTCTTCCGCTGCCGCTGCCGCTACCGCTGCCACTACCGCCGCTGCACAAACTGCTGGCCTAGAATTAGCCAAGCAAGCTGCTATTCAAGAAAGCATGAAGCAGATGGCTGCACAGGGAGTTAAACAGGCGGGGGTTGAAGCTACTAAGCAGGTCGCTGCGGAGGCCGCTAAAAAAAGTGCCGTTGAAGCGAGTAAGCAAGGTATCGCGCAGGGGTTCCAGAAGATGATCCCACAAGCCGCAGACGACGCGGCGAGCTTAGCTACCCAAAGTGGAAGTGAAGCAGCGCGGAATCAGGCAATAGAAGCTTTTAAACAGGCTCAAGCAAATCCAAATAGAGGGGTAGAGTTAGGTAAATATGCTGGCGACGTTGCCCCCGGCACCCTACCTCCAGCGGGCGCGGGCCCTACTACTTATTTTGATCCTACGTCTAAGTCAATTCCTTCTTATGCTACTCCGGCGGCCCCCTTACCACCTGCCGGTGGCGGTACGCCATTAGCGTTTAAAGAAGCAGCTACTGGGCTAGGTAACGCGCCGCCAGAACTTACGCAAAGCTTTTTCCCCAATCGTCCGCCTCTTGACCCTAATCTTAGTGCTCAACGGCTAGATCAAATAACAACTAAATTTCCTAACCTTTCAGACCCCGGCACGCTTGCTAGGGCAGCGTCTGACAAAGGCATAGACCAACTTACGCAAGCGTCAGCAGATAAATTGATGGGGATGAAGGAAACGACGTTTCCGTTGGCACCGAAAAACCCGCTTGCCCAAGGATTTGAGACCGCGCTTGAGTACGTAAAAGACAATCCTATCTCTTCTGGGCTTAGCTTGATGACGGTTGGGCAATACTTAAATAAACCCGAACAAGAAGACAAAGACAAGTACAAGAATACGGTTGATATGTCGGAGTTCCAGCCGTCTATTGCTTCAGTCGAACCGTTTAAGCCGTCCTATGAGTATCAGAAGTACGCGGCAGAGGGGGGCCTCATGAAGTACGCAGTGGGTGGCCCCGTTGAAACAATGTCTGCGCAAAACGCTGTAGGCGGCAATATGATGTACCCACAAGCTGGACTTCAGACGGCGCTGTATAGCAACCCGATGGTGCAACGCCCAGAGGCGGTTAACGTCATAGCCCCAAGTGGCGAGCCTGCGGTTGGTACATATAGTGGTGAAGCACGGTTTGCCGAAGGTGGTCTTTCTGCGGCGGAGCGGCGTGAATACGGTCTGCAAACCCGTGCCCAAAGAGCTTCCAGAAATCTGTCTAAAACCTACGAAGAGATGGAAGCCGAACGCGAAAAAGAATTGATGAAGCTGCTTGGCGAACGCTCTGACCCCGGCATTATTCCGCGTAGTCGTACACAACAGTTAAGCAGTCCCTTCTCCGCTGCTCAAGCTGAATACAAAAGACTCGCTGAGAAAAACAAGGTGCCAGTGGTACCGTTGGCGAAGACTAGCCTTGGCAATATTGACACTTATATGGACACCCCGATTGAAGCTGCGAGTGGTGGGATTATGTACGGCTTGGGTGGCTATTCCGATGGTGGACGACTCTTGAGGGGGCCGGGCGATGGAGTTTCGGATTCTATTCCTGCTGTTATTGGCAAGCGCCAGCCTGCTCGTCTTGCTGATGGCGAGTTTGTAATCCCAGCGCGTATCGTTTCTGAGTTGGGTAACGGCTCGACTGAAGCTGGTGCGAGAAAACTCTACGCCATGATGGAGCGTGTGCAGAACACTCGCAAGAAAAGCATCGGTAAAAAGAAGGTAGCGGTCAACAGTAAGGCTGACAAACACCTGCCCGCATGAATAATTACGGGAAACTAGAATGGTTTGGTGGCAACACCGACGCGCTACAGATGTACCGTATGTTGGTAGACCTTGCGCACTTGTGGGATGACTTGGTTGATAAAGACAAGGACGTGGGCGAGTTAGAGATAAACAACTCTTTCCTTATTTGCCTTGTCTACCTACCGCTGAACCCTTTTTACCAGCAGATACAGCGCGATGTGATGCCGATGTGGATAACCGTGGTGTCCTCGTACCAGACTGCAAACAAGTTTGAGCGCGAGAAAGATGAACGTGGGTTAGAGGCAGCGCACATGCTTAGGTATGCCGCTGGAAATATCTTAGCCTATGCAATACATGTATGTGTTGGGCCAGAAAAAGCCGCAGAGTACGTACCGGAAATGTGGAAAGATGTTGTTAATGAACGCTTTGCGGAGTACCGCGAGGAGCACTTGAATGCTTAACTTCTTAAAATTTATTTTCAACCCCGACCTGTTTACGTTCTATTTCGGCGGGGGCGGTGGCCCGACTACGACTAAGTCCGAGACCTCAAACATTCCTGAGTACGCTCAACCATACGTTGAGCGAATGATGGGGTCTACAGAAAAACAAATCTATACCTACGGCCCTAAGGGGAACATAACTGGTTTCCAACCGTTCACGTCGTACTCTGAGTTTGACAAAGCGCGTGGCGGTAGTGGCGAGACTGTAGCTGGGTTTACCCCAATGCAGACAAAAGCCATGAAAGGTATTGGTGAATACCAACTGCCGGGGCAAACAGGCACGGCTACTGATCTTACTGGCTTGGGCATTTTAGGGTCTATGAGCGCCGGTACCGATTACGCAAAGCAGGCCACTTCAGCGGATTCAATGGCGGCATACATGTCGCCATACACCGACCTAGCCTTACAGCCGCAGCTAAGAGAAGCCGCACGTATGTCAGCGTTGGAAGGGCAAAGACAACAAGCCCAAGCAGTTCAGGCTGGTGCGTTTGGCGGCTCACGTCAAGGACTTATTGAAGCAGAGCGTCAGCGTAACCTTGCTCAACAGCAACAAGATATTTACGGCAGGGGAATGCAGACCGCGTTTGAGCAAGCGCGTCAAGCTCAGCAGTTTGGTTCCACTCTGGGGCTTCAGGGCTACAGTCAGGCGCTGCAAGGTGCGGGGCAGCTTGGCGCGTTAGGTCAGCAACAGTACCAGCAAGAGCTAGGCTTACTTGGTCAGCAGATGGGAGTTGGCGAGAAACAGCAGCAGTACGAGCAGAATCGCCTGAACCAGATCATCCAAGACTACGCTACCAAACAGCAGTATCCGTTCATTCAGTTGGGCACGTTGTCCAACATGCTGCGTGGCTTGCCGATGCAAGCGTCTACTACTCAGTTGTATCAGGCGCAGCCGTCATTCTTGCAGCAGGGTATTGGTCTGGCTGGTGCTGGTGCGAACCTGATGCAAGCTATGAAAGCCGAAGGCGGCGCTATTAAAGAGATGGCGAGTGGCGGTATTGCGTCTGGCGTCGACCCATACAAGCTGCCGGGCATGATGAAGAAGTTGTCTGACGATCAGCTTAAAGACAAGATGGGCGGCGACACCGACCCTGAGACTATGGGCATCGCCCAAGCTGAGAAGAAGCGCCGTGACCAAGTGCGTGGCATGGCGGGCGGCGGTGCTGTGGCGTTTAAAGACGGCGGCATGAAAGACGAGGTTTACAACCCGTTTGACAAGGCAAAACCAAAAGAAGAGGAAAAGCCTGTTGCCAAGAAAGAAGCCCCTGCACCTAAAGCACCGGCAGCAAAAGCGCCGGTATCGACAACGCCTTATCAAGACATGGCGCGGGCTCAATTAACCGCTTTGGATAAGCCCGTACCTGAGGTTGAAAAAACTCGCGCGGCTGTAGCTGATTTGGAGAAGCGCGTTGCCGGTGGTGTTGAGGGTGAGATGGATCGTCGCCAAGCGGTCTATCAGAAGTTTGGGGTTGACCCAATCAAGTTGATCGCTGAAGAGCGTGCTCGTCAGCAAGAAGAATTAAAGCTGAGCGAAGAAGACTATAGAAAGTCTCAGCACCTGCGTTACGCGCAGATGTTCGCTCAGTTTGGTTCAACCCCCGGCCCTGTGCTTAAAGCCGCACTTGTGGCTATTAATGGGGTTGTGCCTGATCTTCTTGACGACAAAGCTAAGGCAAACGCTGTACGCCGTGATATCAAAAAGGCTATGTATGAACTAGACAAGTCTGAGTATCTTGAGAAGAAGGGCAACGTCGATAAAGCCACGGAAGCCCATGAGTCCGCTGTAGCCCGTATTACTTCCCTGAATATGGATTTGGGCAAGATGGTCATGGACACCGAACTCAAGAAAACGCAGGTCAAAGGTGGTCTGGCTGAGCGTGAGATGGCTGGAATATCGGCGGAAAAAACAGCAAACATCAGTGCTGCTGCAACAAGATACGCTGCTGATAAACGTGAGGTTGGGGAAACTAAGCGTGCTGAAATGCGTGAAGCAGCAGAATTACGTAAAGAAAAAGAAAGAGTCTCACGCGATACAAACTCTTACCTGTCTGCAATGAGCAAGTGGGATAAGGAAAACAAAGAGGAGATAGCCCCACTTGAGCAAGCAATTCAGTTTGCCAAAGATAAAAATGCTCCTAATATTGTAATTATGAAAGAACAGCTTGCTAAGAAGCGGCAGGAGCGTATGGCATATGAGGCGGAAGTTAGAAGGGCGTTCCCCGACGCTAGAACTTCTTCCGATGCTGCACCTGCTGGTGATGTAGACACAAGCAATCCTCTTCTAAAATAATGTGAGGCAATAATGCCGTCTTTGCGCGATGTTTTAGATGACCCAAATTATGTCAACGCTAATGCTGCAACAAAAGCGGCTATTTTTGACAGATGGGCACCGAAAGACGAGAACTACGCTAAGGCCAATGACGCGACTAAAGCTGCTATTCGTGAGCGTTTTGGCGTAGGTGCGCCTAAAAAAGTAGAAGAAGAAAAACCAAAGGTAGAAGAGCAAAAGCCTACCGAGCCGTCTGAGTCCTCAAGTGATCTGCTGCGCGGCTTCACAAACTATTTGCCCCAACTCCAAGAAACTTACGGCGGGGTTAAGGTCTTAGCCGGTAAAGCTATCGGCTCAGAAGACCTGATGAAGAGCGGTCTCGCATCGATGGCGGCTGCAAAAGCCGAACTTGCTACAAAACATAAAGCCTCCGACTCGTTTACTTCCGCGTTGGATAAAGGCGTAGGTGCGGTTCTGACTGACTGGTTGCCCTACCAGATTGGTTCAGGCGCAGCTAACTTGGTCGAATCTCTCGGCGTTATGGCGGCTGGCAGTGCGCTTGGGTCAATGATTGCTCCCGGTGTTGGCACTGTTGCGGGCGGTGTTACCGGAGTAGTTGAGAAAGAGCTTGTTAAGCGCGGTATAAAAGAACTAGCAGAGAAGGTCGCCAAGGAGTCTGGCGAAGAAGCTGCTAAAGAGTTGTTCGAGCGCGAGACCAAAGCCGCCGTTAAAGATATTGCTAAACGATACGCCGCTAGTGCGGCGCTCGCTACCCAAGCTGGGTTTCATGGCGCGGGTGAAACTACATCTCGTGCGGTCGAAGAAGCACAGCGCCTTGGCAAAGAGGCCACAGATATTGAGATGGAGCGCGTGCTCCCGTCTGCGATTGTGCATGGTGTAGCAGAATACTTTGGTGACAAGATCGGGCTTGGCGCTTGGAAAAATATCAGTGACGAAGCTAAAACAGGGCTGCTTAATTTAGGTAAGAGTCTTCTGACAAACATGGCTGTTACCGGTTCCAAAGAAGCGCCGGTTGAAATTATCCAGTCAGCCGCTGAGCGTTTTGGCGCAAAGCTATCCCTGACTGACGCATCCGCTGTTAAAGAATATATTGACTCAGCCGCCGCTGCATACGGTATGTCTGTTGCTCCTGCTGCTGGTGGTACGGTCAGAAGTTACGCCGAGGCAATGGCGAAGGAAGACGCTCGGTTGGCAGAGATGCAAATGCAGCAAATGCAAGCCTCTCAGAAAGCGGCGGATGAAGCCGCCAAGATTAGCCAGACCGCTGTTGTTGACCCACAGGGTAATGTAGCCCCCGTATCGTTTGCTCCACTTCAACCCGGCGCGGTCGGCGCGTCAACCGCTGCCCCTGCTGGCGTTGCTACAACTACCACTGCCCCTGCTGGTACAACTACTCCCGCACCTACTGGCCTTTCAACCGATGTTATTGAAGCAGCGTATGCCGCTAATGACGTAAGCACAGAAAAAACCCGCAAAGCTTTGGAGCCACAGCTTGTGGCTATGGGGTTAGACACTAAGGAAAAACAGAAGGAATATCTGAACGCCAAGCGCGATGAGCTTGGCATCCCTGCGTTCGACCGTAAAGACTCTCCTACATCAAAGCGGGCTAAAGAGCAGTGGTTAGTTAACTACGACACTCGGCAGAAACTGAAAGGACTTGAAGATGTCACACAACTTGCTGGAGTTGACGCAACAGGAGATCAGTCTCGCGCTGCTGGCGCTGCATCAGAATTGGGAGCACCCGCCGCAGGAACTACAACATCTGTCCCCGGTGGAGTGGTGCCTACTGGAGGGGCTGCTAAACCAGCTACTGCTACAACGCCAGCACAGTCAACTACACTAGAAGGAGCGCCGAGTGTCACTCAAACCACTAAAGCCAAGCAAGCAGAAGCGCAAGGACAAGAACAAGCAGCCGCAGCCACACCCGCAATAGACCTAGAAGCTGCACGTACCGCTTACGACGCTGGAAGAAAAACAGCCCTTGAATCTGGGCTATCAGAAGACGACATCCCCTCATTCGATGAGCTTTCGAATGAGCAGCGCGCTGCGTTAGCCGAAGAAGTACAAGCCGAACGCGCTACTAAAGGGATGCTGCCTTCTAAACGCGAACGCGCAAAGTCCTCATTCTTAACGCCCGCTATGGCGTCGATCATTAAAGCCCGCATCGATAAAAAGATTGCTAGTGGAGAGATTGACCTTAAAGCTGTTCCGCCAGCAGTCATTGATACTTATAACGAAAATTATAAGAGTCAAGAAGGTCGCTTGCCCAAATGGGAAAGCTTGAACGATGATCAAAAAGCTATTTATCTGTCTTTTATTCGTAGAAATACCGCGCAAGAACAAGATACCGCGTTTAACCAATTAATAAATTACCGCAAATCCGCAGAAAAAATAACAGAAGAAGGCGCTGAAGAAGCCGCTGTACCTGAAGGCGCGTCCGTTTACGAATTAAACCGTCAAGCATATTCTGCACAATTACCTAAGTGGGCAGACCTTGACTCTGAAGCCCAGCAAAAGTTTTTAGATGCTATTAAGCCGGGGCTTGAGAACGTAAATAAAGAAGGCAAAGTCGAGCGTAAAGTAACTCAAGAACAGATGGACACTGGCTTTGCCGATGTCTACATCCACAACGCTGAAAAAGAAACCAAAGAAACTACTCCCGCCCAAGAGCGGGAGCGACGTAACGAAGAAACCCGCCAAGCACGTATAGAGCGCGAAGCTATTCCTGAAGTAGAGACAGGTGAGCGCCTGCCTAAGAGTGTCATTCTCCAGCTGTTTAATGGCGACATAAAAGGTGTGCTTGCTTACTTGACGCGCAACGCTAAGGGCATGGAAGCCCCGATTGCGTATACGGCTGGTCGCAAGATAGATGAAAAGCGGAAGATTTTCCGCAACATGCAAAGAGCCGCCTCTCGCGTACTGTTTCGTAACCTTAGCCGAGTACTTAATACGCTGACGTTCAATTCCAAAGTAGTAATGGATGAGAGCAACGCCATAGTAAAACAGCTACGCAGGGAAGGTAAGTTAGCGGCGTACGACCCAAAAACAGATACGTTCTATTTTACAAACGACGGGCTAGATGAACAGACTGTCCTGCATGAGATTGTTCACGCAGCGACCATTAAGATTCTTTACACTTACAAGACCGATCCGTCTAGCTTGACTCAAGAACAGCGCGAAGCCGCTGAACACATTGAAAAGATTTATGAGTTTGCCAAATCCCGTCTGGGCGGCAAGCATAAGTTCGCGTTTGAAAACGTGTATGAGTTTGTATCTTATGCAATGACTGACACCAAACTGCAAGCCGACCTAGCTAACTTGCAGGCCCGCAGTCTTGGTAAATATTCCAATCAGGGCATGTCGTTCCTGCGTAGTATCACTGAACGGTTTGGCAACCTGTGGGGGCAGTTCACTCAGGCATTGATGAAGATGTATGGACTGGTTAGAGCCGGTCGTACGTTTGCCCCTGCTGAAAATGTCCAAGAAGAGATTCTTAAAGGGTTCAATGAAGAGAACCAAGAGACATTAGGGCATGGCCCTGAAAAATCCACGTGGGGTAGAAAAGGCGTTATTGTTCCCCGCCCTAAAGAAGAACGTATCACTAGAGAGCAGATTGCCTCTAGCTTTACCCAAGCTGGTTTTGAAGCCAACGCGCTCGTTGAAATGTCAGAAGCGTTTGGGCGTATCCTGTCCGTGCCAGAAGGTAAGATCGACCTCGAAGCCCTGCCAGCTAAGAAGCCCAAACAAGCCAAGCCGCCGGTTCAAGCACCTGCCGGAGGCTCGACGAAGTTCGAAGACATCCGTAACGCGATGCCGCAGTACAACACAAACCCTGCCAGAGATATAGCTCAGATGAGCAAGGGCAAGGTTGGCGAGACAGTGGTGCGCGTTTTCCAGAACGACCGAGCAGCCATTAAGAACTGGGAAAACAGACTACGCTTCGCTGGCAGGTTGGTCACTTATGCTGCGGGCTTTAATAATATTTACACCCAGCTTACCCTGTCGTCGGGCAACGCTCATTACTTGTACACCCAGTACGTGCAGCAGCACAACGAGGAAATACGCAAGCTGATTGCCGAGTACGCTGAAAAGCGTGGGCTGGACATAAATGAGGCTGTCAACGACGTTGGTCTGTTTGCGATTGCGCTGCATGAAGCGGAACGCCGCAAGACGCTGTACCTGCGTGAAGTGCGTTTAAATAAAGATCAGAAAATACTGGTAAACGCTAAGGGGGTTACAGTTACTCCTGAAGAGGCGCGTCAAGAAATACTTGGCTACTTGGCTAAACATGAACTAGATGAGGCCGGGGCTAAGTATCTACGTGATCAGCTTGAGAAGATTGTCGCTGATAAGAACAATCTCAGCAAAGACCCAAAAGACGCGTCGTCGCTAGATATAAACGATAGGATGTACAGCGTAGCGGGTTACGATCAAAGTCAAATTGATTCGATAATGAAGGAGTACAACCGCAACAAGGTTGACGTAGACCCAATCTTGAAGCAGGTAAAAGAAATCAATAAGGCTGTTATCGAACTAAATGGCATGGCTAATTACATGTCTAAGTATGCCAAGAACTACATCATGTTCTACGGCTACGATAACTACGTGCCGTTTAAGGGTAAGCACTTCAACGAAGACAAGGCTGATCTGTTTAACGTGGACAGCCGCAGGCTGGGCGGGGAGTTGCAAGACCGAATCCATACATTCGAAGGCCGTGTGACCGTGCCTGATAACCCAATATTGCAGGTGATGGCTGACGGCGCTCAGGCAGCGATGAGGGCTGGGCGTCGGTATGTGACCGAGTCTATCTACAACGCTGTGAAAGACGGGACGCTCAAAGGCAGCGTCATGAAGTTTGGAAAGAAAGACTACGTCAGCTTCGAAGACCGTGCAAATGACGATGTATTGGCGAAGCTTAAAGGCGAGACCAAGATTTTCCACTACATGCCTGATGGCAAAGTAGCAATCGTACAAATTGATGACAAGCAGCAGCGCGAAGCTATTCGCCGTTCTTACCGCGAGACTAATTCGTTGTTGGATACAGCGGTTAACTTGGGCAATCTTGCGACCGGCATGATGGGTCAGATGCACACCCGCTATAACATAGCGTTCGCGCCCGTTAACTTCGTGCGTGACGTGTTGACCAATGCCTTTACGCTTGGCGCTGAGCTTGGCCCGAAAGAGTCTTTCCGGTATATCGGTGCTGTGGCATCCGGCGTGGCAACAGGCGGCTTGAAGAAGACGATGAACTTTGCCCGTCTGTACTCACAGGGTAAGACTTCAACAATCGATGCTCTGGCTGCAAAAGATGACTACTACCGCGACCTGCGTGACTACATAAAAGCGGGCGGTAAAGTATCTTACATCGCGGGTATTGCACCGAAAGGGCAGTACAAAGAGTTCTTCAAGGGCGTAGGCGGCAACGTAGTTCTTAACAAGAAAGAGCAAGTCGATAAGTTCTTCGACATGTGGATCGACACTTTTGAATTGGCGGCGCGGGTGACTTCGTTCCGTGTGACCAAGGCTAACGAGATTGCGGAACTTACTAAGAAAGACCCGACCAAGAGCAAAGACGAGATTGAAAAGGCAGCGATTACCACCGCCTCTGCTTACGCTAAAAACCTTGCCAACTTTGAACAGGTAGGTCAGCTAGGTAAGGCGCTTGGCGCGTTCTTCATGTTCTTTAGACCAAGTGCCACGGGTGCGGTACGGGCGATTGATGCGATAGCCCCGGCACTTAATATGAATATTGAACGCGCTGTGATGGGTATTCCTGAGTACGCACGCGCCGCCAATATCCGTGAAGAGCTGTCCAAAGGTGTGGACGCTACCAAAGAGAAGAAGCTAAAAGCCGAGCTTGCTGAGATGGATAAGGCAGTTGATACCTTCCGCGAGAACTACTCTAAGGCAAAGACCAACGCCCGAGTAATGATGGCTGCTTTGGTCGGCATGGGCATGTTTGCCTACGCTATGTCTTACATGACGGCTGACGATGATGATCTGGGCCGTAACAGCGTTTCTACTGATGACATGTCGCGCTGGACGCGCTTTGCTAGATTCCATATACCCGGCACGGAAACAATAGTGCAGATACCGTGGGGCTTCGGTCTTGGCGGCATGGCTGCTATGGGTGCGCAGTTGGCTTCTCTGTTTAATGGCAACACTCGTACTGGCGATGTCCTTGCGAATATGTTTGTTATCGGCATGGACTCGTTCCTGCCTCTGCCAATCTCGCGTATATCCCCGATTGAAAAGCCGCTGGAGTTTACTATCGACTCCATGATGCCATCGGTTATACGCCCGCTGGTTGAGTACACCATGAACGTGGACGCGCTGGGGCGTCAAATTTATAACAACCGTCAGTCACGGTTCGGTGATGCTTACACCGGTGGCGATAACATCCCTGAGTTGTACAAGGATGCTGCGATTTGGTGGTTGAAGACCACAGGCTATGACGTTAGCCCCAACTCTTTGTACTTCTTTGCCAACAACTATGCAGACGGCGCGTCGAAGGTCGTGCAGAACGCTAATAACATTCGACTATGGTTGGGTGATCAGAAAGACTTCAACCCCAAGACCGATACCATGCTGCTGGATAGCTTCTTCGGCACCAAATCTAACTTTGACGCAAGAGAATGGCAGCGGATTGAGGATGATTTGAAAGAGCGTAGCAAGTACGTAAAGATGCTCAAAGACACTCACCCGGCAGAGTACGCTGAGTACATGGCTAAGAATCCGTTGGATCAGATGCTAACAAAGATGTACAACCACGATGTCAACGGGCGGCTGAAAGACTTGCGGGAGCAAGCAAACAAGTGGCGGGCTATGGAAGGACTCGATCCACGCACCCGCACTGCGCTGATTAAAAACATAGTTCTTCAGCAGAACTTCGAGAAGCGCCGCTTAATTGACTTGTACAAGGCGTACGGTGTTGAACCCTAAGCAGTGCGCCACACCCTGATGCCCAGATGACCTTCCTTCTCACAGGTATAAATCTTTACCTTGATGTGGGATTTCTTGGCGGCGATGTCCGCCACGTACATCATCTGGGCAGGGCGTAGCGTGGGGATGAAGAAACTCTCCCCCACTGCCATGTAGTCATAAGGAAAAATCCACTCAGGCTCCTCCGTCAGCCTGTCCATCTCCATCGGTTCCAAAGAAAGTATCTGGGATTTGGGTCGCAAAGACATAGGTGTTCACATTCATGTTTTTGTCAAGGATGCTCAGAGCTTGCTTCCAGCCAGCGTCGAGGCGTGATTTCTTTATATCGACCAGTATCTTTTTCTCTCGCATGTTCTGTTCAAACTCGCGTGAGCTGACACTCTTCTCAATCAGATACTTCTTGAACTCGGTGGTCGATATGGTGACAAGCCCCGTCGCTAGGTCAATCCTGCCAACCAGACTCGTCCTCGGCTCCATCGTGACCTTGCCGTCGTTGATACCCAAGAAGCCTGTGTAGTACTTGTTGATGAAGTCACCAACCAGCGTCGAGTAATCCGTCTCGCCGAGGTTCACCACCTTGTCCCGGATGTTGATCATCTCAGAGCAGACCTTGTTGTAAATACGTTCTAGGTCATAGTCGATGAGGCCGATCTCGTTGGCTACCGTGCCCCCTGCCATAGTTGCACCGATGATGTTCTCGTAAAAGCGGTAGATAGCGTCGTTGCCAAAGTCTTTCTTGAACCGTTCAATCCACTCGTCCACTATCTGTTTTAACGCTACCTCACCGTGGGCAAAATACGCGGGGATGAGTTTACGTCCTGCATGACCGTAGTTGTACTTGAACAAGTCAAAGACCTTGGGGCCAAACCCCGGCTCGTCAAACAATAGCTGTGGTTTCATTACAAGAAACTCAACCATACGTGCCATCTGGCCCGTCGCCATAGAGTTCTTGGACATGATCATTTCCAGCAGCGGCACGTTACAGGTCATCATGGCAATCGATGACGCTAAGAGTTCGTGCTCCCGTTCAGCGTTGATCGACCCCTGCATCCTGATCTTGGCCTTACCCTGCGAGATAGCGTGAACCATCTTGCTGAGTTCTTCTATCTTACGTTCATGCGCTTCATCGACGCCGAACGCTGCGTTCTTCAGGGTGACGTACCGTTGGTTCAAGCCGTTGTTTGTGGCATCGAAGACCGAGATACCGACTGGGTTACACCAGACGCTCAGGTTTGCGTACAGCGCCCCCGTCTTGCCGTTGCCTGATTTACCTGTATAACTAACGACAGCGCCCGGTGTGGACGTTAGCGGCATGAGCGGTGAACCCAGACCGATCAACGTACCGAACGCGTGCATCTCCATCGTCGGGCGGTTCAACTGCTGGGCGCACTCCTTCCATACTTCGAGGCTACCCTTCGGCTCAAAGTGTTTTGAGATACTGCGAACCATAGGCGATGCAGGCGTCGGGACAATCTTGCCGTTTGATTTAATTAAGTTGTTGCCGATGACATACTCACGGCCCAGTCGGTCGTCTCCCACCGGCTCTGTCCAACCCATCTGCATCTGCATGAGTTCTGCTTCAGACTGAGTTTGTAGGTAATGTCCCCACTTCATTATGTACCTCATGATGTGTTGTAGTTTTTCTGCCCCGCCTGTTATCCCCATGAAGCCGATTGCCTTCTTGAACTCATCGGTCGCGTTCAAGCCCCGTGTAGTTAGCATGAAGTCGCGCGGCGCGTCTTTGGGCAACAGAAGGCGCATCATAAGAATCTCGCCGTCCAGCTTGCTGTACATCCGGCGTATCGGAAACAACTCGTGCGGGTATACCAGCACGGGGTCGTACTCTTTCTTGACGCCCTTTCTATCTACTGTAGGTGGTGGTTGGTAATAGATGCCGCCGTGCTGCCCACGGAAGTACGGGAACAGTGCCTGTGGATGGTCAGGGATTACGTCTGCTGGAATATCTTCGGGATTCTCGTACTGCCGAACTGCGTCCTCTTTAGGCGCTTGTGCAATTTTGATGATTCGTCCAAGGCCAAGAGGGTTGGTGAACTTACCTTTGTATTTGCAGGTGTCGCAGATTCCGGGATTTTCATTGTCGAAGACTGTACAAGAATAGGGCTTTCCTTGACGCAGTGTTGCTTTGCGTTCCGTCTCTGCCGCATCGTAGCCGGGATAATCCTCTGATAGTCGATGGATAGCGACATCGCGGTCTGTACAATGTTGTGCAATGGATAGGACTGCTGTCCAGATAGGTTCCGGTAAAGTTGTAGAGTTTTCAATTGCCCATTTGATCTGTTCGCATCCATCACCTTCAAGACTTCGTATAGCGATCTTTTCAAAGGAGGTCTCCTGATTGTCGAGTTTCATCAATGCCTTGGTGTCTTCATCCAGACCCTTGGGCAGCTTCTTTAAGATTTCTGCGGGCGACTCTTCTACTATCCCCAAGAACTCTTTGAACTCATCGAATGAATAGACCGGAAGTTCATCACTGATTACCTCGCACTTACTAGGTGGTGTAGTCTTGTAATTAAATGTCTCAGGACAGCGCATGATCCGCGCCACGTCCGCTGTAACAACCGGATCAATGAATAAATCATTCTCAAGGCATAGCGTCTTGAACTTCTCGGCGTATGGCTTCCACTCAGCGACGGGGATGTCTCGATCAAAGAGCCAGTAGGCGTGTACGCCCGTGCCTGAATCGACGATGACTGGGGAAGGTAGCCCAACTCTTGGCAGGAAAGCCTGTAATGCAATATGCGCATCTCCTTGAGTAGCATATCCTCTTCGGAGTTCTGCTTTCCCTGCCCCAACATCAAGGTCAATGAAGAATGAACGTAAGAATTGCGCGTCCTCTGCCTTGCGACTATAACCGTCGAAGGATGCAAGGGCAACGTAGACATTAGCTTTTTCCAAGCTAAACTGTCTTGCAAGATTTTCGACATCATCTATAGACTCCGCAAATCTCTGTGTAGTGCGTTTGTTGTCTATCTTAGCTACACAGTAGACGCCCTGCGAAGGCAATGCTTTCTCGTAAAATTGTTTTATCATATCCGCAGAGACAAGAAAGGCAGGGTTTCCCCTGCCTGATTAAAGAAAAAAGCTGCGTTTAAATCGGTCTGCCAATCATGTCTTCGATGTAGGCTTTGGCTCCCTTCACGGACTTGGCTGGCAATACTCCCGCCTCCAAGTCCTTCTCTAAAAGCCTGATGAAAGCCAAAGCCATATCTTCGTTTTTACCACGCAACACCGCGCCGCGAAACCAATTATGAACTGTTGCTCGTGAAACTTCCATCGCTTCAGCTACGTACTTAGCAGGAAGATTTGCAATGACGCAAAGCTTTGCCATCTTGTAGCCGATGCGATAAGTATCATCTGCTTCGTCCAAACTACTAAGGAACTTCGTACTATACGGGCGCGACATGGCTCTCCTTATTTCTTAGTCCACTTCTTAATGACATCGGACGCATCGGTTGCCTGTGCCGGAGCGCGCTTGGTTGATTCACGCACCGTCGGCTCTGCCACCGATACTTCTTCACCTGCGTCCTTCTTCTTGTACACCGTCAGCTTGATAGCAGCTTCAGCAGCAGCCGAGTTACCCTGTGCAGCAACAGTGTCATAGTCCTTCGGGTCAACTGCACCTGCCGGAGAGAACAGCACCTTCGGGTATTGCACTTTGGTGTCAAACTGAACCTTAGTGACGACACGGCCTTTACTGACATTGTTGCTTGCAAGCATCCCTATGTAGGACTTGAAGGGCCATCTTCCGTTTTCTTCTTTGCCGAAAGACGATGCTGCTGGGATAACGAATTCCAACACGTCACCACTTGGGTCTTGTGGAAGGACAACAGCGGTACGCCATGACAGCTTGCATTTCGCGCCAACGCCAGAATCATTGCTTCCTTTGGCGGAGTTCGGGCAAACATCGCACGTCGGAGCGCAGGGTTGTTCAACATCAGCATCTGGCTTAACGGAATCGTTAGACCAGCAAATGGGTGAAGTGACTTTTCCTTCTTCATACGTACCCTCGTAGCACTGACGCGACGCGCTGTGTGCCATCTTCACAAAGATAATGTTCATATGACGGTCTTCGATAGCACCAACTTCTTTGCCACCGACCATCTTACGGAACACACCGCCCTTGATCGAAAGACGCTTGGTCTGATTAGCACCGCCACCAGCAACCGCTGCGGTATCTTCATCAACGCCTGTCTGAATCATCAGCGGGTTGTTTGCCAAAATAGTTGCGAGTTCTGTACTCATGGTTTTTCCTTAACTTAATTTAACTGTGGGCTTACGTACTGTGACCGCGAATTCGCGCATCACGTTCACACCGGGGGGCAAACCATCACTATGCCGCTCGGACATGAATTCTTTAAAGTTACCTTGATGAAGACGCGCTTCAAACAATTCAACAGCGCCCGTTTCTAATACGAACTTGTTGAAGTTATCGCGGTCTGAACAGGTGTACCTTTCTTTCAATGACTTGATGATTGTGCCGTGAGGGGTCTTGATACTGTCTGCCTTGATCTCATTGCACCCTGCCAACATCGCTTGCTCAAGCACCGCCATCTCGGACTTCAATGCCTGATCACGATCTTTGTACTCGGCCTCGATCCTGTCACGCTCATTCCTAATAGTCAAGTAGGTTTTAACTAATTCTTCCATATCACTCATAGCTTCCCTCCATCTCTGACTTGTACAAATCAACTAACTTTTCATGTGAATCAACTTTGCCTTGCAACATGCGATACATCCTTCGTTCAACTTCCGAACCTTGTAAGTGAACCACTGTCATACGATTTTTCTGCCCCACGCGGTCAATACGTGCGATGCACTGTAGGTACGTTTCAACACTCATAACAGGAGACCAGAAGACGATAGTGTCGGCAGCAGTTAGCGTGACACCGTGCGATGCTGCTTGAGGTTGAATGACTAGCACCCGTGGGTCTGCCGACGTTTGGAATCTGCCCACGATGCGCTGTCGTTCGCCAGCAGATACCGCTCCGTTAATGATCTCGTTGGTGACACCGTTGTTAGTTAAGTGCCGTGAAACAAGATCGATTGTGTGGGTGAACGGCACGAAGACCAGCACCTTGTTCTCGGTCTCCTCCAATACTTCATCCAACGCTTTGAGTCGCGGAGCAATATCGAACTCGACAACTTCTTTCGTATCGGAATACACCGCGCCGCCAGCCACCTGAAGCAACTTGGAGAGCCGCGCCGCTGCATTTACTGCACTTATCTGTTCACCCGCTGCATTGATCAGCATCTCGTCCTTCAGCGCCTTGTAGTACTTGGCAGCTTGTGCAGTCAGCGGCACTTCACGGGTCTGATACAACACCTCTGGCAGATCGAGACACTCGGCTTTGGAGAACCTGATCGCGGGTTGTAGTGCGTCAAATACAGTTTGTCTGGCTGATGGCTTGGGTAGCCACTTGAACCGTGTGATCTGGTTCATGACTTTATCTCGCCACGCTGTGCTGTACTTCGGAACCCTGCTTGGCGCAACCAAACGCGCTAGGCCGAACGCATCGAGCGGTGACTGTGAGGCAGGTGTGCCGGTCAGCATCCACAGGCGGGTCTCAGGCTTAATCAGCTTGGCGAGTATCTTCCAGCGCACGGTACTCGTAGACTTGTACGCGTTCGCTTCGTCAACCACAATCAGGTCGAACTCGCCGTTCTTGATGTCCTCATTCAGGATGCCAACGCCGTCGTAGTTGGTGACGATGAAGTCGTACTCACCATTTATAATTTTCTTACGCTTCGGGGCAGGGCCGTAGGCAACGCCCACGCTTCGGTGCATAGCTGTCTTGAACACGTCAGCTTGCCATGCGGAATACATAATCGTGATCGGACACACCACGAGCACGCGCTTGATCAACCCCAAGCTCATCAAATAGTCAGCCGCCCAGATGACCGATGAAGTCTTGCCTGTACCCGCTTCGTTGAAACAGAACGCGCGGCGACGCGACGCTAGGAATGATGCAGTAGTTTTCTGGTGGTCGAACGGCGTAAACAAGCCGGGCCAGTTGTAGTCCCGCAGTATGGGTGAAGGGATGTTGTAACCAAAGGACTCGGCTAAGAAGGATGCCTCGTCGTTACCCCAGTAGACAAGAAGCTCGGTCTCGTCTTTGCCTCGGTCAAGAATCTCACTCTTCTCGACGTAGGTCAGGATTTGGTCAGCGTTCGCGTTAGATGTTCGGAACTGTAGGGCAGCGTCGCCCACGACTGTAAACTTAACGTCACTCAATTTAGCCTCACTGTAAACTTAACTATGCCCCTTACGGGGGCTAATCGGCTACATCCGTACCTACAGCAAACTTCCGAAAGGGTGGTACTAAGTAGCTGATGCGGTTTATGGGGGAAAAATCCGTGCAGAAAAAACCCCGCCCACTCACACCTTACGGCACGAAACTCTTAAAGTCAAGTAAAACTTTACTTCTTACGTTCCCGCTTACTTGTCTCTGATACTAACGCACCGGATGATGCGCGTTTGAATGATCGGTTTTTGGCTGCGCTCTCGATGCGAGTGCCGTCTTTGTTGCTGCCACCTTTGGATAACGCTCTAACGTGCGCAATATCCTTGCCCTCGCGCTTGTCAGCCTTGCCGTTGCCGTTGGCATCCGATCCTGTCTTGTCCATCGCTCGACGCGCCCGTTGACGCTCCATGCGGTCAGGGTGTTCGCCTCTTGCTTTCTCTTGCTCGTACTCTTTTTTGTACGGCCTCGGCTTGTTGACGTATGGCATTTGGTTCTCCGTGTGTTAGTTCGTTAGACTGTCCGTAGACCAGCCTGTGTATGCGCCTAAGTTGGTTCTTTAGTTCCTGCACTGTCGGCAACTGAAACTCCGTGAATGATTTCATTAACGCCCGATGCCCTTGTACCGTACAGTATATTCCGCACCATCTGGGTTTTCGTCCGTTGCATCGCTTCCGTCAAACGCGTGACGTACTTGTCCGATGCCGTGGATACCTTCGTTTCCGCCAAGTAGGTTTCTATTATATTTCTCATACTCCATCCCAAATAATTGGTTAAGCCCCGGCAATAACTCTTTCAGTAGGTCTGCTCTGCTGATTGCCATTATCGACTCCTGTGATGCTCACACGTATTAACCGGACACCAGCCGCATAGTGGCGTAGGATTCTTCTGCCACGTATCGTTCTCGTACGACACCTTCAGCCGCTCAAGGTCTCCGTTAAAGCTGTTCCACAACGCCGGAATCTGTCCCCGGTGGTAGTCTTCCGTGATGAAGTTGTTGTGCAGTACGAACATCAATCCTGCCTTTACCTTCTCCACCTGCGGGAAGTGCGCGTAAGTCATCAACGCCATCAGTCTCAACTGCTTCACATCAGGGTAGCGGTCACTGCCTGTCTTGTAGTCAACGATGAACGCTGTGTCACCTGACAGAATCAGCAGGTCAACGATACCTCTGACCCAATACTCTTTCGAATGAAACCCACACGGCTGCTTGTTCTCATCTAACGCCATCTCGTATTCAGGAAAGCGTTCACCATCGATCTCCAGAAGTGGATCAACCAAGGGCGCAAACCGCTTGTAGTTCTGTGGTAACTCTGTTCCATCTTTGGCGTAGCTCTCCAGCGCGGCATGTACGTCCGTGCCGTAGAGCATCTGTTGCGTCGGTTTGACCTCATAGTTTCTTAGCACCTTGACTTCGTGATACTGCTTTGGACAATTTATATACTGTTTGAGACCTGAGAATGACCACTTGATCGGCTGCATGGATGACCTTTATTTGTTAACACTCACCATAACTATGCCCCCATTTGGCCTCACACGCAACCGGTAAACCTGTTGCCCAGCTAGGTGCGATGGACATCTTCTCAGTGATGAAAGCCATAGCCTCTTCGCGCTCCGCCTCTGGAACTACGATCACCGCTGCGTCATGCACCGTCAGGGCTACCCTGTACCGCTCGTTGATCGCCAGCATCTGCTCACCTACGACAATCCTAGCCAACGCTTGGACTACGTTCTCGACCACCGCCCCGCCCCAGATACCGATCTCGCCTTTGCGGGACTTGTACTTGTATTGGGACTTCTCCCCGGATGTATCAAACCGTAGCTTCGGGTAGCGAATCATTAGCCCATTCGGAAGCGATATGCCCTCTTGGGTAATCTGCAACACCTCATGATGTCCTAGATAAAACGGGTCAGACTTCGCATCCCAGTTGGCGATTTCCGTCAGCGCGTTGTCTGATTCCTTCCATAGCGAAATGATATTGTCGTTAACATCTCGATAAAGGTTAACTATGGCCTGACATTCATCATCGGGAAGGGAAACGCTAATCGGCTGTGATGTCGCTAACGTGTGCTGTAGTTTTCTCCAGCCGGTGCCATAGCCCAGACCGAGAACGCAGGTCTTACCGACGAACCGTTCTTCAGGATTCGCCTTGGTTATGGTTCGGTTGTAGACTTTGGAAGCGAAGATTGAATATACGTCTTCACCACTGGCGAATTGTTGTACAACATCGTCTTGTCCTGCCAGCCAAGCCAGCACCCGTGCCTCGATTTGGGAGGAATCACAGTTAATGACCACGTGTGCGTCGGGAGGGAGGACTGCGTTCTTGAGGGTCTTCTTCTTTTTATCTCGGCTAGGAAGGTTCTGGAAATTAACTTTGTCTGAACCACTCCATCTGCCGGTATGTGCACCGTAATACTTAAGGGGGATGGGCAATAGTCCTCGATTTCGCTTTCCAATGTCGATGAATCGTGTGATGCGAGACTCTTCCAGAGTAGACTTAGTTCCAAGTCTGACAGCACACAGTTGTTGTACGAGTGGGTTTTCATGTTCCGATAGTGCGATAAAACCTTCGTCGTTCTTTGCCAGAGCAAATGTTGTCTTTCCTGTGACTGGGCTGATCTTTGTTGGCGGTATGACTGGAGGGTCAAGCCCCTCAAGGAGTGCAGCGAATTGCTTATTACTAGCCAACTTCTTCCTAACAGCTTCTTCATCAGCGCACTCCAGTTTTTCTTTCAAGGTAGCCAGCAGCTCGGTCTTCTCCTGACGCAGGTCTTCTAACCGTTGCACCAGCAACGCATCATCTACCTGAAACACCGGGTCGATGAACATACGCAGCGTCATATCAATGAGTTTTATCTCATCGCCGGGGAACGCGGGCGCCATCAGATGGAAGAGCTTGTACGTCAATTCCACGTCGTTCTTGCAGTACTCACCATATCGTGCAAGTTCTGCGGTGCTAAAGTCAGCCCGACGCTTGCCCAGAGCATTGTTTACCTCATCACCCTTCGCACCGATCTCATAGCGTTCAGCCAACGCGCCGAGACTCCCACCAGCATCCACACCGTGGAGCGCACGAGCCATGCACAGTGTGTCGAGATAAAAAGCGGGGCGGATACCAAATCGCCAACCAAGTATCGCCCCGTCGAAAAGGGTGTTATGGCATAGAAGTGCAGCATCCGACCAGTCGGTCAGCCCCTCAAGGTGCTTCTTTATCTCTTCATGTGAGCCTGAAAACCAATACGCAGGTGCGTCATCGATCTTGATGCCCACACCGATCTCTTCGAACTGTTTGTCGCGTATGTATTCCTCAGTGGTCAGGTTCTTAAACCCAAACCCCGTGGCATAATACGTTTCCCAGTCAAGCGTGACTAGACTCATTGGAAAGTTACCCCGTGTTTTTCATTATTGTGCTTACGCATCTCTTCCACCTGAATCATAAAGTTCTGCATCGCGTCTAGTGGTGTCAGACCTCTACCCTGCAACCCATAGAAACCATCTAATTCAGATACCGCAAACCACGGAGCATCACTGCTTTCCGGTGCGCCATCAAACGATAGACTTACCAAAAGCTTCTCGATGTCAGACCACGCTTCTAAAATTTGCTTCTCCATGCTTTTCCCCTTTCGTATATGGACTAACGCTTCGTTTATCTTGGCACATTTTGCACTGCCACCGTTTAACTGTTCCAGACTTTTTTATGATGCCGCCCTCAATCGGGCGCGTTACTTGGCATCCTGTACAGAATTTTGTATCGCTCATATCCCTATCCTGTTATCCCAAGCGTCAACGGGTGGCGCTACGTGTTGTGTACCGCGTGGCTTACGCAAGCGGAACTTGAAAAAGTGTTCTAGCTGAGGCTCATTCCTTGCCAACTCACGCGCGTACAGCGCACGGTAATTGTTGTTTAGTTTGAACCCATCCACGTCCCTGCCAGTCAATGACGCTTCGTATCTCAGCGTCTCGTATAGCCCACCGATCCCGTAATGGTTTACTCCGGTACTCTTTAGGTCTAGCGCAAGCTGGCGTAGTCGTTGATATACCCACGGGTTTGCAGTGTGGAACGTAGCAAAGGCTGCTGCAATTTTGTCTTCTTCAGTCATCACTTCCCTTTCGTTTTGTTGACACGTCCATTGTTCTTGATAGTGTTCGGTGTTCCATGCCACTTCTTCTTTGGCTTGTCATCGAACGCCTTTGCTGTGTTGTTCTCATTGCTCTTAGGTAAGTTAGATAACAGCTCCAGCAGATTGTTTGTATCCTTAACTGATCGTAGAGATTTCATGTGTCTTTCACCTCAATCAAGTCTTTGTATGTACCGTCCGCATGAACGAACCTAACGCCGATTAGCTTGCCATCCTTGTCGTAGTAACAGCAGAACATATTCCCATCCACCCACGGTGCTTTCGGCGCTAGAACCAAGTTGGTCTTTTTCTCCGGTACAAAGTAGTTCACTACCTCCTTAACTCGTGGGTGAATAATCTTCTGGTAGTCGTAGAGTTTGATGTCAGGCATTTTTCTCTTTCAGCTTGGCTTCGACGGTTCGCATAAGTTCATGCGCTTCGTGGTCTAACAACGCTTCGCATGGGTCTGCCTCAACCAGACAATCATTACGCTCCTCATCCGTCAACCCCTGCCATTCGCGCTGTGGTGGGGCGGTGTAGAGTGCGCGAGCTTCATAAACCCAATCATGAAGACGAGGCGTTTTCCAAAAATTATCTGCTTGTTCTTTTGGGCAATCTTTCCATGGCGTCCAACCATTTTCTTCCCAATCAGGGCGCATTCTTGACTGCCACGCCACCGGTTCTTGGTCTGGGTCTACTAACCTATCAATGGCGCCGAGAATAGAGTTGCTAAGCGCCCTACGAATCAAAGAAAGCGTGTCGTCAATCATCTCGTCGTAAACGCCGGGGTCAGTTTTCTTGATGACTTCCAAAGTCAGCTTGGCATCTTCTAACGCTTCGGTGTCTGTCATGACTGCCGAATATATTCGGTCAATGTCTGACCTTACTTCTGGCTTGTTCTCATCCATGGGTTTCCTCATTATTTGGCCCCTTGCCCATATTGCGCCACTGAAAAACGATTCATCAAATACATGATTTTTAGCTTCGTTGCGTATCTCATCATCCGTAAGCCCAAGCCATTTGAGTTCAGGCTGCGTTAGTCTGGCGCGGAGGGTTTCGACTGTTTGCTTGCAGCGAACTATGTATGGCTGGTCGTCGCTTAATGCTGCTTGCAACGCATCCAGCACCTGCTGCGCTTCCTCGCGGGTTAGTGTGATTGTCATGGCGCACCCCTTTCGCGGATAGCGGCGGCGGCATTATTCAGCGCAATGTTTGGCGGCGTTCCGTAGCGATAGTCAGCCATTTCCTCATCAACTAGCTTCGCACACGCCTCTCGCTCTGCTGCTGCGACAAGATTGGCGAATTGTTTTAAGGCATGGTGTTGCCCTTCAGCCGGATACGGTAAAAACTCGTTTATCATTTTGCTTAGTTCTTGTTCGGTCATTAAATCCTCCGTTGACAGTTAAACGCTTGAATTTCTACACGAAACGCGCCAGCGAATTTGCAGTCGCCAGCAATCCGGCTCTCGGTCTGAACTGTTCCTATCCACAGCCCGATCACAAACAGAACAACAGCAACAAGAGACTTAGCCCATACTGCGTTGACCCACTCAAGTACACGCTTAAAGTTAATTGTGTGTGGAACTATCATGTTCATACGCCCCTCTTGCCTTTGATTAAATCAATCATCTCTACATACGCGCTCTTACTATGTTCATGCGTGCGAGCGTAAACCATCTCACGCGCCACGGCATACACTCTGCCTAACTCGCGCAGGAGCGCCGCCGCTTCGTTGTCCAGCTCACTACGTGCGTGATCGTCCAAGTAATCTGCTAGTTTGTCTGCTTTAGTATTCATAATCATCTTCAATGTAGTAGCTGGAAACCCTGTCTTCAATCTTGCGTCTTACTTCAACCTTCTGCATCTTTAGCTTGACCGCAGCGGCTGGTGTGTATATGCCTCTCTCATCGGGAACTGGTCTCGGTTTAGGCGGTCTTCCTTTGGGGACACTCCCGAGTATCGTCTCCAAAGTAACGAATGTGTGACTGCAATCTTTACATCTCCTGTGCCGTTTGATTTCTTTATCTAATTGAATTGTTGTGGACACGCTGCTGACAGCGTTGCACTTAGGGCATTGCATGGTGATACGCCTCGGGGAAAATAACGGTTCAGGTTGCCCTGAACCGTTAAACAATCAAATGTGTGCGGAAAGAATCTCACGCTCCAGATACCACTTTGCCTTCTGCAAGTCTTGCAGTCGGTTGCCCTTGTGGTCGGCTCGTGTAATGTACTTCACCACGTTGCCCAAGTTATAGTTCAGATTCTTGGCTTCGATGAAGTCGATGGTCTCGATGCCACCTGTGGTGTAGTGAGCGGGATGGTTGACTGGGTCTGGCATAATAAACTCAGTCTTGTCTGTAATTGGAAAATCAGCCGATGTAGCCATGCGGATTTTCGGACGCAACGGTGAACCTGCAATAGTTAGGTCAATTACCCTCTTGGCCTTGCGTCCACGATTGGCTGGCACACAGTTGATGCCTTCTTTGCGCAGTATCCAGCGCATAGTGCCTACGGTTTTAGCCAACGCGCCGGTTGCCTTGACTACTGCTTTGGTTGACGCATTAGGATTCTGCATCAAGAATTTTCTTACGCTCATTCCGTTTTTCATGATCACTTGCCCTCTCGATTTTTGCTAAAAAGATAGTCATCGCGGTATTCGGTTGGCGGTTGCCATCCATGTTTACGCCAGACCTTCTGCACATCTGCACCAGCTACCCACTTAAAGTTATCTAGTGGATTGATATGGTAATCCTGTTCTACATCAGGGACTACCAGCTTCTCGCTGCCTACAACTTTGAACTTCATCATTGATCAACTCCTCTAGGTTATGGACATTCTCCTCATCAATGACCAACGCTATGCCGCCACTCTTGCGTATGTCATCCATGTTTTTTAACTGAAGAGCGGTTGGCTTGCCGCCCTTGGCCTTGTACTCCACTGCAACAAAACAACCCTGATAGCAACCTATATCATCAGGGACACCTGAACGCCCATAACCACCAGAGAACGCAGGGAAATGATACATCCCCATCTTGGTCATTATGGCGCGTCCGATCTTCTTCACCTTACCTTCGGGTGTCACTTACTTACCCCTCAGTGAATCTAACTCTTCTTCTGACATAACTACGATGTACATCGACTGTGATGCTCTCCAGCCAATGAGGTGCATATCTCCTACTCGTGGGTTGTACAACTCCAAGTTAGTTAGCTGTGCATCCGTCCTGATCAACGATTCAGGTGTGGCTGAAACAATAATCATCGCAAGTTTATGCTTGATAAATGCAGGCAAAGTGTCTGTATCAAACATTCTCGTATGGTTATCTCCCACATAAATCGTATGCTTCTCCTGCTCTATGCGAACGGGGACGCGATACATACCCGCAATCGGATGTGATACAGGCGATAGACTTCTGACCACATCATCATTAGAGAAAATATAGTCGTACACATCAATCGGTGTATCTTCTGTATTTACATTCATGCTGCGACCAATAAAATTTTAGGGCTAAGCAACGCTTTACGCTCCCAACGACTACCGCTTCTGAGACCGATGACACGCAGTTCGGGTACTACAGTCTCAAAGTCAGCGGGGAAGAACTGACTCTCACCTACAAAAGTTTTATCCCTCGCCAATTCGTTCTGCTGTATTGCAACTTTTAGCATCGTCATTGTTGGTATCAACTCAGGTACATCAGTGACATCTGCTACACGCTTGAACGGTTCAGCAATTCCTATGGCTACACCACTTGTCGCTGTAGAATCATCACCACCCCACCTCGGTAGCACATTCAATTTGCCGATACAGAAAGATTCTGTCTTGTCATACATAATCGCCCACATAGGCGCACCAAATACTTCAGCCAACTCGCGCTTACGTTCAACTCTAGTTTTATCCGCTGCTCTGTATTTGTCAAGTGCAGATTGAATATTACTCATAGATTCTGCGGATAGTGTAGAGACGTGCCGATTGCCTAAAGCTATCTCAATCAACTCGTGCTGAATCTCGCCGGTTAATTGATTGTTTTTACGCACCTCACCGTACGAATTTAAAAACCTATCGACACCGTACTCAATTGATTCGGCAAATACATTCTGAATAAACTGTCGGGTATCAGTCGGTATCAAATGCTCCTTCTCAATGGTCTTCATCACGAATGAAACTTTCTTACCAAAGAAAGTTAGCTTGTCCTCGTAGCTGCTGCCACGCTGTTTCGTATTCATACAATTACGAATCGCAAACGAGTCCTTGTCGTGCATAAAATATACTCTGCACACAGGTACGCCATCTTCGCGTGCCATGTACAACGAGTCGTACTCTGCCTTGAGTCCTTCTCTCCTAGCGATGACCGATAACCCATACTTGTGCGCCAACTCCCGCACAAGCGGGAACGCTTTGTTTAGTACAACACTCTCGTCAGTGATCTTCGCTGCGAATGGATGAACGAATGTTTTCATGATGCCCTCTCGGTTTAAAGTTTATCGATCTTGACCATCTTGCCTTTCGGCGGTTTGAAATTGCGGTTCTCCGTGACCAGCCACAGAGTCTCGATGCCAGTTCCCCAGTCCACCTTGTCTTCCACGTAGCCATCAGTGAACACAACGATGCAGTCTGGGCTGTACTTCTTCTCGACGATGTACTCCGACACACAACCAACGCAAGTACCCCCGCCACCCAGTGGCTTGAGAATGTCTTTCACGTTGGGCGAGTCACCGCCGAACACCTGCTCACCATGCACCTCGGTATCCCACCACAGTACGCGCACCGTTTCAGGGTTGACTGAATCGCAAATCAACTGCAACTGATAGGCGAACTTGCTGATCATCTCCTGATTGATAGACCCCGACGTATCGATAGCAATGAGTACCTCTGTCATGGTCTCTGACTCTACGCTTGGCGCAAGAATGTCATTAGCCAAGAGACCACGATTGAATCTCCGCCACGTCAGTTCATCCTTGCCACGTACCGCAGTGGATACGAAGTCGCGCAGTGCCTCCTTCCAGTCAATCGGCTTGTCCAGAGATGCTGTTACCTCACGGGGAATCTTGGCTCCCAGTCGTCCCGCAAGAATCCCACCCTCACGCAACGCTCGGCCTACCTTCTCCTCGAACTCTTTGGCCTCCTCGGGCGACAACACCTTGCCTGTGCCGTCATGCTCGTCACCACCCTGCACAGTGACTTGCTTGCCGTTGATGTTTATTACTTCACCCTCCCCTGAACTGTTATTCTCATTGCCATCGCCTAACTCGGAACCCCCTCCCGCGCTACCCTTCTGACTTTTCTGTCGCTGAGGATTCTGCTTACGCAACTCGTTGTATATCTCACGCACCGACCAGCCATCGAACTTGTGATCAAGGATTGCACTCTCTGGCAACTTGCACAGGGTCTTGTCAGTCAGATTATCGATAATGTTGTTCACCACGATGTCCATTGCTACATTAGCCAACGTGTGATCTTCCTTCATCAAGTCCTTGTGACGTGGGATGTGCATGAGTGCCACGTGCAAATTCTCGTGCATGATCAACGCCCGTGACTCTTCGTCAGTCAGACCATCCATGAACTCCTTGCCATACTTCTTGTTCTCCCCATCCGTGTAGGCCGTGGGGATTCCCTCCTGTACGACACTCTCACCCATCATCATCACGCTGCCATACAGCGCCGTCTCCTGATGCCGCATGAGAATGATGTGCTGCTTCTTCAGCCGTTCCTCGCTTGTAAGGTATGCCATAGTTCGTTCCTCGCTTTTTTGTAACCTTCGTCAAATCCTGCGTTGTACGCAGCCGCAATGGGGAGTGTCCAGTGACCACGATCAATGTAGTACTTGTACTGCATCTCAAACTCCGTGTAGAACCTACACCCCCCGTTGTTATTACGAAACCCCTCGTCATACTTCATGATTAGAGATACTTGTAGTTGTCCTTCGTCCATGCCTTGATGTCATCATTGTTCGCAGCCAGCTTCGTGGTGCGCTTGTTGCTCATCATCATGGTGAAGAAAATAGACTGCAACTCGCTCTGGTTCATACGCTTGACGAACTTCATGAACGCCGACAACTCGTCCTGTGTTTGTATCTCATCCGTTGCATTGAACATGATCATGCACAGTGCTGCTACGTCCTCTGGCATGGTCACGCCTTCGGGGTTGGCAACGATGTTCTTGACAGGGATCAGCTGCTTCTCCATGTCCATGAAGACCGACAACGCTTTAGCTGCTGGTAAACCGATAGTGCCAGCCAACGCCACTTCAGCCACCCCTGAACCGATAGAGTCTCTGTTGACGATGATCCGATTCGCCTTGAACAGCGAACGCGGTGAAGCAAACGAAATGCACTGCTGTGGCTTGGTTGGGTTGAAAATGAACTCGTTGTTCTCCTGACCACCATCACGGTACGACGCCAAGATGCGCGGATTCATAGCAACGAACGCACGAAGTGTGTTCGACACGCCATTCTCGCCAGCCCATGTGACCCACTGCCGCCAGTCCGGTTTAGCCATCGGAAGCAAGCAAACACGGTTAGCCTGATGCGCTTGCATATTGTCGCCAACGCCATCGCTTCCGTTGTTACTTGTGCCATAGACGATAGACCCAATAGGAAGGGGAGTATCACCCACCGTGCGCTCTAGCATAAGACGTGTAAACAGTACGCCCATCAGCTTGGGAACCTTGAACACCTCGTCAAGCATGATGCACTTCTTCTTGCCGTTGCCCAGCTTGAACAGCGCACCGATGTACTGATCCAACGCCTTGCTGTCGTGGTTGGGGATCGTCGCGGCGATGTCCATGTAGTCTTTCGATGGGCAGTCCACGTAGATATAGTCGTACTCATCGCCCAACGCTTGCTCCATCAGCTTCAGAGTAGAAGTCTTACCTACGCCCGGCTCGCTTAGTAGGATTGGCGTGACGTGTGAGTCTTCTCCCTGTTGTGTTGCCGAGAGGAGAGGAATCAGTTTCGCAGCCTGTTCGATGGTGACTGCATCCGCAAAGTTAATCTTAGCCATTTCGTTTTACCTTTCAGGGTTGGGTGAATCGTTAAACGCCGAACTTAGACAGAATATCTTCCATCTCATCTTTCACTTGCGAACGCGCTGCGTCCGAGTCGCGCAGCATATCTGCATCGACCCCACGTAGTGCCATGTCCAGCTGCGTGATTGCATCAGCCAGCTTTGAATCGTTCGTCAAGTTAAAGTCTTTGTACACACGGCAGTACTCCTTAGCCTTCTCGACCGTGCCTTCGTAAATCTTGCGCTTCTTCTGCTTGGTCTCGCCGTCCTTGCCGAGATACTCATCTACGCCACAGCAGTGCGACAGGCTCTGCATGACATCGACCAAACGCTCTACCTGATCGTTCAGGATAGCCTGAACAATTGATTGCGCTTGTTGGTTGTAATGATTGTTCAAGTCATCAGCCAAGTCCTGAGCAATCGCGCAGCGATAATCACCGACCGGAATCTCGCTGGTGTACAGGGTTACGCCGAACTTGCTACGCACCTCCGACACATCGGGGTAGTCGTTGCGGTTGAACATATCGCCCTGAGCAAACGCCATGTTGGACACGGTTGTGCTGTAGTTCGCGCAGAAGACATCCAGAAGACGCTCGAACTCTGCCTTGTGGTTGTGGAACTCCTGCATAAACTTGGGCAAAGACACGTGCGGCAGATAGTCCTGCGCCTTGTTCCACGGGTACGTAGTCCTGACCATCCAGTTATAGATAGTCTGGCGATAGTTCAGCAGGTTCTTGTGATCCACGTTGTTCGCCAGCAGATTTTTAACGAACCGGCCCGCGTTGCTGTCGGCTTTCTTTGCCGTAGTAACCTCATTGCTGATGGCACGGTCTTGTTTCGTTGCGCTCCACACGTTGACCTCGACTGAGACCAAGAGACCAGCGGTTGCTAGGCTTGTTACGTGCTGCGGTTTGTTCAAAGAGATGTTCATCTCGTTTCCTTTCGTTGGTTAGTGTTTCAGGTGAAGCTGAATCGTTAATCAGTACTGCGCGCTAGTTACTTCTCCCACTAACTATAATTATACTATAACTTGACATATTAGTCAATGGGTTTACTCAAGTTTTTTACTTCAGAGTCCATAGATATACGCATGGGCGAGGATGGCTCCGAGCAGCATCAGCCCGACACCAGCCAGCAGCCCCGCGATAAAGAGATGCCAGTTACCCATGCTTGCCCCCCTTGACGCTCATGGCAGTGTCGCCCTCATCGTCGATGATCTCGAACCCGCTTCTAGTCGTTACGATCTTCCACTTCTTGTGGGCGATCTTGTCCAGTGAGTACATCAGACGTTGCGCTTGCCGACGCTTAGAGTTCAGGCGTAGCTGAAGCGTTATATTCCAGATGCACAGCGCGATTGTGATTAGCTCGTAGTTCATTCCTTCTCCCTGTGTAGGCTGTTGTCTTGCTTGTGTACCCTGTCGTTGTACTCGTTGATCAAGTGTGTTTCGGGCAACGCTTCGATTCTGGCTAACAATTCTTCTACCTTATCGTCAGTCAAGTGACCCTCCACGTCGCTCGTGATCGGTGTCGTGTAGCACAGGCTAAATCCCCCGTTGGTATCGAAGACTACGACCGCTAACTCCCACAGCCCCTCGTCGCCTCCGTAGGTATGCTCTCCCTTGACAACGGACGCTCCGTAGTTGTTGGCGAACTTGTACAACTTCTGCACCGCCCCCGACTCAAGCGGACGCGCATCGATTGGCTCGTAAATCTTCCTTATCTCCATCCCAGTCTCCCTTTGACGTGGTTCATGTGCGCGAACAGATACTCGCGCTCGGTTGTCGTTCCTTTCTGCCGTCGCAGAATACGCTTGATGTCGCGTATTAGTTTCTTAGCTGGTTTCAATTCAAGTTCTCCTTTACCCCGACGGTTACGCCCCGACCGAAGCAATACCCGATGCGCCAGATATCGCGCTCCAGTTCGGTCAGTTCATGCTCGTTGTGTTTCTTTTCCCAGTGTGCCAATGCTTCGGTGGCTTCCGCTAATAGTTCTTCCGGTTTCATTTCATCCCTCCCTGAATCGTTAATTAACCTCGTTGTACGCAGCGTCCACGACCTGCGTAAAACGCTGGATCGCTTCCTCTCTTGATATTCGTTCGACACGGAATGACACTGCCAGTGTCCGCGCCAGAACCAACATCCCTTCGTGTGGCGAAAGACCTGATTCCATCAAGTCAACCACAATACTTCTTGCCATCTCTTCCATCTTTTCTGCGCTCATTTAACTAACCCTCCTTTGTTGTTGATGCCCTTCAAATCGTCCAAGTCAGTAATCTTTATGTAATTACTCTTGTGCAAATTGACCACCGTATGCACCACCTGCTTCGCTGCGATCTCCCCGCATGGCATACAAGTCTTGTATTTCAACGCTGCCCTAGCCGGTGCAATTGCACTGCCACAAACAATGCACTTACTCATGAACGACCCCCATCATGTAATCATGTGCTACCTCAGTCTCGACCTTGACCCCGACCGCATACGCGTAGTGGCCTAGCCTCACCGTGTCGTACTCCATGCCGTTACCCTTGACCCAAGAGTATTCCAGCGCATAGGACGACGCTGTGTTGTACGCCTCGCAGTTGAAGGTCTCTGCCATCTCTTTCAGGGTACGCTGAATTAGTTGATAGAACGGATCGGTCTCATCGCCCCACCTGACACGGTCAAACTCGAACAGATACCCCCGCCCTTCGATAGTCGTTATGCCATCCATGAATCTGTACATGTAGTCCTTCTCGCGTATGTGCTGGCGTACCCACTCTTTCAGTATCGCGAAAGAAGCCATTTGCTGATGGTATTGGTCTTCGTAGTGGGCAGATTGCTTGCCCACCCTCAGCACGTTGGCATACAAGGCAATGACCACCTCGGCAGTGTTACCCACGTTGCCCCCGCCCTGCCACGTCCCAATAAGTTTGCTCGTTGATACCATGTTGTCCCTCCCACAGGTCTAGTTCCAGTTGAATCCACAGCGGCAAGTCGGTTGCTTCTTGGATGCGGTCAAGGTCTTGCATCGCCAAAAATTCTCTCTCGGCATCAGCCAACGCTTGACCCATCAGGTCAGGCATATCCTCATGCCATTGCTCTTGCGCCTCGATCAGTTGCTGTTTTACTCGTCCCATGTCGTTCTCCTTAGTTAGTATTTCAGATGACGCTGAACGCTTGATCGTCGCCGTCGTAGAACCAGTCGGTGTAGCTGTAGATGCTGCCCTCGTTGCTGTAGTACTGCCCATGCAACGGCTCATCGTTGTACTCCTCAAGTCCTGCCTCCTCCAGAGAAACTAACAGGCCAAGCTCGTCGGCGATGTCTTCCCACTGCATTTGATCTACTAGGTCTAGTTGGTACATGGTCATGCCCTTTCGTTTCAGGTATGGGTGAATCGTTAAATAACTTTCTTGGTGCTTTGTCTTGTAGGCTTGATAGATTGCCCCTTGACACTATAATTATACCATTATTTGACATATAAGTCAACATTGTTGTTCAGGTTTTTTATTGCGTCCCGCTTGCTATTTTGTTAGACTGTGTATGTTGTATCCAATGTTCCACTACACAGGAGGTTGTATGTTCAAAGCAATACCGATCCCAGATCACTTGGAGAGCAAGATTAAAAGGCGGCAGTGGTCGAGAAATGACTTCATTGAGGTGCTGTTGGCGATGGAGGCAGAGACCATGATCGAGGTGCCTGATGCTCAATATAAATACGCTTCGGTCAGGGGTAGGGTGAGCGACGCCAATCGGCGGCTGCGGGAAACCAAGTCAGGTAAGAGACTCATCACTACTAGGCAGAACGGTTCGACGGCTACATTAGTCATGTGCCACGCGGTGTGAGGTGTGTTCCGGTTGGGGAAACTCAGCCGGAACAAGTTTTTACGGAAACATGCGGTGTTCCGTTGTGTTTGGTGATCCACGTTCTGGATTTTTTAGGGTTGCCAGAACGACAAGGGATGGCTGAAAACCCGCGTAAATCCTAGCTTTCTCTTAAATAATTTTAATAAATAATACTATATATAGTGTATTGTTCTGTTCCGGTGAAAATAGAGGGTATGGAAAGCGGGAGTGTTTTTGCACTTGCCCCAAGACTTGATCGACCCGCGTTTTTTCAAATTTACCCCTACCCTATGCCAAAAAGCCGGAACGAGCGGAACATCACTTGGATCATAGAGCCAGCCTAGCAAAACCGTTCTGATTACCCAGAACAGCGACCAGAACTCGGAACAAGATTTGACTCCGGCGCGTCATTTAAGCAAACGGTAAATGATGCAACTCAATTCAGGTACCCCTGAATCGTTATTTAGCGCGCTTGCTCCCACGCGAGCGTGTTCGCGCGCGAGGACAAAGAACTGGTTTCAAATCGCGAGGCCAAAAAAAGGGGAAGCCTTTCGGCTTCCCCTGATGGTTACTTCAACCAGACTGCATTGAAGGCTTCGACAGCTCGGCGGTATTTATCTTCATCCGCTGAGGCATCGCCTCTTGCCTTAGCATTTTTGCATCGGGTCTTGAGTTCTTCGTGTTTCTCTTTGACTACTTCATCAAAAGCCTTTGTTGCTTCGCGTGTTTTACTCTCACCCGATTGTTCCCTGAGAATCTCTTTAGCCTTGCTTTGCAAAGCCTTTACCTTGCCAGAGGCATACTTGCTTGCGGCATCGCGCAAAGGCTTGAGTACAGCGTGTTTCGCGCTGTCTTCGTTTTTCAGAGCACCAAAGGCTTGCTGAGAGAATCCAAGCAAGGCAAACGCGCCATTCCATTCGACAACCTCTTGAGGCTTGGCGTCTTTAGATAAACTCTCCAATGGTAGCCAATTCCCGTCGATGCGAGCATATTTCACCTTTGGGTGAAGTTCGTTATACCGCATCATGTAACCTTCGTATGCTTCCGATTTTTCCTCAGCGGTAATTTCCTCAGGGAAATTCTGAAAGTTATCAATAGCATACTGCGCGTGTGTCTTGAGAGAATCATCAATGACAGCATGGTTGTATGTCATGTCTTTGATTGATTTGAACAGAACAGTGTGTGCAAACTTTTTGGTAGCCATTTGGCTTCCCTTCCATAAAAATCCGGTACACAAAATGTCATCCGGTAGAATAGTTATACCTGATAGCACGCCGATAAATCAAGGTTTCAGGGGAAGGTGACACGCTATTTAGCGTTTGCGCTTGCCCGCGCGCGAGGACAGATAACTGGTTTCAAAAGCTTGGGGCGAAAAAAAGCCCAGCCCCGAAGGGCTGGGCTGGGCTGTTACTCTGCTACTGTATATCCTGTAGCAGTTTCATACTTGACCTTGAACGCGATAATTGCAGCGTCAAGGGCTTTTGCGTCAGCGGAAACATCGCCACGGGCTGCTGCTGACTTGACGCGTTCTTTCATTTTTGACAGCATTTTCGCTGCTGCTACATTGAACGCGTCAGTTGCTGCGCGAGTATTTGACTCAGGGTTGCGCTGCTTCTGAACCTTACGCGCTGCTGCTTTCAGGTCAGATAAGCAGTTGAAGCAATACTTGTTGACCTTAGTGCGAATACCCTTCAGCAATTCGTACTTCTGAAGGTCTATTTCCTTCAGCGCCCCGAAAGCCTGCTGGGTGTAGCTGAAGGCGTGGATAACGCCGATGTTCAGGCGTTCCATTACCTTAGCGTCAGGCGGCAATTGATCAACCGGCAAGTAATTGCCGTCAATCACTGCGTACTCCACCTCGGGGTGTTGCTCAGAGTAACGCTGACGGAAACCTTCGTATAACTCAGACTTAGGTTCAGATTCGATATCATCAGGAAAGCCCTTGATGTTATCCAAAGCCCACGCACCGTCGGCGCGTACTGCGTCCGACTTACCTGCTACCGAGTAACCGAAGTCACGATAGGACTTGTACTCGACGGTGGTTGCTGGGAAGGCGGACTCTACTGCTGCTGCTACAGTGGTTTTCTTAGCCATGATTGGCACCTTTCGAAAAGACTGGAAACGACTCGGAGTGAATCATTCATCCAGTAATTATCTTATACCTGATGTGTAACTCATTAATCAAGGTTTCAGCCTGACCTGAACCGCTAATCAACGCGCCAGCCCTCGCTCGCCCGACTGCGCGCGACGACAGATAACTGGTATCAAAGGGCAAAAAGAAAGGGGGCCGAAGCCCCCTTGGTTAGTGATCCTCTCGCTCGATCCACTTGGCACCGATGACATTCGGGAACCACTCGTTGATCCAGCCCTCTTCAGTCATCGACTTGCACAGCACGCGACCCGTGCTGCTGGGCTTGTGCGGCTTGGTCACGCTCATTACATAGTATGGTGTGTTGTTTACATGCACCACGTCGCCGCACTTCACTTCAACATCGCCGCTCTCTTCGTATACTAATCTCATGGTATTGCCCTTTCGATAAGAGGGGGCCGAAGCCCCCGATGGTTAGAATCGTGCGCCGAGTAAGCGTCCGCGCTTACCGATCATCACTGTTGCATTGGCTGGATAGCATCGCGCCCAGCCCAGCGCGTCCTCATAGTCCCGAGCAAACCGCACCGACTCGATGCCTTCCCACTGTGCTACTACTACATAGCAGGTCAGGCGATACCACAAGGTGCGGATCGGGTGAGCATTGAGGTTTGCTTTGGTGTATTTGAACAGAAGCTTTTTCATGACTTACCTTTCGGATCAGGTTGTACGATACCGATTAGCATCGTATGATTAAGTTATACCTGATACCATCCCCATATGTAAAGTTTTCGCCGGTACCCCCCGCCACCCCCACCCCCCTAAACGCGCAGTTGGTACCATCCGCCCCCCATACACCAAGACCTGCACAAACAACTCCACCAAATTCAAAAATCCGAAAGTGGGATTCGAACTCATCTAACCTACCCCTCCCCTATTACTTTTCTACCCCACCCCCATCACTAATTTTTATATTATAGGCAGCGTTTTATCCCCCGGAATGCCCCCCGGTAGGAGTCCCAACCTCCTCGGCTTTACAATCCTATAATTCCTGCTATATTCGGCAAATCATCACATAGGCCACAAAAAACCCAATGAATGTGATCGTCCCTAATGTGGAGGAAGATATTCCTCTGCCAGCCTCCGCTTTTGAAGCCATGCCCCCTCTTTCGCCTCACGAAGAGCTGGAGATGCGTGCCCGTACTATTAAGTTAGTCGCTGATCTAAATAACAAGCCAATCGAGCCGACCCCAGAGCACATAGACACTGCACGGGAAGTCGCCAAGCAGATGATGCAGAACCCGGCGCACCGCCCGGAGTTCGCTAAGTACCCTAATGAAGTGATGGCCTACCTTGCAGGCATGGTCGCGCAGAGCAACTGCATGATCGTGGAAGAGTTGTCCGACCTGAAACTGTACGTCGTCAACAAGCTTGTGTCCGAGGTAGAGAATGCCAAGGACGCCAAGGCGCGGATCGCCGCCTTGACAAAGCTGGGCGAGGTTGACGGGGTCGATGCGTTCAAGAAACGCTCAGAAGTTACCCACAAGGTGCAAAGTCTTGAAGAAGTTGAGCGCGAATTGCTTGAAACCCTGAACATTTTGGAAGATCAGGTCATCGATGTTGAGGTAAGGGAGGCGTCAAGTGGGCTTGGAGACGCTTAAATTATCAGCAGCAGAGCTAAATAAGCTGCGTGCGGCTCTGCCGACGATGCCTGAGAAGCAGAAAAGGCGCACTGCCGAGCTATTAAAGAAGTACAAAGAGGAAGTAACTCGCGAGATCAGCAAGGAAAGCTTCCTAGATTTCGTAAAACACGTCTATCCGGGCTACAAAGTGGGGCCGCACCACTATAAATTAGCGAAAATCTTCGAAGATATTGCCGCAGGCAAGAAAAAACGGGTGATTGTGAACATCGCACCCCGTCACGGCAAGTCTGAACTCATTTCTTACCTCGCTCCCGCATGGTTTTTGGGTAAATATCCCCAAAAGAAGGTCATTATGGCCTCTCACACGGC